>Ga0209278_1000363_pt1 | contig 39398 bp, 37 predicted proteins | sample JI81BgreenDNA_FD_187504 | JGI IMG/M metagenome (GOLD analysis project Ga0209278, IMG submission 187504) | Wastewater effluent complex algal communities from Wisconsin, to seasonally profile nutrient transformation and Carbon sequestration -... | ecosystem: Engineered > WWTP > Effluent > Algae...
GCAAGAAGGCCAAGCCGGTGCCGATCCTGCTGTTCGGCACGGCCTACTGGAAGCGGCTGATCGACTTCAACGTGCTGGTGGAAGAAGGCGCGATCTCGCCCGAAGACCTCGACCTGTTCCAGTTTGTCGATGACCCGCAGACGGCCTGGGAGGCCATCGTGCGCTTCTACGGGTTGCCCGCGGCCTGAGGCGGTCGCGAGACGCGGCGGCCCCCGCCGTCAGCCGGCGTCGGAGCCGCGCGTGCTGAGCACCGGCGCGCCGTCGATCGCGACGCGGTGGGCGGCGGATTCCCGCACCGCCGCGCGCGCGAGCAGGTGCGACGCCAGCGGCAGTGTGACCAGCAGGAAACCGACGATCAGCGCGAGCCGCCACCACCACCCGCCGTCCGGCACCAGCAGCGCCGCGCCAATGCCGACGAAGGCCACGGCCAGCGTGCCGGCCTTGGTGGCCGCGTGCTGACGGGCCAGCGCGTCGGGCAACGCGATCACGCCCCAGGCGGCGATGAGCAGCAGCAGCGCGCCCGCGGCAAGAAACACCAGCGCCAGCACGTCCATCAGCGATCCTCTCCCTCGGCTCCGCGTTCGACCAGGCGCGCCCAGCCCACGGTGCCGACAAAACCGACAAGCGCCAGACCAATGGCGACGTCCAGGAACACGGTACGCGCCGTGGCCAGCGACGCGGCCAGGCACAGCACCACCGCCGCCGCCAGGAAAATGTCCAGCGCCACCACCCGGTCGGCCGCGGTGGGCCCGCGGAGCAAACGCACCGTGGCCAGGGCCAGCGCCAGCAACGCGATCACGACCAGCCCGGCCACGGCCCACCCCACCACGCTGCTCACGACGCTCATGACGACCTCCCGAAGAGGGTGATCAGGTCGGGCTCAAAGTCATCGCGGATGCCTTGCACCACGGCCGCGGGATCGGCGCCGTCGAGCACGTGGAGCAGCAGTTCGTGCACGCGCATGTCGATGTCCAGCGTGGTCGTGCCCGGCGTGAGCGACACCATGCAACCCAGCAGCGCCGCGCCGGCCTCGCTCATCGGCGCAAAGCGCACGCGCAGGAACACCGGGGTCGGCGCGGGACCGCCGGTGCCGCTGGCCCGCGCGATCGCCACCACCGTCTGCCAGCCAGACACCAGCAGCGCGCGGACGAAGCGAGCGGCCAGGCGCAGGGCGGCGGCCACGCGCTTCATCGGGCACCTCCGAGTTCCTGGGCGGCGGCCTCGGCAAAGCCGATCAGGGCCTGCGGGTTCAGGCCGATGGCCAGCGTGATCGCGGCCAGCGCCAGCGTGACCACCCACGCCGCCGCGACCCGCGCCCCGGGCTGGGGCCGCCAGGCGGCGTCGGGGTGCGGCTTCCAGAAAGCCTGCATCCAGATCTTCATCATCGAATACAGCGTGAGCACGCTGACCGCCAACGCGATCGCCACCCACGCGAAACGCTCCTGCGCCAGCGCCTCCTGCAACACCAGCAGCTTGGCCCAGAAGCCCGAGAGCGGCGGAATGCCCACCAGCGACAGCGCAGGCACCAGGAACAGCAGCGCCAGCGCTGGCCGCGCCTCGTACAGGCCACCGATGCGGCGCAGGTCGTAGCTGCCGGTGGCGCGCCAGATGAGGGCCGCGATCAGGAACAGGTTGGCCTTCACGACGATGTGGTGCAGCGTGTAGAACAGCGTGGCGGCGTGGCCCGCGTCACCGCCCAGGGCGATGGCCAGCAGGATGTAGCCGATCTGGCTGATGATGTGAAAGGCCAGGATGCGCCGCATGTCCCAGTGGTACGCCGCACCCAGCACGCCCAGCAGCATGGTGGCGGCGGCGATCCAGCCCAAGGCCTCGCGCAGCAGCGGGCCCGTGGCGTCGGCGAACACGTCGCCGGTGGTGCGCAACACCGCGTACACCCCAACCTTGGTCAACAAGCCGGCGAACAGCGCCAGCACCGGCGCAGGCAGCGTGTGGTACGAGGCGGGCAACCACGCGAACAGCGGGAAGGCCCCCGCCTTCACCAGGAAGGCCAGCAGCAGCGCGCCCACCAGCAGCGTGCCCAGCGCGGGCGGCAGCGCGCCGGCCGCTGCGGCGAGGGCCTCGTAGTTCAGGTGGCCGGTGGCCGCATAGACCATGCCCACAGCGAACAGCAGCAGCAAGGTCCCCATCAGGTTGAGCACCAGGTACTTGAAGGCCGCGTCGAGCTGATCGGTGCGCCCGCCGAGCACGAACAGGCCCAGCGCGCCCATCAGCATGACCTCGAACCAGACGTAGAGGTTGAACAGGTCGGCCGTGGCAAACGCACCGCCCACCCCCGCCAGCAGGCCGTGCACCAGCGGCAGGAGCAACGGGGGTTGCGGTGCGGTGTCCGCGTCGCTGGCCAGGAACAGGAGCGTGGCCACGCCCATCAGCGCGCTGATCAGCAGCAAGGACGCACCGGTGCGGTCGATGCGGAACTCGATGCCAAACGGTGCCGCCCAGTCGCCGAAGGCGGTGGCCAGGGTGGCCGCGCCATGGGCCTGATCCACCAGCGCCAGCGCGCAGAGCAGCAACAACACGCCCCCCAAGCCGCTGAGCGCGGCCTGCAGGCGCGGGTGGCGCGCGGCCAGGGCCGTGACCGCGGCCGTGGCCAGCGGCACCAGCACCGGGGAGGCGGCGAGCGCGCTCATCGGAGAGTCTCCAGCGCGTCGGGCGCGGACGGCGGATGCAGCGGCTCGTGGCGCGGATCGGCCACGGGCGGTTTGACCGGGTCGTCGGGGTGCGGCTCGGCCTGGCGCAGCGCGAGGGCATCGTCGGTGCCGGCGCGCTGCACGAGGCGCAGCACCAGCGCCAGCGCGAAGCACAACAAGGCAAAGCCGATCACGATGGCGGTGAGCACGAGCGCCTGCGGCAGCGCGTTGGCGGCCTCACCGAGCGCGGTCTCGCCCAGCGCCACCACCGCCGGCTGCGCGGAGCCAATGCGCCCCGAGGCAAACAGCGCGAGGTTGACGCCCGCGCCCATCAGGCTCAGGCCGATGACGCACCGGAACACATCGCGCGACAAAGCCAGGTAGGTGCCCGCGGCGATGGTCACGCCCACCGTGAGGGCCAGCCACAGGATCATGGCGCGCCCTCCCCGCCGGCGTCGCCCGGCTCGTCGAGCCCCAGCAGCGCCAGCGCATAACCGGCCAGCGCGCCCCACACGGCGAGGTACACGCCGAGGTCAAACAGCATCACGGTCGACAGCTTGAGTTCGGTGAAGCCCAGCGGCAGGCTGAACCACCAGTGGGTGAGGAACGGTTGACCGGCCGTGAGCGCCGGCACGCCGGACGCCGCCCCCAGCAGCACGCCCAGCGCCGCCAGCCGCACCGGGTCGCGCAGCGGCAAACGCCGGCTGGCCGCCGCGCTGCCGTGGGCCACCGCCCACAGCACCGACGCACTCACCGCCACCAGCCCGCCAATGAACCCGCCGCCGGGCTCGTTGTGGCCGCGCAGCAGCACCCACAGCGACGCCAGCAGGATCAGCGCGTACAGCGGCCGCGCCAGCACCACCAGGATGACCAGGGGACCGCGCGTCATGCACCCTCCCCGCCCGCGGCGCGACGCCGGCCGCGGGCCGCGGCCAGCAAGCCCCAGGCCGCCAGGAACGAGAGCATCACGACGCTGATTTCACCGAGCGTGTCGAGCGCGCGGAAGTCGACCAGGATCACGTTGACCACGTTGCGGCCGAAGGCCTCGGGCACGCTGACCGCGGCGAAGTAGTCGGTGAGCGCCGTGTCCAGCGGAACCGCGCTGACCAGCAACAGCGTGACGGCACAGACCGTGCCGAAAGCGACGGCCACCAGCGCGGCCAGCGGCCGGAAGCCCTCATGGCGCCCGCGGCCCAGACCGCGGCGGCGCAATTGCATCAGGACACTGGCCACCACGATCACCAGGATGGCTTCGACCACGAACTGCGTGTAGGCCACGTCGGGGGCACCGAGGAAGAGGAAGAAGACACCGCTGCCGAAGCCGACCAGGCCCGCGGTCAGCAGGAGCACCAGCCGGTCACGGGCGCCCAGCGCGAGCACCGCACCGGCCATCACCAGCGCGCCCGCGCCCCACACGCCGGCACTCGGCGCCGTCCACGCCGGCCACGACCACGCGCCCGCGCCGGCCAGCAGCAGCGCCGCCAGCGCCAGCGTCACGCTGCCCAGCAAGCCCACGCCATACGCCGGCAGGCGACCGTGCTGCAGCGCGCGGGTGGTGCGGGCCGCGAGCCAGGGGAGCGCCTCGAGCGAGCGCTCGTAGATCGACGCCATCGCCACGCGCCGCAGGAACGGCCCGGCGCGCTCGAACTGGCGGTGCAGCGGGTCCCACAAGGCGTAAATCACCGCGCCGATCGCCAGCGTGATCGCCAGCGAGCCCAGCGCGGGGCCGAACGAGGGCGTGAGCTGCAACACCACGGTCACGTCGGCCGGCGTCATGGCCGTGGATGCGCCGGCCAGCAGGTCCTCGATGAAGAAGGGGAACAGGCCCAGCACCACGCCGATGCTGGCCAGCACGAGCGGCGGGCCCACCAGCGCCGGGCCGCCTTCGTGGGCGTCCGGCGGCGTCTCATTGGTGCCGGGGTGGCGCCAGAACACGCGGATCGCCGCCACGCCGGCCACGGCCACCGCGATGGCGCCGAAAATGGTGTTGGCCACCTCGGCAAAGGCGGCGACGTCGCCGCTGCTTTTCGCCGCCACGATCACGTCCTTGGCGATGTAGCCGAAGGACAGCGGCATGCCCGCCATCGAGGCCCCGGCCAGCAGCGCGGCCGCGGCCGTCCACGGCATGGCGTGGCGCAGGTTGCCCAGACGGTCGATGACACGGGTGCCGGTGCCGTGGTCGATGTTGCCGGCCACGAAGAACAACGGCGCCTTGTACAGCGCGTGCGCCAGCAGCAGCGCACCCACCGCCACCGTGGCGCCCTCGCCGCGCAGGCCCACCAGCGTGACCAGGGTGCCGAGCGTGGCCACGGTGGACCAGGCCAGGATGCGCTTGAGGTCGCGCTCGCGCAAGGCCAGCGCCATGCCCCACGCGGCGGTGATGCTGCCCGCGCCCTTCAGGGCCCAGGCCCAGAGCGGCCAGTCGCCAAACCCCGGGTCCAGCCGGGCGAGCAGGTACACGCCGAGCTTGACCATGGTGGCCGAGTGCAGGTACGCCGACACCGGGGTGGGCGCGGCCATGGCGTTGGGCAGCCAGAAGTGGAAGGGAAACTGCGCGCTCTTGGTGAACGCGCCGATCAGGATCAGCACGAGCGCGGCCGTGAGTGCCGGGGTCTGGGCCGTGCCGGGCAGGCGGGCGATGATGTCGCTGAGCTGCGCGGTGCCCATGGCCTGCGCCAGCAGGATGAAGCCCGCCAGCAGCGCCAGGCCGCCGGTGCCGGTGACCAGCAGCGCCTGCTGGGCCGACTGCCGGCTCGAGGCCTGCGCGTGGTTGAAGCCGACCAGCATGAAGGACGTCAGGCTGGTCATCTCCCAGAACAGGAACAGCACGAACAGGTTGTCCGCGGTCACGCAGCCAATCATGGCCACCATGAACAGCGCCAGCAGCACATACAGCCGGTGTTGCTGCGGGTGACCGGCGAGGTAGCCACCGGCGTAGACGAACACCGCCGACCCCACGCCGGTGATCATCAGCAGCATCAGCACCGACAGGCCATCGACCCGGAACGACCAGTCCACGCCCAGCGAGGGCACCCACGCCGCGTGCCAGCGCCAGGGCAGCTCGTGCGTCAGCAGCAGACCGACCAGCACCGCCAGCGCCAGCACCGGCAGCGCCGTGAAGGCGCAGCGCGCGGCCAGCGAGAGGCCGGCGTCGGTGTCGGGGTGGGCGGGGTGGGCCATGCGGAGGATCGGCGTTCTGCGGCGTCGTTCTTCGGGCGTTGGGTGGTTGCCGGCGCGGCGCGAGAGGGCGCGGGGCGCAGACACAAGCATGCCCGATTCGCTCGCCTGACCCCGAGTTCCCGCGACACCGGATTTTTTTGAGGGGCTGTCAGGCTTTTGCAAGCCCGGCGCGCAGGCCACGCACCAGCGGCACCCCGCCGCCCACCAGCGCGCCGGCCACCCAGAACACCGCCGATGCCCCGACGACCGCGCCCGCGCTGCCGAACAGCAAGGGCATCGCCACGCTGGAGGCGTTGATGGCCATGGCGCGCAGGCCGATGGCCTCGCCGTGGCGGCTGGCCGGCGTGATCTGGTGCAGCGTGCTCATGATCATCGGCTGCACACTGCCCAGCGCGAAGCCCAGCAGCGCCGAGGCCACGCCCATGGCCAGCGCCCCCGGCATCCACGGGTAGACCAGCAGGATCGCCGCGGTCGCGGCCATGGCCACCGCGATGACGCGGGTCTCGTGCAAGCGCGCCGCGATCACGGGCAGCGCCAGCCGCACGACCGTGGCCGCCACCGCAAAAGCCGCCAGCACACTGCCGATCGCCGTGGCGCTGATGCCACGCTCATGGCCGAGCAAGGGCACGACAAAGGTGTGCACGTCCCAGCAGGACGACAGCAGCCAGTTCACCACCAGCAGTCGCCGGAAGCCCGGCAGGGCGAGCAGCTCGCGCGAGGCCCGGCGCGTCCCGGTGTCCGGGGCTGGTCGCGGCGGTGCCTCGGGCACGGTGCGCAGCGCGAGCAAGGCCAGCGGCGGCAGGCAGGCCAGCGCGAAGAAGGCGGCGCGAAAGCCCGCGAGGTCGATCACCAGCCCGGCCAGAAACGGGCCCACCACGTTGGCGATCGCCGGTCCGGTGGACATCGCGCTGAACACCTGTCGCAGCCCGGCCGGCCCGTGGGCCAGGGTGCCGACGTAGCGCTGCAGCGCGATGAGCGACAAGCCGCTGGCCGCTCCGGCACACAAGGCCGCCACGCACAGGACGAGGTACACCGGCCAGATCACCGCGAGGGTGCCGCCGGTCAAGGCCACCGCGACGGCCAGCCGCATCGGCCGGTGCAAGCCGTGGCGGTCGGTGAAACGGCCGGCGGGAAGCGCCAGAAACACCTGCGACAGCGCGAAGAGCGCCATCAGCACCCCCACCGCCAGCGCGCTGTGGCCTTCGCGCAAAGCCAGCAACGGCGCGGCCAGACGCAGGCCGGCCATGGCCGCGTGCAGGCTGACTTGCGCGGCGACGAGCCGCGTCAGCCGACCGCGCAGGCCGGGGCTCAAGCGTCGGACTCGCCGGCGGCGCCGCCGTCGGGCGGGAGCAGGCGCTGGGCCTGGTCGGCGGGCAGCGCCTCCACGCCCTTGAGCGCCCGGCCCATGGCGCGGCTGCGGACCTCGGCCTGATCGAGCGTGTTGAGCACGGTCTGTGTCTGGCTTTTCACCTTGGCCAGCACGTCACCGAACTTGCCGAACTCGGTCTTCACCGCGCCCAGCACCTGCCAGACCTCGCTGCTGCGCTTCTCCAGCGCGAGCGTGCGAAAACCCATCTGCAGCGAGTTGAGCATGGCCATCAGCGTGGTGGGGCCGGCGAGCGTGACGCGGTGTTCGCGCTGGAGCGCTTCCATCAGGCCCGGCCGGCGCAGCACCTCGGCGTACAGGCCTTCGGTGGGCAGGAACAGGATGGCGAAGTCGGTGGTGTGCGGGGGCTCGAGGTATTTGTCGGCCATGGACCGCGCTTCCAGGCGGATGCGCTGCTCCAGCGCGCGGCCCGCCAACTCGGCGGCTTCGGCGTCCGCGCGCTGCTGGGCATCCAGCAGGCGCTCGTAGTCCTCGTTCGGGAACTTGGCGTCGATGGGAAGCCAGCAAGGCGCGCCGTCGTCGCCGCGGCCGGGCAACTTGATCGCGAAATCCACCGGGTTGCGGCTGCCGGGCCGCGTCACGACCTGCGCACCGTACTGGTCGGGCGCGAACACCTGCTCCAGCAGCGCCGCGAGCTGGGCCTCGCCGAACATGCCACGGGTCTTGACGTTGGTGAGCAAGTGCTTGAGATCGCCCACACCCTGGGCCAGCGTCTGCATCTCGCCCAGGCCCTTGTGCACCTGCTCCAGCCGCTCGGCCACCTGCCGGAAGCTCTCGCCGAGCCGTGCCTGCAGCGTCGCCTGCAGCTTCTCATCCACCACGGCGCGCATCTCGTCGAGCTTGGCGGCGTTGCCGGCCTGCAGCTGGGCGAGCTGGGCGTCCAGGGTGGTGCGGATCTCCGCCAGACGGCGGGCGTTGGCCTCGCTCATGTCCTGAAGCTGTCGGGCCAGGGTGTCGCCCAACGCGCCGCGCAACAACACGAGTTGCTGCGCGAAGCCGTCGAGCTGGGCATTTTGCGTGCGCGTGGTCTCGGCGGACTGGGCCGTGAGCGACTCCTGGAAGCGGTTCAGGCTCTGCGCCTGCTCCTGCCGCGCGGCGCGGGCGTTGTCGGCCACCTCGCGGCGCAGCTCCCCCTCCACGTGGTCCAGCCGCTGGGCGAGCTGCTGCGCGCCCAGCTGCAGGGTCTGCTGGCTTTGCGCCAGCTGCTGAAGCTGCGCGAGCAGGGCCTGGCGGTGCGCCAGTTCCGCCTCGTCGGGACCGGCCGGCCGGCGCAGCAGGACCACCAACAGCCCGACGGCCGCAAGCGCCAGCAGCCCGATCAGCGCCAGCGCGACCAGCAGCGCGCCGCCGGTCACGGCCGGGCGCCCCGACCGATGATGTCGGCGTTCAGCGGCGTGCGCGGCTGGCCGGTGGTGAGGTAATCGATGACGTTGTTGGCGGCGAGCATCGCCATCGCACGGCGGGTGGCGATGGTGGCGCTGGCGATGTGCGGTGTGAGCACCACGTTGGGCACGGTCAGCAGATCGGGATGGACCGCCGGTTCGCCCTCAAACACGTCCAGCCCCGCGGCCGCGATGCGGCGCTCCTTGAGCGCCGCGGCCAGCGCGGCATCGTCGACGATGCCTCCGCGTGCCACGTTGATCAGCGTGGCGCTGGGCTTCATCTGCGCAAGCTCGGCCGCACCGATCGCGTGGTGGCTCTCGGCGCTGTAGGGCAGCACGAGGATGAGGTGATCCGACTCGCGCAGCAGCGTGGCCTTGTCCACGTAGCGGGCCCGGCACTCGGCTTCGGTGGCCGCGTCCAGGCGGGAGCGGTTGTGATAGATCACGTTCATGCCAAACCCGTGGGCGCCGCGGCGGGCGATGGCCTGTCCGATCCGGCCCATGCCGAGGATGCCGAGCGTGCTGCCGTGCACCTCGGCACCGGCGAACATGTCCAGGCTCCACTTGTTCCAGCGCCCGGCGCGCAGGAAATGCTCGCTCTCGGTGAGACGTCGCGCGGTGGCCATGATCAGCGCAAAGCCGAAGTCGGCCGTGGTTTCGGTGAGCACGTCGGGCGTGTTCGTCGCCACCACGCCGGCGGCGCTGAGCGCGGGCACGTCGAAGTTGTTGTAGCCCACGGCGATGTTGGCCACGATGCGCAGCTGCGGACAAGCCGCCGCCACCGCACCATCGATGCGCTCGCTGCCCGTGGTCATCGCCCCGACCTTGCCCTGCAACCGCGCGATGAGCGCGTCGCGGGACAGGACCTCGTCGCTGTCGTTGTGGTCGACGTCGACGTGACGGGACAGGTGCTCGATCACCTCCGGGAATACGCGGCGGCTGACAAAAATGGCGGGGCGCTGGGCCATGGGACAAGTCTCCAGATGAGGGGCAGCGGGTCGGTCTCGGTCAGGCGAACCAGATCAGGGTCATCACCGCAAAGAGCGGCACCAGGATGCCCACCGACCACAGCATGTAGCCGAAAAAGCTCGGCATTTTCACGCCACGGTCCTCGGCGATGGCCTTGACCATCAGGTTGGGCGCGTTGCCGATGTAGGTATTGGCGCCCATGAACACCGCACCCGCGGAGATGGCCACCAGCGTGGGCGCCAGCGCGGTCATCAGCACCTGCGGATCGCCGCCGGCGGTGTTGAAAAACACCAGGTAGGTCGGCGCGTTGTCGAGGAAGGAGCTCAGGGCGCCGGTGGCCCAGAAGTACATGGCCGGGTTCGGCGTGCCGTCGGCGTTGGTGACCGCGGAGACGACGGCGCTGAACGGACCGTTGGCGCCGGCCTTGAGCATGGCGATGACGGGGATGATGGTCAGGAAGATCGCGGCGAACAGCTTGGCGACTTCCTGCATCGGCGCCCAGTTGAACTGGTTGCTCTCGTGGGCGCTGGCCGGCGTGATCTTGAGCGACACCAGGGTCACGATGATCAGACCGATGTCCCGCACCAGCCCGGGCAAGCCGACCTCGGTGCCCGCGATGTTGAAACTGACCGGCGACTTCCACACACCGCTGATCAGCACCAGCGAGACCACCACGCCCAGAAGGCCGAAGTTGGCGGCGCCATCAAAACCCAGTCGGGGGCTGTCGGGCGTCGGATCGACCGGGCGGATTTCCTCCCGCTTGTGGTAGTAGTACCAGTCGATCGCATAGAACAGCGCGAGCAGCACGCCGATCAGGAACAGCGTCTGCGCCCACAGGTGCACGATCGTCCAGCTGAAGGCCACGCCTTTGAGGAAGCCGAGGAACAGCGGCGGATCGCCCAGCGGGGTGAGTGCGCCACCGGCATTCGAGACGATGAAGATGAAGAACACGACCACGTGCACCTGGTGCTTGCGGTTGTCGTTCGCGCGGATCAGCGGGCGGATCAGCAGCATCGAGGCGCCGGTGGTGCCCATGAAGCTGGCCAGCACCGCGCCGATCGCCAGGATGCCGGTGTTCAGACCGGGGCTGCCGTGCAGGTTGCCGCGCACGAAGATGCCGCCCGCCACGGTGAACAGCGCGGTGAGCAGGATGATGAACGGGATGTACTCGGCCAGCGCCGCGTGGACCATCGCCACGCCAGCGGCGGAAGGACCGAAGGTCACGGCGAAGGGGATCAGGAAAGCCAGCGCCCAGGCGGCCGACACCTTGCCGAAGTGGTGGTGCCAGAAGATCGGCGCGAGCAGCGGCAGCAGCGCGATCGACAGCAGCACGCCGGCGAACGGCACACCCCAGAGCAGGGACAGCTGGCTGCCGTCGATGTCGGCAGCGGCGGCGACACCGGGCCACAGGGTGGCTGCGGCGACCAGCGCGGCCGCCGCCCATTTGTTGTATTGCATGACGTCTCCTCCGAACTGCGCGCTCAGACGGCGAGCAGGTCCACCTCGAACAGCAGGGTCGCGTTGGGCGGAATCACGCCGCCGGCGCCGCGCGCGCCGTAGCCCAGGTGCGGCGGGATCACCAGGCGGCGGGTGCCGCCCACACGCATGCCCTGCACGCCCTCGTCCCAGCCAGCGATCACATGACCGGCGCCCAGCGGGAACTCGAACGGACGGCCGCGGTCTTTGCTCGAGTCGAACTTCGAGCCCTGCTGGCCATCGTTGAAAAGCCAGCCGGTGTAATGGACCTGCACGGGGCGGCCCGCCTGGGCGGTGTCGCCTTGGCCGACGACGGTGTCTTCAAACTGCAGCCCGCTGGGCGTGGTGGTCATGGTCATGGGGTTCTCCGGGTTAGAAAGCAACGGGGGATCGGGTTGGGCTCAGAGCCAGGTGGTGAAGGATTCGACGCTCTCGCGCGGGGTGTGAAAGCCGTTGACCGGCGCCTCGGGATCGGCCACGCCGAGGGCCATGCCACACACCAGCATCTCGTCCGGCCCGGCGCCCAGGTGGGGCAGGATGATCTTGGCAAAGCCGTTCCACGCCGCCTGCGGGCAGGTGTGCAGGCCCTGGGCGCGGGCCGCGATCATGATGTTCTGCAAAAACATGCCGTAGTCCACCAGCGAGCCGCGGCCCATCACCTTGTCCAGCGTGAACATCAGGCCGACCGGCGCGTCAAAGAAGCGGAAATTGCGCTGGTGCTGCGCGTGCATCTTGTCTTTGTCACCTTTGCCGATGCCCAGCAGTCCGTACAGGCCCCAGCCGTTCTCGCGGCGGCGGTCGATGTACGGGCTGACCCATTTCTCGGGGTAGTAGTCGTATTCCTCGCGGTACTCGGCGGCCAGCGAGGGATCGGCGCGCAGCGCGTCGTGCGCGGCGCACACCTTGTCCACCAGCGCGTCGCGGCTGGCCCCCTGCAGGACGTAGACCTTCCACGGCTGGGTGTTGGTGCCCGACGGCGCGCGGCTGGCCACGCGCAGGATGTGCTCGATGGTGGCGCGCGGCACGGCCGTGGGCAGGAAGGCGCGGGCGGACAGCCGGCTGGTGATGGCGGCGTCGACGCTGGCGCCGTCCAGCGGCGGGTTGAGCAAGGCGGGGGCGGGGGCGGTCATCGCAGGGTCTCCAGGGTGGTTTTGAGGGCGTCAGGCAGCGGAACCGGGCGCCGCGTGTGGCGGTCGACGTAAACGTGCACGAAGTGGCCGGCGGCCGCGCTCAGCGGCTCGCCCGCGGCAAACAGGCCGACCTCGTAACGCACACTGGAACGCCCCAGGTGCGCCACGCGCAGACCCGCCTGCACGGTTTGCGGAAAAGCCAGTGACGCGAAATAGTTGCACTGCGTCTCGATCACCAGACCGATCACCGGGCCCTCATGGATGTCCAGCGCACCGGCTTCGATCAGGTGGGCGTTCACCGCCGTGTCGAACCAGCTGTAGTACACGACGTTGTTCACGTGGCCGTACACGTCGTTGTCGGCCCAGCGCGTGCCGATGTCGCGCCAGGCGCGGTAGTGGTCGCGCGGCCGGGGCTGCGGGCGGGGGGGCTGGCTGGCGCTCATGGCGCGCGATTGTGCCAGCGGCTCAGCTCTGGGCCTGTCTCACCGGGGGAGTATCGGCGCGGGCGGCCCACGCCGCCCAGCGACGCTGGTGCTCGGACGCCACCCGCCACGTATTGACCTGAACCTGCACGGTGGTCTCCAGGTCGTGGCCGTAGCCGCCGCCCATGGCCAGCACCAGCGGCACCCGGTGCCGCCAGGCCCAGTCCATGACACGCCGGTCGCGCGCCTCGAGGCCGTCGTAGCTCAGCCGCAGGCGCCCCAGCCGGTCGCCCTCGTGGGGGTCCGCGCCGGCCAGGTAAAGCACGAGGCCCGGCTGGAAGCGGCGGTCGAGCTCATCCAGCGCCTGGTCGAGCGCGGCGAGGTAATCGTCATCACCGCAGCCGTCGGGCAACTCGACGTCCAGATCGCTGGGCTCCTTGCGGAAGGGGAAGTTTTTGGCGCCGTGCATCGACAGGGTGAACACGCTGTCGTCCCGCGCGAACACGCGGGCGGTGCCGTTGCCCTGGTGCACGTCCAGATCGACGATCGCCACGCGCAAGGGCGCCACGCCGCGGCGGCCGCGCGCGTGCTCGGCCTGCATCAGTCGCGCCGCCACGGCGAAGTCGTTGAACACACAAAACCCGCCGCCCTTGTCGGCGTAGGCATGGTGGGTGCCGCCGGCGAGGTTGCCGGCCAAACCGCCGTCCTGCATCACCGCGCGGGCGGCCTGCAGGGTCGCACCCACGGACCGGCGCGCCCGTTCGGCCATGGCCGGGCTCCAGGGGAAGCCGATCTCGCGCTGCCGGGCGGGGTCGAGCGTGCCGTGGGCGATGGCGTCGATGTAGCCCGGGGTGTGCACCAGAGCCAGCTCGCCGTCGGTGGCCGGCAGCGCCTCGTGCATCACGATCTGCGGAAGCTCGGCCGCCAGCCGCTCGCGCAGCCGGGCGTACTTGGCCATGGGAAAACGGTGTCCGGGTGGCAGCGGCAGAACGAAATGGTCGGCGTAGAAAGCGAGCACCCGGCGATTGTGTCGGGGGGATGAATCCGGGGCGCTGCACCCCGGATTTAGGGGCTTCGCCCCAGATTGTTGCAATGCAGCAAAAAACGCTTGCGCCGCGCCGGTCGATCCCTATAATTCGGGCTATGTTGCAGCGCAGCATAGGCGGCCGGGACCTTCGGCTCGGCCCACGCAGCCCTCAACAAACTGTCCTGTCACCCACCCTCAAGGAGTTTGAAATGCTGACCGCCGAACAAATCGTTGCCGCCCAGAAAGCCCACCTGGAAACCCTCTTCGGCCTGACCCACAAGGCCTTCGAAGGCGTGGAAAAGCTGGTGGACCTGAACGTGCAAGCCACCAAGGCCGCCCTGAGCGAGACCGCCCAGAACACCCAGGCCCTGATGAGCGTCAAGGACGTCCAGGAACTGCTCGCCCTGCAGGCCAGCCTGATGCAGCCCATCGCTGAGAAGACCGTGGCCTACAGCCGCCACCTCTACGACATCGCCTCGGGCACCGGCGCCGAGTTCAGCAAGGCCGCCGAAGCCACCGCCGCCGACACCCAGAAGAAGATCCTGGCCGTCGTCGACAACGCCGCCAAGAACGCCCCCGCCGGCTCCGAAGCCGCCGTGGCCGTGATGAAGAGCGCCGTGTCCGCCGCCAGCAACGCCATGGAGTCGGTGCAGAAGGCCGTGAAGCAGGCCACCGAAATGGCCGAAGCCAATTTCAACAGCGTGACCGCCTCCGCCGTCACCGCCGCCAAGACCACCGCCGCCAAGAAGCGCTGATCTGGCCGGCCGACGGGCCGCTGTTCGGGCGATTGCCACCGCTGGATCGCCCGGACACTTGAACCACGGCCCCGCGCCCTTATCTTTCGGTTGTCTCCTCGGGTCCTTTTCGACATTCCGTTTCATCGGACCCTTCAAGCCCTCCCCTCGGAGGGCTTTTTTTATGGCCTCACGGACTGGCCCGCCGACCGCGCGCCAGCTCGGCCTGCAGGGCCGGCAGGGCCGCGCGCATCGCGGTACGACCGGCTTCGATGCTGCGCTGGCGGGCCGCGAAGTCGGCGCTGCCCACGCCCTTGAGCGCCGGTCGCACCACCACGTCGGCCGCGGCGAGTTCGTGGCGGTTGATGGTCTGGCCCATGATGGCGAAGGTCTGCAACAGCAAGCCGACGGTGTTGTCGGCCGACTGGCCTTCCGGCGCGGTGGAGATGTCCACCGCCAGCACCACTTCAGCCCCCATCTCACGCGCCTGGCGCACCGGGACCGGCGCCACCAGGCCGCCGTCGACGTATTCGCGCCCGGCGATCGGCACCGGCGCGAACACACCGGGCACGGCGCTGGACGCGCGCACCGCGGTGGCGGTGTCGCCACGCTGGAACAGCACGCCCTGGCCCGTGGCCAGATCGGTGGCCAGGACACCCAGCGGCAGCGTCATCTGCTCGATCAGGCGCGCGTCCACCGCCCGCCGGACGTATCGCGAGAGCGCTTCGCCGCGCAGCATGCCGCGCCCCAGCAACGGCAGGCTCCAGTCGGTCAGCGTCGCCTCCTCCATGGCCAGCGCGGCTTTCTCCAGTTCGGCGCCGGAGCGCCCGCTGGCGTACAGCGCAGCGACCAGGCTGCCGGCCGACGTGCCGACCACCAGATCCGGGCGGATGCCCGCCTGCTCCAGCACCTGGATCACGCCCACGTGGGCGAAGCCGCGCGCGGCACCGCCGCCCAAGGCCAAGCCCAGCCGCGGTGGCCGCAAGGCGGGCGCCGCCACCGGCGGCGGGGCGACCACCGGGGGCACCGCCGGGGGCGACGGCTCCCCCAGCGGCACGGTCGAGCAGCCCGTCAGCACCAGCGCGGCGAACAGCACCCCCCCCAAAGCCGATCGCCGAATCGGGATTTTATTGAGAACAATTCGCGTTAGTGTTAACATCATGATCATTGTCGCCGAGGTTCGACACCCCGCCGACCCACCGCTTCCGTTGTCATCCCTCAAGGACTTTCCATGCGTTTTCGCTTCGCTCCCCTGCTGGCCGCCGCGCTGGCCGCCACCGCCTTCACCGCTTCGGCGCAGGACAAGGTGCTCAACGTGTATTCCGCCCGCCATTACCAGACGGACGAGGTGATGTACGACACCTTCACCCGCACCACCGGCATCAAGATCAACCGGGTGGACGCGGACGACGCCGGGATTGTGGCGCGCCTGCGCGCCGAGGGTGCGGCTTCGCCGGCCGACATCGTGCTGCTGGTCGACGCCGCGCGCATGGCCGCCGCCGACGCGCAAGGCCTGTTCCAGCCGATCAAGTCGGCCAAGCTCGACGCCGCCATCCCGGCCAACCTGCGTGCCGCCCCGACCGCCGACGGAGTGACCTGGACCGGCTTTTCCACGCGGGCGCGCGTGATCGTGTACGACCCCACCCGCGTGAAGGCCGCCGACGTCGCCACCTACGAGCAACTGGCCGACCCCAAGCTCAAGGGCACGATCTGCACCCGCTCCGGCTCGCATCCCTACAACCTGTCGCTGTTCGCCACGGTGATCGAGCGCATCGGCGACCAGAAGGGTGAGGCCTGGCTGAAGGGCATCGTCGACAACATGGCGCGGGCGCCCAAGGGCGGCGACACCGACCAGATCCGCGCGGTCGCCTCGGGCGAGTGCGCCGTGGCGATCACCAACACCTACTACCTGGCCCGTCTGATGAAGTCGACCAAGCCGGAAGACCGCTCGGTGGTGGACAAGGTGCGCGTCGTGTTCCCCAACCAGGGCACCAGCGGCACACACGTCAACATCGCCGGCGCGGCCGTGGCCAAGCACGCCAAGAACCGCGACGCCGCCATCCAGTTCATGGAATACCTGGCCAGCCCGTTCGCGCAGGACTATTTCGCCAACGGCAACAACGAGTTCGCCGCCGCCAAGGGCGTGAAGGTCGACAACCCGGCCCTCAAGGCGATGGGCGGCGACAACTTCAAGGTCGAGAACGTGCCGCTCGCCTCGGTGGCCAAAAACCTGACCAAAGTCCAGCAGATGCTCGACCGCGTCGGGTTCAAGTGAACACCCCCCTGCGCCGCTGACGCGGCTTCCCCCCTCCGTGGCGCGCCGGCGGCGCTTCGAGGGGAGGACGACGCCAGCGGCCCGGCGCAGCCGGATCCGCGGCGTCCTCGATGGTTGCGCGGGCGCGCCGGCTGTTTACGTTCAGCCCACCGCGGAACTGGCTTCGCCGGGCCACTGGCGCCGTCCCCTGGAGGGGGTCGCGCGCAGCGCGGCGGGGGTGGCCCTATCAATACACCTGCGGGACGTAGATTTCGCCCGGCACCTGGTGGCGCCGGTAGCCTTCGTGGCGGATGCGCTCGGGCAGGGTGATCGCGGGTCGCTCCACCTCGTGGTACGGGATGAGTGACAGCAGGTGGTGGATGCAGTTGAGGCGGGCCTTTTTCTTGTCGTCGGCGGGCACCACCCACCACGGTGACTCGGGCGTGTGGGTGCGCGCGAGCATCTCTTCCTTGGCCTTGGTGTAGAGCTCCCACCGGCGGCGGCTCTCCAGATCCATGGGGCTGAGCTTCCACTGCTTGAGCGGATCGTGGATGCGCCCCAGAAAGCGCGCCTCCTGCTCTTCATCGCTGATGGAGAACCAGTACTTCACCAGCTGAATGCCGGCGCGAACGAGCATCTTCTCGAACTCGGGCACGGTGCCGAAAAAGGCCTCGACCTGCTCGTCGGTGCAAAAGCCCATGACCCGCTCGACGCCGGCGCGGTTGTACCAGCTGCGGTCGAACAGCACGATCTCGCCGCCCGCGGGCAGGTGGGTGATGTAGCGCTGGAAGTACCACTGCGTGCGCTCGCGGTCGTTGGGCGCCGGCAGCGCCACCACGCGGCACACCCGCGGGTTCAGGCGCTGGGTGATGCGCTTGATCACCCCGCCCTTGCCCGCCGCGTCGCGGCCCTCAAAAATGACCACGACCTTGTGGCCGGTGGCGACGACCCAGTCCTGCAGCTTGACCAGCTCGGCCTGCAGCCGCACCAGTTCGCGGAAGTAGTGACGCCGGGCATCGGTGCCAGCGCCGTCCTCGTCGTCGATTTCCATCTCCAGCTCTTCGTCGAGGCTGTCGATGAGGTCCTGGTGGAGGCGGCGCATCAGGTCGTCGCTGGTGGTGGTCATGGCGGCAGGAAGCTGGATGGGACCGGGCGACGGTACGACGGTGGCGTGACAGTGGCGTGTCGGTGCCGTGACGCCGCAGCGTCGGTGGCGCTTGGCCGGCTGGCCGCGCGGGGCCATAATTGACGTTTACGTCAACGTCAAACCACCGGGCGCCGACCCGAGGAGCACTCCATGGACATTCAAGGCAAGGTTTTCATCGTCACCGGCGGCGCGTCCGGTCTGGGCGAAGGCACGGCGCGGCTGCTGGCCGCACACGGCGGCACCGTCGTGATCGCCGACATGCAGGCCGACAAGGGCGAGGCGGTGGCCCGCGAGATCGGCGGGGCGTTTGTGAAGTGCGACGTCAGCAGTGAAGCCGACGGGCAGGCCGTGGTGGCCAAAGCGGTGTCGCTGGGCAAACTCATGGGCCTGGTGAACTGCGCCGGCATCGCACCGGCGGAAAAGACCGTCGGTAAAAACGGCGCCCACTCGCTGGCGGTTTACACCAAGACCATCATGGTCAACCTGGTGGGCAGCTTCAACATGATCCGCCTGGCGGCCGAGGCGATGTGCAAGAACGCGCCGGAAGCCACCGGCGAGCGCGGCGTGATGATCAGCACCGCCAGCGTGGCCGCGTACGACGGCCAGATCGGGCAGGCGGCCTACGCCGCCTCCAAAGGCGGCGTGGTCGGCATGACGCTGCCGATCGCGCGCGACCTCGCCCGCAACGGCATCCGCAACATGACCATCGCCCCCGGCATCTTCGGCACGCCCATGCTCTTCGGCATGCCGCAGGAAGTGCAGGACGCGCTGGCCGCCAGCGTGCCCTTCCCCAGCCGACTGGGCACGCCCCAGGACTACGCACGCCTGGTCAAGCACATCATCGAAAACGACATGCTCAATGGCGAGGTGATCCGCCTCGACGGCGCCATCCGCCTCGCCCCGAAGTGAGTCCGAGCGGGGTAGAGTGGCGCGCATGACCGGCCGTCGCTCCCCGCCTTGCTCCGCCTGGGTTTCGCGCCCCCCATCCCGCGGGGCGTCGCGGCTGGCGCGCTACCTCACCCTGGGGTCGGCGCTCGGGTCGGCACTGCTGCTGGCGGCCTGCGCCCAGCGGGTGGCGCCCCGCGACACGACCGCCCTCCCCCCACCGCCCGAGGCCGCCTCCGGCCTGACCGCCAAGCCTGGCTGGCGCCACACGCGCCAGGCCGTGGCGGCCGCCCACCCGCTGGCCGCGGAGGCCGGGGCGCAGGTGCTGCGCGATGGCGGCAGCGCGCTGGACGCGGCGATCGCGGCGCAGATGGTGCTGGCGCTCGTCGAGCCCCAGTCCAGCGGGATCGGCGGTGGGGCTTTCCTCCTTCACTGGGACGGGCAGCGGGTGCGCGCCTACGACGGGCGCGAGACTGCGCCCGCCGCAGCCACCGAGTCGCTGTGGCTCGACGACGCCGGCCAGCCCCTGCCCTTCGCCACCGCCATGACCAGCGGCCGGGCGGTGGGCGTGCCGGGTGTGGTGGCGATGCTGGAACAAGCCCATCGGGCCCACGGCACCCTGCCCTGGCCCCGGCTGCTGGCGCCTGCGATCACGCTGGCGGAGGCCGGATTTCCTGTCAGCCCGCGGCTTCATGCCCTGCTCGCCGCCGACCCGGCGCTGCGCGACGACCCGCTCGCCCGCGCCCACTTCTACCAACCCGACGGCCAGCCCCACCGGGTGGGTCATCGCCTGCGCAATCCCGAACTCGCCGCCGTCCTGCGCGCGGTGGCGCGCGACGGCGCGGCGGCGCTGCGCGACGGTCCCATCGCCCAAGCGATCGTGGCGGCCGCGCAGCGCCCGCCCCACCCCGGCGGCCTGCGGCTGGAGGATCTGCGCGCCTACCAACCGTTGGTGCGCGAGCCGCTGTGCCACGACTGGACGCCCGCCGCGCGACCACTGCGGGTGTGCGGCTTCCCGCCGCCCAGCTCGGGCGCGCTGGCCATTGGCCAGATCCTGGGCCTGCTGGCCCGCACGCCGCTGGCCGCGGTGCCGCCGCTGGACGGCCGCGTGCCCACCGCCGACTGGCTCCACGCCTACCAGGAGGCCTCGCGCCTCGCGTTCGCCGACCGCGCGGCGCACGTGGCCGACCCGGCCTTTGTGGCAGCGCCGGCTGGCGACTGGTCCAGCCTGCTGGCGCCGGACTACCTGACGGCCCGCGCCGCGCGGATCGGTCCGCGCCGCGCCGACACCGCGCCAGCCGGCCAGCCCGGCGGCACACCGCTGGCCCACGCCCCCATGCCCGACCAGCCGGAGTTCGGCACCAGCCACCTCAGCGTGGTCGACGCCCGCGGCCACGCCGTGGCCATGACCACCACCATCGAAGCCGCGTTCGGCAGCCGGCGTTTCGTCAGCACCGACCCGGCGCGGCCCGGCGGATTCCTCCTCAACAACCAGCTCACCGACTTCAGCTTCTCGCCGCGCGACGCCGCCGGCCGGCCCGTGGCCAACCGCGTGCAGCCTGGCAAACGGCCGCGTTCATCGATGTCCCCGACGCTGGTGTTCGACGGCCGCACCGGCGAGCTCCTCATGACCGCCGGCAGCCCCGGCGGCGCGTTGATCATTCACTACACCGCCAAGGCGCTGCTCGGCGTGTGGGCCTGGGGACTCACCCCGCAGGCCGCGCTCGACCTGCCCAACGCCGGCTCCACCGGCGGCCCGCTGCTGCTGGAAACCGGCCGATTTCCCGAGGCCACCGCCACCGCGCTGCGCGCGCGGGGCCACGCGGTGCAAGCCACCGACATGACCAGCGGCGCGCAGGCGCTGGTGCGGCGCGACGGTGTGTGGCTGGGCGGCGCCGACCCGCGCCGCGAAGGCGTCGTCGCGGGCGACTGAGCGCCCGCGCGGATTCATCAGACGTCGATGGCGGCGGCCGAGCCCGCGCGCTGGCGCAGCTCGAACTTCTGGATCTTGCCGGTGCTGGTCTTGGGCAGTTCGCCGAACACCACCGCGCGCGGCACCTTGAAGCCCGCCAGGTGTTGCCGGCAGTGCGCCACGATGGCCTCGGGTGTGGTCTGCGCGCCGGCCTTGAGTTCCACAAAGGCACACGGCGTCTCGCCCCACCGGGCGTCGGGCTTGGCCACCACCGCGGCGGCCAGCACGTCGGGGTGGCGGTAGAGCACGTCCTCCACCTCGATGGAGGAGATGTTTTCGCCGCCGCTGATGATGATGTCCTTGCTGCGGTCCTTGATCTTGAAGTAGCCGTCGGGGTACTGCACGGCCAGGTCCCCGCTGTGGAACCAGCCGCCGGCAAACGCCTCCTGCGTCGCCTTCGGGTTCTTCAGGTAGCCCTTCATGGCGATGTTGCCCTTGAACATGATCTCGCCCATGGTCTGACCGTCGGCCGGCACCGGCTTCATCGTCTGCGGGTCGAGCACGCGCACGTCGCGCTGCAGGTGATAGCGCACGCCCTGGCGGGCGTTGAGCCGCGCGCGCTCGCCGATGTCCAGGGCATCCCAGGCCTCGTGCTTGGCACAGACCGTGGCCGGCCCGTAGACCTCGGTGAGCCCGTACACGTGGGTCAGGTCAAAACCCATCTGCTCCATGCCCTCGATCATCGACGCCGGTGGCGCCGCGCCCGCCACCATGGCCCGGATGCCGGACGGCAGGCCCGCCTTCATCGCCGCCGGCGCATTCACCAGGAGCCCATGCACGATGGGCGCACCGCAGTAGTGGGTCACGCCATGCTCGCGCATCGCGTCAAAGATCGCCTGCGCCTCCACCCGGCGCAGGCACACATTCACGCCGGCGCGCGCCGCCACGGTCCAGGGGAAACACCAGCCGTTGCAGTGGAACATCGGCAGCGTCCAGAGGTAGACCGCGTGCTTGGGCATGTCCCACTCCAGCACGTTGGAGATCGCGTTGATGGCCGCGCCGCGGTGGTGGTAGACCACGCCCTTGGGGTTGCCGGTCGTGCCGCTGGTGTAGTTGAGCGCGATCGCGTCCCACTCGTCCTCGGGCCACACGGCCGGCGCCTGCGGGTCGCCGCCGGCGAGAAAGCGCTCGTAATCCACGCTGCCGATCGGCTGCGCCGGCCCGGTGAACAGCGGATCGTGCACATCGATCACCAGCACCGGCTCCTGGCGCTGACGCAGCGCCAGCGCGCGCGCCATCACCGGCGCGAACTCGGGATCGACGATCACCACCCGGGCTTCGCCGTGGTCCAGCATGAACGCAATCGTCTCGGCGTCCAACCGGGTGTTCAACGCGTTGAGCACCGAGCCAGCCATCGGCACGCCGAAATGCGCCTCCACCATCGGCGGCGTGTTGGGCAGCATCACCGCCACCGTGTCGTTTTTGCCGATCCCCGCCGCCCGCAGCGCGCTGGCCAGCCGGCGGCAGCGCTCCAGCGTCTGGCCCCAGGTCTGGCGCAGCGGGCCGTGCACGATGGCGAGCCGGTCGGGATAGACCTCGGCGGTGCGCTCCAGAAACATGAGGGGCGACAGCGGCGCGAAATTGGCCGCGTTGCGCGGCAGGTCCTGATCGAAATGGTGGGTCATGCGGGATGTCTCCGGGGTGTTCATGGCGCGGACGGCACGGCGCGAGGAGGTGCTGGGCGAGAATAGGCCGGTGGCCATCCCGCAATCGTTCATCCAGGAGTTGCTCGGCCGCGTCGACATCGTCGACGTGGTCGGCCGCTACGTGCCCCTGAAGAAGGGCGGGGCCAACCTCATGGGTCTGTGCCCCTTCCACGGCGAAAAGTCGCCCTCATTCAGCGTCAGTCCGTCGAAACAGTTCTATCACTGCTTCGGCTGCGGCGCCAACGGGAATGCCATCGGTTTCCTGATGGAACACGCCGGCATGAACTTCGTGGAAGCGGTCAAGGAACTGGCCCAGCAGACCGGCTTGAGCGTGCCCGAGGACGAGGCATCGCCACAGGACCGCGAGCGCGCCGCGCGCCAGCGGGAAAAGCAGGCCACGCTGACCGACGTGCTCGAAAAAGCCGCGCGCGCCTACCAGAAGGACCTGAAAGGGGCGGCGCGGGCGGTCGAGTACCTCAAGGGCCGCGGCCTCTCGGGCCAGATCGCCAAGGTGTTCGGTCTGGGCTACGCCCCCGAGGGCTGGCGGCACCTCGCCAGCGTGTTCCCCGACTACGCCGACCCGCTGCTGGTGGAGTCGGGCCTCGTCATCGAGCACGCCGATGAGAAAGGCGCCAGCGGCGAGGCCAAGCGCTACGACCGCTTCCGCGACCGCATCATGTTCCCGATCCGCAACGTCAAGGGCGAGTGCATCGGCTTCGGCGGGCGCGTGCTGGACAAGGGCGAACCCAAGTACCTCAATTCGCCCGAGACGCCGGTGTTCAGCAAGGGCCGCGAGCTGTACGGCCTGTTCGAGGCCCGCACGGCCATCCGCCAGCTCGGCTACGCCCTGGTGACCGAGGGCTACATGGACGTCGTTGCCCTCGCCCAGTTGGGCTTTGCCAACGCGGTGGCCACGCTGGGCACCGCCTGCACGCCCGACCACGTGCAGAAACTCTTCCGTTTCACCGACGCGGTCGTCTTCAGCTTCGACGGCGACGCCGCCGGCCGGCGCGCCGCCCGCAAAGCGCTCGACGCCGCGCTCCCGCTGGCCACCGACACGCGCCGCGTGGCCTTCCTGTTCCTGCCCGCCGAACACGATCCCGACAGCTACATCCGCGAGCACGGCACGGACGCCTTTGCCGAACGGGTGAAGGAGGCCGTGCCGCTGTCGCGTTTCCTGCTGGAAGCGGCCGCGGCGGACTGCGACCTGGCGACCGCCGAAGGCCGCGCCCGCATGGCCAGCCAGGCCCGTGGCTTGTGGACCGCCCTGCCCGACGGCGCGCTCAAGGCCCAGCTGCTGGGCGAGATCGCCGAGCGGGCGGCGCTGGACGCGCTGGACCTGCAGCGCCTGTGGGGCGCCGCGGCAGCCGGCCCGGGCGCCGCCCGCCGACCCCGGCCGGCCGACAGCGAGCCGCGCCCGGAGCGCGCGCGCGGCGACTCCGGCAGCGCCCCCCGCCATGCGTGGCGGGCCCGTCCGGCGCCCCTGCGCCGCGGCGTGGTGAGCCGCGAGGACCGGGTGCTGGGCCTGCTGCTGGGCAACCCGCGCGCCTGGGACGCGCTCTCGGCCGACGACCACCACCTGCTTGCCGCGCTGCCCGCGCCGCACGGCCCGCTGCTGGCCTGGCTGGAGGCCCAGATCCACGAACACGGCCCGCAAGCCTGGGCCGCCCTGCGTGAGGCCTTGCGCGGCCACGCGCACGAGGCGGCCGCGGTGCAGGCGGTCGACACACTCGCCTTGACCCCGGGGGCGGAAGACGACCACGAAGAACTCGGCGGCGTCATGCTGCGGCTGCGGATTGACCGCCTCAAGGCCCTGGAAAGCGAGGCCATCGCCGAAGCGGCGCATGACCCCGCGGCCCGGCGCCGCTACGCCGAACTGCAAGCCCAGCGCAAGGCCCTGGAACACCAGATCGGGGCCGCGCCGGTATAATCCACGCCTTGCACCGCAAGCGCGACAGCAGCACCTCCGGTTCCGGCCCGGCCCCCTCTTGGGGCTACATGGCGCACCCGCCTGGCCACCCCGGCGCCCCTTGGGCCCGGCGGCACCCCGCAAGGACTGCACACCAAATGTTCGCCCACCCAGCTTGCAGGGCCGCGTTTCCCGGCGAATCGCGGCCCTTGTGTTTCACAAATCCCCCGGTTGAGTCCGCCCCGCGCGGCCCCATCTGGCGTTTGTGGTCTGTTTCGCCGGTCTCCATTGACGTTTGCTGAGGTTTTCATGCCCACGAAGAAGTCCAGTACGCCCGCCGCTGCCAGCCCCAAGTCCGCCCAGAAGGCCTCCGCAAAAGCGGCCCCGGCGGCCCCCGCCAAGAAAGCCCCCGCAGTGACGACGAAGACCCCCGCGAAAGCGGCCGTGAAAGCCGACAAGGCCACCCCGGCCAAGACCGCCAAGAAGACCAAGGCCGAGGAACTCGACGACACCCTGACCGACGCCGAACCCGCGCCCAAGAAAAAAGCCGGCCGTCCCGCCAAAGCCGAAGCCCCCGCCGCTGAGAAACCGGCGGCCAAGCGCGGCCGCAAACCCAAGGCCGCGGCCAAGGAAGAAGCCGACCTCGACGACGCCGATCTGAGCGATATCGAAGAGGATCTCGCGGAAGAGCTGCCGGAGGAAACCACCGACGAATCGCAGCCGGCCGAAAAGGCCAAGCCGCTGCGCATGAAGATCAGCAAGGCCAAGGAGCGCGCGCTGATGAAGGAATTCGGGCTGGACGAAACCGTCCTGTCCGAAGAGGAAGCCCGGGCCCGCCGCGAGCGCCTCAAGACCCTGATCAAGCTCGGCAAGACCCGCGGCTACCTCACGCACGGCGAAATCAACGACCACCTGCCCGACAAGCTGGTCGAGGCCGAGACCCTGGAAGTCGTGGTCTCGCTGCTCAACGACATGGGCGTGGCCGTCTACGAGCAGACGCCCGACGCCGAAACGCTGCTGCTGAACAACACCGGCCCCACCGCCGCCACCGAAGAGGAAGCGGAAGAGGAAGCCGAAGCCGCGCTGTCCACCGTGGACAGCGAATTCGGCCGCACCACCGACCCCGTGCGCATGTACATGCGCGAAATGGGCACGGTGGAACTGCTCACCCGCGAGGGCGAGATCGAAATCGCCAAGCGCATCGAGGCCGGCCTCAACGACATGATGGCCGCCATCAGCGAGAGCCCCGCCACCATCGCCGAGATCCTGGCCATGGCCGAGGAGATCCGCGAAGGCAAAGTGGTGATCTCCACGGTGGTGGATGGCTTTGCCGACGCCGATGAAGCCGACGACTACGTGGCCGAGGAAGACTTCGATGATTACGACGAGTCGGACGACGACGACGGCAAGGGCGGCTCCAAGGCGCTGACGCGCAAGCTCGAAGAACTCAAGCGCGAAGCGCTGGAGCGTTTCGACGCCATGCGCTCCCTGTTCGAGAAGCTGCACAAGATCTACGACAAGGAAGGCTACGGCGGCCCGAGCTACATCAAGACGCAGCAGGCGATCACCGAGAAGCTGATGACCATTCGCTTCACCGCCAAGGCCATCGAGAAGCTCTGCAGCACGCTGCGCAGCCAGGTCGACGAGGTGCGCAAGAAGGAGCGCGAGCTGCGCCGCATCATCGTGGACAAGTGCGGCATGCCGCAGGAGACCTTCATCAAGGACTTCCCGCCCAACCTGCTCAACCTGAAGTGGGTGGAGAAGCAGGCCGCCGCTGGCAAGCCCTGGAGCACGGTGCTGGAGCGCAACATCCCGCCGGTGCAGGAGCTCCAGCGCGGTCTGATCGACATCCAGAACAGCGTGGTCGTGCCCATCGACCACCTCAAGGACATCCACAAGCGGATGAACAACGGCGAGGCATCGTCCCGCGACGCCAAGAAGGAGATGATCGAGGCCAACCTGCGCCTGGTGATCTCGATCGCCAAGAAGTACACCAACCGCGGCCTGCAGTTCCTCGACCTCATCCAGGAAGGCAACATCGGCCTGATGAAGGCGGTCGACAAGTTCGAATACCGCCGCGGCTACAAGTTTTCGACCTACGCCACCTGGTGGATCCGCCAGGCCATCACCCGCTCGATCGCCGACCAGGCGCGCACCATCCGCATCCCGGTGCACATGATCGAGACGATCAACAAGATGAACCGGATCAGCCGCCAGCACCTGCAGGAGTTCGGCTTCGAACCCGACGCCTCCATCCTCGCCGAGAAGATGGACATGCCTGAGGACAAGATCCGCAAGATCATGAAGATCGCCAAGGAGCCGATCTCGATGGAAACCCCCATCGGCGACGACGACGACTCGCACCTGGGCGACTTCATCGAGGACCAGACGAACACCGCGCCGATCGAAGCCGCCATGCAGGCCGGCCTGCGCGAGGTGGTCAAGGAAATCCTCGACAGCCTCACCCCGCGCGAAGCGAAGGTCCTGCGCATGCGCTTCGGCATCGAAATGTCCACCGACCACACGCTGGAAGAAGTGGGCAAGCAGTTCGACGTGACCCGCGAGCGGATCCGCCAGATCGAGAGCAAAGCCGTGCGCAAGCTCAAGCACCCCAGCCGCAGCGACAAGCTGCGCAGCTTCATCGACTCGCTCTAAACCGTCGCGCACGGTTTCAGCAGGGGAGCTTCGGCTCCCTTTTTTCTTGGAGGCGGTCAGTACCCCCGCACAGCATGGGTGGTTGCCGCGCCACAGCGTGCGCTCACCAGGACGCGCGGTTTCAATCGGGGGCTTTGGGAGGGTGGTGCATGAGCTGGGTGTTGTTGTTCGTGGCGGGGTTGTTTGAGGTGGCGTGGGCGATCGGGCTGAAGTACACCGAGGGGTTCACGCGGTGGTGGCCGTCGGTGGGCACGGTCACGGCGATGGTGGTCAGCGTGGTGCTGCTGGGCCTGGCCATGCGCACGCTGCCGGTGGGCACGGCCTACGCGGTGTGGACGGGGATTGGCGCGGTGGGCACGGTGACGCTGGGCATCGTGCTGTTTGGCGAGCCGGCGACGGTGGCGCGGCTGGCCTGCGTGGCGCTGATCGTGTCCGGCATCGTGGGCCTGAAGATCACGTCGGCCTGACGGCCAGCCGCGCCGGGGCCGCTGCCGGGCGGGGTCAGGCGGCCGGCAGCGGCTCGGTGTCCACTTCGCGGTTGGATTGTTCGTTGTAGCGGTCGCCGACCACGGTGGAGGGGTTGATGAGCCGATCGAGCCGCGCCATCACGCTGGGCGACAGCGCCACGCCATCGGCGGCGTTGTTCTCGCGCAGGTGGTCGACCTGGGTGGTCCCCGGGATGGGCAGGATGTGCGGCGCGCGATGGAGAAGCCAGGCGATCGCGAGTTGCGCGGGCGTGCAGCCGGCCTCCTGCGCGAGCGCGCGGTAGGCGGGCAGCCAGCGCCGGTTGGCGGCCAGCGCGGCGGGGGCGAAGCGTGGCATGGTGCGGCGGATGTCCTTGGCGTCGAAGGCGGCCGCGTCCACGTCGGTGGCGAGGAAACCGCGCCCGACCGGGCTGAAAGCCACGAAGGCCACGCCCAGCTCGCGGCAGGTGTCCAGCACACCGAGTTCGGGGTTGCGGGTCCACAGGGAGTACTCGGTCTGCAGCGCGGCGATCGGGTGCTCGGCGTGGGCTCGGCGCAGGGTGGCGGCGGACACCTCGCTGAGGCCAACGGCGCGGATCTTGCCGGCGCGCACCAGGTCCCCCAGCGCGCCCACGCTCTCCTCGATCGGCACCTGCTTGTCCCAGCGGTGCAGGTAGTACAGATCGATGACGTCGGTGCGCAGGCGCTGCAGCGCGGCCTCGCAGGTGGCGCGCAGCGTGGCCGGGCGGCCGTCAATCACGCGCACGAGCTTCCCGTCACCCTGGGTGTCCACCCCCTGCATGCCGCACTTGCTGGCCAGCGTGAAGCGGTGGCGGTGGGGCGACAGCACGCGGCCCAGCGCGGTCTCGCTCGCCCCAAAGCCGTACAGTGCGGCGGTGTCGAAATGGGTGATGCCCTCGTCCAGCGCGGTGAGCAGCAAGCGCTCGGCCTGCGCCTCGGACACCGGCGGTCCGTAGGCGTGGCAGATGTTCATGCAGCCCAGGCCGATGGCCGAGACCGAGAAGGGGCCCAGCGCGCGTTGCTGCATGCGATCAGCCCTGCGCGTTGAGCTTGAGTTCCAGCTCGTGCAGCACGCGGTAGCAATCGAACACGCGCGCCACGCTGGCGTTGGGCTCGCGGCCCTCGCGGATGGCGGCGAAGAATTCGCGGTCCTGCAGCTCGATGCCGTTCATGCTCACGTCGACCTTCGACACATCGATCTTCTCGTCCTTGCCGGTGAACAGGTCGTCGTAGCGGGCGATGTAGGTCGCCGTGTCGCCGATGTAGCGGAAGAAAGTGCCCAGCGGGCCGTCGTTGTTGAACGAGAGCGAGAGCGTGCAGATGGCCCCGTTGGCGGCCTTGAGCTGGATGCTCATGTCCATGGCGATGCCCAGCACCGGGTGGATCGGGCCCTGGATGGCGTTGGCCTGCACGATCGGGCTGTTGGCCTGGTAGGCGAACAGGTCCACCGTGTGCGCGGCGTGGTGCCACAGCAGGTGGTCGGTCCAGCTGCGCGGCTGGCCCAGCGCGTTGGTGTTGGTGCGGCGGAAGAAGTAGGTCTGCACATCCATCTGCTGGATGTTGAATTCACCCGCCTGGATCTTCTTGTGCACGTACTGGTGGCTGGGGTTGAAGCGCCGCGTGTGGCCGCACATGGCCACCAGGCCGGTCTGCTTCTGCAGATCCACCACGGCCTGCGCGCCCGCCAGGCTGTCGGCCAGCGGAATCTCCACCTGCACATGCTTGCCGGCCTTCAGGCAGGCGATGCTCTGCTCGGCGTGCATCTGCGTGGGAGTGCACAGGATCACTGCGTCGAGCCCAGGGAGGGCGAGCGATTGCGCAAGCTCGGTGGTGACGTGGCCGATGCCGTACTTCGCCGCGACCTCCTTCGTCTTGTCGAGTTCCCGGCCGATCAGGGAGATCACCTCGACGCCGTCGATGTTCTTGATGCCGTCCAGGTGCTTGACACCAAAGGCGCCGGCGCCCGCGAGTGCGACCTTGATGGTCTTCGTATTGCTCATGTCAGTGTCTCCAAAGCTCGATGCGCGAGGGGGTCGCGCGATGCGCGGCGGGGGTGATCAATGATCTTCCAGGATGAGGTGGCCGACGGCGGTGTTGGACGCCGGCACATGGTAGAAGCGGTGCGCCACCCGTGGCCGCGGTCCACCGGCCACGTCGGCCATGGCGCCGCGGGCGATCAGCCACATCACCAGCTCGATGCCTTCGCTGCCGGCCTCGCGCACGTAATCGATGTGCGGAATCGCGGCGGCCGCCGCGGGGTCGCTTTCCAGCAGATCGAGGAAGCGGTTGTCAAAGTCGCGGTTGATGAGGCCGGCGCGCGGGCCCTGGAGCTGGTGGCTCATGCCGCCGGTGCCCCAGATGTGGACATTCAGGTCCTCGTCGTAGCTTTCCACGGCCCGGCGGATTGCCTGACCGAGCTGGAAACAGCGGCGCCCGCTGGGCACCGGGTACTGCACCACGTTGACCGCGAAGGGGATCACCGGGCAGGGCCATGCCCCCTTCAGCGGATCCTGCGGGCCGCACATCAGCGACAGCGGCACCGTCAGACCGTGGTCCACGTCCATCTTGTTGACGATGGTCAGGTCGAAGTCCTGCTGAATGACGCTCTGCGCGATGTGCGACGCCAGCTCGGGATGGCCCTGAACCACCGGTACCGGCCGCGGCCCCCAGCCCTCGTCGGCCGGCTGATACTGCGCGGCCGTGCCGATGGCGAAGGTGGGAATCAGGTCCAGGCTGAAGGCGGTGGCGTGGTCGTTGTAGACGAGGAACACCACGTCGGGACGGTGGTCCTTCATCCATTGCTTGGAGAACTCGTAACCGCCGAACACCGGCTGCCAGTAGGGCTCGCCGGTCTTGCCCAGGTCGAGCGCGGCGCCGATGGCGGGTACGTGGGAGGTGTAGACGGATGCGGTAATGCGGGCCATGTCAGGCGGTCCTTCCCGAGCCTTGGGGCTGGCGGTGCGCCTGCGCGTCACCGTCCTCGCCGATGTATCGATTGCCCTCGACCGAACGGCCACCGCGGATCATCATCTGTCGGTACTCCTCTTCGGTCATGCCGGTCATGGAGCCCGCCATCTGCTGGAAACTCTTGCCGTCGGTGGCGCCGATCTTGGCGAGGAAGTAGATGTTGCCGCCCAGGGCGATGCAGCGGTTCAGGTCGCGCGCGAGCACCGCCTGCTTCTGCTGCTCGGTCATCGCCCACTCGTCGAGGTAGGCGCGCTCGTCCTTCTTGAAGCGTTCGCGGTTCGCCGCCTTCATCAGGCTCATGCAGAACTGGTTGAGCCAGTAGCCCCGGCGGCTTTGCTCGGCATCGAAGATGGTGGTGCCGGGCACATCCCGGTAGGGTTTATCGAGCGCCATGGGTACTCCTTGCTGAAGCATGAATCGCCGCTGGGCCGCCCCAAGGCGATTCGCACCCCCTTGGGGGGGCAGCGACCCGCGCAGCGGTGGCGCAGGAGGGGAATCCTTGTTCGGCCGCTGGGCCGCCCCAAGGCGATTCGCGCCCTCGCGGGGGGCAGCGACCCGCGCAGCGGTGGAGCGTGGGAGTCAACATTCCTCGGGCCAATAGAGGCGCATCGGGTTCGCCACCAGCAGCTTCTGCTGCAGCTCTGCCGTCGGCGCAATGTGGGGGATGAAATCGACCAGCAGGCCGTCGTCGGGCATGTGGTCCTTGAGGTTCGGGTGCGGCCAGTCGGTGCCCCACAACACGCGGTCGGGGAAGGTCTCGACAACCCGGCGCGCGAATGGCACCACATCGCGGTAGGCGGCCTGTTCGCCGTGAAGGGCCCGCGGCCCGCTGACGGACAGGCGTTCGGGGCAGCTCACCTTGCTCCAGACGTTTTCGTGCTCGCGCATGAAGCGCAGGAACAGCGCGAACTCAGGGCCGTCCAGGGGTTTGCCCACGTCCGGGCGACCCATGTGGTCGACGACCACCGTGGTGGGCAAGGCGGTGAAGAAGTCCCACAGCTCCGGCAGGTCCTGTGCCTCGAAATAGATCACCACGTGCCAGCCCCAGGCCTTGATGCGGGCGGCGATCTCCATGAGTTCGTCCTTGGGGGTGAAGTCCACCAGCCGCTTGACGAAGTTGAATCGCACGCCGCGCACACCCGCGTCGTGCAGGGCCTGCAACTCGGTGTCGCTGACGCTGCGGCGCACCGTCGCCACGCCTCGCGCCCGCCCACCGGACGCACGGCAGGCATCGACCAGCGCGCGGTTGTCGGCGCCGTGGCAGGTGGCTTGCACGATCACGTTGCGCGCGAACCCGAGGTGGTCGCGCAGGGCAAACAGCTGGGCTTTGCTGGCGTCGCAGGGCGTGTACTTGCGCTCGGGGGCGTAGGGGAACTCGGCCCCGGGACCAAACACGTGGCAGTGCGCGTCGACGCTCCCCGCGGGCAGGCTGAAGCGCGGCCGGCTCGGGCCCTGGTACCAGTCCAGCCAGCCCGGGGTCTTGGTGAAATCGCCCGTGGTCGGTTTGGTCATTCACAACATCCTTCGCGTGAGGTGTATCGGTCTGGGAACACCGCGGAACCGGCTCCGCCGGACCGCAGATATTGCCCCCTGGACGGGGGTCGCGCACAGCGCGGCGGGGGTCAATCCAGATACTTCAGCCCGGCCGCGGCCAGGGGTTCGCGCATCTTGTACATGTCCAGCCCCAGCACGCCGCTGGCCAGCTGGGCGCGCTTGTCGGCTTCCAGGGACTCGCGCTTGCGCGCAGCGGCCAGCGTGTCGGCGGCCCGCTCGTGCGGCACGCAGACCACGCCATCGTCGTCGGCCACGATCACATCGCCGGGGCGAACCCACATGCCGGCGCACACCACGGGGATGTTCACCGAGCCGAGGGTGGCCTTGATGGTGCCTTTGCTGCTGATGCACTTGCTCCAGACCGGGAAGCCCATCTCCTGCAGCGTGCGCACGTCGCGCACACCGGCGTCGATGACCAGCGCGCGCGCACCGCGGGCCTGGAAACTCGTGGCCAGCAGGTCGCCGAAGTAACCGTCGGTGCACTCGGCGGTGATGGCCGCCACCACGATGTCACCGGGGCGGATCTGCTCGGCCACCACGTGCATCATCCAGTTGTCCCCGGGGTGCAGCAGCACCGTGACCGCGGTGCCGCTGACCTGCGCACCGGGGTAGATCGGCCGCATGTAGGGCTTGAGGAGACCGACACGGCCCATGGCTTCATGCACGGTGGCCGAGCCCAGCATGGCCATGGCGTCGGCCACTGTGCGGTCGGCGCGGGGGATGTTGCGGTACACGACGCCGAGTTCGTACATGGCGGGTTCCTCCAGAAAATCAGCGGCCGGCGGCCTTGAGACGGGCATCGAGCCGGGTGAACACGCGCCGCGCGTTGGCCTCGTAGATCGCGTGCTTGTCGTCGGGGCTCAGAAGGTTTGATGCCTCGATGTAGCGTTTGGTGTCGTCGTAGTAGTGGCCGGTGGTCGGGTCGATGCCGCGCACGGCGCCGATCATCTCGGAGGCGAACAGCACGTTCTTCACCGGGATCACGGTGTTGAGCAGGTCGATGCCCGGCTGGTGGTACACGCAGGTGTCGAAGTACACGTTGTTCAGCACGTGCTCGGTGAGCAGCGGCTTCTTCATTTCCTGCGCCAGACCGCGGAAGCGGCCCCAGTGGTAGGGCACGGCGCCGCCGCCGTGCGGGATCAGGAACTTCAGCGTCGGAAAGTCCTTGAACAGGTCGCCCTGCACCAGCTGCATGAAGGCCGTGGTGTCGGCATTGAGGTAATGGGCGCCGGTGGTGTGGAAGCAGGCGTTGCAGCTCGTGCTCACGTGGATCATCGCCGGCAGGTCGTGCTCCACCATTTTTTCGTAGATGGGGTACCAGTGGCGGTCGGTCAGGGGAGGGCTGGTCCAGTGGCCGCCGGAGGGGTCGGGGTTGAGGTTGATGCCGACCGCGCCGTATTCGCGCACGCACTTCTCCAGCTCGGGGATGCAGGTGGCGGGGTCCACACCCGGGCTCTGCGGCAGCATCGCCACCGGCACGAAATGCTCAGGAAACAGTGTGGAGACGCGGTGGCAGAGCTCGTTGCAGATGGCCGCCCAGGTGCTGGAGACCTGGAAGTCGCCGATGTGGTGGGCCATGAAGCTGGCGCGCGGGCTGAACAGCGTGATGTCGCTGCCCCGCTCCTTCATCAGGCGCAGCTGGTTGGTCTCGATCGACTCGCGCAGCTCGTCGTCGCTGATCTGCAGGTCGGCCGCTTTCGGCATGACCGAAGGGTCCTTGATGCCCGCGATCTGGGCGTTGCGCCAGGTCTCCAGCGCCTTCGGCGCGGTGGTGTAGTGACCGTGGCAATCGATGATGAGGGACATGGGGGCTCCGGGAGCCGGTCTCAGGCCGGCGACATGCCGTGGCGTCGCTTGGCCGCCGCGGTCTGGGGGTCGGTGAAAAAGCGCAGCAGCGCGTCGACGTCGGGGCCGACCGGCGCGGGCGCGGCGGCACTGAAGGTGGTGACGATGGCCACGTCGTCGGGCAGCGGGCCCAGGATGCGGATGCCCGGGGCGCCGAGCATTTCGCTGAGCTGCTGAAAGCCGAGGTCCACGTCCCCGCGCGCCAGCAGCGTGGCCACCGGGACGCCCGGCGGCGCCTGCACGCAGCGCTCGGCGACCAGCCGGTCAAGGCCCCAGTCGGCCAGCCGCTGCAACAAGGTCACGCCGCTCGGGCCGGTGGACACACCGATGCGCGGGGCCGCGCGCAGCGCCGCCAGCAGCGCGTCCCGGTCGCTGATCGCCGGCGCATCGCGGCCTGCCGGCACGGCCACGGCCACCGGCGAGCGCACCACGTCCACCCGCGGGGCCACCAGGTGCCCCGCGGCCAGCAGGCGGTCGATCGCATCGGACGCGAGCACCACCACGTCGAACCGCTCGCCCTGCGCGACGCGGCGCGCCGCGTCCACGCCACCCACCGATTCGATCGCCACCGCCACGCCGGTGCGCGCCGTGAACTCGGCGCACAGCTCGGCCAGCAAAGCGCGGGTGGCCATGGAGGAAATGCCGCGCACGGCGCGTGGGGTATCTGGCATGGGTGTGAATGTCTCGCCCGGCATTGTGGTCAGGCCCCCGGCGATGGCAAAGCCGCTGACCGGGCTAGCAGCTAGAACAAAAGCAGATAACTATGATGGTGACTTCACCCACCGCCATGGACCTCAAGCAACTCGAATATTTTGTGCGCGTGGCCGAGCTCGGCAGCTTCACCCGCGCCGCCATCGCCCTCGACGTGGCGCAGCCGGCGCTGTCGCGTCAGGTCCGCCTGCTCGAGGTGGAACTGCGCCAGACGCTGCTCGTGCGCAATGGCCGCGGCGCCACGCCCACCGAAGCCGGCAAGCTGCTGCTCGAACACGGGCGCGGCATCCTGCACCAGGTGGACCGGGCGCGCGAGGAGCTGGGCCGCGTGCGCGGCGCGCTGGCCGGCCGGGTGGCCATCGGCCTGCCGCCGAGCCTGGCCAAGGTGCTGGCGGTGCCGCTCACGCGCGCCTTCCGCCAGCGCCTGCCGCAGGCCAGCCTGTCGATCAGCGAGGGCCTGTCGGCCACGATGCAGGAATGGCTGGTGACCGGCCGGCTGGACGTGGCGGTGCTGTACAACGCGCAGCCCATCCCGGAGATCGACATCGATCCGCTGGGTGAAGAGGCCCTGTGGCTCGTGCAGCCCCGCCCTCCGGGTCTGCCGGAAGACCCGCCGGCCGCGCCGGTGCCGCTGCGCGAGGTGGCCGAGATGCCGCTGGTGATCCCCAGCCGGCCCAACGCGATCCGCATGCAGGTGGAAACCGAGATGGCCAACGTGGGCTGCCGCCCGCGCGTGGCGCTGGAGATTGACGGCGTGTCGGCGATTCTGGAACTGGTGGCCGACGGCGCGGGCGCGGCGCTGCTGTCCCGTCAGGCGGTGGCGAGCTCGATCCGACCCTCGGCCTACCGCCTGCGGCCCACCGATCCGCCGCTGCGCACCCGCCTGAGCCTGGCCACCAGCTCGGTGCGCCCGGCCACACTCACGCAGCAGACCGCCCTCACCCTGATCCGCGACACGCTGGGCGCGCTGCTCAAGACCGATTGAGGTCTTCGCGGGCTTCACCACCGCCGGCACGGTCGCCGATCTCCCGCGGCAAGCGATCGGCCCAGTCGCGCCAGCCGGGCGCTGAGGGCAGGTCATCAAAACGGCCTGCGGCGCCCTGATCGGCCATCCAGTCGTGCTTGGCCGCGATGGCGCGCGCCAGCCAAGGCTCGAAGCCGGCCTCGGCCACCGTGTGGGCCACCTCGCGCATCTCCTCCGCACGGCGACGACCGTGCTGCGCCACGCGGCTAAAGAAGTAGCTGCCCTGGCGCTCCCAGTCGATGCCCGGGAAGGTCTCCTGCAGCGTGGCGATCATCGCGTCCTCCACGCCGTAGCGCCGCGCGGTGGCGTAGCTCTCCAGCACCAGGGCCTCCAGGCCCTTGATCATCACGCTGCGGCACATCTTGGTCGCGCTGGCCACGCCCAGGCGCTCGCTGGCCACGCGCACGCTCATGCCCCAGGCGGCCAGGGTGGGCGCCAGCGCGGCCGCGTGCGGTCCGCCGAGCAGCATCGGCACGCGGATGCCATGCGGTGGCACTGAAGTCATCACGCCCGCCTCCACATAACGCGCGCCGGTTGCGTGCACCTGGGCGCCGGCCTGCTCCTTGGTGCCGGGCGACGCCGAGTTGAGGTCGAGGACCGTCACGCCCGGCCCCAGGTGCGGGAGCAGGTCGTCGATGACGGCCAGCGTCTGGCTGGCGGTGACGGCGGAGATCACCAGGCCCGGGCGCTGCGCGAGCAACGCCTGCGGACCGTCGCAGGCGATCACGCCGGCCTCGGCCGCGTGGGCCAGCGCCTCATCGCACCGGGCCGGATCGACGAAACGCAGGTCCCAGGCCGCGATCGTGGCCACGCCCGCCTCGCGCAGCCCCGCGGCGAAAATCCGGCCGACCTCGCCGTAGCCCACCAGGGCCACGGTGGGCGACACGTCCCCGGCCAGCGATCCGCTCATCGACGTCCCCTCATCCGACAAACTGCACCAGCCAGAGCGAGATGGCCGGGAAGGCCAGCAACAGGGCCGTGCGCACCACGTCGCTCGCCAGGAAGGGCATCACGCCCTTGTAGCTCTCGGCGATCGGCACATCCTTGGCCATGCCGTTGACCACGTACACATTGAGCCCCACCGGCGGCGCCAGCAGGCCAAAGCCCACCGTCATCAGCACCATCACGCCAAACCAGATGGCCACCGACTCGGGCGGCAGGCCGAAGTCCAGGCCCATGATGACCGGGAAGAAGATCGGGATGGTCAGCAGGATCATGGAGAGCTCGTCCATCACCGCGCCCAGCACCACGTAGAACAGCAGGATGCCCGCCACCACCATCGTCGGCGGCACGTCCCAGCCCTGCACGATGGCGGCCAGCTGCGCCGGCACCTGCGTGAGCGCCAGCGCGGCGTTCATCAGGTCGGCGCCGATGAAGATCAGGAAGATCATCGCGCTGCTGGCGGCGGTGGAGACGAAGCAGTGGCGGATCTTGGCCAGCGTGAGCTCGCGCTTGAGCAGCGCGGCCACGAAGGTCGCCGCCGCGCCGACGCTGGCGCCCTCGGTCGGCGTGAACAGGCCGCCGTAGATGCCGCCGAACACCAACAGGAAGATGGCCGCGATCGGCAACACGCCCCACAGGGCTTCGGTGGTCAGGCGCGGGTGGTCGTCGTCGCCGTGGTCCGGCGCGTGGCCCGGCACGAGGCGCACATACACCGCGATGGCGATCATGTAGCCCAGCATCGCGATGACGCCGGGGATGGTCGCGGCGGCGAACAGCTTGGCGATGTTCTGCTCGGTCAGGATCGCGTAGATCACCAGCGGCACCGAGGGCGGGATCAGGATGCCCAGCGTGCCGCCGGCGGCCAGCGTGCCGGTGGACAGGCGGCCGGAGTACCCGTGGCGCTTCATCTCGGGCAAGGCGACCTGGGTGATGGTCGCGGCGGTGGCGATGGACGAGCCGCAGATGGCGCCAAACGCCGCGCTGGCCATCACCGCGGCCATGGCCAGCCCGCCCTTGAAGCGCGACATCACCACGCTGGCGAACTGGAACAGGGCCTTGGAGATGCCGCCCTGCGTGGCGAAATTGCCCATCAGGATGAACAACGGGATGACCGACAGGTCGTAGCTGGCGAACCGCGCGTAGGCCAGGCCATTGAGGTTGTTGAGGAACGGCGGCAGCCCCACCTGCGCGACGTAGCCCACGCAGCCGGCGACAAACATCGAAATGGCGATCGGCACGCGCACCACCATCAACACCAGCATGCAGGCGAAGATCACGCCCGCCATCTGCAGCGCGCTCATGCGGCCTCCTTCGCCAGGCCCAACGCCTGCACCAGCGCGATCACGCCGGTCAGCGCCAGCGGCGGCACCATGGCCGCGTACACCACCCACTCCGGGAAGCCGAGCATCATGGTCGTGGTCTGCGAGGCCTTGGCGCTCAGGCCGCCGACAGCGGTGCGCCAGGTGAGCAGGGCCATCACCGCCGCCAGGCACAGGGCGCCGAAGCGGTCGAGCCAGGCGTTGACGCCGCCTGGCATCCGCGCGGTGAAGAAGTCCACGATGATGTGCTCGCGGCGCCATTGGCACCACGGCAGGAACAGCGCCACCGCTGCGCCGGCGGTGACCGCGGTCAACTCGTAGTCACCCAGCAGGGTCCAGCCGGTGGTGTTGCGGCCGATCAGGCTGGCGCAGGTCACCAGCGTGATGACCGTGAGCAACAGGCCGGCCAGCACCGCGCAGGCCTGCGCCAGGAAGGAAAGCAGTTTCAAGGCGGAGCCCCTGAAAAAAAAGCCGACGGGTGGCGCTGCGCTGGTGTCCTGTCCTGCTGGTACCTGCACAAAGAAAACCGATGGATGTCGGGTCAGGGCGAGGCGCCAACCGAAGCGATACCCGCAGGCATCGCGAGGATTTGCAGCGCCGCCCTGGCTCGAAAGACGCGGTTGTAGGTGCAGATGACAGCAGGCGGGACACCAGACAGCGGACCGTCGGCAGGACGTCGACTGTCGCCCGGCGGGGCCGGGCGAGCGGGATTATCCCGGCAATGCCGCGGGCCAAGGCCCGAGCGTCACTTCTTGTGCTTGGCGATCAGCGCGCGGGCTTCGCTGGCGAGCTGGGCGCCGTCAATGCCCTTGCCCTTCACCTCGGCGATCCAGTCGGTCTCCACCGTACTGGCGGTGCGGCGCCAGCGCTGCACTTCGGCCGGCTCCAGCGTGACGATGCGGTTGCCCGCCTTCTCGGCGATGGCGCGGCCGGCCTTGTCGCCCTCATCCATCGCGCGGCCGAACATCGCGGCGGTCTCGATGCCGGAGTTCTTGTCGATCACGGCCTTCAGGTCCGGCGGCAGCTTGTCGTAGCTGGCCTTGTTCATCACGAAGCCGAAGGTCTGGGTGTACAGGCCTTCCGCGCCGGCGAAGGTGGTGTGGTTCTTCACCAGCTCGGTCACTTTCAGCGAGGGCGTGACTTCCCACGGGATCGTCGTGCCGTCAATCGTGCCTTTGGACAGCGCGTCCGTCACGGCCGGCACCGGCATGCCGACCGGCGTGGCGCCGAGCTTGACCAGCATGTTGTTGATGATCCGCGAGCCGCCGCGGATCTTCATGCCGCGCAGGCTCTCCAGACCCTGCACCGGCTGCTTGGTGTGGAACAGACCGGGGCCATGCGTGTGCACCGCGATCAGCTTGACGTCCTTGAATTCGTCGGCGGCGAACTTCTCGACGTACTCCTGGATGGCGCGCGAGGACTGCTCGGCGTTGCCGCTCATGAACGGCAGCTCAAACACCTCGGTCTTGTTGAAGCGGCCTGGCGTGTAGCCGAGCACGGTCCAGATGATGTCGACCACGCCATCGCGGGCCTGGTCAAACAGCTGTGGCGGCGCGCCACCGAGCTGCATGGCGTGGAACAGCTGGATCTTCAGCCGGCCACCCGATTCGGCCTCCACCTTCTGCGCCCACGGCACCAGCGCCTTGGACGGGATGGTGGCCTGGCCGGGCAGGAACTGGTGCAGCCGCAGCGTGACGGTCTGCGCGGCGGCCGGCGTGGCGATCGCGG
>Ga0209278_1000364_pt1 | contig 39392 bp, 34 predicted proteins | sample JI81BgreenDNA_FD_187504 | JGI IMG/M metagenome (GOLD analysis project Ga0209278, IMG submission 187504) | Wastewater effluent complex algal communities from Wisconsin, to seasonally profile nutrient transformation and Carbon sequestration -... | ecosystem: Engineered > WWTP > Effluent > Algae...
AACAGCTTCTCCTGGTTTTTCTGCTGGCTTGGTAGGCAAGACCACTTCGGTGCCGGGTTTCAACGGTTGCCGTATTTCTTCATTTTTTGGAGGTACAGGTACAGGAATGGGCTCCTTGGCGGGTTCGGCTTTCGTTGGCGCAGCTGGAGGAACAGCAAGGCTGTCCTTCGGTTTAACTTCTCCGCCTGCTCCTGTGCTGATGGAGGCGCCAGTTTGTTGTTTTACCGGTATAGGCGTTGGCGGCGGTGTTGGCTTTTCGAATTTAACAGGAGCCTCAGGTTTTACCAGCGCTGCTGCCTTACGGTCGCGCTCCATGATCAAGGCTTGCAACTCCTCCCTGGTTCTAACCTTGGGGCGGTCGGCTCTTTTGTTGTACAAAAGGGCAATTTCTCCTTCGGCCAGTTCTTCACCTGCTTTCAGTTGATTTTTGCGGCGCAAAGCAGCCATACTCACGCCATACATTTGGGAAATGTCGCGCAAACTTTCGTAGCTGCCTACGGTATGCTCACGCTGCTGTCGGTTGCTCTTCTTTTTGGGTGCCAAGTACACTTTGTCGCCTTCGGCAAAGCGCAGATCGTTTTCAATATCGTTGTACTTCAAAATCTGCCAAGGGTAGAGGCCTGTACGTTCGGCCACAGCTAACGGGCTTTCACCAGCGCGGGCACAAACCACTTTTACACCATTGAACTTAAACACACCTTCTTTGCAATCAGACGGCACTTTGGGGGCCACGGGTGTTGCTGGAGTGTGTACAGCCACCGGACCGGGTTTGCCAGCCGGGTTTTTTACCAACAGAGCGAGCTGCTCGGGGGTAACCTTGTCGTACGCGCTGAGGCCTAGCTCTTCGATTTGTTTGATAAGCAGGGGGGCGTAATTGGGGTTGGTGGCGTAACCTGCCGCCTTCAAGCCGTGCGCCCAGCCCGCATAGTCGGTGATGTCGAGCTTAAATAAACTGGCGTAACGCTCCCGCGACTTCAAAAAGGCGGCGTGGTCTAGATAGCTGTCGAGCACCGACGGATATTTGCGGAAGCACTCGTCTTTGGCGTCGTCGTCCATGGTGTAGGTTTCGCCGGTCCACTCTTTGTGGCACTTGATGCCAAAATGATTGTTGGCTACCGTGGCGAGCGGGCTTTTACCCACGCCCGATTCCAGCAATCCTTGTGCAAGGGTAATACTTGCAGGAACACCAGTACGGTGCATATTTTCGATGGCCAGGTATTTATATTGTTCTACATAAGCCTTTTTGTCGTCGGTAGCTTGCCCGAAGAGCAGGCTTGGTAGCAGTAAAAGGAGCAGCAGTTGTTTCATGGGTCAATTTTTTCGGATGAGCTGAATGCCGTCGCGTATCGACAGCAGCAGATTGGTCACGCGCGGGTCGGTGCTCACCTTTTGGTTGAAAGCATGTAGCGCCGCAGTGTCTTTGTCGTGTTTCTCGTCGGCAACACGGCCGCTCCACAACACATTATCGGCCAGAATAAACCCGCCTGAGGGCACGCGGTCGATGATCATGTCGTAATAGCGGGCGTAGTTCTGCTTGTCGGCATCGATAAACACGAGCTCAAAATTACCTTTCAGCTGTGGTATGATGTCAACAGCATTGCCGAAGTATTGCACAATGCGTTCCTCAACGCCGCAACGCTGGTAATATTTTGCGGTAATGTCTTCGAGCTCGGCATTGATGTCGATGGTATACAGCGTACCTCCCTCTGCCAAACCTTTGGCCATACAAATGGCAGAGTATCCGGTAAAGGTCCCGATTTCGAGTATTTGTTTGGGGCGAATCATGCTGCTGATGAGCTCGAGCAACAAACCCTGCTGGTGACCGCTCACCATCTGAGGCAGCTGATGTTTGAGGTGTGTTTCGCGGTTGAGAGCTGCCAGCAGCTCATTTTCGGGGCTGCTGTGGTTTTCGATGTAACGGGTAAGTTGCGGGGGAAAAAAGTCCATTAGCTTTTTGGCAGATAAATTAAACTACTCAATTGGTCGGGGGCAAATAATTCGTTGGCGATTTGCTGAAGTTCACTGGCGGTTACTTCCTCAAAACGGGCAATTAGTTCGGGTAGGGTGTCTATGCGTCCGAAGTCGAAGAGGCTGGTGCCCAGGGCAAGCATGAGGCTTGTACGGCTCTCTTCGTTCATCACCAGTCGACTGATGAGCTGCTGCTTGGCTTGTTGCAGCTGAATACGCCCGAGGGGTTTTGTGCGCAGTTTTTCGAGCTCCTTGCGCACTAAGCGCAGTACACGCTGCACATATTCGGGATCGCAACTGAAGTATACATACCACAGGCCGGTGTCGCTGTAGGCATTGTAATTCGACTCGATGGAGTAAACCAGTCCATTCCGTTCACGTATGCTCAGGTTGAGCCGCGAATTCATGCCATCGCCTCCGAGGAGGTTATTCAACAGCAGGAGGCCTGCCCGCCGCGGGTGGTTGGCGGCGTAGGCAAGATTCCCCAAAACGGCATACGCCTGCGTTGCATTTTTTTCAAGCTCAAGCTGAAAAGGTGTATAAGCCAGCTTCAGCTTCGGCCGCTGTACCGCCTCTCGATGCGGATAACGCTCGAGAACGGGTGTTACTTTTCGTAAAAACTGGGCGGCAGAAAGGGGCCCCACATAACTGAACACCAACTGATCGGCGGCATACTGCCTGTCGCGGAACGCTGCCACAGCCTCCCGCGTGAAACTCCCCACACTTTCGGCCGTGCCGAGTATGGGGCTAGCTAGGGGAGTGTCGCGAAAAACGAGGGCTTCGAAGTCGTCGAGTAAACTCTCGTCGTGATAATCCTGGTATTGGTTGATTTCGTCGATCACTACCTGACGCTCTTTGAGCAATTCTTTTTCGGGAAAATGCGCATGAAAAAGAATGTCGGTAAGCAACTCAAAAGCACGAGGAAAATACGCGTTACGAAAGGCAGCATGCAAGGCTGTACGCTCTTTGGTGGTGTATGCGTTGAGGTCGCCCCCCACCACATCGAGGCGCGAAAGAATGTGGAACGACTTCCGTTTGGGGGTGCCTTTAAACAGCATATGTTCGAGGAAGTGCGCCATACCGGTTTCTTGTGGCTGCTCGTCGCGAGTACCGGTATTGATGATGAAACCGCAATGGGAGATCTCACTGCCCTGAATCTGTTTGTGAACCAATCGGATGCCGTTGGCCAGTTCGTAATGCTGATGATCGGTCATGAACTGCGAAGATACACAAGGGTTTGGCGCCCTGTGTGCCTATTCCGAGAAACAAAAAACAACGTATTATCAATCCTTTGATTTTTACTCGTATAAATTTGTATTTTGGACTCCGTAAAGCACCCCTTACCGAATGGATTGCCTGATTGTCGACGATGATATCTTGTCACGTAAAGTGTTGAAGCGCTTTATTGATCAAACCGACTTCCTGTCGTCGGTGAAAGAGTGTGGAAGTGCCATTGAGGCTAACAGGTATCTCATGAGTAATACCTGCGATTTGTTGTTTCTCGACGTTGAAATGCCGGGTATGACCGGGCTGGAGCTCATCAGCATACTCCGCACTAAACCACAGATCATCCTGGTAAGCAGTAAAAAAGAATATGCGGTAGATGCATTCGATAACGATGCGATCGACTACTTGGTAAAGCCTGTGGCTTACAGCCGCTTTTTGAAGGCATGCCAAAAAGCGTGGCAGCTGCGTGAGGAGCAGAAAAAGGCGCCCGTTCCCGACAAACAACCCGAGCTAGAATACATCTTCCTGAAAGTAGATTCAAGTTGGCTAAAACTCCAGCTGAGCGATATCCTTTATGTGCAAGCTTTAGCCGACTACGTGTGCATTTTCGCCAAAGCAGGCACCGAGGTGAAACGTTATGTGATACATAGCACCATGAAAGCGGTAGAGAAGAAGCTTACCGGGGAGAATTTCGTGCGCGTGCACCGCAGTTATATTGTGAATACCCACAACGTTTCGTCGTTTAGCAACGACACCCTCTTTATTGCCGATAAACAGCTGCCTATAGGCATTACCTACAAAAACAGCATACTTCAGCTGCTGGGTAAAAACGTTTAATTTTTCAGAGCAAAACGATACTGGCCACGCCAGTAAGGATGAGTATTTTGAGCAAGGTATTTACTTTGCCAAAATCGGCCGGGCGTTTCGCACGTTGAATCCAGCCAGCCGTAATGGCCAGCATAATTCCGCAGCTCACAAAGTACCACAACAAACCTTCGAGGGGTTTGGTGGCGTATAGGAGGCTAAATGGCAGTATGCCGCTTACAATTAAAACATAAAGGAGTTGCTTGGTACGACGGATGCCATGCACCACTGGCACGGTTTGGTAACCGTACAACAAATCACCCTTCATGTTCTCGAGGTCCTTCACAATTTCCCGAATTAAGGTGATGAGCACGATAAAAATGGCATACACCAAAATGGTTTGATTCACCATGCGGTAGTACACACACACCGCAAAAAAGGCCGCAACGGTGAGCGTAGCTGCTGCTAAATTGCCCAAAAACGGTTTCTTTTTGAGTTTATGCGAATAAAACCATAATCCAAAAGCAAAAAGACCATTGAAGACTACCAACGATGGCTTGAGGGCCAAACTTAACAGCAAAGCCAAGCCATTCACGAGCAAATACCCCCTGAAAGCATGGGTTTTGGTCAGCACTCTGCCAATAATCACCTCGTCGGGTCGGTTGGCGAGGTCTTTTTCCATATCGTAAAAGGCATTGATGATGTAACCTCCTGCAATGACGAGTCCTGTGGCCGATACTACGCCAAACAAGCGGAGGTCGAACACCACGGCGTACCAGGCCACATCGTGATGCAAGATGAAGTAGGCTGCTAAATATTGGGCAAGGGCCACCACCAGCAAATTGTACCACCGGATGAGCGACAAAAAAACCAGCCCCCGAATGAGTTTACGGCGCTGGTTGGTAGTAAACAAGTGGATGTTGCTGGCCACGACTCAGAAGCGGTAAATCACCTCGAGTTCGTAGTCTTTCAGCATTTTTTGGGCCTTTTCGTAATCTTGCGTGAAGCCGAGTATGTATCCTCCGCCGCCCGATCCGCAAAGTTTCAGGTAATAGGCTCGCGAGTCGATACCCTGTTTCCATAGCGCATGGAACAAATCGGGTATCATAGGCTGGAAATTGTCCAGCGCTAATTGCGATAATTTGCGCAGGTTGCGAAAGAGTGGCTTCACATCGCCCTTGACGAACGACTTGATGCACTCGTTGTTGTATTTCACAAATTCGTTCCGAATCATCGAGCGGAAACCTTCGTTTTTTAACCGTTCGAGGAAGAGGTTTACCAGCGGTTGTGTTTCGCCTGGTTCACCGGTATTCAGCAGAAAAATGGCTCCGGCGCCGCTCGCTTCCATAACGGGTAGGTCAACGGTTCCCAAGTCGGTTTTGCTGTTGATAAGAATCGGAATTTTCAAGTAACAAATCAGCGGGTCCATACCCGACGAGCGGCCGTGGAAGTACGACTCGAGGCCACCCAAGATGCCTTTGAGTTTTAAAATATCGTCGGGGTGGAGGTTATCGCCTCCCGCAATCTTGTCGAGTGCATAACGGTCGTAGGTAGCGGCTACCAAGGCTCCCGAGCTCCCGATACCAAAACCTTGCGGTATGCTCGAGTCGAAGTACATGCCTCGCGACAATTCTTCCGAAAAACGGGTCAAATCGAGCTGTACGGGGAGTTCGCCATCTTTGGCACGGGCTTCCAGCCAGCTAAAGTAGCGGCGCAGATGTTCGTTGCTTTGGCGGGCGGCTTCGCCCTCAGTATCGGTAAACGAAAATGCAGCCTGGTAATGCCGGTACGGTATGCTCAGGCCCATCGAATCTTCAATGATGCCATACTCCCCAAAGAGCAGGATTTTGGCGTAATAGAGCGATTCTTTAATCATCTTTCGTTAGGCGATTTCAATGGGTCCTTGTCCGATGCTGTCGCAAATATAGCCTTTTTCGCTGAGCAAACTTTTCAGTTCACTTTCGATGAAGGCGATAACCGCTTCGTGATCAGCACCAAAATAAATGAGATGTACATTGGCGCCAGCATCTAATGTAAAATAAACGGGGAGCCCTGTTTGTTTTCGGAAAGCCCATATTTTTTCGATAACGGCCACCGATTCGGGCTTGAACAACAGAAAGTAAGGCTGTGATGTCATCATGAGGGCGTGCAACATCAACGCTTCACGCTCTACCAATTCACCAAATCCGTGTACATCGCCTGTGGCCAAAAGCGGCAACAATTGGTCGATGTTTTCGTGCGCCACCTCAAAACGGCGGGTGGCAAAAGGATTTTTGTGCATCAAATCGTGGCCTACGGTGCTGCTCACCGATTTTTCTCCGGCATGTACCAACAAAACGGCGTCGCGGAGGCTGTGAAAAACGGCATGCGTTTCACCTCGGTAAGGGGTGCCATACAAGTCGCTGGCGCCGGGTAAAGCGGCGTGTTGGCCCCAGCTAACCAGTCCGCCGTAAACCGACCGGCAGGCGCTGCCCGAACCAATCCGTGCCAAAAACGAAGCCTTTTGCAGGAAATTTTCCTGTGTCATGGTCTGCTCGGTGAGTTGTGCCTCGAGTGTACAAAGTGCCAAGGCGAGCGCACTCATGCCCGAGGCCGATGAGGCAATTCCACTCGAATGCGGGAAGCTGTTGCTGGTTTCGAGCACCAAATCTAGATTGGTCAAAAGGGGCAATTGGGGCTGAATGGCGGCCAAAAACTTGTTCACCTTCACTTCAAATTTCTCGTTGCGCTTGCCGTCGAGGTAAAGTTCCAGGCTACCCACGGCTCCTTTTCGCGCTTGCCAGTGCAAGCGGGTGTCGGTGGCGCAAGCATCGAGGGTGAAGCTGATCGACGGGTTGGCGGGTATCTGAAATCCGGTTTTGCCCCAATATTTTACCAGAGCAATGTTCGATGGACTTCTCCATCGGCTGCTACCCGGTGTAGTGGACCATGCGTGATAGTTGGCTTCAAACATTAAGGAAACAGTTGGTCGTAGGGTAAAACGGTGGTGTAGTCGTGTGCTTGTAACCAAGCTTCGGCGGCTTCGGGGTCGGGCACTACGGTCAAAACGAAGTCGCCACCCCAGGCGCCCAGCGATTTTACGGTGCCCGGAAAGCCTTTGAAGTGGCTCTGTCCGATGGGTGTGCGCTGCAACAAATTGCCGATAAGTTGTTCGTGCTGGTTGAGCAGCCATGCAAAATTATCGAGCGTATCTGCTTGCGCCAGTGCCAGGCTGATGCCGCTCACTTCGTCGATGAGACTTTGCGGCGGGGTGCCGTTGGCCATGAACTGCTTCACTTCCAAGTCGGAATATTGTTTGTGCCCGAGGTACACAAAGCGTAGCCGATCGCGAAACGTGGGCTTAAACTCGATGCTCTGCCAGCTGCGGTTAGCGCCTTTCCGCTGATAAAGGAGTGGCTTTTCTTGCATGGCGCAGGCCACATCGTAGCCGCTGCCGGTGAGGTGGCGGTCGAAGAGTGCGAAAGGATCTACCTGTGCCCACTGTGCGATGAGGCCTACGAGCGAGCTGCTGCTGCCCAGTCCCCAGTCTTTGTCGAAATGCAGCTGCGTGATTGCCTGGGTAGCACCCAGCTGCTGACCGAAATCGCGGTTCAGCTGCCGTGCGGTGCGCAACATGCTCTGGATGACTTTGGCCTTGCGTATGTCGTCGGCATCGAGCAGGTTCAAAAATTCAGGGTCGAAACTGGCCTGCAACCACGGGCGACCGTCTTGCTCGAGGGCTGTCCAGCGGAAGCTGGCGCCGCCTGCGGGCTGTACTTTGAGCGACTGCCCTTGCAAAGTAGGTAATGCCAAGGCGGTGGCGCCATGCAGTACCACATATTCTCCGCTCAGGAGCAGCTTGCCGTGGGCGTAGTAATGCGACATGTTTATGCTTGTGCGGTGCCGGCGTCGGGGCTTATTTCATCGTCGGCCATACCGCGCATCTTTTTCATGTAGCTGGCAACCCCTTGGAAGCTGATTACCTTGTCGCTGAAATAGATTTTGGCGCGCTCCTTCTCTTGTTCGGTAGCTTCGAGTTGGTTGAGGATGTTGAGCAGGTGCATCTTCATGTGGCCTTTCTGGATACCGGTAGTTACCAGACTCTTTACCGCAGCAAAGTTTTGGGCCAGGCCAACGGCTGCGGTGATTTGCATGAGCTCTTCGGCATTGGGGTTGCCGAGCATTTCGTGCGAAAACTTCACCATGGGGTGCAGACCGGTAAGTCCACCCACGGTTCCCAGCGCCAAAGGTATATCGAGCCAGAAGCGGAAGATGCCGTTGCTCACGTCGACCCGAGTGAGTGAGCGGTACTGACCGTCGCGGGCGGCGTAGGTATGGGCGCAGGCTTCTACAGCACGGAAGTCGTTGCCTGTAGCGAGCACCACCGAGTCGATTCCGTTCATGATGCCCTTGTTGTGGGTGGTGGCGCGGTAAGGCTCGATGGTGGCGATGCGGATGGCGCGGGTAAATTTTTCTACAAACTCTTCGTTGGTATAGTCGTCGCCATCGGCGAGTTGATCGATGGGGCAGCTCACCTCGCAGCGCACCAAACACTCGGGGGTGTAGTTGCTGAGGATGCACATCACCACGGTGAGCTCGCGTTCGGTTGCAGTAAAGCGCGGATCGGTCTCGAGTTCGTAACGTAGTATGCGGGCAAATTCTTCGAGATTGCTGTTGATGAAGTTGGCGCCCATGGCGTCGCGCGTTTCGAAGGTAGCGTGCAACTGGTAATAGCCGGGCTCGTCGAGGGTTTTATCGCGCAGGGTGATGCCGGTGATGCCACCGCCACGCTTGCGCATATTGGCGGTGAGGCTTTGTGTGCCGCTGATGAGCTTTTGCTCGAGCTCGGGCATGAAGGCACGCAGCTTATCGCCGTCGCCATGCCAAATGAAGTGCACCTGGCCTATCTTTTTGGTGGAGAGTACGGTGGTTTTGAAACCTCCGCGGTTGAGCCAGAACGCCGCGCTTTTGCTGGCGGCGGCTACTACACTCGACTCTTCGATGACCATAGGGATGGCATACAACTTTCCGTTGATGAGGAAGTTGGGCGCCACGCCGTAGGGCATGTAAAAGTTGGTGAGGGTATTTTCGATAAACTCATCGTGCTGCTTTTGGGTGGCAGCATCGTGGTGCCAGTAGCCCGAAAGCGTGGTATAGGCTGCCTCCGGATCCTGGAAAAAGCGGGTAACCCACTCTATTTTTCCGGCCTTCGATAATTTGCTGAAGCCTTTAATTGGTTGCATAGAAAAAAACTTAAGACAAAGGTAGTTAAAAGCAGCACACACAACGCGCGCCAAGCCGCTGTGGTATACTAACCGTTTGTATGGTAAAAAGTGTGGTATACTAACCGTTTGTATGGTAAAAAGTTTTATATATCCGTAAGTGGTTCATTGTGCTTTTGTCGCATACGGTATCGAACCCGTTTCTACCTAAAAGAAAGGTAATTCAACTACTTCGTTGCATACTTGCCCCCTTTCCCCTGCCGAAATTGTGCTATCATTTGGCGAAAATGTGCTATCCGTCCGAAAAAAGGATGTCTAGGTTCGGTATACAATCAAACCCGAACTTATGAGTAACCTTATCGAACGTCCGAAACTCAAGGAGAAGTACGACAACTACATCAACGGAAAATGGACGGCACCTTCTACAGGTCAATATTTTGAAGTGCTGTCGCCCGTTGATGGAAAAATCATGGCCAAAGCCGCTCACTCGGCTAAAATGGACATCGAAATGGCCGTAAATGCTGCCCACGAGGCCTTCCAAAGCTGGGGCGAAACTTCGGCCACCGAACGCAGCATACTGCTCAACAAAATTGCCGATCGCATGGAGGCCAATCTCCAATACCTGGCGGCGGTAGAAACCCTCGACAACGGCAAGGCCATCCGCGAGACCTTGGCTGCCGACTTGCCCCTAGCCATCGACCACTTCCGCTACTTTGCTGGCGTAATCCGTGCCGAAGAAGGGTCGATTTCGGAGCTCGACAAAGACACCGTCTCGATCATCGTGCACGAGCCCATTGGAGTGGTGGCACAAATAATTCCTTGGAACTTTCCCATCCTCATGGCCGTGTGGAAGCTGGCTCCAGCGCTGGCTGCGGGCAACTGCGTGGTGCTCAAGCCTGCCGAAAGCACGCCCATCTCTATCCTGGTGCTCATGGAGCTCATCGAAGATTTGTTGCCAGCAGGGGTAGTGAATATCGTCAACGGCTTTGGCGCAGAGTTGGGCCGAACGCTGGTAACTAATCCAAAAGTGTCGAAAGCAGCCTTCACCGGCTCTACCGCCACCGGACGTATGGTGATGCAGTACGCTACCGAAAACATCATCCCCGTTACCCTCGAACTGGGTGGTAAATCACCCAATATCTTCTTTCCATCGGTGATGGATGCCGACGACGAGTTCCTCGACAAAGCCCTCGAAGGCGTGGTACTTTTTGCCCTCAACCAAGGCGAGGTGTGCACCTGCCCTTCACGTTTGCTGGTGCATGAGTCAATTTACGACGCCTTCATCGCCAAGGTGCTGGCCCGCGTGAAAGCAATTAAAACCGGTAGTCCGTTCGACCCAACGGTGATGATGGGTGCACAGGCGTCGCAGATTCAGAAAGATAAAATCCTGTCGTACATCAAACTCGGCAAGGAAGAAGGCGCCGAGCTGCTGTGCGGCGGTGAAGTCAACCACCTCGGTGGCGACTTGGAAGGCGGCTATTACATTCAGCCTACCTTGTTTAAGGGCCACAATAAAATGCGCATTTTCCAGGAAGAAATTTTCGGTCCGGTGTTGGCTGTTACCACGTTCAAAACCACCGAAGAGGCGATCGCCATCGCGAACGATACCATGTATGGACTGGGCGCCGGCGTATGGACCCGCGATGCGCATGAATTGTACCGCGTACCTCGCGCCATCAAAGCAGGGCGTGTTTGGGTAAATCAATACCATGCTTACCCAGCAGGAGCTCCTTTTGGCGGCTACAAGCAGTCGGGCATCGGTCGAGAGAACCACAAAATGATGCTGGGCCACTACCGTCAGGCCAAAAACATGCTCATCTCGTACAATAAAAACAAGTTGGGCTTCTTCTAAACCCAGCCACCATTCAATTTCCACGGGCAGTAGCGTTGTTTGCTGCCCGTGGTTTAATTTTAAGCGATGGATAAAATCAATAGGCTCGACGCCACCTCCAAAGCCATGGAACTGATTGCTATGCTGCAGGAAAAATTCGGCGAGCTCATGTTTTACCAGGCCGGTGGCTGCTGCGAAGGTACGCAGCCACAGTGTTTCGAAAAGGGCGGCTTTTACTTGCGTTATGGCGATGTGTGCATCGGCAGCGTGGCTGGCTGTGAATTTTGGGTAGATAAAGACTTATTCGAATACTGGAAGCATGCCCACTTCACCCTCGACGTAACTGACGGCATAGGTGCGGGCGGTTTCTCGCTCGAAACACCCTACGGTAAAACTTTTGTGGTGCACTACCGCCTGTTTACCGAAGCCGAACTTGAGCAGCTGAGCGACCTCAGCTACAACCACTAGCTCAAGCCGAAAAATTCATGAGCTGATACTGTTTGGGAGTAACGCCTTCGTAACGTTTAAACAGGCGGATGAAGTAGTTCGAGTCGTCGAAGCCAGCGGCATAAGATACTTCAGCGATGTGCATCCGCGGATTTCGCAATAATTTTTTGGCGTATTTGATGCGTTCGTTCACCACAAACTCAATGGGGCTCATGCCTAGCTCGCGTTTGAAATAACGATAAAAGGACGTGCTGCTCATGCAGGCGATGCGGCTGAGTTCCTGCAGGGTGATATTTTCGTGCAGGTTTTTTTTGATGTAGTCGATCGCCGGTGAGAGCGGACTGGCGCTAGGCAAGCTGGGATTTTCGTCGAAAATTTTAGCAGTTTGTGTTTGTATGATGCGTATAATCAACTCCTGCAAGCTGAGGTCGGCGAGCACATCTTTGGTGATAGAGCTGCCCATACATTCGGTGATGAGCTTGTTGATGGTGGTGGCCAACTCCAAGTTGTTGTAAAAGAAGTAGTTCTGGTAGTCGAGCTTCCAGAAGTTATTGCTGCCTTCTTTGGGGTATTTTTCGTTGAGGAAGTCGAGGGTTCGGTTGATCACCTGATGGTCGATGGCCAAGGCAATACATTGAGTAGGATTACTGGTGGATGCCTCGGGAAAATCGATTTGCATTTCTACATTTTGGGGCACAATCACCGTTTCGCCGGGGAGGTAGTTAAAGCCGGGCTCGTCGAACAAGTGCATCACCTTTTTACCCCTGAGCATGCTGGTCACTACCAAATCGTTGAATTTTAGCGGGACCAACTCGGTTTGTTGGTAGGTCTCGAAGATGTTCAGCTCGCAATGTTCGAGTGAAAAGATGGTGCGGTTTTCCACCAAAGTTTTGAGCGACTTCTCGTGGGTTAACGCAGGCGTATTGAGTAGTACTTTATTGGACATAACTCCCGATGTACAACTAATATAAACAACAATTTTGTCTTTTTATCTTTTTCTGCTTCAAGTATGGGCCAAAAGGATAAAACAAGAGGCTTTGCTAGTAGGCGACCAGCACGCATTAACCACGACCCTTCACAGCTTGTTTAGGTGGAAAAAAGCGGGAGAGGCGACGATTGCTATTCAAACGGTCAGCTCTCCCTGCTTCATGTTTAATTGCGCATGCAACCTATCGGGACTACCCAAACTCCGTCGGTTCTTTGATAGGCATACTTTCCGCCAGTGAGCACCATCAAAAAAGAAGGTGAGCCCATTTTATCGACATCGACTCTATTTTTTACCGCCAAAAGGTTGGCAGCGGCTTCGTCGATTTGTTTTTGGCCCAGCTTTACTTCTACAGCGCCCCAGCGCCCATCGCGGAGACGGATAATTAGATCGGCTTCGAGGCCTGTTTTATCGCGATAATGAAATACATCACCATCGTTGACTTCGGTGTATACGCGCATATCGCGGGTACATAGTGCTTCGAACAAAAACCCAAAATATTCGAAATCATGCAACAGGCCTTTGGGTTGTAAACGCATAACGGCTGTTGCTATCGAAGGGTCAACAAAATGCCGTTTGTCGGATGTACGAATAGCTGTTTTGGAGCGTAACGAAGGCAACCAGGCGGCTAAATCTTCTACAACAAATATGCGCTTTAAAGCATTGATGTAGCTGGCAATAGTTTTATCAGAAATAGTGTTGTCGGTGGCCTCTATGTCGTTTAAAATAGTTTGATAGTTTGCAGTAGTTCCAATATTTCTGGCGAGCGATCGAAGCAGCAGGCGAACTCTTTCGGGATTTTTTTCGACTTGGTCTACCGCCGAAACGTCGTAGTTCAACACCGCCTCAACATAGTCGGTTGCAACGCGCAAGGCTGCTTTAGAGGCTAAAAACAAACTGGCCGGCCATCCTCCTCGGCATATTGCAAAGGCAATATCTTCGATGGTTAAATCTGAAATAGCCCCCTCAGCAGGTTGAGTACCTTCAAACAATGCCGCTAGGGAAACGTTGCCGGTGGATTCTCCGGATTCAAATAAGCTCATGGTTCTCATTTTGATGCGTGAGAACCGCCCTGTTCCAGTATGTGAAGTTGGTTCCTTATTCGGAACAGCCGAGCCAGTGAGTATAAATTGACCGGGTTCATTTCTTTTGTCCACTTCAAACCTAACAGCATCCCACAATACTGGAGTGGTTTGCCATTCGTCGATTAAACGAGGGGTGTCACCTTGTAAAAGCAGCGATGGTTTGGTCTCGGCCATAAGTTGATAGGAGCTACTTTGGTCGGGATCTTGCATATAAATAACACTATTCGCAGCTTGAATAGCAGAGCGTGTTTTACCGCACCATTTTGCACCTTCAATTAATACAGCTCCCGACGATTGTAGAGCAAGCTGTAATTCTGCGTCAGAAAGTCGAAATTTGTATTCTTTGGCCATTTTTGATTTTTCGAATGCTCAACAAATATACAAATACTTCCGAGTTTGGACGGGTTTTACTTCCGAGTTTGGACGGGTTTTACTTCCGAGTTTGGACGGGTTTTACTTCCGAGTTTGGACGGGTTTTACTTCCGAGTTTGGACGGGTTTTGCTTCCGAGTTTGGACGGGTATTACTTCCGAGTTTGGACGAGTTTTACTTCCGAGTTTGGCATAAGGGCTTGCTTGAACTTGCTGTAGGTTTGAAGATGAAAGAATGGTTCTAATCCTATGCATTTAATGGGGGGCTATTCGAGTCAATTGTTGCATTTTTACAGTCGAATCACAAATCGATATGAGTAGCCATCACATAGTTCGTGAAAAACAAGAACCAGCGTTGATGGTCGCCAATGGAGAAGCATGCAGCCTGGAGTTGTTGGGCGAACTGCTTGAGTGGAGCCCTTATGTATTGGCCTTAGACGGCGCTTTGCCACGTTTGTTGACACTAGGTATTAAGGTGGATGCTGTACTAGGCGATTTTGACAGCATGGACGTTCATTCGTCGGAGTTGACGCAGTTGCAAGATGGAATACGCGTATTGCATCGACCCGATCAAGAAAAAACCGACTTTGAAAAGGGCCTCGATTTTTTACTAGAAGAGGGGCACAAAGCGGTCAATATCCTTTGGGCAACGGGCTACCGCCTCGACCATACCTACGCAAACCTGAGCAACTTAAACAAGTACGTTCACGCACTGTCAATCAACGTAATCGACGATCATATTCGGCTGTATCCTTTACCCAAGCAGTTTAGAAAACACTTCCCAAAAGCCCAAATATTGTCGCTCATGCCTATGGGGCGGGTTGAGGGCATACGCACCAGCAATTTGTTGTATCCCTTGCAGGATGAAGTGCTCGAGATAGGAAGCAGGATAGGAACCAGCAATCAGGTCGTAGAAACAGGCTGGGTTGAAATCCACCACCGTAGTGGCTTACTTTTGTTGGGGGAAGTACGCAACTGAAGGAACCTGCTCGCTGGAGCATGGTATGTAGCCTAAAGCAGCTTCAATTTGAATGCTTTTTCTCCCCATTTACACGGATAGTCGTGGAATAACATACGATTTCTAGGCTTTTTTGACCGTCAATTCGGCCATTATCACGTAGTTTTGCAGCGTTTTGAGCCCGACTAAACGAATTCTTGTCTGTACCATACTGCTGTTGGCATATACCGCAGCGGTACAGCCATTTTTGGCTTTTTCGCAAGAAAAAGGCAGAAACATACAGCTACCGAAGCCCGATATTAAGGTAAATCAGCTCGTAGGCCCAGAATTCACCGTGAAGGGCATTGTGGTCGACGGTAGCAACGGTATGCCCATTCCCTTTGCTGGCGTTTATTTCAAGGGCACAAGCATAGGCACCACCACCGATGCAGATGGCCGTTATGCACTCAAAACTCGCCGTGTGGGCGACAGCCTAACCGTGAAGGTGGTTGGGTTTATGGAAAAATCGGTTTATCTCAAAAAAAGCGAAAACCAAACCATCGACTTTCGCCTCGAAGCCAATGTGGCCCAGTTGGGAGAGGTAGTGATACGGGCGGGCGAGAACCCGGCTTTTCGGATTTTGCGGGGCGTATGGCGCAAGCGCAGTGAAAACGACCGACGTTCGCTCGAAGCCTTCCAGTACGAAAGCTACACCAAGCTGGAGGTAGACATGGACAAGGTAAGCGAACGGGTGCGCGACAAAAAGGTCTTGAAGCCGATTGTCACCCTCTTCGATAGCCTTAAAATGATGCATGAAGGCGAGAGCAGGTACCTATTGCCCATCTTTTTCAGCGAAAGCATCAGCGACTTTTACTACAACGCTAATCCCTATCGACGCAAAGAAGTCATACGGGCTTCGCGCCTCGATGGTGTTGGCCTTGAAGATGGGGAATTTGTGGCCCAGTTGATGGGGTCGAGTTTCCGTGATTTTAACTTTTACCAGGACTGGATACCCATATTCGACAAGCTGTTTGTTTCGCCCATTGCCGGCGAAGGACGGCTGTATTACGAATATTATTTGGTTGATAGCAACTACGACGCTGGAGGAAAAAAAATTTACAAAATCAAAGTAAAGCCTAAACGCACCAAAGATTTGGCTTTTGCAGGGCACGTTTTTATTGAAGACGAAAGTTTTGCTCTACGAAACATCGAAATTGAAACCCCCGATGAAGCCAACATCAATTTCATCGATAAGATGACCATCAAACAAGAGTTGGTTCAGTCGGCAGCTGGCCCTTGGTTACCAGCCAAATTGAGCATGTTCATCGATTTTGGCGATATCACCGAGATTATTTTTGGAGCTGTGGCCTATGTAGAGGTCAGCAATACCGATTTTGTCGTAAACCAAGCCAAGAGCTCGTATTTTTTCGATAAACCGGTGGATATGGCGGTGGATGCCTTTGACTACGACGAGGAATACTGGGAAAAGGAGCGCCACACCCCGCCTACTGAGCGGGAAAAGCGATTGAGTGCGGTGGTAGATTCTGTGAAGCGTTATGGACCCATCAAAGGCATGGCCGAGTTGGCAAAATTGGCTTTTTCGGGGTTCTATCGTGCCGGAAAAGTCGATTTTGGGCCGTATTTGTTCCTGTATGGCTCTAATCCGGTAGAAGGAAATAGGTTTAGGATGGGTGTAAAAACCAATAGCTATTTTAGCAAACGTTGGATTTGGCAAGCCTATTTGGCCTATGGCACCCGTGATGAACGATTTAAGCAGTTTTTTCAAGTTGAGCATTTTTTGAATCGTAAAAAATGGGTGATTGCGGGTTACCAATACAAAAACGATTTGGAAGCGCTGGGCATTGATCAGGCCTTTTTGGCCGATAACAAGGTGATGAGCGTATCTACTCAGGCGTTTGCAGCCACTGCGCAGCTCGGACTGCTCGATCGTTTTTTAAGCACCCGCATGCATGCCGGCTGGGTAAGCGGCGATATCGTGAAGCACCTTACGGCTTCGGTCATGTATCAGCATAAGGTGAGCGAATCCATCGGAAATTTCATTTTCAGTTACAAAGTCGACCCAAAAGAACCGAATTCATCACTTGCCACGGGCTGGACTTTGTCGAGTTTAATGACTAGTTTACGTTGGGCGCCAGGCGAAGAATTACTCATCAGTGGGAACGACAGAGGAACGGTACGCCGGAACTATCGAGCGGTGTATCAACTGAATTACGAACGTGGTTTCCGCAATTTTTTGGGAGGTGATTTTAAGTACGAAAAGGTTGGCCTCAATATCTCCAAGAATGTAAAAGCCGGTTTTTTGGGCTGGGGAGAGTATACGCTTACCGGTAGTGTGGTTTTGGGAAGTTTGCCCTACCCCTTGCTGGAAGTGCAACCTGGCAATGAGACTTTCTTCAAATACAAGCAATTATTCAACATGCTCAACTTCTTTGAAATTGTCACCGACCAGTCGGTTACTTTTCGGGGAGTACATCATTTCGAAGGGCTACTTTTGAATAGCATACCCGGCATTAAAAAGCTGGATTTACGCCTTGTGGCGGGAGGTGGTGTGATTGTAGGAAAGATGTCGAACAAAAACAAAGTGTACCTGCCCGAAGGTGGTAATGCGCGTGTGCCTTCCGAAACACCCTATGCCATGCGGCCGAACATTCCATATGCTGAGGTGTCGTACGGCTTGGAGAATATCTTTAAGGTAGCACGTGTGGAGTTGTTCCATAGGCTTACTTACCGCAACGCTCCGAATGCCCCCAAGACCATGGTGAAGGTTTCGGCTTATTTTGCCTTTTAACTATACACCTGCAGCCAGCAACTCCGCTTCGAAGGCTTTGATGAACGCATCAGTTTTGGCGTCGGTCACGTGATCCATGACCACAATTTTGTACCAGTTCGCTTGGTCGTGGGTATCGGGCACCAGTAAAAACGCGTCTGCCAGTTGTTTAGGAATGCCTTCGGCCCGTATGGTTACCATATTCATGGCAGGATTCCTAAAGAAGGGCACTTGAAAGCGATCGAGTAAAGCACATATCCGGTCGGTTCGTTTTACCAGGGTTTCAATTTTCTGCTCCCAACCGCTTCTGCCATGATGTTGCAAGATCATCCAAGCAGCAACTAAATTAGCACCCGATCGGCTTCCGCACAAGGTGCTGTCGCCGCCTTGAACGTAGCTCGCATGATTGGTATGTGCGTAATTCATGAGCCCTTTGCGTGCTAAGAAAATGCCTGTCCCATAAGGAGCTTGAAGCATTTTGTGCGCGTCGATGGTGATGGAGCCTACCTCAGGATTTACGAAGGTGAGCGGGTTATTTTTGACGGTAAATGGGTATACAAAACCACCGAAAGCCCCGTCAACATGCACTCGATACGGCATACCCGATGCTTTTAAGATGGGCAATAGTGCTTCAATATCGTCGACTGAGCCGAACATAGTAGTACCCATATTAAACACGGCTACCAGCTGCCGCACTCCTGCTGCTTGTGCACGGATTATGGCTCTGGCAAAGTTCTCAGGGGTCATTTGTCGGGTACTGTCGTCCACTTCCACCTCAATGGGCGTTACCTGAAGCACATTTGCTGCTTTGTAGAAGCTGTAATGGCTGTCGTGGCTATACAGCACCCCTACCTGCTGCGCACTGCTGTGGTAGTTTTCCATGAATAGGTTGCGGTATATCCATACGGCTTGTAGGTTGGCTTCGGTGCCTCCCGAGGCCACGTAGCCGTCGTAACCCGCTTCGTGAGCTCCCATTATTTCTTTGGCACACAAACGGATGAGGTCGCGCTCTAGCGCATGGGTTCCAGCAAAGGCCGATTCGCTGGCCACGAGGGTATGACAGCCGATATGATTGGGATTTTCCATAAACACGCGAGCAAAGGGTGCGTCGTCGAGGAAGGCTGCATCGGGAGGAAATACTTCAGGATCGAGGTAAGAGGCCGGCAAACCCAGCACATCGTGGATACGGTAGTTTCGGTTATGCTCGAGTGCTGCAAGTACTTCTGCTTTGTACTGTTCGTAGGGTTTGCGATCCCAGGCCATACTTTTTTTCGCAAAGTTACGAAATTTTAATTACGGATGAAATTGTCCGAAATAGTGTTCGTATTAAACAATAAAAAAACCCCGCTTTCGCAGGGTTCTGTATGTTTCACTTATTTCAGGACTTCTCGCGAGATGACTATTTTTTGCACCTCACTGGTACCCTCGTAAATCTGGGTGATTTTGGCGTCACGCATCAAACGTTCAACGTGGAATTCTTTCACATAGCCGTATCCACCATGTATCTGTACCGCCTCGGTGGTGATGCGCATGGCTGCACTGGATGCAAATAACTTCGCCTGAGCACTAGCCAAGGCATAATCGTCGTGTTTGTCTTTCAGCCAAGCCGCTTTGAGGCACATCAACCGAGCTGCGTCGATTTCGGTAGCCATATCGGCCAGCTTGAATTGAATGGCTTGGTGGTGCATGATTTCTTTGCCAAAAGCCTTACGTTCTTTCGAATATTTAAGCGATAGCTCGTACGCACCGCTCGCGATGCCTAAAGCTTGTGCAGCAATGCCGATACGTCCGCCGCTAAGTACTTTCATGGCAAACTTAAAACCAAAGCCATCTTCGCCTATACGGTTGGCTTTAGGCACTTTTACGTCGGTAAACATGAGTGAATGGGTGTCGCTACCGCGGATACCCATTTTGTCTTCTTTTTTACCCACTTCAAAACCGGGCATGTCGCGTTCAACGATGAGCGCATTGATGCCTTTGTGGCCTTTTTCGACGTGCGTTTGTGCGATGACGATGTAAATAGACGCGCTATTGCCGTTGGTGATCCAGTTTTTGGTGCCGTTCAGCAAGTAATGGTCACCCATGTCGATGGCCGTAGTTTTTTGCGAGGTGGCATCGCTGCCAGCTTCCGGTTCGCTCAAACAAAACGCGCCAATCTTGCGGCCACTGGCTAGCTCGGGTAGGTATTTGCGCTTCTGTTCTTCTGTGCCGTAGGTTTCAATACCCCAGCATACCAAAGAATTGTTTACGCTCATGCACACCGACGCCGAAGCATCTACTTTAGAAATTTCTTCCATGGCCAGCACGTATGAAATCGTATCCATGCCACCGCCGCCATATTCCGGACTCACCATCATGCCCATAAAGCCGAGTTCTCCCATCTTGCGAATTTGTTCGGCGGGAAACTTTTGCTCGTTATCGCGCTCGATGACGCCGGGTAATAGTTCCGTCTGTGCAAAATCGCGCGCGGCCTGGCGGATCATGAGGTGTTCTTCGGTCAGGTTAAATTCCATAAATCAGCTTTTGAAGAATAACATACAGAACAGCTGCATGTTTGGCTGCGCAAAGATAAAAAAAGAGGGGTAAATGGCGAATTCTTCCGTCTTTTCAAAGGTAAATAACACCGACAAGCGTACGACTTAGTTAAACCAGCCTTGAATGACGGACAATAATTCTTGCTGAATGGTTTTGTTAACGGTTATCGCCAATAAAATACTTACCGTTAGTCCTATCGATACGTATAGAATGTCTTTACCAATTAACTTGAACGTTTTTTTCAGTTTCACAGGGCCTCTGCGGAAACCGGCGGTTTTCATGCCTATTTCACGACCTGCAAGTAAGCCTATGAACACCCAGGTGGTGCTCATGGGAATGGTACTCACTTGGGTAAACCAAAATAAGATAAGTGCATAAGCCAAGTCGATGAGCGTTGCCGCCCTCACGTCCTGCACATTCGATTTTTCGTTCACGATACTCTGAATCTTGTCTCCTTTGAGCTTAAAGAGAATGCCCAAACCAAGGAAAATGAACAAAATAAATGCGCTTACTTCCCAAACATTTAGCTGACGGGGTAGGTACACAGCAATGTTGGCTGCATCTTGGGCAATCCATAAATACCACAAAAAGCCCGAAGTGAGCCACTGACCAATTAACCAGGCCTGGTGCGCTTTACCGCGTTGCAAACGTTCGATAGGCCGGGCCAGCAAAAACCAAATGGCCAATGAGCTGAAAAAAGCGATGAAGTAGCCGCTCATGCTTTTTGCTAACATGCCCTCTACCGTCGACAAGGAGCCACTAAAGGAGGTTAGTAGCATGAAGGTGGTAGATACAGGGATTTTTAAACGGGTAAGCACCAAAAGCACAACAGGTGCAGCAATTTGCAAATAGGCAAAGCTGGTTGGCGACTCGTTTAAACCTTTGCTAGCTAAACGTTGAAAAGAAACATCACCGTTGTATAAAAACCAAGAAGTGAGTATGGCTGCCACGAAAATTAAGCCGATGTACAACCATAACCAGTACCATTTCCGCTCGCTATTGGAGGCTATGAAGGTACCGATGGTTTGTATGCTGTCATTGGCCACAGCCGAATAGCCTGCAAACATGAATCCCAGCCACATAGCCACTTGAGGATACGGATAAGCAAAGCCAGAAAGCAAAAGTGCAGCGCTTACCAGTATGTAAAACTTCCGCTCTTTACGGGCGTATACTACAAACTGCCTGACGCGTGAAGATGACATAAGACCGGGTGACGGGGTTCGGGAGGGGCTCATCGAGGCAGTTGTGCGACAAAAATGAAAGTTTTCAAGATTTACCGCTGCTTTTTTGAGGTTATGTTTATGTTAACAATTTCGTAATATAATCAATTCGCCAGAGCTGGTGTAGCCATGGTGAAACTGGGAATAGCCACTTGAAACAACTCGTCGTCGAGCTCTCGAACGAAGGTATAACTCCCCTCCATTCGTCCTATGGCTGATTTGAGGTTGCAAAAGGAAACATAAACATGCTGCTCACCTGGAGCTAAAGTAGGTGTTTCGCCAACCACACCCTCTCCTTCCACCTCGCGTACTAGCCTAGGTCCGTCGTAAATGAACCAATGTCTTCGCAAGAGCTGAACGGTAAAATGACCCTTGTTGGTTATGGTAATCCGATAGGCAAAGATATTTTCAGCACTGTTGGGAACCGAGTAATCGGGCTGAAAAGAAGTCTCAACCCGTATCTCAATGTCGTGCGTAGTAGCGGTAACCATCTACTACAAAAATGCTAAACAGGTTTGAATTGCTCAAATGCTTGCAAACAATCGTAGCAATAGTGCATACTTCGGCACAAAGTGGGTCCAAAAGGAGTCTTTAATGTGGTGTTTTCGCTGTTGCAATAGGGACAAGCCGTATGGCGCAGCGCTTCCAGGTCGGGGCTATCGGTATATTTGGGTGGCGGAGCCAAGCCAAAATTTTTGATAATTTCCCTGCCTTTATCACTTATGCGATTGCTGCTCCAGGCTACATCGAAGTTGGTCTCTACTTCTACTTCCTCGTAACCCAAAGCCAATACTGCATCCCGAACTTGTTTTTCCATCAACTTGATCGCTGGACAACCCGAAAAAGTAGGCGTCATCAGTACGCGCACGTTGCGGTTTTCGCTTAAAATCACGTCGGTAATGATGCCGAGATCTATCACCGACAACACGGGGATCTCTGGGTCCATAACCGTGGCTATGGCTTCTTTGATTTCTGCAAGGGCGGTATGAAATTGTTCTTCTACCATTCTGCGGATGGATCAACACGGAAAACTTCGGTCATTTCGTTGAGCAAGGGCTGCAAATGTTCGGTGTGGTATCCTTTGCGACCACCTAATATGGCTTCGGCTTGCGTAGGTACTTTTAATCCAAAATTGCCCAAAAGCTGTTCAATTTCGTTGGTCCAAAGTTGTTGAAGGGCCAATTCCCCTTTGTGTATGCCGTTTTCGATAAGTAGTTGTTCGTCTTCAAGGGTTTCGAACAACCCTAGTGCCAACGGATAAACTTCATTTAATGCACTTTGCATCCTCGCTTTACTTTCTTCGTTACCCTCGGCCAATTGTTTCACCCAAGTATTGGCATGAAATACATGGTATTTGATTTCTCCTTTCACCTTGCGCGCTAATCGAGCCAAAGGTTCGTAAGAAGATAGTGCCCAATGGTCGAAACGGATTTGTGCGGCGTGATCGAATAAAAAGTGACGCATCAAACTAAAATCGTACTCTCCGATAGGGAACTCTACCAATTGCGCACTAAAAAATTCCTTCTCATTGCGCATGAAGGCTAAGGTGTCGGGATCGGCTTCACCCAGGTGTTCATGCAAGATGCTGTATAAGCCTAGGGCATGACCAATTTTATCTTGCGCTATCGATGAAAAAGCGATGTCTTCTTCGAGTATAGGGCCCAAGCCGGTCCATTCCGAGTTGCGATGGCCAAGGATGAGATGGTCGTCGGCCGTAACCAAGAGCATCTTTTTTAGGGCTGCAGTAGTTTTTGGATCAAACATCGATGCGTGATTTTTTGTAGGCTTCAATTTTGTCGTTCACTTTGAAGCCTGCCGGGTCGCGGTAAAGTTTTTCGGAGGTTGTGCTGAATACGTCGGCATCGTCGTAATCCATCGCCAACACATTTTTGGTGTTTACTACCCACAAATTCGTGGTCTCACCGCGACGGGCATATTGTTCTTTGGCGAAAACCAAGGCCATTTCATCGCTGGGTGCATGTACTATGCCTACACACACGTGCTTATCGCCACGCTTCTTTTGATGAAAAACTTGATACGTTTGAAAATGCTCTTCTTTTTGAAGCACCTCATTTTCATACGGATTGGCCGCATCGAGTGCGAGACGGTTTACGCGGGGGTCGAGAGATTGAATTTTCATGGCCAATTATGCGAGGGGTATGGTATAATGTTCGTCGGCTTTACGCAGGGCAGCACGTACCCAAGCACCATTACGTTCGGCGGCTTTGCGTACAGCTATACGCTCACTGTTACAAGGACCGTTGCCTTTGATTACCTCAAAGAACTCGTTCCAGTCGGGGTCGCCGAATTGCCATTTGCCCGTTTCAGGATTTTTTTTCAATTCTTGGTCGGGTATGGTTAAACCGAGTTCCAGGATTTTAGGCACATACATGGTGAGAAACTGCTGTCGCATATCGTCGTTGGTCGCCATTTTCACCTTCCAGCGCATCAGTTGCTCAGTATGTTGGCTCATGGTGTCGCTAGGCCCGAAGAAGTGCATGATGGGCTTCCACCAGCGGTTGAGTGCTTCTTGTACCATCTGACGTTGTACTGGAGTTCCAGTAGCTAGGTATACAAATACACTGTGGCCTTGTTTGAGGTGGAAACTCTCTTCGTAACAAATCCGCTCCAAGGCACGGCAATACGGACCATAACTGCCCTTGCTGTTGGCTACCTGGTTTACAATGGCTGCTGCATCGATGAGGAAGCCGATAACCGCCACGTCTGCCCAAGTTTTTGCTGGGTAGTTGAATACATTCGAATATTTCGATTTGCCGTTGATGAGGTCGTTGATCATGTCCTCGCGGCTTTTGCCTAAGGTTTCGGCAGCACTATACAGCAGTTGCGCATGCCCCACTTCGTCCTGCACTTTGGCCATGAGCGCTAGCTTACGTCTGAAACCAGGTGCCCGAGTAATCCAAGTGCCCTCGGGGAGAGCGCCAATAATTTCACTGTGCGCATGTTGTTCAATCATCCGAACAAGCTGTTTGCGATAGGCTTGGGGCATCCAGTCGCGCGGTTCGATTTTTTCGCCACGGGCAATACGTGCTTCAAACTCTGCAAGCATTACCGGATCGTCTTGTTGCATGGGCTCCTTACGGGCGTCGTCGTTGTGGATATATCCTCCTCCGTACATAATCGGGTGGTTTAAAATTTTAATCCTGAAATGAATAAATCGGCTTGGTGCTTGGCGATCTGGGTGGGGCTCAACGCACCGTCGGGGCGGTACCATTCGTACAGCCAGTTGAGAGATGAGAGCATGCTCATCACAGTAAGTTTGGTGTCGGCTACTCGAAACAAGCCGGCATCTACGCCGTCTTGCAAGAGCTGCGTAAAATAATGTTCGTAATTGTCGCGCTGGTGTTTGAAAACGCTTAAGTCGGGCTCGCTGAGGTAGCGCCAATCGTGTTGAAATACGGCTGCCGCATCGCGATGTGAGGTGATCACTTCAACATGTTTGTAAATAGCCAGGCGCAAGCGTTCTTCAGCATCGCCTTGATGGTGCATTACATCGCGACTGGCCGAAAAAAAAGCATCGGCCATGCCGAAGCATATGTGATGTAAAAGAGCTTCTTTCGACCGAACGTGGTTGTACAACGAGGCGGCTTCAACCCCTACGGCCGAAGCCAAATCGCGCATGCTGGTTGCAGCGTAGCCTCGTGCGCGAAAGAGCGCAGTAGCCTTTTCGGTGATTTGAATCTTTCGGTCGGTAAGCAGATCACTCATGGTACTAACTAACGATCGTTAGCAAAGATAGTTTTTGAAATGGATAAAAAAAACTGCAACAGTGAATTCACGTAATCAAGCGTTTATATTCGTGATACAACAAATAATTGGTGGGAAAAAAAGAAGAGTTGCTCGCGCGGCCAATCGTAATTCAACAGGCAGCCGGTAAACTAGCTGCTCAAGAAGTTTTTCGGTTCGAGCGACTAGCGGCAGGGATACGGTCGGGTCACGGTATGGACAGAAGCCCACATCGACATAGTTTCAATGAGCTCTTCATTTTCGAAAGCGGTGCCGGCTACCACGACATTGATTTTGAACGTTTTCAGATTCAAGCAGGCAGCGTACATTGGGTTAGAGCCGAACAATTGCATTTTTTAGACCGCGATGCCAATTGCAGTGGCTGGGTCATTGGTTTTTCTACCGACTTATTTAACGATATCGGTGAAGGGAGTTGGTTTTCGAGCTTGCTACCCAATCAAATAAGTGAAGGCAATAGACCGGTGTTTGAGCTGAATCATGCGATGTATTTGGAGATACTACAACTCATAACGGCCATAGAATTGGGTATTCAGCAGGCGCAAAGCAGAGCGTTACAATTGGGCCGTTTACGATTGGTGCTCCAAATCGTGGAGGAATGTGCGCGCCAAGGGATCGACCATGCCCGACAGAATACCGGCAGGATAGAAACGTACAAAAGGTTCATCGAACTCGTTGAGTTATTTTTCCGGGAGGAGTTAACCCTTCCCGATTATGTCCATCGCTTGCATTGCAGCATGGCACAACTGCGGGCAAGCTGCCTTGCAGCTACAGGTAAAGGTCCACAAGAACTGCTTCAGCAGCGCAAACTATTAGAGGCGAAACGATTACTTTTTCATTCTACATCGTCGGTTAAAGAAATTGCCTACGCCTTGGGCTTTGAAGATCCAGCTTATTTCGGGCGTTTTTTTAAACGTTTGACCCAAACTAGCCCAGAGGCCTATCGACGTATGATAAGAGAAATGTACCATTGAATTGTAGCTTAGTGCCATTGATGTAAGGAATTGTGTTGGAATTTTGAGAAAAATGCCAAAGCCATGAAACGACCTTTCTTACTCATAGTAGTTCCCATTCTTTTTGTAAGTGGTGTATTGTACAGCATGCAAAACGGTGCACTCAACATGACAGGAGCACCCGGAGAGGGCGATTGTACGGGTTGTCATTTAAATTCAGCGACCAATAGCGATCCTGCTGGCAGTTTACAACTAAGCATAAGCCCGAATACTGGATTTTATATTCCCGAGACGACTTATACCGTCAATGTACGCGTAACCTACGCCGGAAGACCTCGATTTGGTTTTGCCGTATCGGCACGTCGTGAAAGCGTCACCTTTGTGCCAGTGGGAGTTTTTTCTCCTGGTAGCACTCCTGGCCTACAAATAACCGACTATGTCACTCATACGCTCGCATCTATTCAAAGCACTAGCGGTAGTCGTGAGTGGTCGTTTCAATGGACCGCCCCAGATTCAGCAGTTGGTAAAATAACTTTGTACGCCGCCGGTGTGGCTGCTAACGGCAATATGGATGCTACCGGCGACCGAATTTATACACGCTCTATTACACTATTTCCAGCGGCAAGTAGCCTTACCGATAGGCTAGAATATTTGGGCGCTACGGTTTACCCCAACCCTGCACGCGAGACGATCATGCTTAAGTTAGTTGAAACAGCCGGAGACGCTGTGAACGTTAGGTTGGTAGATCTTACAGGCAAAACGCTCCGCACTTGGTCGGGAGTGGACGCTACGGCCTTGCCCGCGCGGTTATCGCTCGAGATGATTCAACCTGGATTGTATTTTTTGGAAGTGGAGGTAGGAAAACGAGCTATCAAGCATAGGATAGTGGTTCATTGAAGTGAGGAAATGCGAAAGCTCAGTACATTTCGTGCTTAGTGAATAAACTTTAAAGCATTCAGATACCTAAAATCCAGCTAACTTCGTTACCCCTTAGAACGAAAGCTTTGCGGATACTTTATTTACTTGCTTTATTGGCTTTGTTGATGCACTCAGCCGCCTGCCGACAGGAACGTTTTGCAGCAAATGCCAACGTAGACCTACGCTTTGAGGTAGATTCGGTGCTATTCGATACCGTATTTGCCACGGTGGGTACGATTACCAAACGATTCAAGGTTTACAACCCTACTTCCAAAAACATCAGCATCGACGAAATCTATTTGGGTGGTCGTCGGATGAGCGGCAGCAGTAATTTTAGGTTGAATATCAATGGCCTTTCTCGCAATGAAGTGCAAGGGATGCAGCTGGCTGCGGGGGATAGCTTGTATATTTTCGTCGAAGCTACGATTGACCCGAACAACTCACTCACCCCGTATTTGGTATACGATTCAGTCATGTTCCGTTCGGGAAATCAAATAGGGAGAGTATATCTCACTGCTTTCGGACAAAATGCCTACTTCATCGGTAACGAAATTGTACCCTGCGATACGCAGTGGACGAATTTGCTGCCCATTGTGGTGTATGAAAGCATTTTGGTGGATTCGCTCTGCAAGTTGACTATTCAGGCTGGCACCAAGCTGTATTTCGCGCGAAATGCAACCTTATTCGTATTGGGTACACTAGAAGTAAACGGCACCGATGTTGCCCCTGTCGAACTCCGAGGCGACCGAATAGATCCTTTTTATCGCGATTTAGCGGGGGGTTGGAACGGCATTCACTTTTTGCGAGGAAGTGTAAATAATCAACTTCGATACACTCAGTTGAAAAATGGTACCATTGCCGTTCGTGTGGATTCATTGCCCGTAAGTGGCCTAGCACCGAATGTTCGTTTATTGAGTTGCGCAATCGATAATTTTTCAATAGCCGGAATTGTAGGGTTTACCGCACACATTGAAGCCGACAATTTACTGGTTACGGAGTGTGGTCGCTACAACGTTTATGGCGATTTAGGCGGAATTTATCGTTTTCGGCATGCAACGTTGGCGTCGTTCGGTTTCAATTTTAGTCGCTCCACACCAGTCGTTTTTTTGAGTAATGCCCCATATAATGGGGTACCACAATCGATGGATGCCTCTTTTCGAAACAGCATAATAACCGGCAATCGGAGAGAGGAATTTGTACTCGACACTGCAGCACAAGGGGCATTTAATGTAGAACTCACCTACAACATACTACGAACTGAGCGTTCGTTAGTGCTCGGCTCCAATAATCGGTACAATGTAGACCCAAGGTTCAAAAGCCCAGTGAATTCTGTGTATGAGATTGATACGCTAAGTCCAGCATTTCGAGCCGGGGAAAACTTACAGCCATTTTTCCCACAGCTAGGCCTCGATTTATTGGGTAAACCACGGTCTACCATACCTACACTTGGAGCAATAGAACGTTCCGAATAATTTTCTTTAGACATAATTATCTAAATTCGCATCAAATTTTTAGGATGTATAATCCCAGTCAAAGCCACGTAATTTTAGTCCCGTACGACTTTTCAGACCGCGCTGATTGTGCGCTAGCACATGCAAAAGTGATTGCAGCCACTGCCAAGGATCAAATTGCCTTATTGCACGTGTACAACAACGAAAGCAAAGCGCGAGCAAAAAAACTTGCCTTGAGTTTGAAAGATCTCAATACCGAGTTGAGTAAGCTCGCCGAAAGTGTAACCGCTTCAACGGGTATTCAAGTGGATTATATGCTTGAAGAGGGTAGCATATTTGAAATTATTCCAGCTGTTGTACGTCGTTTGGACGCTCGATTATTGGTTATGGGCACTCATGGTATCCAAGGCATGCAGCACATTACTGGAGCCAACATCCTTAAGATTGCGGAAGAGTCGCCGGTACCCGATATTATTGTGCAAGGAAAGCGACCAAATGAAGGTGGTTACCGCACTATTGTTTTCCCATTAGACAGTACGCGTGAAAGCAAGCAGAAGACCTTTCAAACTGCAGCAATAGCCCGGCTCTTCAATGCGCAAGTTCTGGTGTTCGCAGCGAATGAGAGCGACGCTTTTGTTCGTCAGCAGGTGAATTTAAACATCCAGTTTGCCGAACGCACTTTTGACGAAAATCAAGTGCGCTACGAGTTGCATTACGAAGATGTAAAAGGCCCTTCGTTTGTGAAGCAAATTATGACATTTGCCGAATCTCGCCGAGCTGATTTAATTGTGATTATGACGGGCCAGGACCGTGATTTGTTGGATATTTTCAGCAAAACACCAGAGGAGAACATTATCAATAACCCGGCACAAATTGCAGTTATGTGTGTTGACCCGCTAGCAGCCCACTTTGGGGCAGTGTTGGGTAGTTGATATACAACGAGCTGCCAGAAAAAGCCTTAATTTTGCATTTCCCATGAAACCAAAAGTGGGATTATTCATTTATCGTGATTTATTACAAAACTGCCGAAGAGATTGAGCTCATGCGTGAAGCAGCGCTCGTGGTAAGCCGAACCCTAGGCGTGATAGCAGAGGCTATTCAGCCAGGGGTTACACCCCTGCAGCTCGATAAATTGGCAGAAACTGTAATTCGTGATTTGGGTGCAGAGCCCGGTTTTTTGGGTTTGTATGACTATAAGTACACGCTTTGCACGTCGGTGAATGAGCAGGTGGTGCATGGAATTCCCGACAACCGACCCTTACAGGAGGGCGATATCATTAGTGTTGATTGTGGGTCGTATATGCACGGTTTTTATGGCGATCATGCTTTTACGTTTGCCGTTGGAGAAATTAAACCAGAAGTAAAAAGACTGCTTCAAGTAACGAGAGAATGTGTGGAGCGAGGCGGTGCGCAAATGCTCGCTGGGAACCGAATTGGTGATATCGCGTATACCATACAGCAACATGCCGAAAAAAACGGTTATGGTGTAGTGCGAGAATTAGTTGGGCATGGCTTGGGTAAAAAACTGCACGAAGCTCCCGAGGTACCTAACTACGGCAAAAGAGGCAGTGGCCCTAAGCTCCAAAACGGTATGGTACTGGCTATTGAGCCCATGATTAATATGGGTACCCGCAATATTCGTCAGTTAAAAGACGGCTGGACAATCGTTACGGCCGACGGCAAACCTTCGGCACACTTTGAACATAATGTGGCGATGGTAGATGGCAAACCGGAGTTTTTATCGACCTATAGGTTCATCGATGAAGTATTAGAAAAACAAAACGCATAATCCAATGGGACGCGCATTTGAATATAGAAAAGCAAGAAAATTTGCCCGCTGGGACAAAATGTCCCGCATTTTTCCGCGAATAGGGAAAGAAATTACCATGGCCGTGAAGTCGGGTGGTTCCGACCCGGAAACTAACCCCCGTTTACGTGTGGCGATACAGAACGCCAAAGGTGCGAATATGCCCAAAGACCGGGTGGAAGCAGCTATCAAGCGGGCAACTAACAAAGACGAAAAAGATTACGAAGAAGTAGTTTACGAGGGGTATGGTCCGCATGGCGTTGCTGTAGTGGTTGAGACCGCTACCGACAACCCCACCCGAACTGTTGCCAATGTGCGACACTTGTTCAATAAATACGGAGGCTCTTTGGGGACTTCGGGTTCATTGAGTTTCTTGTTTGAGCGTAAAGGTATTTTTAGGTTGCAAGCCGAAGGCATCAACCTGGAAGAGCTGGAACTTGAATTGATTGATGCCGGTGCCGAAGAAATTCAAGAAGATGAGGGCGAAGTAGTGGTAACCACAGCGTTCGCCGATTTTGGCGCTATGATTAAGGCGCTCGAAAAGCTCAATTTAAATGTGATTAGCTCTCAATTGCAACGCATACCTACCAGTTATGCCGAGATCAATGAGCAACAGGAGGAAGAGGTGATGAAGCTCATCGACCATCTCGAAGAAGATGAAGATGTGCAGAACGTGTTTTATAACTTGCCTTAAACCCCATCCAATGAAAAAGCCGCTCCCAGGAGCGGCTTTTTTATTTCATAGCGTGGTCCTTACGATTACCACAAGATTACGCGATCGTTTTCCTCGGCCACCATGCCTCGGCCGGGGCTACATCCCCAAGCATTCCAAAATTCTGGCATGTTCCGGAGTGGACCGAGTACCCGTTCTTTTCCAGGTGAATGGCTGTCGGTGAGGATGCGGCGACGTAACTCTTTATCGGAGATGTTCTGGCTCCAAACATGTGCCCAACCCAAGAAGAAACGTTGTTGCCAGTTAAAGCCATCGATAGGTTCGGGTGTTCCCGTTTTCTTTAAGTGCGCTTCGAGTGCGTAGTAGGCCATGGTTAATCCGGCTAAGTCGGCAATGTTTTCACCCAAAGTAAGCGACCCATTCACAAATACACTGTCGAGCACTTGGAAGCCATTGTATTGCTCAACCAATTTTTGGGTACGTTCGTCAAAACGAGCACGATCTTCTTCGGTCCACCAGTTTTTTAAATTACCCTCTGCGTCAAATTTTGAGCCTTTGTCGTCGAATCCGTGCGAAAATTCATGCCCGATTACGGCCCCGATACCACCGTAATTTACGGCATCATCGGCTTTGGGGTCGAAAAATGGTGGCTGAAGGATGCCGGCTGGGAATACAATTTCGTTGCGCGAAGGCGAGTAATAGGCATTTACAGTTTGAGGAGTCATGCCCCATTCGGTAGGATCAACTGGTTTTTCTATCTTCTCAAGCATTAAGGCCAAACTCTTTTGCCCAACGTTCATGGCATTTTGATACAAATTGGAGCGGTTAATGACCACTTTGCTGTAATCTTTCCATTTTTCGGGATAGCCAATTTTGTAGGTGAAGGCCTGCAATTTGATCATCGCCTGCTTTTTGGTAGCATCGCTCATCCATGGGAGCGCTTCTATACGCATGGCAAAGGCAGTGCGTAGGTTTTCAACCATCAGGCTAACTCGTTCTTTCGACTGCGGGCTAAAATGACGTTTTACGAAAATTTGACCCAAGGTTTCCCCTAAGTAGCCGTTGGTTAGGTCAACAGCACGTTCCCAACGTGGTTTCATTACCTTGGTGCCACTTAAAACTGTACGGTAAAAGCGGAAACTTTCGGTTTCGATGGCCGAATTCAAAAGAGAAGATGCCCCAGTGATGGCTTGCCAACGATAATAGGTTTGCAGGTCGGCGATAGAAGTCTTGCTCAAGAGACCGGCCATCTTCTTTAAATAGTCGGGCTGTGTAAGGATGATGTGGTTAAAACTGGTTGAGGTAATGCCTGCGAAATAGGTTTTCCAGTCGTATGCCTGTAACTCTTTGTCGCCATAGAATGCATCGATACTGTATTTGTTGTACGTTTTATCAGGGTCGCGACGTTCCACACGACTCATGCTAAAACGAGCCAATTCAGTTTCGAATGACAGGATTCTTTTTCCTGCCCCTACATCTTTTACGCCTGCCAGTTGGAACATGGCGTCGATGTGTTTCACATATTCTTGCCTGATTTTTTCCGATTCTGCGTCGGTTTTCAGGTAGTAGTCGCGGTCGGGTAGTCCCAAGCCGCCTTGGCCCAAGTGAACCCGATTGATACTGCTTTCTTTGGCATCGAGGGTTACGTAAAAGGAGAATAAGCCACCTACGCCCATCTTCCGCAAATCGGCGCTGAGTTTAGCTAATTGTTTTTGATTTTGTAGGCCGTTGATTTTTGCCAAAACAGCTTGGAGCGGTTTTGCCCCCAGCTTCTCAAGGGTATTGGTGTCCATCGCGGCGGCATAGAAGTCGCCAACCAACTGTTCCGGACTTCCTTTATCCGATTTGAGTTTGGATACTTCCTCGAGGATAACCCGGATTTTTTCGTCGTTTTGTTTGGCGAGTATGTTGAAGCTGCCCCAACGACTTTCGGTGGAAGGAATGGGATTTTTTTCCATCCAACCACCTGCTGCAAACTGATAAAAGTTTTCACAAGGATCTACCGTTCGGTCAAGGTTCGAAAGCGGGAATCCTTTCCCATTTTGTGCGTTGGCATGCATAGAGATGCCCGCGGCAATTAGTGAAGCGATAAAGGTTGATGTGCGCATATTGCTTGTTTCAAAAGAGAATTAAGGTTGTATCACAAAAGCTTTGCTGTTTCTTTTGCCTTCGTAGTCGAGTACCAAACGGTACATGCCTGCGGCCAGTTCGCTAAAATCCATGTCAATCATGCCAGTGCTTAAATCGGCCTGGGTAGTTAATAACGACTGGCCTAAAACATTGACAATAAAAATAGTTGCATTTCCAGCTAGATTGGCTGTTTTTAGGGTCAGTTTCCCTTGACTTGGATTGGGATAGAGTAAGAAATCTGGCCCCAATTCGACTCTATTCACCGAATTGGCAACGAATGGAACGTAATGGCGTGTAGTATCGGCAGCGGCAACAACTGCTTCATAGGCACCATTTACCAGCTCGCGTACTTCATCGATAAATACTATGGTATCGCGCGTAAAGCTGTATTGCAAACGCAAAATTGGGCGGGTCACCGAAGAACGAAGTATGGGTTTGGTAGGATCTGCCACCATACCTACTACACGTCCGTTGGTATGAATGTATAAGTTCAATGGGCTTTCGGTTGGTGCCAGGAGGCTAAAACCACTATTCAAAGCCAATGTGGGAATACTAAATTCGAAGGAATGAATAGAACCTGTAGTATTACTCAGTCCGATATCGATAGTACGATTCACAGGATCGACGGCCACTATGGATAAACTAGCAGATTGTTGGTTGTTTTTTAATCCACGTGGAAAATCACAGGATGCAAGGGCACCATTTAGCACCAAACAATTTGAAAGTAAGGCAGCATCCCATACAGTTACCACAGAGTCGCCGCTTAAGTCGAGACAGTTACGGTATTGAATGGTATCGAGTGCCAGTGATTGCATATATCGATTTAAGTCGCTGCTGTTCCGAAGGCTGTCACGATTAAAATCGCCGTAACGTGCTGTTCCGGCACAATTACCATCACAATCGGGCATTGCACTGCCGTATAGGGTGCCGCGGCAATCTACATAGGGCGCACAGTTAGGAAGCTTGGTAAAGCGTTTTTTTCCCTGGGCATTTGTCCATATATCGAGGCACACCTGTGCCCAGTTGTTTGTATACGTAAGTTCGTGGCGACCCAGAGCATCGGGACTCTGATCCCAGTTCACCTTCATGGCTAGTATATACTGTCCGTCGGGCACATTGGTGATGTCTATCCACTGACAATCGAGCCCTGAGCTGTAAATATCGCCACAACCTGCTGTGATGCCCATATTGCTGCAACCATACTTAGCGGGAATTCCAGTCGGGCACGCCAAATCCATCACACAAAAGCCGTTTTTAAAGCCTACTGGCAGGCTTGTTCCATTTTGTTTGTACAAAACATACTGCGCATATCCCTCGTAGTGCGTATGACCATGGCAATTTTGGGTATTAAACTGGTTGGGGTGGGTTTGTGGACTTCCTATGAAGTAATCGGTTTGGCCGATGTTTCGAATATCAGTCGTAAATCGAACAATTGTGCGCATGCCGTAACCCGTGAGGCATTGCTCCTGCACCATACAATTTTGGGCGTTAATGCTGTCGAGCTGCAACGAATTTTCGAAGGCTGCCTGCGCAATGGTGAGGTCGGGGCCGGGCGGACACAGCGGGTTTGGAAAATAATAACATGGTCCTCCAGGCTGTGCCAAGGGGTTGTAGTTACATGCGAGGCTATCGGTACAGCCAATGAGTACTCCGATATATTGTATTCTGAAGTTAATCGGCCCCGAACAGTTGGTATCACCACCAACACGAATGTAGTAGGTTGTTGAGGTGTCGAGTATAGCATCGATGCGCGAGAGTTGGCCACAACCCGGGAAGTCGTCATTGTAAAAAATGGTGCCGATGTTGCTGTTAGAAAGTACGGGTCCGTTGCAGTTGTCGTACACCCAAAGCGTGGTGTTACAGCTATTTGGTAAGCCGCAGGTATAAAAGGCATATGCACCAGTTTGACGCGGTTTGAATTTGTACCAGCTGTTTCGTGTAGGTGCTGTATACTGCAAGGTATCAGCAACTAGAGCCGAATCGCAGCTTTGACCGGGGGCACAGTTGAAACTGTGTACCGACTGAAAAGTGAATTGTCCACCGGCAGCTACAATTACCCCATCTACAAATACTGTAAACGATCCATTGCCATAGGTGCAGCACATACCGTCGCCATAACTGTCGTTCATGGTAAAGGTCATGCAGGTGTTGGCAGGAACGCAGATAGTATCGCTTACTGCTCCACCGCTACCTAATAAGGTGCCGTTTCCGGCTTGCAATATCCAGGAAGATTCTTGTGGATATTGGTCGGGCACGATGCGAACAATTACCGTTTTCATCCCAGTACCGCAAGGCTGCGCGTACGACCATAAAGGCAAAAGGAAAAGGAAAAAGAGCTGTTTCAGCTTCATGATTTAAGTTTGGGAGTTGGAAGTTCGTCTTTTTTTTTAAAAAAACACTAAGCTACTTGGCTCCTTCGATGCTGTAAAACTTGAATCTTTGGTGGATAACCCGCTGATTTTTTAGCAAATTCGAAAAAATTTCAACTATGCGGTTACTTCTACTTGCTTTAGCCTTGTTGTTATCCCAACTTGTACAAGCACAGAGCTACTCTCAAACCTACACTGCTGGTACCATTGGTGGACCCAGCAACTACACTACTCCTACGCCAACCAGCTGCCCCGGCATTATGACTTTCACCAATATACCCGCAGGAGCTGTGATTGATTCGGTTCAGGTAAGCTACCAGATGTTTACTTCTTTGGCAGGGTTTGGAAATGCATCCTTACAGCGTTCCTATTTACGTTGCCCAACCACCCAAGTGGATGAAAACCAGCTTACTTCGCCAACGGGGACAGGAGTGGGGACTACCAATACCTATACCAGAACGGTAACTATTGCAAACGGTATTTTGAACGGAAATTTGGTGCTGGAGCTTCACGCCGGAAACGCCGACGCCCTTAGTTTTTCGAGCTGCACAGGTTCTGCCAACGTGGTGGTGAACAATAGCTGGGTGGTTACGGTGTTTACCAGTCAAGGAAGTTGCCTACAGCCAACACTACCGAGCATTACGTACGACACCGGCGATACGGTACGCTTGGGTTGGACGAGTCCGGGTCTCGCCAATCGCTGGCAGTTGGAATATGGCGATACCAATGCTTCGGCAGTATTAACGCGTATTCTGGTGCCACAAACGCAAGCTACCCTCTCGGGCTTACAACAACTGAGCTGGTACAAAGCGCGTGTGAGGGGCATTTGTGGTGCTGGGGACAGCTCGCGCTGGACGCCTTTTTTGGTTTTTCAGACCGATACGTTTAGCTGTGCTTCACCCGATTCGGGATGGGGTGGTACGCTGGCTGGCGGGGTATTTTTAGGTTGGCGGGGTCAGCTACACGCACAGCGCTATGACATCAGCTACGGGCCTCCGGGATTTACCTTAGGTAATGGAACCAACTTTGCGAATATCATCAACGATACTTTTGTCATTACACCACCGCCATTGGTCGGGGCACTCGATTTTTATGTGCGCCAGTATTGCGGACTCAGTTACAGCCCCTGGGCCGGGCCATTTCGGGTGAGCTGGAGTACTACATCGGTGGAAGAAATCGGGAAAAGGGGGTTGAAAATTTATCCGAATCCCGTTCAGGATGAGCTGTGGTTAGCTTCGTCCATAGCTGTGCAGTGGGAAATCTTCGGCATTACAGGACAGTTGGTTCAAGCCGGAACAGCATCAAGCGGATTGTCGCGGGTAGATGTACAAAAGCTACCAGCAGGGTTATATGTTCTGCGAACAGAAAACGGACATTATCGATTTGTAAAGCGTTAAAAGGAAAAGCCACGACTACCGTGGCTTTTCTTTTTTTAAGGTTTTTGAAAATTCAGGTTATAGGTAAGGCTCAGTTGAAGGGTATTGTTCAGCTCTTCTTGCCAAGCGTTGCTCTTAACAATGAGCTGTTGCATATATCCTAACTGTACGTTGCCGTTCGGGCTAAACTGATACCCCATAGCTGCATAAAGTCGGTTTTGATCAAAACGATTCAGTTTCAAATTACGACCGTAGTTCACGAAAAACTCGTTATACACGCTTACAAATAGGGTGTTTTTTTCAAATACCGCCTTATTTAGGGGCAGGTCAACTAAAAATCGATAACGGAACCGATCGCTGTAGTTTCTTCCGGTGTACGATAAACTACCATCTGGTAGGCGGTCGTAATGTTCAACCCAACGCTGCTCAAAACGCAGCCGGTGGTTGAAGCGAACGCGGCCGCTGTTTTGTCGGAGCACGGCTTGTTGCCAGAGTCGGTTTTCGTGTAAAGTAGTCATGCTTGGCTGTTCGCCATACGGAAATGTCACAATCCAGCCATAACCGGCAGTTAGTGTGAAATGTGGGTCGATGTGGTAATCGATCCCTACGCGTAAGAGCGATTGTTGCCATTCTTCGATGAGTCCATGACGACGGAACTGGTATTCGGTATGTAATCCCCAATGTTGGTCAATACGGTGATTCCCGAAAAGCATATACCAGCCGTGTTGTTGAACGACTTGTTGTCGGTTTTGCGACCATGAAACTACTGGAAACCCTATGACTAAGGCTATTTTAAGCAAGGATCGACACTTCATTTTTTGAGCTTTTTTCGAACCGACAGCTCGTGTTTGGATAAACTTTTATGGTTTTCTAAACCCACCAAGGCAAAGCTACCTCCATTATGCTCATAATCGTGTTTATAGTGGTGCAGATTCTCCATCACCGTATGGTCGATTAGGTTAGCATTGGTAAAATCGACAATTATATGTGCTTTTCTGGGAAGCGCATCGAGCGACTTTTTTAGTTTAATGTAATTGCTAAAAACGGCAGAGTGAAAAACGTCTACGATGAATTCTCCAGTTTCTTCTCGTTGGTTTACCGAGAATAAAGGTTTAAACATATAGCGTATTGGCAAGCCGTTGGCGAGGTGAACGATCAGTTTGGTAAGAATACCTACAGCAATACCTACCAAAAGGTCGGTTGCAAGGGTTGTTGCCACTGTAATGACGAATATGAGCAGTTGTTCCTTCCCAATTTTATAGGTTTTGTAGAATTCTTTTGGCGAAGCCAGACGGTAACCGGTAAAAATCAACATCGCAGCTAAAGCCGAAAGGGGTATCTGGTGGATGAGCATCGGAAAGAAAACCACGAATACCAACAGCAGTAGCCCATGAAAGAAGTTCGACCACCAGGTTCTTCCCCCATAGTTGATGTTTGCCGAGCTGCGTACAATTTCACTGATCATGGGTAATCCACCAATCAATCCTGCTAGGGTGTTGCCAACCCCTACACCCACCAAATCGCGGTTCATATTTGCTTTTCGTTTCCAGGGGTCAAGACTATCAATGGCCTTGGTACTCAGCAACGATTCGAGGCTACCTACAAGCGCAAACATGATGATGTATTTTATGCTCGTTCCAGTGAAAAGTTGGGAAAAGTCGGGAAAGGTGACTGCGGCAAGGAGGTTATCGGGGAGTGTGACGAGAAAGCGTGGCCCGATGGTGTACAGTTGATTGTCGAGAAAGAGGTATTTATGTTCGTGCTCGAGGTCGAATAAATGTCCCAAGGGGATCGCTACCAGTATGACAACCAAGGGTGCCGGTACTTTTTTGAACCAAGGATGTTTGATCAGAGGAAATACAAATAAGATTAACAGGCTAACTAAGCCAATGATGGCGATATCAGGATTGAGTAGTCCAATGGATTTTGGTATTTCGGCAAGTAGTTCAAGGGTTTCTTTACCCTCAGGTTTTACTCCTACGAGCGTATGCAGCTGTTTTGCGGCGATGATGATGCCTATGGCCGCGAGCATACCGTGTACTGCGGCCGATGGAAAGAAGTCGCTCAGGATGCCTGACCGCAAGAGTCCGAACACAATTTGCAGTACTCCAGCAGCCACTATTGTGGCAAGCGCTAGTTGGTAGCCCGCAAAGGCGTTACCACGTCCAAGTTCCTCCACCGCACCAAGCGCTATGACAATGAGCCCAGCTGCAGGTCCTTTGATGGTAAGTTGGCTTCCGCCGAAAAAGCTTACAATGAGTCCACCGATGATGGCTGTAAACAAGCCAGCTACAGGCGGGAAGCCCGAAGCCATACTAATGCCCAAACAAAGGGGAAGGGCGATAAGAAATACGAAAAATCCGGCGCTTAGGTCGGTTTTCCAGTTTTTTTTGAGGCCCGACAGGCCACCTTGTGGTATGTGATTTAAGTTCATTTTTTAATTTTTTAAGGGTTTAGGCAGAACGCCAGGGGGTGTGGTGGTAAGTTTTGCAATGCGGTCCCATGAATAGTCGGGCATATACGCGAATGAGCGCAATACCACCAACGACAAAACT
>Ga0209278_1000366_pt1 | contig 39048 bp, 39 predicted proteins | sample JI81BgreenDNA_FD_187504 | JGI IMG/M metagenome (GOLD analysis project Ga0209278, IMG submission 187504) | Wastewater effluent complex algal communities from Wisconsin, to seasonally profile nutrient transformation and Carbon sequestration -... | ecosystem: Engineered > WWTP > Effluent > Algae...
CCTGCGTAAATCTGATTGATGTCCTGGCCTTTGAGTGGAGGAAGGATTTCAAACGAGAAAAGGGTGTCTTTGGCTGTATGAATATGTTCTGTAATCTTCATGGATTGTAATTTAAAGTAGGCGATAGCCATTTTTCAGCATCCTTCAAGGCAATGCCTCGGCGCTGGGCGTAATCCTCTACTTGGTCCTTATCAATTTTACCTACACCAAAGTATTTGGCTTCGGGATGGGCCAAATAATACCCACTAACTGCCGCTGCAGGCCACATGGCCATCGATTCGGTGAGCGTTAACCCTATTCGTTCCTCTACTTGCAAGGCTTGCCAAAGGGTGCGTTTGTCGAGATGGTCGGGACAGGCAGGGTAACCCGGTGCAGGACGTATGCCGCGGTACTTTTCGGCAATCAGTTCGTCGTTGCTCAGTTGCTCTTGCGGCTCATACCCCCAGTACTCTTTGCGGACCCTCTCGTGCAGATGTTCGGCAAAAGCCTCTGCCAAACGGTCGGATAACGATTGCAGGAGGATGGCATTGTAGTCGTCGTGGGCTGCTTTCAAGGTATTTACGCGCTCTTCGGCCCCAAAAATACCCACGGCGAACAGCCCAAAATGATCTTTCAAGCCGGTGGCTTTGGGTGCTACAAAGTCGGCCAGGGCTATATTGGGCAAACCGTCGGCCTTTTTCGCTTGCTGACGAAGGGTTAGGAAGCGCGTGCCGTCTTCCAGCAATACATCATCTTCCTCGGCATTGGCCTCAAACAACCCAAATACCGCCCGGGCCTCGAGCCACTGCTCCTTCACGATCTTCTTGAGCATCTCCTGGGCGTCTTGAAAAAGTTTGGTTGCTGCTTCGCCCACTACCTCGTCGTGTAAAATATTCGGGTATTTGCCGTGCAGCTCCCAAGCCTGGAAGAAGGGTGTCCAGTCGATGTAATTCACCAAAGTGGCCAGCGGGTATTGGCGCAATGCATGGATGCCGGGTTGGGCAGGAACCACCAAATCTTCGGCTTTCCAATCGATAAGGTAACGGTTGGCACGCGCATCGGTGAGGCTCAACATGGCCTTTTCGCGACCGCGACTCAGGTAGCCTTCCCGTAGCTTGTCGTATTCGGTTTTGGTTTGTGCCGCAAAGGCTTCACGCTGATCGTGACTCAGCAACGAGCTCACCACGGGCACCGACCTACTTGCATCGAGTACGTGTACCACCGTGCCGTTGAATACAGGTGCAATTTTTACGGCGGTATGCGCCCGTGAGGTGGTAGCACCGCCAATCAACAGTGGTTTTTTGATGCCCAAACGTTCCATTTCGGAGGCCACAAACACCATCTCGTCGAGCGAAGGGGTAATCAAACCCGAAAGGCCAATCACATCTACCTCATGCTCAATAGCGGCTTGCAAAATCTTTTCACAGCTTACCATCACGCCCAAGTCCACCACATCGTAATTGTTGCACTGCAAAACCACGCCTACGATATTTTTGCCAATGTCGTGTACGTCGCCCTTCACAGTGGCCATCAGTATTTTGCCTTTGGCTTGTTGGTTTTCGGAGGGGTTGGCCAGCTTCTCGGCCTCGAGATAGGGCATCAAATAAGCAACCGCCTTTTTCATTACCCGCGCGCTTTTAACCACTTGAGGTAAAAACATCTTACCTGCTCCAAACAAATCGCCAACCACGTTCATGCCGTCCATCAATGGACCTTCTATCACTTGCAGAGGTTTGTCGAACTGATGTCGGGCTTCTTCTACGTCGGTGTCGATAAATTCGTCGATGCCTTTTACCAAGGCATGGGTCAAGCGTGCCTGAACCGGCTGCTGGCGCCAGCTGTCGTCTTTGGCCATCGCTTCTTTGCCTTTGCCGCCCTTGTATTGTTCGGCTAGTTGAATGAGGCGTTCAGTAGCATCGGGTCTGCGATTTAACAACACATCTTCTACATGCTCGAGCAGCTCTTTGTCGATTTCTTCGTACACTTCAATCTGCCCAGCATTTACGATGCCCATGTCCATACCGGCTTGAATGGCGTGGTACAAAAAGGCTGCATGCATGGCTTCGCGCACCTTATCGTTACCACGGAAACTGAAGCTGATGTTGCTCACCCCGCCGCTGACTTTGGCGCCTGGCAAATTTTCTTTGATCCAACGCGTGGCACGGATGAAGTCGACCGCATAGTTATTATGCTCTTCAATGCCCGTAGCTACGGTGAGGATATTCGGGTCGAAAATGATGTCTTCGGCCGGGAACTCTATTTCGTTGACTAGGATGTTATAGGCTCTCTGACAAATCTCAATGCGGCGTTCGTAACTATCGGCCTGGCCCTGCTCGTCGAAGGCCATCACAATCACCGCTGCACCGTAGGCCCGCACTTGGTGGGCGTAATGGCGGAAGCGTACTTCGCCTTCTTTCAGGGAGATGGAGTTTACAATGGCCTTGCCTTGTACACACTTCAAACCGGCTTCGATAACGCTCCATTTCGAGGAGTCGATCATCACCGGCACGCGAGCAATGTCGGGCTCGGCGGCAATGAGGTTGAGGAAACGGGTCATGGCTGCCTCCGAATCGAGCATGCCTTCGTCGAAATTCACGTCGATCACCTGGGCGCCGTTCTCCACCTGCTGGCGAGCTACTTCTACGGCCTCGTCGTATTTTTCTTCCTTGATGAGGCGGGCAAACATGCGCGAGCCAGTAACGTTGGTGCGTTCGCCCACGTTGACAAAGTTGGTTGCTTTGGTAATGCTCACAGGTTCCAAGCCGCTGAGGTGCATCACGGGTTCAAGCTGCGGCGTAGGCCTGGGCTGATGCAGCGCTGCCTCGGCCGCAATTTCACGGATGTGGTCGGGCGAGGTGCCGCAACAGCCGCCGATGATGTTCACAAAGCTGTTGTCGAGGAAATCTTTGATGTGGGCACGCATCATGGCCGGACTTTCGTCGTATTCACCAAAGGCATTGGGCAGGCCGGCGTTAGGGTGGGCAGAGATGCGGAATTTGGCTGCTTTCGACAAGGCCTGCAAGTGAGGACGCATTTGAGCAGCTCCCAAAGCGCAGTTCAAACCGATGCTCAACAACGGCAAATGCGACATCGAGTACAGGAAAGCCTCTACCGTTTGTCCGCTTAACGTTCTGCCACTGTTGTCGGTGATGGTACCGCTCACCATGATGGGCAAAGGCTGCTGCTGACGGTCGTGGAAGTATTTATCGATGGCGTAAAGTGCCGCTTTTGCGTTCAACGTATCAAAGATGGTCTCAACTAACAGGGCATCTACGCCACCGTCAACCAGTCCCTTCACTTGTTCGTAGTAGGCTTCTACCAATTCGTCGAAGCTTATGCTGCGGAAGCCAGGGTTGTTCACATCGGGGCTGATGCTCGCCGTTTTGTTGGTCGGCCCCATGGCGCCAGCTACAAAGCGTGGTTTGTCGGGGTTTGCTGCGGTGAATTCGTCGGCTACTTTGCGTGCCAATCGAGCCGATTCCACATTGAGCTCGTAGCTAAGTGCCTCCATGTTGTAGTCGGCCATAGAAACGCGCTGTGCGTTGAAGGTATTGGTTTCGGCAATATCAGCACCGGCCTCAAAATAAGCGCGGTGGATGTTTTCGATGATGTGCGGCTGAGTGAGCGACAAAAGCTCGTTGTTGCCCTTGAGGTCGGAGGGCCAATCGGCAAAACGGCTACCGCGGTAGTCAGCTTCGCTGAGTTTATAATTCTGAATTTGAGTGCCCATGGCACCGTCGAGCACCAGAATGCGCTTCTTAACCTCTTCCTGAATATCGTAGTGCATAAAAAAAGCCAAACGTTTTGTTTAGCTCATCCCCGAAGGTGTCGGGTACATACTTGCAAGTAGCACACAGCCCTTTTCAGCTGATTACTGCTTGCTCATCTCCTGCCTCAGGTAGTTGTTAGTGGCAGCGGAATTGGCACCAGCCCAAACCAAGACAAGTGACTTGATTTGCGGTTGCCAGGACTTCGTAGGGCCGTTCCCTCCGTCCTTCTGGATAAGCTGATGCAAAATTAACACAATTCCAAAAATCTTGTATGCCTAAAGGGCAATTAAGTGCTATTTTTTTGTGAAGCGTGCTACCAACAAGCCATAATCTCCACCTTCGTAGGGAATACCGTTAAGTGCACTTTGATACACCTTCACGTCGCGTTTCAAACGGCGCTCATCCACTAAATTAAATTCACCACTCAACCGCTCTGACAAATCCCAACCAATAGAAACCGGTTCGCACAGTGCCGGTTGATCGTGCACATCGGCTATCACTAAAAAATCTCCACCTAACTTTAATACCCGCCATACCTCAGCTAAAGTGTCTTCTAAATCGTCTACATGGTCGAGTGAATTGAACGAACTTATCAGGTCGAAAGTACCATCTTCAAAAGGCATACTTTCGGCTGCTGCAGCCACGTACGTCATCCGGTGACGACCACCATTCATTTGCGTGTATTTTTCTGCCAACGGGTCGAGACCAAAACAAATGCTACTTTCTGGTGTCCACTCCAAACTTCCTCTAGGTCCGCAGCCTATGTCTAATATTCTTTTATTGGCGAAAAATTCAACGGAAAGGCCAAAAACTTGAGTAAAAGCAGCTTTATATTGGTCGTTAGTAAGTTTTCTGTATTCAAGAATCCACATCAGGCGCCAGTACATTTTTTCGAAGAAATATTTGGCGCGTACTTTGCCCAATAGCATGACCATTAAATTACCAAAAGTCGTGTATAAGTATAAGCGTATTCCTTTCATAGACTCATTTGAGCTCTTGGCAATGTTGTATTTCTTCCTTTGGTGCAGCAAGTATACGGCAAATAACGGCTGCTCTCATGCGTTGAAGACAGAACCCTGAGACTTAATTTCTTTCACAAGGAGTTTCTCCACCAACCCGTGCAAGAAGGCTTCCTGACAAACTTACCTCCATGTGGTGCTCAAACTACCTTTTTGAAGTTACAATGGGTAACGAACATAAAAGGATGATTGCTAATACTCATGAACTGCTCCAATTCATCTCCTTCAACCAATTATCCTTGCATTTTTCGAAGTATAACTGAAATATACGAGGAAATTGAAGCAGAAATTCACAAAAGAGACTAGGCTTCTACTATCGACTTCGACTAATATTCAAGACAAATCAATGCCCTTTTTGACGCCAACCTACGCTTAGTTCGATAACCTACAACTGTTCAATTACGCTTTAACTTGTGGGTATCGCTCGCGTATTTCCGCATTTGACAAATTATGCTTAGTTTTTGAACTTAAACCCTTAATCACCGCTATGCATCGCGAAATCAACGGCTGGTTTAGTCCGGCACTCAACAAACCCATGCCCATCGCTACTTACGGACATTACGGCTTCTCGCTGCTTTTGGTGCCTACAGCTGCGGCCGACTATCTCGAGTACGAGCGCTTTCACCTCATCAGCAGCTTGCAAGAACAAATTGATGGAGGTAAGTGCAAGGTGTTTTCGGTCGATAGCATCAACAACGAAAGCTGGCTCAACGACAGCATGCACCCCGAGCACAAAGCAGCCCGACACGAGCAATGGAACCGCTACATCTTCGACGAGGTAATTCCATACATCAAAAAAAATACCTCCGAACAAACACCCATCGTGGTAGCGGGTGCTTCGTTTGGAGCTTTGCACAGCATGAACCTCTTCCTGCGCCGCCCCGACCTCATCAACGGCGTAATTGCCATGAGTGGTGTATATAACCTCATGGAATACACCAAAGGCTTTTACAACGACCAAGTGTATTTCAACAGTCCTGCTCACTACATCCCCAACCTCGAAGACCATCACCTGCTCGAAACCATCCGTCAGGGAAGGATCATCATCGCCACCGGCAGCGGCAGCTACGAAGACCCTAATGCCTCCAACGAATTTGGTGGCGTTTTAAACAGCAAAAGTATCCCACACGAGCTCAGCATTTGGGGATCCGAATGGACGCACGATTGGCCCACCTGGCGCAATATGTTACCCTATTTTGTTCGTGAAAGGATGTAATACTGTTTTACATGTACAATAACTAAATATGTTAAATTTTCGCCTAATGTTTTATTCTTCCAGTGTTTTTTTTACACTTGCTATTGAACAATGTTAGCTGGCCGGCCATGTGTTTATCTGATCCCGGATGGTAGGGTAAAATTTAACTAAAATGAAAACCCTTTTAATTTTCAGTTTAACAGCAGCTATTTGTTTTGCTTGTTCTAAGGAAGAAGTACCCAAGGCGAATTATGATTCAAATACAACCCAAAAAACACCCAGCTTACGCTCGAGTGCTCCAAACGAATTAATCGAGGAAGAGTATCCTCCCAATAGCGGAAATATGAGGTACACCTGTATTTCTAATCCAGTTGACTGTGGCCCTTGGATTACAGTTAGATCTCGAAGAATCCTATTCGCCAACCTTGTAAGTGCCATAGAAAATGGCACTTTAGACGAATTTTTCAGCGGAACAGAGTGGGAATTGCTATTTGACAATCTAGATGAGGACCTGGTAGCCGGTTTGCAATCAGGAAATCTAACCATTAGCGAAGTTGAAAATACTGCTGATGACGAACGTATTTTTATCATTCATGACTCGAATACGGAGCCAAGTCGTGCAACTTCCCTACTTGCACTGCCTTTCGATACCAATGAGGAATAAATTAACGACCTGTTTGATCACAGTGTTCCAAGTCGGAACACTGTGTTTTTCATGTTCTCAGCCAGACCGATTAGCACCTCCTAGTTACTCCTTTTTATTCCCGAAACAAGGAAATACCATAATTGAAAGCTTGGAGAACCAATTAGTGATGATAAATGCCCATCGTGGGAATCTTCATATCCTATACCCAGACAAAACCGACACTATATTTAATTGTTACGATAAAACAGCACCTTTTGGCGTAGAAAAATTATTGGTATTTCAGAAAGAAATTTACGAATTAAATGAATTCGGTTTAACATCAATGACCTCAAGTAGATCGTTTGATTTAAATGAAAACATCGTACTAGTCAAATATTTATCGTTACCATCGGTGTCGTATTTGGATAACATCTATTTACAAAATACACATGCTTCTAAAAACTTACGAATACCAACAAACCTTATTGCCTACGGCCGAAAAAATGCCATTAGTAAAGTGCAATTACCTTTAAGTTCAACCGAGCGTAAATTAAAAACAACACCAGTTCCAGTACCCTTGATACCTGAAAAATGGAACGACGGGAATTATTATGGGCTTAAAAACTACTTGACGAAGTATCAAAATATCGGAGTGATATCGTATGAAAAATATCCGGATGTTTATTTAATTGACTTACATACCGGGAGTATCAAGGACTCTTTATCCTTCACACCACTTTCAAAGTTTGGTTTAACGCCTTACCAAGGTAGAAGCATTGCTGACAAACAAGTATATCTTCAGAGTCAACCAAGTTATGGTCCCGTTTTTTTAATAAACAATAGGCTAATAAGGGTGCTCCGGAATAATGGAAAATACGCGGTTTACTCTATAGACATAACTACTAAATCGATGGATACCGATATACCCTTCGATAACAAAAACATAGGTTTACTTCAATTCAACGACACGGTTTATAATGTTATTTACCAAGAAGTTAATAGTCAAGCACGCCTTGATTTTATTCCTTATAACATGCCTTAGTGCCTGTCGGAATAATTCTAACACCGTAAAATATAAAGACGTACAAGTAATTATGGAGCAAAGAGCCATTGATAAATTGCTTTATATCAATGGAAACACTTGTTTACCTTGTATCCAGCTCGAAATAATGCGTTTAAAACTCGACACTGCTACTTGGGTTGTTTTACATCCCAAATTAGATTTTTTGGAAAGTACTTTCGCCCCTAAAGTATGGGTAGACTGGGATAGAGCATTTTCTTCTGGACAAGTAGATACCATGTATTTTCATTACTTCGAAAATTCTGATGCTTTCATTCACAAATCTGGCTTGACCCAAAAGGAGTTAATTTGAATAATAAAGGGAAATCAGCTCATTCGATAGCAATACTTGCGAGCACTTAGAAGCAAAATAAGGTATGCTCAATTTATTCAAAAAAAGGTAATTAATGCTTCGCCAACCAGTGCACCACGGGTTGTACAGTAGTTGCAGGATCTTCTTCCATGGGCACATGCCCCAAGTGCTCAAATACCACCAAGCTTGCATGGGGCAGCTGTTTTAAAAAGCGGTGCGCGTCGCTAACGGGTATCCAGGAATCTTTAGCTCCCCATAAGATCAAAACGGGTAGCTCCAGCGTTTTCAAATCAGCAAAGCGATTCGTTTGGCCGTCGCGCTGAGCAGCGCGGTCGATGAAAGCTTGGCGATTGCCCTCGCGCCGCATAAGCGTATAATACCGATCGACCAAAGCAGGAGTGAGTTTGGTATCGTCGGCATACACTTGTTTGAGCAAGGAGCGAAAAACCGCCTTGGGGGTGGCCTTGCTAAAGTAGCCCGAGAGCACAGGGGTTTCTACCACCGAAAAATAACTCGGGCGACCGCCTTTTTGTGCTTTATCCGGAGGCGCGCCAGCAGCATCTACTAAGATTAACCCCAGCACATCGGCAGGATAGCGGAGGGCATAATTCCAAGCAAAGTTTCCCCCCATGGAATTGCCTCCTAGAAAAAAGCGAGTTAGCCCCAGCTGGCTGGTAAAGGCTTTCAAAAAATCGACTTGATCAGCCGTTCGGTAACGCTTCTGCGGATCGGGACCGGTCAAACCCCAGCCGGGCAAATCGAGCGTAACCACGGTATACTCTTTTTCGAGTACCGCCACCCAGCCTTCCCAGGTATGCAACGAACTGGCCATACCGTGCAACAATACCAGCACCGGGCCTTTTCCCTGCACGCGGTAATGTACCTGCATCCCCTTCACTGTGACAAATGCCGAGGGTGAAGGGGCGTATGTTGCGGTTAATTCAGTAACGCCCAAATCGTTTCGGATCGGTAAAATAAAAAGCAGGACTGCCAATAAAAGCCAATGCATCGTATAAAAATAGTCACTGCCAACTGGTTTAGGAGATTTTCGGAGATTTTATAAAAAAGATAAAATTGTCTTTATCTATTTTGGATAATTATATCTAATTTTGGCTTGTCAAAACAATCCACCCATGAAACCAGCTGTTACACCCGATGAAGCGGTATCGCTCATTCGTTCAGGAGATCACGTATACATACAAGCCGCCGCAGGCTCACCCATCAAACTCGTAGAGGCTCTATCACGGCGGCATGCCGAATTGCGCGATGTAGAACTGTACCACCTACACACCGAAGGTCCGGCCGATTACGCCAAAGCCGAGTATGCCGATAGCTTTAAAGTGAGTGCATTTTTTATCGGCGGCAACATCCGCCCTTCAGTGCAGGCTGGCATATCGCAATACATTCCTGTTTTCCTCAGCGAAATTCCGTTGCTGTTCCGCCGCAACATTCTCCCGGTAGATGTGGCGCTCATTCATGTGTCGCCACCCGACAACCACGGCTTTTGTTCGTTGGGTATTTCGGTTGAGGCTTCTCACGCGGCCATAGAAAAGGCCCGAGTCGTGATAGCGCAGGTAAACAAACAAATGCCCCGGTCGCATGGCGACGGACTCGTGCACATCAGCCGCTTCGATGCTTGGTGTGAAGTAGACGAGCCGATCCATGAACTCGATTTGGGCGAGCCCGACGATATCGAAACGCGTATTGGTCAGCATGTGGCCAGTTTGGTCGACGACGGTGCCACCCTCCAAATGGGTATCGGTGGTATTCCCAATGCCGTTCTAAAATTCTTGACGAACCACAAAAACCTGGGTATTCACACCGAAATGTTCAGCGATGGCATACTGCCACTAGTCGAAAAAGGCATCATCAACGGCAGTATGAAACGTATCCACCCGGGTAAAATCGTATCGACCTTCGCCATGGGTACCCGCAAGCTGTACGATTTTATACACGACAATCCGCAGGTGGCCATGCTCGACGTGCAATACGTAAACGATACGGCCGTCATCCGACGGAACCCTAAAGTAACCGCCATCAATTCGGCCATCGAAATCGACATCACCGGTCAGGTGTGTGCCGATTCCATCGGCTACAAAATGTATTCGGGTGTAGGCGGGCAGATGGACTTCATCCGGGGTGCATCGCTGTCGGAAGGTGGCAAGCCCATCATCGCTCTGCCTTCGCAAACAGCCAAAGGTGTCAGCAAAATTGTGCCCGCCTTGAAAGAAGGCGCAGGAGTAGTCACTACCCGCGCCCATATGCACTACGTATCCACCGAATGGGGCGTGGTTGACCTATATGGCAAAAATCTGAAGCAGCGTGCACAAGCCCTAATCACGATTGCCCACCCCGACCACCGTGAAGCACTCACCGAATTGGCCTGGACTCGTTTCGGCAAATAAACCAACCAAACCGAACCAAAAAAAAGCCGGAGAAAGCAACCTTTTTCCGGCTTTGCTGTTTATTGGATTTTAAAATAACCCTATGGCAACTATCACCCTCGGCGGCAACGCCATTGAAACCAACGGAACGCTACCTCAAAAAGGTGCGCCAGCGCCCGACTTTACGCTCACCAACACGGCCATGGCTGACGTACGTTTGGCCGACTTCAAAGGGCAAAAGCTCGTTTTGAATATTTTTCCGAGCATCGACACCAACGTATGCGCCAGCTCGGTGCGTAAGTTTAATGTAGAGGCTGCGGCACTTGAAAACACCCAAGTGCTCAACATCAGCCGCGACCTGCCCTTTGCCCACAAACGTTTTTGTGGAGCCGAAGGCATTAACAACTGCGTGAGTTTGGCCGAATACAAAAACCACAATTTTGGTAACGACTATGGCGTAGCCATCACCACGGGCGCATTCGCCGGCTTATTGAGCCGTGCCGTGGTCGTCATCAACGAAAACGGAGAAGTGGTATACAGCGAACAAGTCCCCGAAATAGGTCAAGAGCCCAATTACGAGGCGGCTCTACAAGCCGTTAAGGCCTAAAACACAAAACGGCTGCTCTATCGAGCAGCCGTTTTTATTTTCGGTTTATTATTTTGCCTTTTTGGCTTCGGCCTTTGCTTTTGCCGCAGCCCGTTTATCTTCAGCAGCTTTCCGCTTTTTGGCTTTGGCTGCTTCGGCATCCGCTTTGGCTTTCTCTTTGGCGTCAACCAGTTTCTGGTCTATTTTTTTCATTTCCCAGCCCTTTTCTTCCCCTACAGGTCCCCAAAGCTGGGTATGGTCGTGTTCAAAACCACGATCGGCGCGGATAATTTTGTTTTCGTAAATCTCTATTGCACTGGTAACGTAATACGCGTTCTTCTTACCGTATTTACACTCCTTACGGATGGTAGCGCCTGCGTATTTGGTCTCTCCCTTTTTATTGAAGATGATGGTACAATCTGCTAGGCCGTTGAGGTCTACCTCAGGGTCGAGTTCGTCGAAAGCCGATGGATTTTGCCAGGCACCCACATATTGCTCAATACCGGGCAGTTCGTAAATCACGGCTTCCCATTGAAAGGCATTTACATCGGCAAAGCGGTAGATACGCTGACTGATCACATTCTTTTGTAGGTCGGTGATTTCCTCGTACATCCAAATGGCATCGGAGACCAGATTTTCCCAGATGGGGGTAACGTATACCAAAACCGGTTGGGCCAGGCTATCGCGACGTACTTGTGAAACGTTTTCATAACGACCCGCATACCACTCGGTAAGTTTGCGTAGGTCTTTGCTGAACTTCACCTGTGCCACAACGGCAGGGGCAACACCCATCAAGAGGGCAAAAAGCAAGAGGATTCCAATTCGTTTATTCATAAGCAAGAGGTAAGCAAGGCTTTAAAATTACAACTGTATAGTAAAGTAAACAGCATTCACCCCTATTTTCTTATATCGAACTCATTTTATCCTGATTTTCAGGCCCATTGCCCGTCATTTAATTAACAATTACTTAAAGTAAACTTTATAAGATTACGTTATCAGCTGATATACAAGTAGTTAATTTTAAAAAAGGCCTTTGTGTATAAGTCAAAAATGGTTGTGGACAACCACGACTGTTTGTTTTCAAATTTTGTAAAGCTGCTGAACACGCTACAGCCACCTGACCTTCTCAATTGAATTGCTACAGTTCACATCGGGCTGTAGTTGGAATTGTCGTCGGTAACGCTTCGGAATGCTCGGCCAGCACACAAATAAACAAAAACAAGGTATACTAATATGGTTGAGCACATTTTACAAGAGAACAAAGACCGTTTTGTTCTTTTCCCGATCAAACACACCGACATTTGGGAGTATTACAAAAAATCTGAAGCAAGTTTCTGGACCGCAGAAGAAATTGATCTTTCGCAGGACCTCACCGATTGGGAGAACCGGCTGAATGCCGATGAAAAACATTTCATCAAGCACGTGCTTGCATTTTTTGCAGCCAGCGACGGGATTGTAAACGAAAACCTCGCCATCAACTTCCTCAACGAAGTGCAATATCCGGAGGCGCGCTGCTTTTATGGCTTCCAAATCATGATGGAGAATATCCACAGCGAAACCTATTCGTTGCTCATCGATACTTACATCAAAGACCCAAAAGAGAAGGATTATTTATTCCACGCCATCGAAAATTTGCCGTGCGTGACCAAGAAGGCCGAGTGGGCCCTCCGCTGGATCAGCAATGGCTCGTTCGTTGAGCGCTTAATTGCATTTGCAGCTGTGGAAGGCATCTTCTTCTCGGGTTCATTTTGTTCTATCTTCTGGCTGAAAAAACGTGGCCTCATGCCTGGTCTAACCTTCTCGAACGAGCTCATCAGCCGCGACGAAGGTCTACACCGCGACTTTGCCTGCCTGCTGTACAACAGCCACCTGGCCAACAAGATGCCAGCCGACCGCGTGACACAAATCATTGTAGATGCGGTAGAAATTGAAAAAGAATTTGTTGTCGACGCCATCCCTGTCCGCTTGATTGGCATGAATGCCGATTTGATGTGTCAGTACATTGAATATGTAGCCGACCACCTGCTGAGTACCCTCGGTTTGCCGAAGCACTATCATGTGAGCAATCCATTCGACTTCATGGAGCTCATTTCGATGGAAGGCAAAACCAACTTCTTCGAAAAGCGCGTAGCCGAATACAAAAAGGCTGGCGTAGGCTCGAATCGCGAGAAGCAGACCTTCAGCATGGACGAAGACTTTTAATGAAAACCCTAAACCAGCCAAAGCATGCATGTAATTAAAAGAGACGGCCGGAGGGAACCGGTTAAGTTCGACAAAATCACTTCCCGCATCGAGAAAATGTGCTACGGGCTCAATCCCGAGTACGTAGAACCCATTGAAGTGGCCAAAAAGGTCATCAACGGTTTATACGACGGTGTGACTACTACGCAGCTCGACGACCTCGCTGCTGAAATTGCCGCGTCGATGACGGCGATGCACCCCGACTACGCCATACTCGCTGCCCGCATTGCCGTATCGAACCTGCATAAGGAAACGAAAAAGTCGTTTTCCGAAACCATGCGCGATTTACATCAGTATGTCGATAAAAAAACCGGTCAGCCCGCAGCGCTTATTGCCGACGATGTGATGGAAATCATCGATCGTCATGCCGAGGAGCTCGATTCGGCCATCATCTACAGCCGCGATTACGATTACGACTACTTTGGTTTCAAAACCCTCGACCGGTCGTACCTCCTTAAAATCGACGGTAAGATTGTGGAGCGTCCGCAACACATGCTCATGCGTGTGGCCGTTGGCATTCACCGCGACGACATTGAATCGGCAGTAAAAAGTTACGAGTTGATGAGTGAGCGTTGGTTTACCCACGCCACGCCTACCCTCTTCAACGCCGGCACACCAAAGCCACAGCTTTCGAGCTGCTTCCTACTCTCGGCCCAGGACGATAGCATCGACGGCATCTACAACACCCTGAAGCAGTGCGCCAAAATCAGCCAATCGGCAGGCGGCATCGGGCTGAGCATCCACAACATACGTGCAACCGGCAGCTACATCAAAGGCACCAACGGTACTTCTAACGGCATTGTACCCATGCTGAGGGTATTTAACGACACTGCTCGTTATGTTGACCAAGGTGGCGGCAAGCGTAAAGGATCGTTCGCCATTTACCTCGAGCCTTGGCATGCCGACGTATTCGACTTCCTCGACCTGAAGAAAAACCACGGCAAGGAAGAGATGCGTGCCCGTGACTTGTTTTACGCCATGTGGATACCCGATTTGTTCATGAAACGGGTAGAAGCCAATGGCGACTGGAGTTTGTTTTGTCCGAACGAAGCCCCAGGCTTGTACGACTGCTGGGGTGAAGAGTTCGAAAAGCTGTACACCCGCTACGAGCAGGAAGACCGCGCCCGTCGCACCGTAAAAGCACAAGACCTGTGGTTTGCCATACTCGAATCGCAGATTGAAACCGGAACACCGTATTTGCTGTACAAAGACGCTTGCAACAGCAAGAGCAACCAACAAAACCTGGGCACCATTCGCTCGAGTAACCTCTGCACCGAAATCATCGAGTATACCTCGAAAGATGAAGTGGCCGTATGTAATCTCGCGTCCATTGCGTTGCCACGTTTTGTGAAGGCCGACAAAACTTTCGATCACCAAAAGTTGTACGATATCGCCTATACCGTTACGTTGAACCTCAACAAGGTAATCGATATCAATTATTACCCTATCGAAGAGGCACGTCGCTCGAACATGCGCCACCGCCCCATTGGTATTGGTATTCAAGGTTTGGCCGACGCATTCATCCTCATGCGTTATGCCTTCGATTCGCTCGAGGCCAAAGCTTTGAACCGCGATATCTTCGAAACCATCTACTTTGCCGCCATGACCGCTTCGAAAGATTTGGCCATCAAAGACGGTGCGTACGAAACCTTTAAAGGATCGCCAGCTTCGAAAGGTATTTTCCAGTTCGACATGTGGAATGTAACCCCTACAGATCGGTGGGACTGGGCGAGTCTGAAAAAAGAAGTGGTAAAACACGGTATTCGCAACTCGCTCCTGCTGGCACCTATGCCAACAGCATCGACCAGCCAAATTTTAGGCAACAACGAATGTTTCGAGCCGTATACATCAAACATTTACAGCCGCAGGGTATTGAGCGGCGAGTTTGTGGTTGTGAACAAACACCTCCTGCGCGACCTCATCGAACTCGGTATTTGGAGTACAGAGCTCAAAGACAAAATCATTGCAGCCAACGGCTCGGTGCTCGATATTCCTGAGATTCCCGATGAGCTGAAAGAGATCTACAAAACCGCTTGGGAGATCAAACAAAAAACCATTATCGACATGGCTGCCGACCGCGGTGCATACATCTGCCAAAGCCAGAGCATGAACGTATTTATGAGCGATGTGAACTTTGCTAAGCTCACCTCGATGCACTTCCACGCTTGGAAGAGCGGCTTAAAAACGGGCATGTACTACCTGCGTACCAAGGCTGCAGCCAATGCGGTGAAGTTCACCATCCAGAAGCAAGCCGAAGTGGCACTCGAGCCCAAAACAGCAGCAGTAGCCGTCGACACGGCCGAGCTCAGCAAAGAAGAAGCCCTTGCACAAATGGCTTGTTCGCTCGACAACCCCGACGCTTGCGAAGCTTGCGGAAGTTAAAAAATGATCATTTTACGACAAGGCTGCCTTCGGGCGGCCTTTTTTGTACCAAAAAAGTAGACAGCACGTTAAAAGCTCATGAAAAAAATACCTGCCCTCCTTCTTGTAACCGCCCTCCTAAGCGGGTGTGTAACTGCCCAAGCACAACCTCAAGTGCCTAAAAACTGGCTAACCGGAGGTTTAGATGTATCGCTTTTTCAGTCGCAAGAAGTATGGGGGTACAATAGTCAAATCCAAGCAAGCTACCTTCGATTTTTGAACGAGAAACAAGCGCTCGGATTAAGTCTAACAGCCCAGCAGGATCAAACCACCTTCTTCAATGAAGTGAATAGCAACCAATTGATTACCGTTGGGCTAAATTATCTGCGGCTGTACCCAATCCACGAACGCTGGAACTGGGGGCTGAATTACGAAGTTGGGCACAACAAAAGAGCGACCAATGCATTTATATCAGCGCAACTGTGGTACAAATTTCATCGGCGCTGGATGCTTGGGTCGGAGCTTAATTTATTGCGCGTACAATACAATCCAACCCAAGAGTTATTTCAGCTAGGAGCCGGCTTAAACATCCAGAATTTCATGCCTACCCTATCGTTAGCTTTCACCTTTTAGTTACTTAACAACTACCTCAGAGCAGCTTACCTCCACGGGTGAAGGCGGTGTAGCGCCCAGCGCATATAGGCTCTTTCGCTATCGTGGGGCGTTCCATCAATACAAAAACTATAGGACATTCACCACCCCCGCCTTGGTAGGTAGTGCTAGCGTGTACATATAATCACTCCTATGTTTTTTTTTGTGCCAAGAAACTTAGAGCACTATCTGCTTAAGCATCAAGCAGGGAAGTGAAACCAACTCACAGGAAATCCTTTGAAGCTCATTTAATCATTGTTTTTTCGTACAAAATGTGTTATTTCGAATAACACAAACATTTCTAATATAACGTCTCATGAAAAACACGCTCTTCGTATTCGTAGTAATGACAACCTGCTCATTGTTCTCTGTTCAAACGCAAGCGCAACAATTAAAAAATTGGATTAGCGGTGGACTAGGGACCTATTACAGTGGGGGCAATCAAAATCGAACTTCGAGTAGCGACCTTAACGTGGCCTATTATCGTTTTCTCAATGAAAAACATGCTTTAGGCCTCGTATTAGTTGCAGAAATCGACTATTCCAGGCAGTATAATTCCTTTTTCCGCCGTTACGACAGCAGAACCGAAACTCTCGTGAATATCGGTTTTAGTTATCTACGCTTGTACTCAATAGCCAACAAGTGGAATTGGGCTATGGACTATTCGTTAGTAGGGAATAAAGAAGATTTGAATGCAAGAGTTGCTGCACATCTTTTTTACTCCTTAAACGAACATTGGATTTTAGGGGCAAATTACTCCCTAGCAAATCTTTACTTCGATCATCAGCAAAGATTTTTAGAAATCAGCGCTAGAGCCAATACCACTCGGTTTTCTCCTGCTTTCTCGTTGAACTATAGGTTTTAGTTCGGAGCAACCAGACACAGCTGCTTACCCGCACGGGTGATGGCGGTATAGAGCCAGCGCATATAGGCTGTTTCGCCGCCGTAAGGGCGTTCCATCAAAACGAAAACAATAGGCCATTCACCACCTTGGGCTTTGTGGGTAGTAATCGCGTAGGGGTATTTCACTTGTAAGGCATTCAGATACGGGTCGAAAGGCCCGTAACTTTCTGCATTTTTTCGTGCAATGAGCAACAATTGGTGTTGCGCTTGACTTAAGCCCGCTTCTTTGCTCACCAACGAATCGTACACCAAACGGCCGCGCTTCTGGTGGTAGCGTCCATCGATATCGGAATAACCGTACTCCGCCTTGAGCCAGCGTAGGCCTGCGTAATCTTCGAGCTCTTCCTCGTGTGCAATGAGCTCAACTTGCTCGCCATTGGCGATGAAATCGGTTTTATTGAGGTAATGATTTCGGATCACAAGCAACTGCTCACCTGCTTTAGGCAAGGCATCTCGTTCGTTGTACAGCAGGCGCCTAAACTTGGTATTGATGCGGTGCGCCCAAAAGTTGCTGTAAGTAACAAAGGTAGCTTGCTCTGGATTATGTCGATACAACTCGAGATAGTGCTCCAGCGCCGCATCTACACTATTGATCTGCACAATGTCGTCGGGCAACTCCATATCGGCTGCTTCAAAACCTTTGCGTTGTACCAAACGGTCGCGCAGTGCTGTTGCTAGCTCGAGTATGCCCGAATGACTTTGCTGACGTTTTACCACTTCGAGCTGATAACCACCTACCTCCAAACCAAGTTGTTCGAGGGTGGCAGGGCTCAATGCAGCCGATTCGAGCTCGTGCACCGGCGGAAGTTGATACGGATCGCCGACAAAAATGAGGCGGTTCCAACCCGAATTATCGAAAACATAATGCAACAGGTCCTGCAGCAACCCATTGGTACGCAATAAGCCTTCGCGACTCGGCAAACTGGCAATCATCGAGGCTTCGTCCACAATAAAAACTGCGGGCTCCTCGGTCTCGAACTCACGCAGCATAAAGCTGAAGCCGTGAATCGCCCCCTTGGCATCGAAACGTTCTTCGAGCAGATAAATCTGCTTGTGAATGGTAGAAGCCGCTACACCGGTTTTACTGCCCAATACTTTGGCAGCACGTCCGGTAGGGGCAAGCAGATACACCTGGGTGCCGTCCTTTTTCAGCTGACTCACCAATCCTTTCAGCAGGCTTGTTTTACCCGTACCTGCCGAGCCCGTCAACAAAAAAACAGAGCCGGCTGCTCCTTCGTCGAGATAGTGCACCAAAGCATCTACCAACTCCAACTGTTCGGTATCGGGTACAAAGTCGAGCGACTGCAGCAAATTATGCTTCCGGTCGGCCGCCGATATGGGCTGGCGCTCACCAAAAAAGTCAGCCATAAATTGTTGCAAGTAGGCATCTACTACCTGCTGCACGGCTATGGGGTCGGCTGGATCGAAGTTCACAGCTGTAAAATACGCCATAAAACAACAGCGAAGCCACAAAAGCAGGGTATTGGGTCGTTTTTTTAACCCATGATAAACTATTTAATGTGAAGTAGGTTTAGATTCGTGTACCAAACTGAACCATGTACAGACTGCTCATTTTCTTGCTCTTATGCCCGTTTATGCTTGTGGCGCAACAAAGTTTGCGAGGTAAAGTCATCGACAGTGAAACTGGCGAGCCCCTGCCATTCGTCAACCTGGTGGTGAACGATGCCCGAACGGGTACGATCACCGACATTGACGGTAAATTTGAGGTGGAAGTTTCGGGGCGTATTGAACTTATCCGCCTGAGTTATGTGGGTTATGCCCCCAAGGTGGTGTACAACCCCAGTGGGCGAAATATCGAAATTAAACTCGAACGAAAAACCCTCTCCTTGCAAGAGGTACAAGTAGTGGCTGGCGAAAATCCTGCACACCGCATCATCCGTCAGGCGGTAGAACGCCGCAAAGACAACGACCCCGAAAATTTGAACGCCTTTCGGTATATGGCTTACAACAAATTTGTGGTCACCCTCGATACTGGTGATGTTAAACTCGACACCATCCCGTATGTGCGTAAACGGCTCAAGAACGGCCAAGATACCCTCATTTACGACTCTACCGCCTACGAAGCCCGCAACTACAGCCGCGAACGGGATTTGTTTCTCACCGAATCCATCAGTAGGAGAAGCTTCCGTTCGCCCGATCTAAGCAACGAACAGGTACTTGCTACACGCACTTCGGGCTTCAAAAACCCAGTATTTGTGCTGCTTTCGGCCCAGCTGCAATCGTTTTCGTTTTATAAGGACTATATCAAAATTCTGCAGGTAGAGTACCTCAACCCGATTAGTCCGGGCAGCACTACGCGTTACTTTTTTACTATAGAAGACACCACTTTTACCAATCTCGATACGGTATATATTGTATCGTTTAAGCCCCGAAAAGGCAAAAACTTCTCCGGTATGCGGGGTTTGTTGTATATCAACACCAGTAGTTATGCGCTACAAAGCGTTATTGCAGAGCCTGCAGATACGGTGGAAAACATGCAAATCGGGATAAGGCAATTGTATAAGCAGGCTAGCAACGGTAAGTGGTTTCCTGAGCAGCTGCACACCGACATCCGTTTTACAAGCCTAAATGGGCTTGCTGGCATCCAGCCGTTGGGCATTGGTCGTTCTTATCTCCGTGACATCGAAATAAACCCCGTGCTGACTCGCCGCGAGATTGGCATGAACGGCGTGGAAGTAGCCGATAAAGCCTCACAAATGCCGCAAAGCTTTTGGGAGCCTTATTTATTCGATACCATCACCGCCCGCGACCAAGAAACTTACCGTTTTCTCGATAGCATTAGCAAAATTGCCAAACTCGAGCAGCGTACCAAGTGGCTGTTGGCGCTTACTACGGGTAAGTTGGCCGTAGGGCCTGTCGATTTTAGGCTTCGCGAGATGTTTTCGGCCAACCGCTACGAGGGTTTACGTTTGGGGGTGAGTGCAGCCACCAACGACCGTGTGAGTCGCCACTTCTCGGTGGGCGGATACATTGCATGGGGTTTCAGTGATAAACAGGCCAAATATGGCGGGAATTTCGATTTGCACCTTGACCGACGTAAGAATTGGATACTGCGTGTTGATCACAGCAACGATTTAGAGGCCTCGGGTGGATATCAGTTTTATACCGGGGAAACAGCCATATTTTCGACCGACAACGAATTGCTGTGGAATTACTTCAGGCAATATTTTGATCGTGTACGCCAAAATCAAGTCCGTTTACAATTCAAAAACTGGCGTTATTTGAATGGTGAAATCGGTTTACGTACGCAATACCGCACGCAAACCCCTTGGTATCTTTACCGATTCATTGAGCTGCAAGACGTAGCCGACGGCATAGCACCATCGGCTTTAAATCCAAACGAATTCGCTGTCACTGAATTTAGGGTGCAACTCCGGTACGCCTTCAGAGAACGTTACGTAAAATTAGAAAACAGGCAATACAGCGTTGGTACCAATTACCCCGTGTTTTGGTTCAACTATACCCAAGGTTTGAGTACTCTCGGCGGAAAATTGAACTACCAGCGCATAGAAGGTCGAGTTGAAAAAAGCTTCACCGTGCGTAATGCCGGTAAATCTACCTTTAATTTGAGTGGTGGACTTTTAGTTGGTGAAAATTTACCCTTGTTTCTACATTATTTTGCAAGAGGTGTAGGTGCAAAAAACGGATTATACGCCCCCAATACCTTTCAAACCTTTGATGCCAACGACTTTGTTAACCGGCAGTTTGTACAATTGCATTGGAATCACAGTTTTGGTTCGTTATTGTTGCGAACTCCCAAGCAAGCGCCGATATTTTCAGTCGAAAATCGTTTGATTTTCGGAAGTATGCGCAATCCACAGCAGCATCAATTTACCGAGCCCTTTTTTGCAAGGATTCGGGGTTTGGAGCAGGGTTATTACGAGACGGGCTTAAAAATCACGCGAGTTCGCTTGTTAGATCAATATTGGGGCGCAGGTGTTTTTTATGGTTATGGGCCTAATTCCGCACAAAAAGTAGGCGATCGTTTTGCCTTTAAATTCGTAGCAGAATTATAACATGGCGGGGGCCTCATTCCGTAGTTTAATTCTTATTTTCGTCGCGCATATCACAGCGTTATGATACTTTCTATGATTCTGGTGTTTGTGCTTGGCTACGCGGCCATCGCACTTGAACACCCCATCAAAATCAACAAAACAGCTTCCGCCTTGCTTACGGCTGTGCTCAGTTGGTCGATTATTGCCCTTTTTCCCATCCCCGACAGTATTTTCTCAGCCGAGATTTTTACGCATTTCGTCGAAAAGCTGAAGTTAGAGGGTGCGATTGAAGGGCTAAGCCAGACCGAAATATTCCGTGAATACGCTGGTCACGAATTGGCTCACCACTTGAGTTCAATCGCCGAAATTTTGTTCTTTTTGTTGGGTGCCATGACTATCGTGGAGCTTATCGACTCGCATCAGGGTTTCAAGGTGATTACCAACCGCATCAAAACCAAAGACAGCCAGATGTTACTGATTATCGTATCGGTTCTGGCATTTTTCCTTTCGGCCGTACTCGATAACCTGACCACAGCAATCGTGATGGTTTCGCTCTTACGTAAGCTGGTGCATAACCATGTACAGCGTAAGTTGTACGCCGGTATGGTGATTATCGCCGCTAACGCTGGCGGTGCTTGGTCGCCCATCGGCGACGTAACTACCACCATGTTATGGATTGGAGGCCAGATTTCAGCTGTGAACATCATCAAGACTCTTATTCTTCCATCGATTGTTTGTTTGGCCATACCGTTGTTTATTGTCGCACGTCAGATGCGTGGCAGGGTGATACGAGCTCCGTACGACTATGTAGCCGCAGAACAAATGGAGCTGGTGAAGGGCAGCCGTTTGATGCTGGTGATGGGTGTAGGTGCATTGTTATTCGTGCCTATTTTTAAAACCGTTACACATCTACCACCTTACCTAGGCATGTTGTTTGGCTTGGGCGTATTGTGGGTGGTTTCGGAAATGATTCACATCGACAAAACCGAGGAAGAAAAGAAACCGTACTCGGCCATTCATGCGTTGAGTAAGATTGACACCTCAAGTGTGCTTTTCTTTTTGGGTATTTTATTGGCTATTTCGGCCCTCGAAACCATGAACATCTTACGAGTGACCGCTGAATGGCTCAACGATTCGATAGGCAATATGAAGGTTATCGTGTATGTGATTGGCATCCTTTCGGCCATCGTGGACAACGTACCGCTAGTAGCAGCCAGCATGGGTATGTACGATATTAATACCTACCCAATGGACCACTGGATGTGGGAGTTTATGGCCTATTGCGCCGGGACTGGCGGTAGCATTCTTATTATCGGTTCAGCTGCAGGTGTAGCTGTGATGGGTATGGAGCGTATCAACTTCATTTGGTATTTCAAGAAGATATCGTTACTTGCGTTCATTGGCTATACCGCTGGTGCCCTCGTGTACCTGCTCATTTACCCGTATCTTGCAGTACACCCAATTCACTGATGCAGATTACAACAACTCCAATTGAAGGATTATTGATTGTTCAGCCAAAAGTTTTTGGCGATCACCGAGGGTACTTCATGGAAACTTACAACGAAGCTACCTTCCGAGCTGCTGGCTTGCCTACCGATTTTGTTCAGGACAATCAATCCTTTTCGGGCAAGGGTATCCTTCGTGGTTTACATTTTCAGGCACCACCCTATGCGCAGGGCAAGTTGGTACGTGTAATCAGAGGTGCGGTATTAGATGTTGCTTTAGATTTGCGTAAATCTTCGCCTACCTACGGCAAACACTTCACCATTCAGCTAACCGAAGAGAACAAAACTATGTTTTGGATACCACCAGGGTTTGCTCATGGTTTTCTGACTTTGGAAGAAGACACCTTATTTGCTTATAAAGTTACTGGCCTGTACAACAAAGAATCGGAGGGTGGTATCCTTTGGAACGACCCCGATTTAGGTATAGAATGGGAGATTGACCAGCCTGTTTTGAGCGAAAAAGACTTGATACTGCCCCGTTTAGCCAATTTTAACTCTCCTTTTTAACTTTTTCACACATTCAGTGATGTTCTCTTGAATTTTCTTTAGTATATATATGGATATTCTTATCTATTTATATAGCTTTACTGAAAATTCCACCCCATGAAACGCATCGTGATATTGGGAGCCGGATCGGGAGGCACCATGCTGGCCCGGCATCTCTTCAAAAAACTACCGCATGATTTGTACAAAATCACGCTAATCGATCCTGAACCCCGGCATTATTACCAGCCCGGATTTCTCTTTATCCCTTTCGATCAAATGAAGCCGGAAGACTGCTACCGTCAGAAAACCGACTACATACCCAAAGGAATTCAGTTCAAACATGCTAAGGCCAGTTTGATTAAACCCGACGAAAATCACCTCTTGCTCGACGATGGGCAGGAAATTCACTACGACCTACTCGTGGTGGCCACCGGTACCCGCATTGCGCCCGAAGAAACACCGGGTATGCTTGGCGACGACTGGCACAAAAACATCTTCGACTTCTATACTTTCGAAGGTGCCATGGCCCTGCGCGATAAGTTGCGCGACTGGGAAGGTGGTAAATTGGTGGTGCACATCACCGAAACACCCATCAAGTGTCCGGTAGCACCGCTGGAATTTGCGTTTTTATCGGATGCCTATTTTGCCGATAAAGGCATGCGCGACAAGGTGGAAATTACCTATGTAACCCCACTTTCGGGAGCTTTTACCAAACCCATTGCCGCTGAGAAACTCGGGCACCTACTCGAAGAAAAACAAATACAGGTGGTAACCGACTTTTCGGTCATGGAAATCGACAATACCGATAAAAAACTGATTTCGTACGACGGCATAGAAGTCCCTTACGATTTATTGGTGACCGTACCAACCAATTTAGGCGATCCCGTGATCAGTGATTCAGGTTTGGGCAACGACTTTGGTTTTTTACCGGTGCACAAAAACACCCTGCAGCACGAGAAATATCACAACATTTTCTCCCTTGGCGACGCAACCAATGCCCCTACCTCCAAGGCAGGCTCGGTAGCCCACTTCCAAGCCGAGTTGTTGGCAGCGAATATTGTTCGGTACCTGCTGGAGTTGCCTGTACAGCCCGACTTCGACGGACATGCCAACTGTTTTGTAGAGACCGGTCACGGTAAGGCATTATTACTCGACTTCAACTACGATACCGAACCCGTTGAAGGCACCTTCCCTATCGCAGGCATAGGTCCTATGCAGCTACTCAACGAGAGCCGCATGAATCATATGGGCAAACTGGCCTTCCACTGGATTTACTTCCACATGCTGCTCGAAGGCAAGTCGATACCTATGATTACGCCTCAAATGCAGAAAAGCGGAAAACATCTCGAAACCATCCACCCCTAAATACACCCAATCATGGAAAAATTAATTGCAGGAAAAGCCGTCGACGTGAATGCTGAAGGCTATCTCACCAAACCTGAAGAATGGACTGAAGCCATAGCCGAAGAAATTGCTACCCAAGAACGGGTAGGTCCCCTCGGCGCCCGTCATTGGGAGGTGCTTCGTTACTTACGCGACCAACAGCTGAAAGGCTCGGCTCTCTCAATTCGCGGCATCGGCAAATCTGGTGTTGTCGACATCAAAACGTTTTATGAGCTATTCCCCAATGGTCCGTTGAAAAAAGCATCGAAAATTGCCGGAATACCTAAACCCGCTAGTTGTATTTAAAGACTCAAATCATGGAAACTCAATTTATGCCCGAAGCAGAGGTAATGACCGAAGCCAAGCCAGTGAAAAAAGTGATGATTATTGTGTCGAAAGGCACGCTAGATGGCGTTTACCCGGCACTTATCCTTGCAAACGGCGCACGCATGGAAGGCATCGAAGCCGAAATGTTCTTCACCTTTTTTGGTCTCGAAGCCGTAGTAAAAGAACGTATGAATCACCTGCATGTAGCCGCTGTGGGTAATCCTGCCTTGCATATGCCCACCTTGGTGGGAGGTTTGCCCGGCATGGAGAACTTCGTAACGCACATGATGAAAAAAGAAATGGAAAAACTCGACATCCCCGACGTGGGCGAGTTTCTGGAAATTATCCAGGCATCGGGCGGTAAAATATTTGCGTGCAAGCTTGCCATGGATATGTTCCATATGAAAAAAGAAGACCTCTGGGAAGGTGTTGACGAAATTCTCACCGTAGGAGACTTTTATGCCCGCTGTGCGGGTGAAAATACACAGGTGTTGTTTACCTGAGGTGTATTTAGGTTCGTGCCGGTCGGTCTACAGCATCCAAGCGGGCCGGCCGGTTTTTTTTTGGATTGAAGTCCTTACTTTCGTTCTATGGAGATTACGTCTGAAATCCGCGCTAAACTTGAACGCCTCGAAGAGAAGTATGCCGCCATGGGGCAGGACATGCTTTCGTATTTAGAAGGACTCATACATACCGATTATTTGCAGTACTGGGATTATATCCACTTGGATGTGCTGCTTAATCTGCAAAATCCGCGCACCCATCTGCCCGACGAGAAGATATTCATCGTTTACCACCAGATTACCGAGCTCTACTTCAATTTATGCATGCACGAATTCGACCAGATGTTTGCCCCTGGCGAGCGTTCGGCCGAGTGGATGGAAGCTCGGGTGGGACGATTAACCGCTTATTTCCGCGCGCTGATCGACTCGTTTGAGGTAATGGTTGAAGGCATGGAAAAAGACCAGTTTCTGAAGTTCCGCATGGCCCTGCTGCCAGCAAGCGGATTTCAGTCGGTACAATACCGCAAAATCGAGATCAATGCCACCGATTTTGTGAACCTCATCGACAAAAACCACCGGACTGAGGAGCTACTCAAGAAGCCGCTGGAAGAACAATTTGAGTACATCTATTGGAAACAAGGCGCCACAGAGTTAAGCACCGGTAAAAAGACCCTCACCCTCAAACAATTCGAAGCACGTTACGAAGAGTCGCTCATCGCTTTAGGCAAAATGCGTGAAGGGAATAACCTATACAGCCGTTACCGCGCCATGCCCGAAGGAAAATCGAAGGAGCAAGTGCGTGAAGCCTTGCGCAAATTTGATTTACAGGTAAATGTGAACTGGCCACTGATGCATTACAAATCGGCCGTACGCTACTTAGAGCGCAAACCCGAGGACATCGCCGCTACTGGAGGCACCAACTGGCAGAAATACCTGCCGCCGCGTTTCCAAAAACGGATTTTTTACCCCGAACTATGGTCAGCCACCGAAATCGACGAGTGGGGCAAGGGCTGGGTTGATGAGGTGCTGCGCCGATGAAAGATCCCGGCAAGCTCTTGCGGCTTTTTCGCGAGCTCAACCTCCTTTCGTCGTCGAAACGGGGCTATACCGTACACGAACTTGCCGAGAAGGTAGGGGTGTCGTACCGGACCGTTTACCGCGATTTGCGGATCTTCGAAGAAACCGGCTTCGAACTTATCCAAAATGAGCTGTCGAAACGATTTCGATTGTCGCGTGCCGAAGAATTGAGTGAAAATATCGCCTTCAAACGAGAAGAAGCCGAAGCCTTGCATGAAGCCCTTGTGGGCTTGCCCGAAGGACCGCTGCGTCAAATTTTGTTGGAGAAAGTACAGGCCCTGAGTGGCTCAGCACAACAAGTTGGCCTGCTTCACCGACAAAGCATGAGCGCCAACTTCCATCTCCTGGCGCAGGCCATCCGCGACAAGCGGCAAGTGGTGCTGCTCGATTATCGTTCGGCCAGCTCGCATCAAATCAGCAACCGCCTCGTTGAACCTTTTGCCTTTTCCGACCAGTACAGCACCGTACAATGTTTGGAAGTGAGCAGCCGAACCACCAAATTTTTCAAAATCGAACGCATAGGTTTGGTACGCATTGAAGGCAGCCCCTGGCAATTGGAGTACTTGCACGAGAGCCGCAAGCAAGACGCTTTTGGCATGACCTTGCACAAACCGAAAGTAGTTCGTTTTAAGATGGGGCTGCTCAGCTCCAACTTGCTCAGAGAAGAATACCCCGCGGCAGCCATGCACCTGCATAAAGAAAACGACGGTAGCGTGCGCTTCGAAGGCGAAGTAGGCGGTTACGACGGTGTGGGTCGTTTTGTCCTTGGACTCATCGACGACATTGAGCCTTTGGGGCCTGCAGAGTTTATTGACTACCTCCGACAAAAAGCAACAAAACTCATTTAACGCTTCTTTACAGCCACGTTTTAACGTCGGATTTTAGTTTTTCGCAACTTGACAAGAGATGTCAATACCATAGCTCAACTTTGGGATAAGAAAAACGAAAAAAGATGGTACACGAAAGCAAGTTCACCGAAATTCTCGACATGGTTCCCATGGAAATTGAAGATGTAGAAGCCTATCTCGAGAGCATTTACATGCCTGCTAGCGCTGCAAAAAAGTAATCATGGAGTTGCACTTTCCCCTTGCTGGCAGCTGGCGGCCCTTTCGTTTGGAAGCGCTCGCTCCCATACGCAACTACCGCCTGTTATGCGATGCCTTTCTAGTGTGTGGCAGTCGCGAGCTCGGCGGTTTATCGACCGACGTACCGTTGCAAATAAAACATCATTATGAGCGCGCTACCCGTTTGCACCGCATTGAGTTGCTTCACGCAAAAAGAAGCCTAGGATTTTTACCACTGCCCGAAGCTCAGCTTACTGGTGAAGCGCTTTTGCAAGGCGAAAAAATCAAAGCCCGCATCAGCTGGTACGCCCCAAACGCTCCTTTTTGGGAAAAAATCCGCGTTCGGCTCAATGTGGTTTGAAGCTCGTTTACAGTAGTTATTTGTACTTGCTGCTCCAAAATGACTGAAAGGTTTTGAACCTGGTGTGTAAAGAGGTATTCTAGAAAAACTCCGACCTGCCCATAATCATTCAAGAAACACCCATTGTGGCCAACAAACAATGAGGCTTTGACGGGCCGCAATTTCCTACGAACTTAGCTGCATGAGCAGTATATCCACTGGCAGCGCCCCCAATCCGGTGGGGCTGTATCCCCACGCACGACGTGTGGGCAACCTTCTCTTTTTATCGGGCATTGGCCCACGCGCAGCAGGTACCGATGCCAACAACCCGCAGGTACCCGGCTTGCAGCTCGACAAAAACGGCAATTTCGAAGCATTCGACTTTGAAGCTCAGGTACATCAGGTTTTGGCCAATGTAAAAGCAGTTTTAGAAGCCAGCGGCGCCCGCATGGAAGATTTGGTCGACATTACGGTATTCCTCACCGACATGCAGCGCGATTTCAAAACGTTTAACCGCGTTTATGCCGAATACTTCCGCGATATGGACCCTAAACCTTGCCGTACCACGGTGGAAGTGGGTGCTTTACCTACCGCCATTGCCATTGAATTGAAATGTATGGCCGTAATCCCCGACGGAAAATGAGTGCGCCTCAAACTCCACCTGCACCAAATACCCTGATGCACTTTGCGCTAGGATTGGCCCTGGGCGGCGGCTTGGTGGCGGGCATGCAAGCGCGCTTGTGGTGGCTCGAATTGTTGTGTATGGCGGGTGTATTGTTGTACGTCTTTTTTCGAGCTGGCTTTACCAAAACCATCAAGAACCGACAGGCGAAGTAGCTTGATGTTTCTTGTTTTGCATCAATAGCGAAAGCTCCCACGACATAGATCCGGTAAAGGCAGTGCTGCGCACCGGGCAGTCGGCCTTTGCGCAAATGCCACAACTACTCGGGAGGCAAGGATCTACATGGATGAAAAATTCCATTTGTTGCCCGAATTCGGCGGTTACCAAGCGGTCGATTTGGTCCATGGCCTCATGCGCTTGCTGCACATCGTAATACCGCGGCAGGGTAAGATGCGCATCTACATGCAGCATTCTTCCGTAACGAATCATACGCATATTGTGAAAATCAACCCAGTCGGTTTGCCGATTTTGCTGTAGTACTTCGGCCACCCTACCGAGCAATTGTTCATCGGCCTCGTCCATGATGCCGGCTAAACTAGGCTGCAAGATGCCCCAGGCTGTATAACATAAAAACAAACCAAACAGCAGTGCAACTAAAGCATCTATCCACCACCAGCCGGTAAGCCAAACCAAACCTAAGCCCACCAACAAACCTGCAGTGGTGTAGCCATCGGCCTGAAGGTGTTTGCCACCGGCGTCTAAGGGTAGGGAGTGCGTTTTGGCTGCACGCTTCCGTGCCCAAGTCCCCAGCATAAAGTTCACCAGGCCGGCAGTGGCGATAATGGCCAGTCCCCAGTCGAGCGATTTTAGTTCGTGCTGTTCAAACAATCCGATCACCGCATTCAGCACAATGAGCAAACCGGCCAGGGCCAGCAAAGCTCCTTCGATGCCTGCCGCTAAAAACTCTATTTTCCCATGCCCGTAAGGGTGATTGCTGTCGCGGGGACGGGCGCTCCAAACCAAGCTGTACCAGGTAAAACTCCCCGCCAATACGTTCACCAAACTTTCGGCGGCATCGCTCAAAATGGCATGTGAGCCGGTAAGCTGCCAAGCCAACAGTTTACCCCCCATCAGCAACACACCCAGTACCACTAACCAGGCTTGTAATCGAATTTCGGAACGAATGGAAGCACTATTGGGCATGCCTAAAAGTAGGTAAAATAGTGCATTTGCATAAGTAGCGAAAACAAATGTGGCACCAGGCAAGCCGTTCGACCACGCAAATCCACCAGACTGAAACAAAACTTAGGTAACGTTTTACCATTTGTACCAGGAGTACCTTCATGAACGTATACACAAATGGAATTTTGTACGGCATAATACCGTACATTTGTAGAAAATTGCATCGTGGAAACCAGTGTATCTAAAAACGACCGTTTCGAAATCAGGCTCTCGGCCGAAGAGAAAGCCTTATTTGCAAAAGCACAGGCGCTAAGTGGCGATCGTTCGATTAGTAGCTTTATCCTACGTGTGGTTAAAAATCAAGCGCAAGAAATTATTCGGCAGTCGGAACAACTCGAATTAAGCACGCGCGATCGAGAGCGTTTTTTTGAAATAGCGCTTTCAGGAAATGAGCCAACACTAAAATTGAAAACTGCCTCGGAACGCTATAAAAAGCTATTTCCGTGAATTTCGAAGTACTGGGAAGGGATCATCTCAAAAAGTCGTTTGTGTGCGAATCGGAGCTGCTGACCAAGTATTTGCACGAGCAAGCCAGTCAGGATATGCGCAAAAAACTCGCCGTATGTTTTGTTTGTTGTAACGAACTCAAAGAGGTGTTGGGCTATTACAACCTCAGTAGCGCTTCGCTTGGGAATCATCAAATTCCCGATTCCTTTAAACAGAAGTTACCTCAAAATTATCAGGCACCCGTAATTCTTTTAGGTCGACTTGCCCGGCATATTGCCAGCAAAGGACAAGGGCTCGGTGAACTGCTTTTACTCGACGCCCTGTTTCGCTCCTTTGAACTCTCCAACAAAAGTATAGGTGCCATGGCGGTATTGGTTGATCCAATAGATGCTAAGGCTGCTCACTTTTATGCCGCGTATGGCTTTGAAAAATTACCCGAGTCAAACAGCATGGTGCTATCGATGAAAACCATTGCCAAATTACTTTGAAACACTAGAAAAGTTAGAATGCACTACGCTCTTGATCGTTTTAGCAAGAGTGACCACTCACTTCATGCACACCTTCTTCACCGGTTGAGTGGCAACATCACCGAAAGCCCGAGCTGATTGCGCCAAGGCAGCTGATTGGCCGTGGCGGTGCTGCGGTACACCGACTGAATGGCCAGTTGGTACGCGATTCTGCCAGGCTGATACACCAACTGCAATCCGCCTGCACCCATGAGCCCAAAACGACTGGCAGCGGCATTCAAGCTGTAGATCTCTGCCCCATTAAACCATTGTCCGCGTTGCAACAGCACATAGTTCAGCCCTGCCGCTACGTTAAACCGTACTTGCAGGCTGTTGCGCAACCAAAGTTGAGCCGTTAAGGTCACCGGTAAAAACAAATCGTGTTGTGCCCCATTGGTATAGGCTTGCACCATGGCTTTGCCACGAACGGTATCGGAAATGATGGGCTCAATGCCCTTAAAATCCTGAATATAGCCCACTACCGAGCCGGGCGCAATTTGAAACGACTCCAAATCGCCCTTCAGCTGCATTTGAAACCGTTGCCAGGCATACTGCGGCTCAACGCTCAAACGCCAGCGTTCGCGCTTCACTACCGACAAACCCCAGCTCAATTGAACACTGTTGAGCGGACGATACTTGAGCGAACCCCCGTCGGGCGACCTATCGGTACGTAATTCGGCAGTATGCCAAGGCACCCACGAAAGCGCAAGCCAGCTATCGAGTTTTCGTGGAGTACGTAATTTTTTAGGAGCCAACTGCTGGTCGGCCACAGCGGGTAACGAATCGACTGCCTCGGCGGCGACCACGCTGGGTGCAGGGGCCGTTGGCTCTGCTGGAGTAGGCTTCGCTTGAACCGACTGCTGCGCCACTTCTGGTAATGCAACGGCGGTTACTGGCTCGCTCTCGACTGCTGCGATGTTTGTTGCCACCTCATTTTCATCTATTACAGCTGTGAGCGGACTTGTTTCTCGCACAGTTGTGGTCACTTTTGCAGGTGTAGCGGTGGCTTTTTGGGTTGGTCCAGTTGGGATATTGGGTTGCGTGAATACAGAGTTTTCTTCTGCTAACGCACCTTCTGGCTGTTGGGTTGGCTGCTGCTGAATGAGCGGCTGTTCGACTCCACTCCTCGTATTGGTTTGCTCCGCGGCGGGTTCAACGTACACCCAGTAGCTGGTAGCACCTACCAAAGCTATCAAGCTGAACGACGCGCCCAACCAGAGCCAAAACTTACGGCGTTTGCGCTCGGCCCGAACCCTTTCGAATTCTTCCCAATTCAATTTTGGATGTAGTGCACTCATTGGAAGAGGGTTTTGAGTTGTTTAACGAGCCTGTGTATGCGTACTCTTGAATTCGCCGTGCTGATGCTCAAACTATCGGCCACCTCCTGGTGGTTCATGCCATATTCGAAATATAGGGTATAGAGTTCTTGCTGTTCGGCATCCAGGCGCGGCAAAACGTCCTGCAATTTGAAGATGCGTGCGTCGATTTGCGGAACTAACTCTTCGAGCTGGTCTAAATTCTCCATCGATGTGTGGACCGATAATTTCTTTTTCATTTTCAGAGCAACATTAATGGTGATTTTGGCGAGCCACGATTTAAAAGTCCCTTTGTCGGCTTGGTATTTTTTTATTTTTTCGAAGGCGATGATGAGGGCTTCTTGGGCCACATCGGCAGCATCGTCGTCGCTGAAACCATACTTGCGTGCCAAGTTGTAGGCAAAGCCCACATAGCCCTCATAAATGAGACGCTCACAGCGTTTGTCGCCGCGAAGCGCGCCATGTAGCAGTTGCAAAAATTGATCTTGGCTAAGCATAGTAGAAGCGGGAGATGAGACCATCTCCCGCTTTTGTTGGTAATTGGTGAATGATTAGAAACAAGAGTACCGTTTAACTCCAAATACAGCGTTTACCGAATCGACCAAGCCGGTATAGCTAAAACTTACATTGCCGAGTGAGTCGGTGATAATTCCATCAAACTCACGTAAAGCACCACTGTAATTACCAAAGATGGAGTCAGGGGTAATGTTCACAATGTTTACTGTGATTTGACGAGGGTCGTACTGGCGAGCAAACCGACCAGGCGATTGGATAAAACAAAACGCCTCTAAAGGCTGCGTAAAGGTGTAAGTACCAACAGCTGTGGTGCTAGCATCCCAGAAAAGAGCAAACATGGTGTCGTTGGCGCCAACCGTTAAACTGCGCGTTGCCGGATCGAAGCCAACCGTATTGCCCGTTGCCAAAGCCCAGAAACTTCCTAAAGTATCGAAGCAAGCTAAGCCGAAGCCTGCCGACTGCTGAACGGCACTTACACCATTCAATCTGAAGTTAGCCCGTGAGCCACTGGTGTACACCGTGTCTTTTGGCGCTTGTGTGAATTGCTGATCAAAAACCTCTTGGGGTTCGCAGCTCATCAAGAAGGCTCCCAGAGCCAGCATTCCGAATACAATGTTCTTTTTCATTTTTTGAATTGATTTAGATTCACACCCAATAGCCCAATCCATCACCAAACGTTACAAGGGATTTAAATTTTTATTTTAATCACCTATATCTAATTGATTATTAGCTTCTTACTGGGCATGAAATTTCTCTCGCGCCAGTAGAGCACAACAATCCGAAAGCCGTATTTGTTAAAACAAGGAAAAATTAGCTTACCAAGTGGTCCCATACCGACCTCCTTACATCAGCGAGCTACAGGCAAATAATCAAATGGTGGTACCGCTCAGTAACGAATACACACATTGGTGGGCTCGGTAAAAAATTTGAGGGCGTCCCAGCCACCTTCACGCCCCACGCCCGAGGCCTTGGCGCCACCAAAGGGGGTACGCAAATCGCGCAAAAGCCAACAGTTTACCCAAACAATCCCAAATTTCAAACGTGCCGAAAGACGCTGACTGCGACTCAAATTTTCGGTCCATAGCTGTGCAGCGAGCCCATACACGGTATCGTTGGCCAGTGCGAGGGCCTCTTCTTCGGTATCGAACGGGATGAGGGTGACCACCGGACCAAAAATCTCTTCCTGATTGGTACGGCAGTGGTTGGGCAGGTTTTCGAATACGGTAGGGGCTATAAACCATCCACTGGCACAGCGGCCCTCCGGGAAAACAGCATGGCCACCAGTGAGCAACTTGCCTCCCTCTTGTTGCGCCAAGTCAATATAATGCAACACCTTGCGGTAATGGGCTTCGCTGGCAATGGCGCCCAAATCGGGGTCGGTTGCTGGGTCGCCCAAGCTTAGCCGAGCTACGGCGTCAACAAAATCGTCGCGAAAGCGATCGTAAATACTACGCTCTATCAACAAACGCGAGCCGCATAAACAAATCTCGCCCTGGTTGGTGAACGACGAACGCACAGCCGAAGCCAACGCTTTGTCGTAGTCGGCATCGGCAAAGATGATGTTGGGATTTTTACCTCCCAGCTCCAGCGACAACTTTTTGAACAGCGGTGCAGCGGTGCGGGCAATGGTGGCACCGGTAACCGTGCCGCCCGTAAACGAAATGGCCGGGATGCGGGGATGTTCGCTCATGGCTTGCCCTACTTTGGGCCCCAAACCAAACACGATGTTGAGAACACCCGCCGGAAAACCCGCCTCCATGCACAAACGTGCCAACAAAAAGGCCGTGGCTGGGGTGATTTCCGATGGTTTGGCCACAACGGTATTGCCTGCAGCCAAGGCGGGAGCAATTTTCCAGCTAAATAGATACAAAGGCAAATTCCAAGGCGAAATGCAGCCCACCACGCCAAGCGGCTGCCGCAAGGTGTAGTTGATTGCAGTGCCATCGGTAGTATGCGCTTCGCTGGCAAAATGCTGAATGCCCGAAGCAAAAAAGCGAAAATTATCGATGGCACGAGGGATATCCATGCGGCGGGCGAGTGCCACAGGCTTGCCTTGGTCGCGGCTTTCGGCAGCGGCAAGTACATCCAGGTCGCGCTCGAGCAAATCGGCCAAACGGTTGAGCAGTCGGGCACGTTCGCTCACCGGCGTGGCCGACCAGGCTGGAAAAGCTTGGTAGGCAGCAGCTGTTGCCGCCTCCACATCGGCAGCATCGGAATCGGGTAGCCTGCCGTACACCTGCGCGGTGGCCGGTTCGTAATTGTTAAGCCATTGCCCACTGCGTGCAGGCTGAAGTCGACCGTCGATGTAGTTGAGGATTTCCATTAGCTTAAACTACTTATAAACTTTAAAACCCGAGACGGATAAGCTAGCATACAACAAAGCAGCTCTGATATCTTCGATTTCTAACTCAGGATGATCGTCCAAAATCTGTTTGTTCGTCATACCACTCGCTAGCATCTCTAAGAGCACTTCTACTGGCCATCGCATACCACGTATACAGGCCTTTCCAGAACAAATCTTGTCATCAAAGGTAATTCTCTCGAGCGATCTCATAATTTCTATTATCAAGCTGCATTTACAAATTTCCCGTGCGGCCGCCGTCTACCGGTAGGTTAATGCCGTTGATATACGAAGCGGCCGGACTGGCCAGAAAAGCGATGGCGGCAGCTACCTCCTCGGGCTCGGCAAAACGCCCGGCGGGGATTTCGGCCAACATTTCGGCGGCGACGTCGCTGGGCTCATGCCCGGTTTTGGTGGCCTTGTTCTGGATGATTTGTTCCAAACGCCCCGTTCGTGTTGCTCCCGGCAGCACATTGTTCACCGTAATGCCGAAGGGTGCCAGCTCGTTCGAGAGGGTTTTCGACCAGTTGGCGACTGCTGCCCGTATGGTATTGCTTACACCCAAACCCTTGAGGGGTAGCTTCACCGAGGTGCTGATTACGTTGATGATACGTCCATAGCCGGCTTCTTTCATGCCGGGGATCACAGCCTGCGCCAGCAGATGGTTGGCCAACAAATGCTGCCTGAAAGCGGATTCAAATTCTTCGAGCTTGGCCGACACGATCGGACCTGCTGGCGGACCGCCCGTATTATTCACCAGGATGTGGGCGCTCATTCCGCTGCCGGTCCAAGTTTGCAAGAGCTGCTGGAGCATGGCGGTATCGTTGAAGTCGCAGGCCAAAAAGTTGTGCGTTTGTTTGCCTGAGTTGGGCAGCGCCTGCAGGGTAGCTAGTAAACTATCTACATTGCGTGCCATGAGCACAACATTGGCCCCCTGAGCGGCGAGTAGCATGGCGGCAGCCCGGCCAATGCCTTGGGTGGCGCCACCAACGAGTGCGGTTTTTCCGGTGAGCGAGGTTTCAAACATGTGTAACGGACTTTAAAGCGGCCTTGCGTTGCTGCTTTTGGTAAAAACTACATACTTCGGTTAAGGCACATTGCGTGCACTTGGGCGTGCGCGCTACACATACGTAGCGGCCATGCAAAATGAGCCAATGATGCGCCCGCGAAACGAGCATCTCGGGCAGGTATTTCACCAGCTGCTTCTCGGTTTCGAGGGGGGTTTTGGCCTTTACGGTCAAGCCCAAGCGGGCCGACACCCGAAACACATGGGTATCGACAGCCATGGCGGGTTTATTGAAGATGACCGACGCAATGACATTGGCGGTTTTTCGCCCCACACCCGGTATGCGAACCAACTGGTTGATTTCGGAGGGCACCTCGCCACCGAATTCGTCGATGAGCACCCGGGCCAGGCCCATGAGGTGTTTGGTTTTGTTGTTGGGGTACGAAATGCTGCGGATGAGGCTAAAAATTTCGTCCTCACCCCCTTGTGCTAAGGCGTACACATCGGGAAAACGTTTGAAAAGTGCCGGGGTGGTGAGGTTCACCCGTTTATCGGTGCATTGCGCCGACAGTACCACAGCAACCAACAGTTCGTAGGGGTTGCCATAAAATAGCTCGGTTTCAGCTTCGGGAGCTGTGCGTAAAAAGTAATCGATGACAAAGGCAAAACGTTCGCTCCGGCGCATGGCCGAAAATACGCAGAAAGGCGGCTGTATCCAATGGTTGCGTGTGGTGGCTGTTAGATTCACAACTTAGACAAATCGAGAAAGCACTCCTTGTACTTCGCTCAACGAGATTTCGACTAAGTCGATTTTTCTGGGTTAATAATTTCACCTACACTCAGGTAGAATTGGTAATCAAGAGTATCCTAATTAAAAATAAAATAGTCACCTTCAATTAGTTAAGGAAAAGGATTTACAATTTTACCGTGCCTTGAGGACGAACCGTGCTGTAACTTAATTTTAGAGCAGATTTTAAACCAAATAATGGGAATTAATTAATCAACCTATTAGCGAGTTTAAACGTGCGTATAAAAATTAATTAACCGGATAAATTGGCGTAAAAAAAGTGGTATCATGGCCTGAACAATACACTTCATTTTGCCATGTTTTTACCTGAAGTCCATTTTTGATGCCGAAAAAATTTATTTTGGTAATCGTATTTCCTCTTACTCTATCAGGAAAAATGGTATCGTTGCCATACAATTTTCCATGTGCTAGGTCTCCGAAATTAAATGATACGTAATCAAATTCGTTCTTATAAACACTAAAGTCAACATATAACCCTAACCAAGCATAAGGATACATTTCTATAACCGCCAAATCACCAATAAGTCCAGGTACACCTCTCCTACCATCTCCCCCATTATTGATATCATAATATTCTTTAGGTTCAGGAGCATAGAGCCTTAATTCATCTGGGTCATATTCACTGCCATCGACAAAAACTTTACCTTGAGCATCGGTGTAAGCAGAAGCATACTGTATTTTACTCCCATTAAAATATGAGCTTCCTGATTTATAGTAGTACATGTCTACTCTAAAGCCTGGTAAAGGCTTTAATGTGCCTGCTTCCACCAATTGCACATGTAAGCTTCGGTTGCGGTTAACCTTTTTACAAGCACTGAGCATAAAGACCGAAAAAACCAGCAAACCAACTAATAGGATGGTTTTATGCATTAACTTCATAATAGTATAACTATAATAACAACCGAATCTAATAAACACTTTACAACCCAAAAAATTCTTATCAAACTTTTTATGCTATTCACCCTGATGCTACCGGATGAAACTAAGCGGCACACTTCACTGTTCAACGTTTTGGTGCGTTTATTGGCCGTGGCGACTCGATCTCAAGAAAAAAGGCCACCGATATACTATTTCCAGCTCGCCACTACAGACATGCCAAGCTCACTTCACCACCACCCACCGTGCCTACACCAAATAAAAAAGCCTCGCTAGTGCGAGGCGTAATCGAGCAACAGCTTCATGGTGCTGTCGGAGGGTTGCAGCAGCTCGTCGCATTGCAGGAGTGCAAGTAGCTGCTCGGTTTGTTGGTACTCATGCTGCAAATCGCCATCGCTGACGAGCAAATGCTCAAACGAATTGCGCTCCGCGGGGGGCAGTTCGTTGGTGATGTGCAGCAGAAGTTGTAAGGAAGTAACGCTCTCGGTCATAGATCAGATTTGAATTACCAACGCCGTGTTTGGCGGCTTGGTATATCCAGTTCTAAAAAATCGTCATCCAAGCGTTACTTCTGCTCACAAACTGATGTGGTATTTATCGATGAGTCGGCGCAGGTTGCCCAATGCGTAACGCATACGTCCCAAGCTGGTATTGATGCTTACTTCGGTTACGTCGGCAATTTCTTTAAAGCTTAAGCCGCCGTAAATACGCATCACCAACACTTCGCGCTGCTCTTCGGGCAGGTGCTGAATGAGTTGCTTCACCTTTTGGTGCGACTGCAAGCGTACAATGCGATCTTCAACCGACTCCTCTTTTAAATCGAGGAAGCTGAACACATCGGTATCGTCGTCTTTCGGCTGAATGATAGGCATTTTCGCACCACGACGGAAATGGTCGATACACAGGTTGTGCGCAATACGCAGTACCCACGGCAAAAACTTACCCTCTTCGTTGTAGCGGCCCGACCGGACAGTGTCGATCACCTTGACAAAGGTGTCCTGAAAGATATCCTCTGCCACATCGCGATCTTTCACGAGCTGGTAGATGGTGGTATAAACGCGAGATTTGTGTCGCAACATAAGAACGCCTAAGCTGTTCTCATGGCCTTTGAGGTAACGTGTAATGAGCTCTTGGTCACTAACACTCACAACGGTTTTCATAGTTGTAAGAAGATTTGGTTAGGTAGAGCTCAGGCGATAGGCGACTTGTTTTTTAAGGTTGATGGTGCTAATATACGGTTTAGACGATGCTTGCGCCCCTTTTAAGAAAACTTTAACCAAAATGATCTTTTCGTGACACAGCCCAAGAACTCACATGAGGTCACGCGCGGCTGAAAAAAGCTTGATGAAAGCCCGCATCACTTTCGCTTGGATAAGCAAGCTATGAAAGTAGATTAGCTTGGTAAAACGTGTGCACAACGCGCTATTGGAGCAAAATTTACGATCGTCGAGCTATTAGGCGAAAGCTTGCTGCTCGCTGCAACAAAATGGCGGCGACCCTTGTTGTTCAATGGTTATTCCCGAAATTCGCGTTTTGAATCCTTCTGCCTTGTCACTACCCCAAGTTGATTCGCTGGACCC
>Ga0209278_1000367_pt1 | contig 38929 bp, 31 predicted proteins | sample JI81BgreenDNA_FD_187504 | JGI IMG/M metagenome (GOLD analysis project Ga0209278, IMG submission 187504) | Wastewater effluent complex algal communities from Wisconsin, to seasonally profile nutrient transformation and Carbon sequestration -... | ecosystem: Engineered > WWTP > Effluent > Algae...
CCGGCAAGGCGATGGTCAAGCGCCTGGCGCACTCGCACCCCGAATCGCTGGAAACCCAGGAGCGCAAGGGCAGCGCGGCGGTGGTGGCCACCTCCACCGCCGGCGGCTCGATCGACCTGTTCTGACCAGCCCCCACCGCGTGCACCGGGTTCCGCCGAAACCGGGCGCCGCGCCTCAAGAGGACACAGCAAATGGCAAAGATACGTGTGGTGGTGGTGGACGACTCGGCCCTGGTGCGCAGCCTGCTGACCGAGATCATCAACCGCCAGTCCGACATGACCTGCGTGGGCGCGGCGGCCGACCCGCTGGTGGCGCGCGAGATGATCCGCGAGCTCAACCCCGACGTGATCACGCTGGATGTGGAGATGCCCCGGATGGACGGGCTGGAGTTTCTCTCCCGCCTCATGCGGCTGCGACCGATGCCGGTGGTGATGGTGTCCACGTTGACCGAACAAGGCGCGGAGATCACGATGCGCGCGCTGGAAATGGGCGCGGTGGACTTCGTGGCCAAACCGCGCATCGGCGTGACCAGCGGGCTCAACGAACTGGCGGGCGACATCGTCGACAAGATCCGCGTGGCCGCGGCGGCCCACGTGCGCCGTCTGCCGGCCGCCAGCGCACCGGCCGCCGGCACCCCGCCCGCGGGCGCGGCCGGGGCCGAGACCCCGCCCCCCGCTCGGACCCCCTTGCCACGGCTGTCCACCGAGAAGATCATCTGCATCGGCGCCTCCACCGGCGGCACGGAAGCCATCCGCGAGGTGCTCGTGCCGATGCCGCCCGACGCGCCGGCCATCGTCATCACGCAACACATGCCCGCCGGCTTCACCACCAGCTTTGCCAACCGGCTCAACGGCCTGTGTCGCATCCGCGTGCAGGAGGCGCGGGGCGGCGAGCGCATCCTCCCGGGCCACGCCTACATCGCACCGGGTGGACGCCACCTGCGCATCGAGCGCAGCGGCTCGAATTACGTGGCCGTGGTGGAAGACACCGAACCCGTCAACCGGCACCGCCCCTCGGTGGAGGTGCTGTTCCGCTCGGCGGCCCAGGTCATCGGGCCCAACGCGATCGGCATCATGCTCACCGGCATGGGCGCCGACGGGGCCGCCGCGATGCGCGAGATGAAGGACGCCGGCAGCTACAACTACGTGCAGGACGAAGCCTCCTGCGTGGTGTTTGGCATGCCGCGCATGGCGATCCAGCACGGCGCCGCCCACGAGATACTCCCACTCAATGACATCGCCCCCGCGGTGCTGCAACGCCTGGCCAACGCACCGGCCGGGGTGAGGCACCGCATCTGACTTGCCCACCAGGAGATTGCCCATGTTCACGCCCCTGTCCCGCCGCCTGCTCATCGCCCTGATGGGCGCCACCCTGCTGCCGCTGGCACACGCCCAGACCGCGCCCGCCCCCCAGGGGCGGGTGATCCTGACCATCTCCGGCAAGATCGGCGCCACCAACCAGGGCAACAAGATGGTCATGGACATGGCGATGCTCGAGGCCTTGCCGCAGCACAGCTTCACCACCCGCACGCCCTGGTACGACAAGCCGGTGAAATTCACCGGGCCGCTGCTGGCCGACGTGCTGGCCGCCGCCAAGGCCTCCGGCACCACCGTCAGTGCGGTGGCGATCAACGACTACGCCATCAAGATCCCGGCCGACGACGCACGCAAGTTCAAGGTCGTGGTCGCGCGCCTGATGGACGACAAGCCGATGCCCGTGCGTGACAAGGGACCGCTTTTCGTGGTCTATCCGTTCGACAGCAGCGCCGACCTGCGCACGTCGACGTACTATGAACGCTCCATCTGGCAGTTGAAGGCGCTCGACATCCAATGAACTCGGAACCGACCGGTCTGGCCCGCTGGCAGCCCCGACACTGGGCGGCCGCTGTCGGTGCTGCCTTGATGGTCACGCTGACGCCGCTGACCTACATCCAGTGGGATCAGCTGCAGACGATGAAGAGCCTGAAGACCAACCAGGTCGATTCCCTGCTGTGGGCGGCGTATCAGCTGGAGCGGGAGGCGAGCCGCCTGACCTACCTGCTGCACGATTCGGTCAGCCACCCGTACCAGAAGGTCACGGGGGATGAGCTGGTCGAGCGCTACGAGGTGTTCGCCAGCCGCCTGCCGCTGCTCACCCGGATTCCCCGGCGCGACTTGATCGAGAACGAGGCTGCCTACACCGCCGCGGTCCAAGGTGTCACGGCCTTTCTGGAGAAATACGATCCCGTGTTCGCCGACCCGCAGGCCCTGGAGCAGGCCGCGGGAACCCGCGCCGCCATCGCGGACGAACTGGAGTCGCTGGAGAAGTCGCTCGCCGAACTCACCCGCGAAGCCAACCGCGCCACCAGCCGCTTCCTCGACGAGCGCAATGCGCAGCTGCAGGAGCAAAGCCTGCTGGTCGTGGGGCTGGCCGCGGTGCAGACGGTGGTGCTGCTGGGCTTTTTGTGGCTGCTGGTGACCCACCTGCGGCGCCAGCTGGCCCAGACCGATCGGCTGCGCAAACTCAGCCGCGAGCTCGAGACCGCGCGTGACGTGGCGGAGGCCGCCAACCACGGCAAGAGCGTGTTCCTGGCCAACATGAGCCACGAAATCCGCACGCCGTTCCAGGGGGTGCTGGGCATGCTCAACCTGCTGGAGGAGACCGGTCTGTCGGGGCAGCAGCGCGACTACGTGCAGACCGCGCGCGACTCGGCCCAGCACCTGCTGGGCGTGCTCAACGACATCCTCGACGTGTCCACCATGGAATCCGGCACGCTGCGCCTGTCGGTCGCGCCGGTGGAGCTGCGGCATGTGGCGCAGGACGTGGAGGGCCTGATGCGCGCCGCGGCCCGCGAAAAGGGGCTGGATCTCGCGGTCCACGTGGACCGCGCGCTGCCGTCGTGGGTGATGGCGGACGCCACCCGCGTGCGGCAGATCCTGTTCAACCTGCTGGGCAACGGCGTGAAGTTCACCAATAAGGGGCGCGTGCAGGCCCTGATCGAGCCGATCCCGTCGGTGCCGGACGGCGTGCGGATCACCGTGAGCGACACCGGCATGGGCATGGACGAGGCCACGGTGGGCCAGCTGTTCACCCGCTTCTACCAGGCCGACAACTCGCTGCGCCGGCGCATCGGCGGCACCGGCCTGGGCCTCGAAATCTCCCGCAACCTCGCGCGCATGATGGGCGGCGACATTGAGGTGCGCAGCGCCCTCGGCGAAGGCTCGACCTTCACCGTCACGCTGCGCCTGCCCGCGACCGAGGCGCCGGCCAACGCCGCCACGCTCACCGGCGACGCCCCGAAACGCGCGGCGCGCCGCCTGAAGGTGCTGGTGGCCGAGGACCACCCGATCAACCTCAAGTACATGAACATCCTGCTCGAGCAGATGGGGCACGACGCGGTGTTCTGCGAGAACGGCCAGGAAGCGCTCCAGCTGCTGGAGACCCACCTCTTTGATGTGGTGCTGCTCGACTACCACATGCCCGTGCTCGATGGTCTGGCCACGACGCAGGCGATCCGCGCGCTGCCGGGCCCGGCAGGCCAGATCAAGGTGATCCTGGTCACCGCCGACGTGGTGAACGACACCCGCAAGCGGGCGCGCGAGGTCGGTGTCGACGAATTCGCCAGCAAGCCGCTGCAGGCCGACGACCTGAAGCAGGCCTTGATGCGCTGCGGCTTGCTGCAGGGCGAGGACTCCACCGACACCGGCCACGCCGACCCGGGCATCACCGCCACCGACCTGCCCGGCGTGGCGCCGGTCTCCCTGGGCGGCGCGGGGGCGGACGTCGAGCCCCTGACCCCGTCGCAGTGGGACGCGCTGGTGCCGGCCCGTACCGCTGACGCCGGCATCCTGGTCGACAGCGAGTCCTACGTGGAGATCCTGGCGATGATGCCGGCCGACACGCACCAGGAGCTGCTGGGCACGCTGTTTGACCCGCCGGAGGGCACGGTGCACGCGCTGATGAAGGATCTGGCCGCGGGCGACGGGCCGCGGATTGCCTACAACGCGCACAAGCTCAAGGGCACCGCCATGCTGATGGGCTTCCGCGGGATCGTCCGCACGGCGCAGCAGATCGAGAAACTGGCCACCGACGGCCATGTGCGGGACGCCCAGGCGCTGGCCGACGAGCTGATGGACACCTCGCTGCGCACGCGGGAGGCGCTGCGGGATTTCGAAACGCCGGTGGCGCCGTGAACGCGGGGCGCTGCGCGCCCACGTCCCCCCCAAGACAAAGGCCGCGATGCGGCCTTTGTCTTGGGGGGTGCCGACCCGGCGGCGGATCGACTAGAGATCGCCGGATGAGCGGCAGCCGGCCTCGGGGCGCTTCGTGGGGGCAGCCGGGCTAGGAGTCTGCGCGGCAGAAGGAGCATCGGCTGCAACACGCGATCAACCGGTCTCCTGGGGTACCACCTCCTGCGCCCAGGGATCCGCCCTGGGCTTGTCGGTGGCACCCCACGATCCTCGGTTTTCGCGCGTTTCGCTTCGATGCCTTCTGCCGCGCAGACTCCTAGACGCGCCGGCTAACCAGGGTGCCGGCCTCGGGCACCGGCACGATGCCCTGCCCGCGCTCGTCGTACCCGGTGAGATCGTCCGCGGCGGGCGGCGGCGGGGCCGTCGCCTCGGCCGCCGCCTCGGCGTCATCGGCGCGCCGGCTCAGGGCCTGCTCGACCACGGCGGCGCCGGCCTCCCACACATTGGTCCACGACTCGCGCAGGCGCCGGATGGCCTCGCGGTCGCGCTCGGCGCGGGCGGCGGCGGCTTCCTGCTCGGCGCGGCGGTCTTCGTCCCGGCGCACGCCGCGCTCCTCGGCCGCGTCCGCCGTCGGGCGCGCACCGCCCTCGGCCCGCCGCTCCAGCGCGGTGCGCGCATCGCGGCCGGGGTTGAGGTCGGACTCGGGGTCGCGGGCGGTCGGCTGCACGGCGCGCACCGGCGCGGCCGCGGCCACCGGCGCCACGGCCGACGGAACGGTGGGAGGCGGCCAGGCGGCCGGTGTGGGTGCAGCGATCGGGATCATGGTGGTCCCCCAAAAGGGTCGACCCGGCGAAGGCTCTGCCGGGCGTCTGATTCCGATTTCGGCGAACTGGACCGGAACTTGAGCGCTTTTTTCGCGACCGCGCCGGCCGGAAGTCAGTACGCGCGCGCGTTGAGCCCGCACCAGTAGCGCTCGATGTCGGCCGCCACCTCGATGAACTCGCTGAAGCTCACCGGCTTTTCGATGTAGGAGTTGGCGCCCAGGTCGTAAGCGGCCTGGAGGTCGCGGTCTTCGCGCGAGGAGGTGAGCATGACGACCGGAATCCGGCGAAAGCGCGGGTGGGCGCGCAGCTGCTGCAACACCTCCAGCCCGTTGACCCGTGGCATGTTGATGTCCAGCAGGATCACCGAGGGCAGCGCCTCGCCTTCTTCCCAGCGTTGCACAAAAGCGAGCGCTTCCTCACCGTCGCGGGCCACGGTGATCGGCAAGGCCGTGCCCCGCTTGCGGAACGCGCGCACGGTCAAATCCACGTCCATCGGGTTGTCGTCCACCAGCAGGATGGGTGGCAGGGGCGCGTTCATGACGGGAACTCCACAAAGAAGGTGGCGCCGTGGCCCGGCTGGCTTTGCGCCCAGACGCGGCCGCCCATGCGCTGCACCGCCTTGGCCACGAGCGCCAGGCCCACGCCCGTGCCAGCGACCTCTTCAGCCCGGTGCAGGCGCTGGAAGATGCCAAAGATGCGATCGTGGTATTTCATGTCAAAACCCACCCCGTTGTCACGTACCCAAAGGCGCTGACAGCCGTCCCCCCGATCGGCGCCGATCTCCACGCGCGGCGCCTGACCGCGGGCGCTGAATTTCAGCGCGTTGCCCACGAGGTTGCGCAGCACCACCGCCAGCCCCTCGCGGTCGGCCTGCAGCACGCAGTCGTCGGGGACGTCGATCACCAGGGTGGCACCCGTGCGTTCGATGTCGGCCGAAAGCTCGTCGGTCACGCGCCGCAGCAGCGGCACCACCTCGACCGTCTGGGCCTCCATCGAGCGCCGCTCCATGCGCGAGTAGTCGAGCAGGTCGTTGATCAGCGAGGCCATCTGCTGCACGCCGCGCCGGATGCGGCCGAGGTAGCCGCGGCCGGCTTCGCCCAATTGCTCCCCGAAATCTTCGGCCAGCAACTGCGAGTACCCGTCGATGCCGCGCAGCGGCGCCTTCAGGTCGTGCGAGACGGTGTACGAAAAGGCCTCCAGCTCGCTGTTGAGGGCGCTCAGTTCGGCGGTGCGCTGGGCCACCCGCGCCTCCAGCTCGGCGTTGCTGCGTTCCAGCGCGTGCTGGGCCTCCTTCAGCGCGGTGATGTCGAGCACCGTGCCGGTGAAATAGAAGGGACCGTCGGGCCCGGTGCGGTGCGACTGCACGCTGGCGCGGAACCAGCGCAGCGGGCCCAGGTCCGGGTGGCGCCGGTATTCCAGGTGGGGCGGCGCCCCGCGACCGGGGTGGGCGCGCATGAACGCGGCCACCGCGGCCTGGTCGTCCGGGTGCATGAGCGCCACAAAGTCGTCGAGCCGCGGCGGCGGGCCGAGGGCCGGGTCGCGGTCGAAGTTGCGGAACAGCTGGTCAGACCACCAGATGGCCTGGGTGCCGAGGTCGAACCGCCAGCTGCCCAGGCCGGCCATCGACTCGGCGCGCACGAGCTGGTCGCGCTGATCGCGCAGCGCCTCGCTGGCGCGCCGCCGCTCGGTCACGTCCTGCACCGTCGACAACAGGCGCAGCAGTTCTCCGCCGGGCCCGCGCACGGCCCGCACGTCGATCTCCGTGTCCACCAGTTCCCCGTCTTTGCGCACAAAGCGTTTGTGCATCTGGTAGTGGTCGCGCTCGCCCGCGCGCACCTGCTCCAGCAAGCTCAGGTTGGGCGCGAGATCGGGCGATGGGGTCATCTCCGACCAGGTCTTGCCCAGCAGCTCGTCGCGCGGGTAGCCGAGGATCTCGCACAGGCGGTCGTTGACCTGCAGCCAGCGGCGCGAGTGGGGGTCGGAGATCGCCATGCCGATGAAGGGCAGGTCGTAGAACCGCTCCAGCAGCTCGGCCTGCTCTCGCTGCGCCAGCAGGGCCTCTTTCTGCGCGGTGATGTCCAGCAGGATGCCGCTGATCGTGAGCACCTCGCCGGCGGCATCCCGGTCCAGGCTGGTGCGGTCGTCCACCCAGACCCAGCGCCCGTCGGCGGTGCGCAGGCGGTATTCCTGCCGGTAGTCGTTCGTGCCATCGGCAAAGTATTGAGCGATCTCGCCTTCCACGCGCACCAGGTCGTCCGGATGGATGAGGTCGCTGTAGAGCACGCGCCCCTGCAGCAGGGCGGCCGGCTCCAGGCCCCATTGGCGGACCGACTCGCTGACGTAGACCACCGGCCAGCCCGGCGCGTTGCGCCACTGGATGACCACCAGCGGTGAGCGGTCCACCACCGCCTGCAGCCGCCGCAGCTCGGCCTGCTGGGCCTGCAGCCGCCCGACCATGCGATCGGCCTCGGCAGAGACCTGACCGATTTCGTCGCGCCCGCCCAGCCCGGTGCGGGCGGTCAGATCGCCCTCGCCCACGCGCGCCAGCGTGCGCTGCAGGTGCTGCGCGCGCCGGAACCACACGCCGTGGGCGATCAGCGCCATGACACCGACCAGCGCCAGCAGGATCAGGCTCTCGCGCACCACCTCATCCACCAGACCCGCGCGCCGCTGGGCCACGGCGGACGCCAGGTCGGTGACCGCCACCAGGCGGCGACCGCTCGCGAACGGCACCACGCCCACGAGGCGCGCGCCGGCGGCGGCCGGGCGAACGGTGATGGCCATCTCCCCGGGGCCGCCCGGCGGCAGGCGCAGCAGATCCCCGGCCAGATCGCCCTGGCCGCCGGCCACCGTGTCCCACGCGCGGCCGATGTCGGCGCGCACCAGCGAGGCGGCGACCAGCCCGTCCGGGCGGATCAGCCAGACCGACTCCATGCCCGAAACGAGGGCCAGGCTGCTGACAATGCGCCGGACCTGCTGGGGCTGCTGACCCTCGGTGAGAAAACTCAGGCGGCTTTGCTCCACCGCCAGTCGCTCACGCAGGCGCTGCGACTCGAGGTCCAGCACCTCGGCGTGCAAAGCGCGCAGCTGCACACCGTAGTTCAAGGCGCTGGTGGCCAGCGCAAACACCGCCAGCATCAGCGGCGCGAGCCAGCGCCCGGGCAGCCAGGCCACGCGATCCAACGCGGACGTGCTCATGGCGCACCGCCCGCCGCGAGGAGGCGCTCCGCCGGCGCCGGGTCGAGCAGTCGCGCCCAGTCCGGGGCCCGGGCCAGCAGGCCCATGCGCTTCAGGGCCCCGACCACGGCCTCCCCCCCGGCCGGCGCCGGCCCCGGCTGCGGTCGCAGCCAGGCGAGCGACTCACGCAGGTCGAGAAACCGCAGGCCACCGAGCACGGCGAGGTAATCGTCGGGCTGCAGGTCGGTGCCCGGCGCGAGCAGCTGGGCGGCACCGGCCGGGTCGCGCTGCAGGCCCGACAGGCCGCCATACCAACCGCGCAGCAGGGCATCCACCGCGTCGGGACGCTCCTGCGCCACGCTGGCCCGCACCGCCAGCACATCGACGATCTCGCCCGGGATCTGGCGGCTGTCGAACAGGGGCCGAAAACCGGCCACGGCCAGCTCGGTGGCCAGCGGGGCGTAGCTGACCGCGGCCGCCACCTCGCCGGCCTGCAGGGCCGCGAGGTGCAGGGTGGCTTCCAGGTTGACCACCTTCACCGCGGTGCGGTCCAGGCCGGCGCTCTCCAGCATGCGCTGCAACAACAGCGCGCCCACCGACGAATCTTCCACCGCCACGAAGGCCCCGGCCAGGTCGCGCACCGCCCGGATGGTCGGTGCGGCCATGACCACGTCGCTGCCCTCAGAGGTGTCGCACACCGCGACGATGCGCAGGTCCAGGCCCCCATCGGCCAGCCGCAGCGCCTCGTCCAGCGTGAGCCCGGCGGCGTCGAGGAGGCCGTTGCGCAGGTGGCGCTGGGTGTCGGCCGCGGTCGGCAGCTCGATCACCTTGACCGCCGCCGGGTCGAGCAGCCGGCGATCACGCGCCAGCACCAGCGGGTCGTAGCCGACCCACGCGTTGAAGCCCACGGTCAGGGGCGGGCGCGGCGCGGGCACGCAGCCGCTGGCCGCCAGCGCGCTCAGACCGAGCCACCCCAGGCACGCGCGCCGGCGCAGGCCCACCGGCGCGGCCGGTATCGCGGTATCGGCAATATCGGCGGGATCGACGAGACGGGCGGGAGGGGCGTGACGACGGAGCGAGTCGGCCGTGGACATGCCAAACATTTTGTCACCGGGATGGGCCGGGAAACCGCCGGTGCGCGGCACGCCGATCCCCCCGGCTGCGCCAGATCAAGAAGTGGTCGTGCCCGCCGCCCCCGCCTCGGCCAGCGGCAGGGTCACGGTGAACGTCGCTCCCTGCCCGGGCAGGCTGTCCACGCCGATCGAGCCGCCGTGGGCCTCGGCGATCTGGCGGGCCAGCGCCAGGCCCAGGCCGGTGCCCTCGTATTCGTTGCGCCGGTGCAGGCGCTGAAAGGGCTGGAAGAGCAGCGGCCGGTGCTCAGGCGCAATGCCGATGCCGTTGTCGCTCACGCTGATGCGCGCCACCCCCGGGGCCAGCTGGGCATGCACCAGCACCTCGGGGCGGCGGTCGGCGGGATGGAACTTCAGCGCGTTGGCCAGCAGGTTCTGGAACAGCAGGGACAAGAGGCTGGGGTGACCGCGCACCACCGGCATCGGTCCGATGGAGAGCGTGCCGCCCGTGTCGGCCAGCCGCCCGGCCAGCGCGTCCCGCAATTCCGCCATCACCCGGTCCAGCGGCACCGCCTCGGGCGCCTCCACCTCGCCGTTCTGCAGGCGGGCGTAGCGCACCACGTCGTCGAGCAGGGTTCGCATGCGCGCGCCCGCGCGCAGCACCAGTTGCAGGTAGTGGCGGGCGTCTTCGGGCAGCTGCGCGCCGTGGTCTTCGTCCACCAGACCGACGAACTGCACCACGGTGTTCAGGGGCTCGCGCAGGTCGTGGGAGGCGATGCGCACAAACTGCAACAGGCCTTCGTTGGCGACCCGCAGGTCTTCGGCAGTCACCTGCAGGCGCTGGTGGCTCTCGCGCAGCTCGGCCAGCGCGGCCGCCAGGTTGAGGCGGTCGTTGGCCGACATCTGTTTGAGCTTGTCGTTCGCCTGCTTCAGTCGCAGCTGCGTGCGCACGCGCGCGGTGACCACATCGGGGCGGATCGGCTTGGCGATGAAGTCGGCCGCGCCTTTCTCCAGCCCGATGCGCTCGAAGTCCTCCTCGCTGTGGCTGGTGACCATGATGACCGGCAGGTCGGCCAGCGCCGGCTCGCGGCGGATCGCATCGAGCACCTCAAAACCGGACAGGCCGGGCATCTGGGCGTCCAGCAGCACGATGTCGTCGGGCCGCTCCCGCAGGCGGGCCAGCGCGTCGCGGCCGTTGGTGGCAAAGCGCAGCCGCCCCAGCGGGCGCAGGGTCTTGGCCAGCGCCTGCACCATGGCCGGGTCGTCGTCCACGATCAGGATGCGGGGCTGCTCGTCGGCCTCGTCGGGCCAGGCCAGGGGTTCGGTGTCGGCGAAGGCGGTCATGCGGGGGCGATCTCGGCCAGCAGCGCGGCGGCCGCCGGGAAGTCCAGATCATGCAGGCAACGGCCGAGTTCGCGCATCGTGGCATCCCCGAAGCGGGCGCGCAGGCCGGCGGCGTGGGCGTCGAACCAGGCCAGCGCATCGAGGTCGCTGTGGGCCAGCAAGGACTGCAGGCGCGCCACGACGGCCGGATCGCAGGGGGCGGCGGCGGCGCCGTCGTGCCAGTCGTCGCCGTCGAGCCAGGGCGCGGCGCCTTGCGCGAGGCGCGCCAGCGCGGTCTGCAGCACGCCCCAGCGCCGGGCCAGCGCGTCCTCCGCGTCCCGCTCGTGCCAGGCGGTCTCCAGGGCCTGCGCCGCCTGCACCACCGCGTGGGCCGAGACGGTGCCCGCCGCGCCGCGCAGCTTGTGCAGGCGCGCGGCGAGCGCGTCGCGATCGACCGCGGCCCAGGCTTCACCGGCCATCGGCCCAAACTCGGCCACCACGCGACGCAGCGCGCGGCGCAACAGGGCACGGTCGTGCCCGAGGCGGTGGGCCGCCTGGCGCAGGTCCACCCCTTCGATCAGCGGCCAGTCCGGGGGGACTTCGCCGGGTGCCTCGATCGCCTCGGGCGGCTCCCAGACCGGGGCCGCGCGGCCGGTGGCGTGCTCGACGGCCTGCCGCACGGCGGCCACCAGCGCGGCCGGCTCCAGCGGCTTGGTGAGGAAATCGTTCATGCCGGCCTCCAGCGCGCGGCGCCGTTCCTCGGCCAGGGCGCCGGCGGTAAGGGCCAACACCGGCAGGCCGGCCAGCGCCGGCTGCGCGCGCAGCGCGCGGGTGGCGGCGAGGCCGTCCATGTCGGGCATCTGCACGTCCATCAGCACCGCATCGACCAGCGCGGGTTCGGCGCTCAGGCGCGCCACGGCTTCACGACCGCTGGAGGCCAGCAAGACCGTGGCGCCTTCGCGGGCGAGCAGGTGCTCGGCGATCTCGCGGTTGGTGTCGCTGTCGTCCACCACAAGCACCCGCAGCCCGGCCAGCGCGCGGCGCGATGCCGCGGCCTCGGCACCGCCGGGCGCGCGAACCAGCCGGTTGGCATGCCCCTGCCGGCGGACGACGGCGTGGGTCACCGCGTTGAACAGCGTCGACGCCCCGGCTGGCCAGCCCAGCACCGCATCGGCCAGCAGCTCGGCCGCGGGCAGCAGGTCGCCCAGCGACTCCGGCGGCGCCACCAGCACCAGCCCGGTGGGGTGCGCGGGATGGCGGGCGTCGGTCAGGGTCTTCAGGTCGGCCAGCGGCGCCGCGCCGGGCCAGCGCTCGGCCACCAGCACCGCGTCCGGCGGCTGCGGCCCGCCCATCTGGGCCACCACGGCCGCCGGATCGGCGGCGGCGCTGGCCACCCAGCCAAAGGCGCGCAGGCGCTCCATCAGCTCGCGGGCCTGGGCCGGGTCGGGGTGGGCGATGAGCGCGTGCAGGGCACCCGGCGCTGCCGCCACCGCTGGGGGCGGCAACGCGTCCGGCCCCGCGCCGCGCAGCGGCACGTCAAACCAGAACACGCTGCCCTGGCCCGGCGCGCTGTCGAGGCCCACGTCGCCGCCCATCAGCGTGACCAGGTGGTGCACGATGGACAGACCCAGACCCGTGCCGCCGTGGCGCCGCGTGGTGGAGGCATCGGCCTGCGAGAACGGCGTGAACAGGCGCATCTGCACGTCCTGCGCGATGCCCACGCCGGTGTCGCGCACTTCCGCGTGCAGGCGCACGGTGCCGGCCGGGTCATCCGGCCGCGCCGCACCGCGCCGCAGTGCCACCGACACGCTGCCGGCGGGCGTGAACTTCAGCGCGTTGGCCACCAGGTTGGTCAGCACCTGGCGCAGGCGCAGCGCGTCGCCGAGCAAGACCTCGGGCAGGTCGGGCGCGCGCTGCACGCGCAGCGCCAGACCCCGCGCTTCCGCCTGCTGCCCGAACAGCGCCTCCATCTGGCTCAGCAGGTCGGTGACGGCCAGCGGCTCGGTCTCCAGCGGCATCTTGCCGGCCTCGATCTTGGCCAGGTCGAGCACGTCGTTGACGATGGCCAGCAAAGACTGGCTGGCCGCCTGCGACTTGGCCACGATCTGCTGCTGCCGATCGCTCAAGGGGGTGTCGGCGAGCAGGTGGGTCAGGCCGATCAGCGCATGCAGCGGGGTCCGGATTTCGTGGCTCATGTTGGCCAGGAACTCGCCCTTGGCCCGCGCGGCGGCTTCGGCCGACTCGCTGGCGCGCACGAGGTCGGTGATGTCGAAGCGGAAGCCCACGGTGTGGCCGTCGGGCAGGCGCCGCTCGGTCACGCGCACCACGCGGCCATCGCCGAGGTGCTGGATCAGCGTCGAGCTGTCGGCCCGGTGGCGCTCCATGCGCTGGGCGATGAAGTCTTCTTCATGGCCGATGGCCTGGGCGAGCATGCCGCGCTCCACCCCGGCACGCACCAGCGCTTCAAACGACACCCCGGGCTCGATGAGATCGCGGATGCCGTCGTAGATGGCCAGGTAGTGCTCGTTGCAGAACACCAGCCGGTCCTGCGGGTCGTACAGCACGAAGGCCTCGCCCACCGCGTTGATGGCCGCCCGCAGCAGGGCGGCGTTGCGCTCGCTGGTCTGCTCGGCGCGCTTGCGCACGCTGATGTCGGTATACGTGGTGACGAAGCCCCCTTCGGGCATCGGGGTGCCGCGCACCTCGATGGTCACGCCGTTGGGTCGCACGCGCTCAAACTGGTGGGCGACCACGTCCCGCGCCTTGGCCGTCATCTCGGCCACGTGGGCCTCGACATCCACGTCGCCGTACTCGCCCCGCTGGGCGTTGAACCGCATGATGTCTTCAAAGGTCGGGACGCCACGCTCAAACAGGGCTTCGAAGCCCAGCAGGTCCACGAACTCCTGGTTCCAGGCCACGAGGCGCAGGTCGGCGTCGAAGGCGCTGAGGCCGCAGGGCAGGTTGTCCAGGATGCTTTGCTGCAGCGTATTGATGCGGCGCAGCTCCTCCTCCATGGTGTGGCGCGCGGTGATGTCCATCAGCGCGCCGACGATGCGCACCACGCGTCCGTCATCGCCAAACACCGGCTCGCCCAGGAGCCGGACGTGGCGGCGGTTGCCGCGCGCGGTCACGAAGGGCAGCTCGACATCGAAGGCCTGACCCTCGCGCAAGGGGCGCATCGTGGCCGCGATCATGGCGTCGCGGGCGGCGCCCGGGAAGAAATCGGCGACGTTGCGCGGTGAGGGTTCAAACGACTCGTCGGCCTCATGGAGGCTGCGGATCATGGCCGACCAGGTGACGCGCCGGTCGGCCACCTCGTACTGCCAGCCGCCCACGCCGGCGAGCCGCCCGGTGCGGTCCAGCAAAGCCTCGCTCTCGGCGAGGCGTTGTGCGGCCTCGCGGGCCGCGGTGATGTCCTGGTGGGTGCCGAACATCCACTCGGGCCGTCCATCGTCGGTCCAGGTGATCACCCGACCGCGGTCCAGCACCCAGACCCAGCGCCCGTCGCGGTGGCGCATGCGGACCTCGCATTCGTACTGGTCGGTGCGGCCCTGGAAATGGTCTTCCAGCAGGGCGTCCATCCGCGCCAGGTCATCCGGGTGGGACAACAGATTCCAGGTGTCGACGGACACGGGGTCCAGGTCGTCGAGCCGGAATCCCAGCATCTCGACCCATCGCTCGTTCAAACGGGCCTCTCCGGTCTGGACGTTCCACTCCCAGGTGCCGGCGTTGGTGCCGCGCAGGATGTTGTCGAGCCGCTCGCGCTCGGCGGCGAGCAGCGCGGTGCGTTCACGCACCTGAGCCTCCAGCCGCTCGTTGGCCTGCGCCACGGCACGCTGGGCTTCCCGTTCGGCCGTGACGTCGCGGGCAATGAGCGACGCGCCGATGAGCCGCCGGCTGGCGTCGAGCAAGGGCGAGAGCGTGAGCGTGACCTGCACGTCGTGGCCGTCGCGGTGGCGGCGCCAGAGGTCCAGCGGGGCCGGTTGCTCGTCGGGCTGCAAGGCGTCCAGCACGCGCTGTTCGTCGCTGACGCCCTCCGCCGGACCGATCAGGGCCTGCAGCGGCTGGCCGACCGCGCGGGTGGCGGCGTGGCCAAACACGCGCTCCGCCCCGCGGTTCCATGAGAGCACCCGCCCCTGCCGGTCCAGCCCGATGATCGCGTCGCCGGACTGGTCCACCAGCGCGGCCAGCCGGGCGCGCTGGCTTAAAGCGTCGAGCCGGCGCTGGCCGGCGACCCACATCAGGTACAGCATCACACCACCGACCACGCCCACCCACAGCGCGTGGGGCAGGCGGTCCCGCGTGAGGTGCCAGGCCGCGGCGCGCAGGCGCGACTCGGGCAGCACCGCGAGGTAACGGATCTGGCCAAAGGGGGTGTCGGGGTTGCCCACGACGGTGGCCATGGCGCCCACGCTGGGGCCGGCCGGGCCGAGCCAGCGCTCCCGCCCGTTGAAGCGGTCGGGTTCCTGGCGGGTGTATTCGTCGCTCCAGCGCAGCGGAGCCCCGGTCTCGAAGCGGAAGGTGCGGGACGGATCGGGGTGGACCAGCAGGTCGCCGGCGCCGTTGGTGACCAACACGTCCGCGCCCAGCGTGCGCTCGCTGCGCAGCATGTCGGTGATCTGCAGCGAGGGCGGCTGTCCGACCGTGGCCACCAGCAAGGCCACCGCGCGGCCGGTGTCATCGATCAGCGGTGTGGCCAGGTGCAGCACCGGGCGCCGCGGTTCGACGATCACGCCGCCGCGCCGGTCAAGCACGGTGTCGGACAGCACCACCTCGCCCACCCCGGCGCGCAAGGCCGCGTCCAGGAAGCCGTCGGACGGGGCGTCCAGCGGTGCGCCGGTGCCGGTGTCGTCGAAGCCGCCGCTGCGCCGGGCGAGGGCAATCCAGGTGGCGCGGGGGTTGTCCACCCCGACCACGGCGATCCGGTCCAGCGCGGGCTCCGACTCCAGCAGCGCGCGCAGCAGCGCCTGCAGCCGCTGCTCAACCGCCCGCCGGCTCGAGCCGTCCACCGGATCGGCCCCCACCCCGGCGCGCGCGCGCAGCAGCGCGGCCATGTCGGGCGCGGATGCGAGGAAGCGCAGCGTGGTGCGCTTGGCCTCGCGGGATCGTTCGACGCGGGCGACCTGCTCGTCCACGGCGTCGTCCAGCGACCGCTGGGTCTCGCGCCACGACTGGTCGAGCACGATCTGGAAATGCACCACCGCCACCGCCAGCACCGCCAGCCCGTAGGCCAGCGCGGCGCCCCGGGCAAGCCGGCTGCGCAGAAAAACGCCCACGCCGGTGGGCAGGCCGCGCAGCCCGGCGTCGCCCGTGCCCGGCCCCAGGCTCGCGCGCGGCGGGCCGCCTGGCCCGGGCCGTGGCCGCAGCGCGAGGTAGTGCAGCAGCGCCAGCACGCTGGAGCCGGCGACGCCGCCCACGGCCACCAGCGCAGGCGGCGTGGGGGCCTGGGCCTGGCGCAGCGCCGGCAGGGCGTCGACCTGCATGGTCCACTGGCGTCCGCCGACCTGCAGCAGGCGCCGGGTCGACAGCCCCGCCAACGGTTCAGCCTCCGCCGGCTGCCGGGTGAAGAAGGGTTCGGGGTCGGTGCCGTCGGTCAGCGTGATGCGGATTTCCTGGGCGCTGGGGCCCAGGTCGCCGATCACCTCGTCAACCACCAGCGGGGCGTAGGACCAGCCGATCGTGGACGCGACGCGGGCCACCTCGGTGCCCAGCGGCGCACCCGCGCGGTAGGTCGGCAACAGCATCAGCAGGCCCTGGCGCGTCTGGCCGGAGGCCTGCACCAGCGTGATCGGCGCGGTGACCCGGACCTGCCCGGTGCGCATGGCGGACTCGGCGGCTGCGCGCCGGTTGCTTTCGGACGCGACGTCCAGCCCGGTGGCGCCGGCGTTGACGCCCAGCGGGTAGATGTACTGGATGACGTAGCGCTCGCCGGTGTGCGGCTCGATCTCGCGGATGCGGAAATCGGCCGGCCCTTCGGCGCGCGCGCTGGCCAGGAAGTCAGCCTCGGCCTCGCGCGGTACCCGGCGGATGAAGCCGAAGCCGCGTGCGCCGGGGAACTCGCGCGCGAAATCCCGGCTGTCGGCATAGAGCTCAAACTGGCGGCGGCCCACGGCGGCACCGCCGGCGGCCAGCACCGCGCCGCGCGTGCCGCGCAGGCCTTGCTCGTACAGCGTGAAGCGCTCGTGGATGCGCTGGCGCGTCTCGTCGGCCAGCGATTGCAGGCGCGCGTTTTCGCGGTCGGCGTTTGAGCGCGTGATCGTGGTGGTGCCCCACACCGTGAAGAGCAGCCCCGCCACCCACGCCGTCAGGGCCAGCCGCCCCGCCATGTTCAACCGCCCAACCACCACGTCGACGTCTCCTCCGGGGCGCACACCGCGGCCCTTGGCGCCCGGCGCTTGCTGACGCGCAGCGGGTCGCGGGCCATGCTAGCACCGGGCGATGGGCGCAAGCGGGGGAACTCCCCGGGGTGTGTGGCGTATTTCCGGCGCCGGGGCGATGCGCGGCCCGCGGCGGGGGTGTCAGCGCTCGGCGATCCAGGCGCCCAGGGAGGTGGCGGTGGCGCGGTCGATGGGCTTGGTGAGGTAACCGCGCACCGCCGGGTAAGTCGCGGCGCGGGCGCGGTCGGCCGGATCGGCCGAGGAGGAAAGCATCACCACCGCCAGGCCCTCCACGTGGGCGGGCGGCAGCTGGCCGACGGCGTCGAGAAAGCCAAAGCCGTCCATCAGCGGCATGTTGATGTCCAGCAGGATGAGCGAGACGCCGTGGTCCGGCCCGCGGGCCAGGGCGTCCAGGGCGTCGTGCGCGCGTTCGTGGCAGCGGATGTCGTCGGCCACGCCGGCGCGCTGCAACATCAGGCGGGTAAACAGCAGGTCGTTGTCGTTGTCGTCGATGAGCACGACGCGGCGGGTCATGGCAGCTCCGGGGCGTGAATACCCCGGACTGTAAGGCCTGCCGCGCTCAGCCGCCCAGCACCCTCGTTGCCACCGTGGTGTAGAGCGGGATGCCCACCAGCAGGTTGAACGGGAAGGTGATGCCCAGCGACAGCCCGAAGTACAGCGACGGGTTGGCCTCGGGGATCGCGTAGCGCAGCACCGCCGGCACCACGATGTACGACGCGCTCGCCGCCAGCACCATCAGCAGCGCGGTGTCGGGCGCGCTCAGACCGAGCAGCCAGCCCATCGCCAGGGCGATGCCGGCGTGGAACACCGGGCCGACCACGGCGTAGACCATGAGCAGCGGCGACTGCTGCCGCGCCTCGCCGAAGCGCCGCGCCACCATCAGGCCCATGTCCAGCAGGAAGAAGGCCAGCATGCCCTTGAACAGGTCGCCCGAGAAGGGCTTCATGACCGCCTGACCCGCTTCGCCGCTGAGATAACCCACCGCCATGGCGCCGAGCAGCAGCAGGTGGGCACCGTCGGTGAACGACTCGTGCAGGATCTTGCCGATCGACGGGCCGGCCGGCGCGGCGGGCGCGCCCAGCACCAGCGCGCCGCCGCTCACCCCCACCGGGGCGCTGGACGCGGCGTGGCGAAGGCGGCTGGCGAGCAGGACGGCCATGATGATCGCCGGCGACTCCATCAGCACCATGGCCACCGCCATGTGCCCGCCGACCGCGAGTTGCTGCGACTCCAGGTACTGCATGGCCGCCACGAAAGTGACCGCGCTGACCGAGCCGTAGGACGCGGCCACCGCGGCGGCGTCGAACTTCGGCACCCGGTGGCGCAGCACCGCGTAACCCAGCGCCGGCACGATGAAGGCCAGCGCCACTGCCGCGCCCAGCGCGCTGAGCACCGAGGTGCTCAGGCCGGAGGCGGCGAGCGCGAAGCCGCCCTTCAGGCCGAGCGCCATGAGCAGGTACAGCGACAGGAACTTGGCAATCGCCGGGGGAATTTCCAGGTTGGATCGCAACGCGCCGGCGAGCACGCCAAAGACAAAAAACAGGATCGCGGGGTCGAGCAGGTTGTTCATGGGGTTCTCCTGGGGGCGCGATCCTAGGAAAAATGCTGCATTGCGTAAAATCGATTCTTCAAGTCATATACATCAGTAAAAGCCGATGAACATCACGTTTCGCCAGCTGCGGCTTTTTCTGGCGCTGGCCGAGACCGGCAGCGTGGGCGGTGCGGCGCGCGCGCTGCACGTGACGCAGCCCACGGCCTCGATGGCGCTGCGCGAGGTGGCGCAGGCCGTGGGCCTGCCGCTGTACGAGCTGGTGTCGCGCCGGGTGCACCTCACCGAAGCGGGCGAAGAGCTGGCGCGCACCGCGCGCCGGGTGGTCGACGAGTGGGAGGCGTTCGAGCAGCGGGTTGACGCCATGAAAGGCCTGACCCGCGGGCGGCTGAAGGTGGCGGTGGTGAGCACGGCCAAGTACTTCGTGCCCCGGCTGCTGGGCGGCTTTTGCCAGCAGCACCCGGAAATCGACATCGCGCTGGAGATCCTCAACCGCGACGGCGTGGTCGCGCGGCTGCGCGAGAACCGCGACGACCTCTACATCATGTCCATGCCGCCGGACGACCTCGACCTGGAGGACCGGGTGTTCATGCCCAACCCGCTGGTGGTGATCGCGCCGGCCGATCACCCGCTGGCCGGGCAGCGCGCCATCGACCCGCGGCGACTGCGCGAGGAGCGCTTCATCCTGCGCGAAAAAGGCTCGGGCACGCGCATGGCGGTCGATGCCCACTGGCGCCGGCTGCGCGCCGCGCCGCCGGTGCGGCTGGAGCTGGGCAGCAACGAGGCGGTCAAGGAGGCGGTGGCGGGCCACCTTGGCCTGTCCGTCGTGTCGGTGCACGCGCTGGGCGAGCGCTGGGCCGACCAGGGCCTGTGCGTGCTCGACGTGCAGGGGTTTCCGATCCGCTCGCAGTGGCACGTGGTGCGCCTGCGGCAAAAGCGCCCGTCGCCGATCGCGCGGGTGTTTGAGCAACACCTGGCGGCGCAGGCGCGCGACTGGTCGCCGCCGGCGGGTCTGGGCGACGACACGGGCTGAAGCGTCCTGCAATGACGGCGTCGGGAGACGGCCTCGGGGCCAGTCTCGGGAGACGGTCTTGAGGGTGGGCCTTGGGCGTGGGCCTTGGGGGGCTTCAGGCGGTGGCCACCAGCCAGCCCGCGGCCAGCAGTTGCAGCGCGTTGATCGCCACGCTCAACCGGTGGCGCCGCTCGAAGGCCACGCCGGCCGCCGCGTCGCCGGCGAGCTGGCGGTCGCGCAAGGCGTTGATCGACGGCATGAGGCGCCATCGCGTCCAGGCCGCCGACAGCGCCACCGCCACCGCCAGCCCGATGGCCTGCGCGCCACGGGCGTCCACCGCCAGGCCCGCGGCCGCCAGCGCCGCGAACCCGGCCACCCACAGGTAGTACCAGGGAAACACCGCCCGGATGAAGCGCCCCGCCACCTCGGCCGGCAGCTGGGTGAACACGAGCGGCGCAAGCAGCGCGCTGAACAACAGCATGCCGCCCAGCAGGGCGGCCAGCAGCAGGGCGATGAGGGCGGGAAGGATCTCAGAGACCATGGGCGCCGATTGTGTCGGGGCCTCGCCGATGCTGCTGCACGCGCGTCCCGATGCCCCGGTGTCGCCGTCGACAAACGCACACCACAGGCCGCAAGGCGGTGTTTGACGCGAGTCTGCGTGACAGAAATCTCTCCTCCCGTCCTACAGACGGGGGACAAAAGACCGATATCCCGATGACACAGTTTTCTTAGGGAGTGTTCATGACCCAACGCGCTTCTCTCGAAACCCGTCTGCTGGTGGCCACCGGCAGCCTGCTGGCCATCCTGGCTGCCACCGCCATCACCGTCTGGATATTGATGAACAAGTTTGGTGAGCAGACCAAACAGATCAATGCGGTCAACGTGCCGCAATTGCAGCGGATTGCTGAGATCGAGCTGGAAGTGACCCGAGCGTCGCTCCAGCTGCGTCAGGCCATCCTGGCCCGTAACCCGGCCGAGCGAGACGCCGCCATCGCCGACATTCAGGACAAGAAGCGTCTGCTGGAAACCCGCCTGACCGAGTTCGAGAACGCGGTCGAACCGCAGGACCGGGCACCAGAGACAGCCGACCTGCGCGGACTGATGACCGCCTTCTGGGCGGTGGGCGAGCGCAATGTGGCCTTGATCCTGGAAGGACGCAACGCCGACGCCTTTGCCTTCCTCGTCGACAACACGATCGCTGCGCGCAACAACCTCCTGCGACCGCTGGCGGCGGAAAAGAAATGGCAAGGCGAGGTGCTCGCGGAGCGCATCCGGGCGGCGGAACAATTCGAACGCAAGGTGTCGTTCCTGGTGGTGGGTGTCGTCGTCGTGGTGTCGCTGAGCATGCTGGCGCTGCTGGTCTACCTGCGCCGTGTGACAGCACAGCTGGGCGCTGACCCGCACGAACTCAAGCGCGTGGCCGACGCGGTGGCCGACGGTGACCTGAGCGTGGCGATCACGACCCGACCCGGCGACTCGCGCAGCGTGATGGCCGCTCTGCGCACCATGACCCAGCGGCTCGCCAGCACCGTGCACGGCGTGCGCGCCGGTGCCGAATCAGTGGCCAGCGCCAGCGCACAGATCTCCAGCGGCAACGCGGACCTGTCCAGCCGCACGGAAAACCAGGCCAGCGCCCTGGAGCAGACCACGTCCTCGATGGAGGAGTTGGGCACCACCGTGCGCCAGAACGCCGAACACGCGCGATCCGCCCTCGAACTGGCCCGCAGCGCGGCGGCACTGGCGCAGCGTGGCGGAGAAACGGTGGACGGCGTGGTGCACACCATGCGCGGCATCCACGAAAGCAGTCAGAAGATCGCCGACATCATCGCGGTGATCGACGGCATCGCCTTTCAGACGAACATCCTGGCGCTCAATGCCGCGGTCGAAGCCGCGCGTGCCGGCGAGCAGGGCCGGGGCTTTGCGGTGGTGGCCGGCGAGGTGCGCAGCCTCGCGCAACGCAGCGCCGAAGCCGCCAAGGAAATCAAGCAGCTCATCCACACCAGCGGCGACCGCGTCGAGCAGGGCAGCGCGCAAGTCAATGAAGCTGGCGCGTTGATGCGCGAGATCGTCGGGTCGGTGCAGCGGGTCAGTTCGCTGATGGACGAGATCAGCCACGCCAGCGCCGAGCAGAGTGCCGGCGTCGGCCAGGTCGGCCGCGCGGTGCAGCAGATGGACCAGGCCACCCAGCAGAACGCCGCGCTGGTGGAGGAGATGTCGGCAGCAGCCCAGGCGCTGAGGCAGCAGTCGGCGGCACTGGTCGATTCGGTGGCGGTGTTCCGCCTGCGAGCGGCCTGACCTGGGCCTGACCCGCGCGACAGCGCGGCGGGCCGGGCGGCGCCAGAATGCGGCGTCCATTCCCAAGGAGACCGCATGCACGCCGCCTGGTACGAACGCAATGGCAGCGCCCGCGAGGTGCTGCAGCTCGGCACCCTGCCGACGCCGGAACCCGCCGCCGGTGAGGTGCGGGTGCGGCTGCACGCCTCCGGGGTGAACCCCTCCGACGTGAAATCGCGCGCGCGCCGGCCGCTGGTCGGGCCGCGCGTGATTCCCCACAGCGACGGCGCGGGCGTGATCGACGCGGTGGGTCCGGGCGTCGCGGCCGACCGCGTGGGCGAGCGGGTGTGGGTGTGGAACGGCCAGTGGCAGCGCCCCCACGGCACCGCGGCGACCCACATTGCCCTGCCGGCCGGTCAGGCCGTGGCGCTGCCGGCGGCGGTGTCGTTCGACGAGGGCGCCTGCCTCGGCATCCCGGCCCTCACGGCACTGCAGGCGGTGCGCCTGGCGGCGCTGCAGCCGGGCGACACGGTGCTGGTCACCGGCGCGGGCAACGCGGTGGGCCATTACGTGACGCAGCTCGCCGCGCGGGCCGGGGCACGGGTGATCGGGACGGCGGGTGCCGCGGCGCGGCAGGCCGCCGCCCGCGAGGCCGGGGCCCACGCGGTGATCGACCGGCGCAGCGACGTGGCCGCGGCCGTGAAGGACCTCACCGGCGGGCGCGGCGCGGACGCGGTGATCGACATGGATTTCAGCGGCACCGCGCCGCTGCTGGCGCACGGTGTGCTGCGCGCCCACGGCCGGCTGATCGGTTACGGCTCGAACGAGCCGGGCACGGTGGGCGTGGACTTCCGCACCCTGCTCTTCCAGAGCCTCACGCTGCGGTTCTTTGTGGTGTACGAACTCACCCCGGCCGACCGGTTGGCGGTGATCGGCGCGCTGCAGGACCTGCTGGCGGCGGGCGCGCTGCGCCACCGGGTGGGCGCGGTGATGCCGCTCGCCGACATCGCGGCGGCGCACGAGGCGGTCGAGTCCGGCGCGGTGGTGGGGCAGGTGGTGTTGCGGCCCTGAGCCGCGGCGATCGCCGCCCCATCACCACACGCTTCGGGGCACGCCTCAGGGGACCAGGGCGACCGACTTCACCTGCGCCCACACGGCCGAGCCAGGGCCGATCTCGAGCTGGTGCAGGGCGCGGCGCGTCACCCGCGCCAGCAGCGCCGGGCCGGCGGCGTCGTGGCCGGGGACCTCCTGCCGTGGTGTCCGCAATCGCAGCCGCACCAGGGCCTGCGCGGGGTGGGCGTCGTCGCCCACCGCCTCGACCACCGCGGGCAGGCTGTTCTGGATGCTGCTGTCGAGCGGCCGCTGCCGCGCGAGGCTGACGTCGCGCGCCAGCACGCGCAGCCGCACCGCGCGCCCCAGCGGCACGGCCGGGCCCGGATCGCGCAGCCAGACGGTGTGTTCGCCCACGGCCACCTGGGCCAGGTGCCAGCGGGGGTCGCGGCCGGCCAGCGCGCCGTGCAGCAGCACGCCGGCGTCCTCGCCCACCACCACCGGCGCCTGCACCGACGCCAGCACCTCGGCCACCGGGCCGCTGGCGCGCACCGCGCCGTCGCCCAGCACCACGAGGTGGCTGGCCAGCCGGGCCAGCTCGTCGGCCGAGTGGGTGACGTAGAGCATGGGCAGGCGCAGCTCGTCGCGCAGGCGCTCCAGCCACGGCAGGATGTCCTGGCGGCGGGCGTGGTCGAGCGCGGCCAGCGGCTCGTCGAGCAGCAGCAGGCGCGGCCGCGTGGCCAGCGCGCGGGCGATCGCCACGCGCTGCCGTTCGCCGCCGGACAGCGCGGCCGGTCGCCGCGCGAGCAGGTGGCTGATGCCCAAGAGCTCGATGGCCTGCTCCAGCGCGGCCTCGCCGCCGGGCGCCTTCACCCGGCGCAGGCCATAGCGCAGGTTGCCCGCCACGCTGAGGTGGTCAAACAGGCTCGCCTCCTGGAACACATAGCCCAGCGGCCGCTGCCAGGTGGGCACGAAAACACCGCGGGCATCGTCCTGCCACACGGCGTCGCCCAGCGCGATGCGCGCCCCGGGCACGCGCTCCAGCCCGGCGACCGCGCGCAGCAGCGTGGTCTTGCCCGAGCCGGACGGTCCGAACAGCACGGTGATGCCGGCGCCGGGCAGCGCGAGGTCGGCGCGCAGCCGGAACGCGCCACGCGGCCAGTCGAGCGCCACACGGATCGGCGCGTCGGCGGCACCGGCCACCGTCATGGCAGCACCCGCTCGCTGCGCCGGCGCAGCCGCGCGAGCAGCAACAGCACGGTGAAGGCCAGCACCACCATGCCCGCGGCCAGCGTGTGGGCGGCGCCGTACTCCATGGCTTCCACGTGGCCGTAGATCTGGGTGGAGACCACGCGCGTCTCGCCCGGGATGTTGCCGCCCACCATCAACACCACGCCGAACTCGCCCAGCGTGTGGGCGAAGGTCAGCACGGCGGCGGTGAGCAGACCGGGCCAAGCCTGCGGCAGCGCGACGGTGAAGAACGCGTCCAGCGGCCGGGCGCGCAGCGTGGCGGCCACCTCCAGCGGGCGCCGGCCCAGCGACTCAAAGGCGTGCTGGATGGGCTGCACGGCGAACGGCAGCGAGGCGATCACCGAGGCCACCAGCAGGCCGCTGAAATGAAAGGTCAGCGTGCCCCAGCCCAGCGCTTCGGTGACCTGCCCGACCCAGCCGCGCGGCCCCATGACCACCAGCAGGTAAAAGCCCAGCACCGTGGGCGGCAACACGAGCGGCAGCGTGACCAGCGCGTTCACCGGCGCCCGCCAGCGCGAGGCCGTCTGCGACAGCCACCAGGCCAGCGGCGTGGCCAGCAGCAGGAGCACCGCCGTGGTGGCCAGCGCGAGCTGCAGCGACAGCGCGATGGCGGCGGCGGCGGACGGATCGAGGGCGGGCATGGCAGGTGCGGCTCAGCGGTCGTAGCCCGCGGCATCGATGATGGCCCGGGCGGCGGGACCGCGCAGGTAATCCAGCAGCGCGATCGCCGCCGGCTGGCCGGCGCCGGCCTTGAGCAGCACCGCGTCCTGCTTCAGCGGGGTGTGCAACTCGGCCGGGACGAGCCAGCCCGAGCCGCTGGCGATGCGACCCTCGCGCGCCACCTGGGCCCAGGCCACAAAACCCATCACCGCGTTGCCCGAGGCCACAAACTGGTGCGCCTGCGCGATGTTTTCGCCCATCACCAGCCGCGGGGCCAGCGCCGCGCGCACGCCCAGCCGCTCCATCACCTCCAGCGCCGCCGCCCCGTAGGGCGCGAGCTTGGGTTCGGCGATCGCCACCCGGCCCGGCGGTGGCGCCTGCAGCACCGCGCCGCGCGCGTCGACCAGGCCGGGCGCGGCGCTCCACAGCGCCAGCCGGCCCAGCGCGTAGGTGAAGCGGGTGCCCGCGACCGCCAGGCCCTCGCGCTCCAGCCGGGCAGGCGTTTCGTCGTCGGCCGAGAGGAACACCTGAAACGGCGCGCCATGGGCAATCTGCGCGTAGAAGCGACCGGTCGACCCCACCGCCACCACCGCCCGGTGGCCGGTGTCCCGCTCGAAAGCGGCCGCGATCTGCTGCATGGGCGCCGCGAAATTCGCCGCCACCGCCACCCGGACCTCCGCCGCCTGGGCAAACGCGGGCGCGACCGGGGCGACCAGCGTGGCTGCCGCCCGCGCGAGCCACCGGCGGCGCGTCGCCACGCCCGCCGCGGGGAACAGTCCAAAGAAGGGGTTCATCCAGCGCTATTCAAGAACAGAATAGCGAGTGTAGCAACCGACCCCGAGCCGCCGCGCCATGAACCAACCCGCCCTGCCCCCCGCCCTGGCCGACGCGCTGGGCCACGCCGCCAGCGACCGCCGCCTTGAGGTGCTGCGCCGCCTCGCCGCCTGCGGCTCCATCTCCCAGGCCGCGCGCGACGGAGGCATCAGCTACAAGGCCGCGTGGCAGGCGATCGACACGCTGGGCAACCTCGCCGGCACGCCGGTGGTGACCACCGCCGTGGGTGGCAGCGGGGGCGGCGGCGCGCGGCTCACGCCGGCCGGCGAACGGCTGCTGGCCGCGGCCGACGCGCTGGCGCGGGCGCGGGGAGATGTGCTGGCGCGGCTCGGCGCCGGCGCGGCCATGGCCACGACCGGGCTGCGCACCAGCCTGCGCAACCAGTTGCCCGCCACGGTGGTGGCGTGGCGCCGCACCAGCGGCTTCGTCACGGTGACGCTGGCGCTGGGGGGCGGGCAGGCGCTGACGGCGCGCATCACCCGCGAGAGCACCGAACTGCTCGGGCTCGCCCCGGGCCGGTCGGTGCTGGCGCTGTTCAAGGCCACCGCGGTGCGGATCGAGCCGGCCACGGCCGGCACCGGGTCGCTCGCGTCCGGACCGGACGCCAACCGCCTGAGCGGCACCGTCGTGCGGGCCTCGCGCGCGGCCGGTGGCGGGGAGTGCAGCCTGGCGCTGCCCGGCGGGTTGCGGGTGGTCGGCTTCGCCCCAGCGGGCCACGGGCTGCGGGCTGGCGCAGCCGCGCGGGCGGTGGTGGACGAGGCTGCCGTGGTGGTGGGTCTGGCGGACTGAGCCGCCCGGCTCAGCGGAACACGCCGATCGCCTCGGCCAGCCGCTCCGCGCGCTGGCTCAGCGACGCCGACGCGGCGGTGGACTGCTCCACCAGCGCCGCGTTCTGCTGCGTCATCTGATCGAGCTGGGTGACCGCGGCGTTGACCTGGCCGATGCCGGTGGTCTGCTCGCCGGTGGCACGACTGATCTCCTGGATCATGTGGGAAACCGCCTGCGTCTCGCGCAGGATGGACTCCATCGCCGCGCCGGCCCGCTGGGCCAGCGCCGCACCGCTGTCCACCCGGTCGGTGCTCTCGGTGATGAGCTGTTTGATTTCCTTGGCCGCCTGCGCGCTGCGCTGCGCCAGGTTGCGCACCTCGCCAGCCACCACCGCAAAGCCCCGCCCCTGCTCGCCGGCGCGCGCGGCTTCGACCGCGGCATTGAGCGCCAGGATGTTGGTCTGGAAGGCAATCCCGTCGATCACGCCGATGATGTCGGTGATGCGGCGGGCGCTGGCGCTGATCTCGCCCATCGTGCCCACCACGTCGGTCACCACGCGGCCGCCCTCTCCCGCGGCCTGGCTGGCGGATGCAGCCATGCGCGCGGCCTCGGCGGCGGTTTGGCTGGTGCTGTTGACCGTGCTGGTCATTTGTTCCATGGACGCGGCGGTTTCCTGCAGATTGGAGGCCGCCTGCTCCGTGCGTCCGCTGAGGTCCTGGTTGCCGCTGGTGATTTCTCGGCTCGCGGTGGTCACGCCACCGACCTGCGCATTCACGTCGTCCAGCAGGGCCCGCAAATTGAGCCCCGCCTGGTTCACTGCCCGCTGCAGCAGGCCGATCTCGTCCACGCGATCGAGCGCGCTGGCGCGGTTGGGCTGGCCGGCCGCCACGGCCTGCGCCTGCGCCAGCACCCGTTCCAGCGGCCGCACCAGCTGCCACTCAATCCAGCCGGCCAGCAGCGCCAGCAGGGCACCCATCGGCGCGCCCAGCATCCACAGATCGGCCCACCCGTGCAGCGTCACCCCCAGACCCACCGTGAGCAGCCCGAGCAAGGCCATCGGCACGTACAGGCGGGTGCGCAGCGACGCGACCTGGCCCCAGGAGCGCCACGACATCAGCCCGCGGCGCACGATCAGGCCCTTGTGGAAAGCGAGGTTGCCCTGGGTGCCGGCGACAAAGCGGGCGTACAGGGCTTCGGCGGCCTGCACCTCGTCGCGCTCGGGCTTGGTCCGCACCGACATGTAGCCGGCCAGCTGGCCGTTGCGCACGATCGGGGTGGCGTTGGCGCGGACCCAGTAGTGGTCACCGTCCTTGCGGCGGTTTTTCACCAGCGCGGTCCAGCTCTGACCGGCCTTGAGGGTGGCCCACATGTCGGCAAACGCGTCGCGCGGCATGTCGGGGTGACGCACCAGGTTGTGCGGCTGCCCCATGAGCTCGTCGCGGGTGAAGCCGCTGACCGCGAGGAAGGACTCGTTCGCGTAGCGCACGTGACTTTGCGCGTCGGTGGTGGACAACAGCGTGGCGTCGTCCGGGAAGTGGAATTCGCGCTGGGTGACGGGCAGGTTCTGTCGCATGGCGGCCTCCAGGGAGCTGTGAGCGCAGGATCGGCCGGTTGATCTTTGTCTTGAACGGAAATCGACAAAAGGCGGAAAAACACCACATTCACCCACCACAGAGGCCATACGTCATGGACAAATAGCCGCCTCAGCAGGCGCCGCTGCCGGGACGGGGCGCGGGGTCGCCGCGACGGGCGCACCAGCCCGGCTCGCTCGGGTGTGGTCGCGGCAGGCCTTCGCGGTCGAGCAACACCGGGTGCACCCGCCAGGCGCGCACGCCGTCGCGGTCAAGCTCGAGGCGGAGCAGCCAGCCGGTGTTGTGCACCGGGTCGGTGAAGCCGTCGAACACGAAGTTGCCCAGGCTGTAGAAGATGGGCCGGCCGCGGTGGATTTCGATGTCCTGCGTGACGTGGGGATGGCCGCCGACCACCGCGTCGGCGCCGGCCTCGATCAGGCGCCGGGCCAGCGCGCGCTGCTCGGGCCGCGCGACGGTTTCATATTCCCAGCCCCAGTGCAGCACCGGGATCACCAGATCGGCGCGGTGCTGCTCGCGCGCGCGGCGGATGTCGCGCCGCAGGTCGGGCTCGTCGATCCAGGCGATGCCGGGGCGGTCCACGTCGGCCTGGAACGAGCGGGGGAAGAAGTCGTTGTACGCGAGCAGCGCCAGCCGCAGGCCGCGGCGCTCGATGACCAGCGGCTCGTGGGCCTCGGCCAGCGTGCGGCCGGCGCCGAAGCGGCCGATGCGGTGGCGGTCGAGCAGGTCCAGCGTTTGCGCCAGCGCCGCCGGGCCGTAGTCGCCGGCGTGGTTGTTGGCCAGGCCCACCGCGTCGATGTGGCGCCGCAGCACCGGCAGCACCCGCGGGTGCGCCCGGAAGGTGTAGGGCTTGTCGGGCAGCGGCGCGCCGGTGGTGGCGACGATGGATTCGAGGTTGGCCACCCGCAGGTCGGCGTCGCGCAGCCAGTGGGCCACGCGGGCGAACGGGTCGCGGCCCTGCCGGACCACGCGCCCGGGCGTGTCGTCGAGCATCACATCGCCCACGAACACCACCGACACCGGCGGCGCGGCGGCATCCGGCGTCGGGCCCGGCGCCACACCGTGCACCACGCCCTGCGCGTGGACCGCGGCCGCGCCGGCGAGCCACAGCGCCACCAGCCAGACCGTGGCGCGCGGCGTCATGGCGCTACCTCCAGCAGCCGGCACTCATAGGCGAAGCGCCGCTCGCGCACCGGCGAATACAGCCACTGCAGCCCGGTCAGCGACGGCGCCTCGGCCGGCGCGGGCCGGGCGGCGCGGTAGCTCGCCTGCTGCAGCGGCACGGGCCCGGTCTCGCCCACCCACTGCACCAGCACCCGGGCGACCACCGCGCCCGGCGCGTCGTCGTCGGGCACCAGCCAGGCTCTGAAGCGGAAATGCCGGTTCACGGCGACCGGCGCCACGCGATAGGGGTCATCGGTGAGCCGGGCCTCGACCACGCGGTGCTCACCCGTGCTCTCGATCTCGCAGCGCAGCAGCGGCGCGGCCTGGGCTGGCGACAGCCCGAGCGCGAGCCCGGCCAGCGCCGCGGCGCACACCCCCCGGCTCATGCGGCCTGCCCCGCCTCGGCGGCCGGGCGCCATCGATTGACCAGGGCCACCAAAGACAGCATAACCGGCACCTCCACGAGCACCCCCACGACCGTCGCCAGCGCGGCCCCCGAGTGCAGACCGAACAGGGAAATCGCCACCGCCACCGCCAACTCGAAGAAATTGGACGTGCCGATCAGGCACGCCGGGCCCGCCACCGCGTGGGGCAAGCGAAGCCAGCGGGCGGCCCACCAGCCGAGAAAAAAGATGCCGTAGGTCTGGATCAGCAGCGGCACCGCGATCATGGCCATGGCCGCCGGTTGCGCGATGAGGGCGTCGGCCTGCAAGCCGAACAACAGCACGACCGTCCCCAGCAGGCCCAGCACCGACCAGGGCTTGACCCGGTCCAGCCACGCGCGCAGGGCGGTCTCGCCGCGGCGCAGCAGCCAGCGCCGGGTCAGCACACCGGCCCCCAGCGGCAACACCACATACAACACCGTCGACAGCAGCAGCGTGTTCCAGGGCACGACCACGTCGGTGACGCCGAGCAGGAAGGCCGCGAGGGGCGCAAACGCGACCACCATCACCAGGTCGTTGACCGAGACCTGCACCAGGGTGTAGTTGGGGTCGCCGCGGACGAGCTGGCTCCACACAAACACCATGGCAGTACAAGGCGCCACGCCGAGCAGGATCATCCCCGCGATGTATTCGCGGGCGGTCTGGGGGTCCAGCCAGGGCGCGAAGAGGTGCTCGAAAAAGAGCACGCCCAGCGCGGCCATGGTGAACGGCTTGACGAGCCAGTTGATCACCAGCGTGAGCGCGAGGCCGCGGGGTCGCCGCCCGACGTCGCGCACCGCCGCCCAGTCGATCTGCACCATCATGGGATAGATCATCACCCAGATGAGCACCGCCACCAGCAGGTTCACGTGGGCCCATTCCCAGGCAGCCACCACGCCGAACGCCGCCGGCACCTGCCGGCCCAGCAGCACGCCGGCGGCCATCGCCAGACCGACCCACAGGCTGAGCCAGCGCTCGAAGCGGCCCATCAGGCGTCCGCGCCCGCGGCGCGCGCCCGGCCGATGCGGCGCAGTTCGTCCTGCAGCGCCAGACGGTCGAGCTTGTCCAGCGGCAAGGCAAGGAACAGGGCCACGCGCCGGCTCAACACCAGCATCGCCTCCTGGAAGGCCTGTCGACGCTGGTCTTCGTCGCCCTGGGCCGCCGCCGGGTCTTCGACACCCCAGTGCGCCGCAATGGGCTGGCCCGGCCAGACAGGGCACACCTCGCCGGCCGCCTTGTCGCACACGGTCAGCACGAAATCCATCACCGGCGCCTGCGGCCCGGCGAACTCATCCCAGCGCTTGCTGCGCAGGCCGCTGGTGTCGTAGCGGTGACGGGCCAGGAGCTCCAGCGTCAACGGGTGCGGCGCGCCCGCGGGGTGGCTCCCCGCGCTGAAGGCGCGAAAACGAGGACGACCGAGGTGGTTCATCAGCGCCTCGGCCATGAGGCTGCGCGCGGAATTGCCGGTGCAGATGAACAGGACGTTGTAGGTGCGGGGAGTCATGGGGTCTCCGGTGGGATCAACAGGTCTGGCACACGGCCGGCAGGCTGACCGGCTCGCCACAGGGCTGGCCGCCACAGCAGTGTTCGGTGAGATAGCCCAGCAGGGCATTCATGCGCGCAAAGTCGGCCCGGTAGATCAGGTGCCGACCGTCGCGCTGCTGCGTCAGCAGGCCGGCGTGGCAGAGCGTGCGCAGGTGAAATGACAGGGTGTTCGGGGCAGCCCCCACCCGCTCGCCCAGCGATCCGGCGGTCAGACCGTCAGGCCCGGCCTGCACAAGGGCGCGAAAGATGCGCAGCCGGGTGTCCTGCGCGAGCGCGCCCAGCGCCGCCACCGCGTCCATCTCGTTCATGGCCGGCTCCCGGCGACGGGGAGGGCCGCCGGGCCGTCGGTGTCGCGCACGGTCGGCAGCCGCCAGGTGCTGACCCAGCACAGGGCCAGCATCAAGGCCGATCCACCCAGCACCGCCACCAGCCCGCCCGCCTGATACAGCAGCCCGGAGAGCAGCGTGCCCAGGAAGCGGCCCAGCGCGTTGGCCGCGTAATAGAAGCCCACGTCCTCCGCCGCCTTTTCGCTGCCGGCGTAGGCCAGCACCAGGTAGGAGTGGACCGAGGAGTTCACCGCGAAGGCCACGCCAAACACCGCCAGACCTCCCACCACCACCCACGGCAGGTGCGGCACACCGGCCAGCACCGCCGCCGCCAGCGCCGCCGGCACTAGCGCGAGGGCGGCCGACCATGCGCGCGCGGCCGGCACCTCGCGGCTCAGGCCGTCGTCGCTGCGCCGCACGATCTGCGGCGCGAGCGCCTGCACCGCGCCATAGCCGATGGTCCAAGCGGCCAGAAAGCCGCCGACCATGGTGAAGGTCCAGCCCTGGGCGTACAGAAACACCGGCACGCCGACCACGAACCACACGTCGCGCGCCCCGAACAGCGCCACCCGGGCCGCGGCCAGCGCGTTGATGCCGGCGTTCTTGGCAAACAGTTCCTTCGCCGAGGAGGACGCCTTGCTCTTGCCCATCAGCCGCGGCAGCGCCGCGACCACGCCCAGCAACACCACGCCCAGCAAGGCCGCCATCAGCCACAGCGCGCCGCGAAAGCCCAGCGTCTGCAGCAGCACTCCGCCCAGAAAGAAGCCGACGCCCTTCATGGCGTTTTTGCTGCCGGTGAACCAGGCCACCCACTGGAAGAGCTGGCTGCCGGCCGCGCCGCCCTCGCGCGCCTGCGCGGCGGTGACCTTGATCGCCGATTTGCTGGCGGTCTTGGTCAGGTCCTTCGCCACGCCACACACGCCCTGCGCCACCACCACCCAGGCCACGGCCGCCGCCGCCGTCCAGCCCGGGTCGAGGAAAGACAGCAGCGTGAAGCCGGCGATCTGCGTGACCAGGCCCACGGTGAGCATGCGGGTGATGCCATGGCGCGTGGCGAGCCAGCCCCCCACGAGGTTGGCCACGATGCCGGCCGCCTCGTACAGCAGGAAAAGGAAGGCGAGCGTGAAGGGCGAATAACCCAGCTGGTGGAAATGCAGCAGCACCAGCATGCGCAGCGCGCCGTCGGTGAGCGTGAAGCCCCAGTAAGCGGCCGTGACGATGGCGTAGTGGCGGACAGCGGCGTTCATGACAGCAGCATGCAGGCAGCGGCGGGCGCGTCAGATGCCGACGGCGTCGAGGTGGCAGGCCAGATCGACCATGCGGCAGGCGTAACCCATCTCGTTGTCGTACCAGGCGTACACCTTGAGCAGCGTGCCATCGGTCACCAGCGTGGACGGCGCGTCCACGATGCTCGACCGGGTGTCGCGGGCGTAGTCGGCGCTCACCAGCGGGCGGGTCTCAAATCCCAGGATGCCCTGCAGCGGCCCGGCCTTCGCAGCCGCTTCGAACAGCGCATTCACCTCCTCGGCGGTGGTGGCGCGCTGCAACTCGAACACGCCGTCGGTGAGCGAGGCGTTGAGCACCGGGGCGCGCACGGCGTGGCCGTTGAGCTTGCCCTTGAGCTCCGGGTAGATCAGCGCGATGGCGGTGGCGCTGCCGGTGGTCGTGGGCGCCAGGCTGGCCATGGCGCTGCGGGCGCGGCGCAGGTCCTTGTGCGGGGCGTCGACCACCACGTTCGTGTTGGTCGGGTCGTGGATCGTGGTGATCTGGCCGTGGCGGATGCCGATCGACTCGTGCACCACCTTCACCACCGGCGCCAGGCAGTTGGTGGTGCAGCTCGCGGCGGTGACGATGCGGTCGCGCGCCGGGTCGTAGCGGTCGTGGTTCACGCCGACCACCACGTTCAGCACCCCCCCGGTCTTAACGGGCGCGGCCACGATCACGCGCTTCGCGCCACGGTCCAGGTGCCCCTGCAAGGTCTCGGGCGTGAGGAACTTGCCGGTGCACTCCAGCACCACATCCACCCCCAGTTCGCCCCACGGAATGTCGCCCGGTGCCGCGTGGGCGGAGAAGCCCAGGCGCTGGTCATTGATGCGCAGCGCGGTCTCGCCATCGGCGCCAATGTCCGCACGCCAGCGACCCTGCACCGTGTCAAAGGCCAGCAAGTGCGCCGTGGCCGCCACGCCCCCCTTGATCTCGTTGACGTGGACCACCCGCAGCCGGTTGCCCGCCCGCGGATCGTCCGCCGGCCGCTCCGCCGCCCCCAGGGCCGCCCGCAGCGCCAGCCGCCCGATACGTCCCATGCCGTTGATGCCGACCCGCATGCATCGCTCCTTCACTCAATATTTCAACAATTATTGAATTATTCAGCCGGCGCGTGACAGTTGTTTGACAAGCCACGCGATGGGCCTTGCTGTGGCCCGACCATGGCCCGCGTCGACGGGTGAGGTACCCCTCTACCGGACCACTGATACCCGGTGGCGTATCGTGACCCGGCCATGCATACCCCCACGGGTATTTTCATGCTTACAGACTACAGATAGGCCGATCCATGACCTTTTTTTAGTCCTTAAGCAGCCGAATGAGCGGCCGATACTGAAACCCAACGGTCGCCCTGATCGTTGAGCCTCCCGCCCTCCAACCTCTTCAACGCACGGAGAAAACCATGCATCGCCGTCTCGCCCTTTCCCTGATCGTCACCGCGCTGGCTTCGGTCGGTGTGTCTGCCACCGCCATCGCCGATGAACGCGGCACGAAGGAAGAAGCCATCAAGATGGTCAACACCGCTTTCGACCACATCAAGAAGGTCGGTGAAGCCAAAGCCTTCGACGACTTCACGAAAGACAAAGCCAACTGGGTCAAAAAAGACCTCTATGTGTTTGTCCTCGATGACAACGGCGCATTTCTGGCCCATGGCGCCAACGAAAAGCTGCTGGGCCGCGACATGAGCAACATGAAGGACGCCAACGGGAAGGCCATCTTCCCCGCCATGCAGCAAGTGGTCGCCAAGGGCGCCGGTTGGGTCGACTACGACTGGGCACACCCGCAGTCGAAAAAGGTCGAAGGCAAGACCAGTTATCTGCGAAAGACCCCCGATGGGAAGGCGCTGATCGGCGTGGGCGTCTACCGCTGATGCGTGGCAACGGGGCCGGTCAGCAGGTCGGCTCCGTGGCTCACCACTCGGCGCCGCCGATTGAGACCCACGTTTCCTGGAGCACTTATGAGACCGCTGAATCAACTTTCCTTGGGCATCAAGCTGACGTTGGCGCCGCTGGTGGCGATCGGATCCATCGTTCTGGTCGCCCTGATGACGAGCTGGCTGGGGCTGCGGATGCTGAACGCCCAACAGTTCACCAACGAAGTCAGCATTCCGCGTATGGAGCAGATGCAATCGATGGATGGAGACATCAAAGGCTTGCAGAGCAAGATCATGCAAAGCCTGTCTTGGGAGTCGATTGGACAAAACCCGGAGCGGATCGCGCAACTGGACCGACGCATCCTCCAGGGACTGGACGACTATCGCCAGACACTGCGCGCCATTGAAGCCGGCCCGGGGCTTTCAGACGGGCAACGGACACAACTGGGCGAGTTGTCCCGGGTGTTTGACGTGTACGACAAAACAGCCCGGGAAACTCTGGACGTCAAATCGGCGGGGGTGGCCACTGCCGCGAGCTTTGTCTTCACCCTCGAAGCGGAGTACGCCACCGCAGGCCGCCTTTTGCAGGCCATGGTCGAGGCAGAAAAAGCCAACGTGACCCAGCGGATGAAAGCCGACAGAGCATCGGTCCTGAGTGGCGGCGCGGTGTTGGGCACGGCCACGGCGATTGCGGTGGTGCTTTCTCTCTACCTCACGTGGGTCACACACCGGGCCATTGTCGTTCCGCTGCGGACTGCCGCCGAGTTTGCCAGCGTGGTCGCGAAGGGCGACTTGACCCGCACCATGGAGGTGACCTCCCGTGATGTCATTGGTGAGCTGGTTCTGGCCATGAATGACATGCGCGTGCGCTTGCTGGAACTGGTCGACCGGGTCCGAACGTCGGCCGACAGCGTGGCCACCGCCTCATCTGAAATCGCATGCGGCACAGCCGATCTTTCGGTTCGCACCGAGTCGCAGGCAGCCGCCCTGGAGGAAACCTCAGCCTCGATGCAGCAAATCGTCGAAGCGATTCAGCGGACCGCCGAAACAGCCCGGCGCGCCGCGAAACTGTCGGGTCATGCGGTGACGGTGGCCAATCAAGGCGGTACGGTGGTGACGGAGGTGGTCGAAACCATGCAACGCATCACCACCAGCAGCCAAAAGATGGCGGAAATCATTGCTGTCATTGATGGGATTGCCTTCCAGACAAACATCCTGGCCCTGAACGCAGCCGTGGAAGCGGCGCGGGCCGGCGAGCAGGGGCGCGGCTTCGCGGTGGTGGCTGGGGAGGTTCGTTCCCTGGCCCGTCGATCCGCCGACGCGGCCAAGGAAATCAAGGCGCTGATTGAAGCATCGGTGGCTCGCGTGAACGACGGCCAACACCTGGTCGAAGTGGCCGGCAAAACGATGAGCGACATCGTGGAACAGGTGAACCAGGTCAGTCATCTGATCGCCGAGATTGATGCCTCCAGCGCCGCCCAAACGGCGAGCGTCCACGAGATCAACCAAGCGGTGGTCTCGCTGGACAAGGGGACCCAGCAGAACGCCGCCCTGGTGGAGGAAAGCGCCGCGGCGTCGGAAAGCCTCAAAAACCAGTCGAGCGAGCTGACGTCGCTGATGGCGGTGTTTCGGACCGTGTGATGCACACGGCCGGCGCACCACAAGCGCCGGCCACAGCACCGGCCCACTCACCCCGGTCCGGGTGAACGCCGGGATCCCGCCCTCACTCCACCGTCACGCTCTTGGCCAGGTTGCGCGGCTTGTCCACGTCGGTGCCTTTGGCCAGCGCGGTGTGGTACGCCAGCAACTGCAGCGGCACCACGTGGAGCAGCGGGCTGAGGGCGCCGTAGTGCTCCGGCATGCGGATGACGTGAATGCCGTCGCCGCTGGCGATGCGGGTGTCGGCGTCGGCGAGCACATAGAGCACGCCGCCGCGGGCGCGCACTTCCTGCATGTTGCTCTTGAGCTTTTCCAGCAGCGCGTCGTTCGGCGCCACCGTGACCACGGGCATCGCACTGGTCACCAGCGCGAGCGGGCCGTGCTTGAGTTCGCCGGCCGGGTAGGCCTCGGCGTGGATGTAGCTGATTTCCTTCAGCTTGAGCGCGCCTTCGAGGGCGATCGGGTAGTGCAGACCACGGCCGAGGAAGAGCGCGTTGTCCATGCGGGCGAAATCGTCGGCCCAGCCGATGACCTGCGGCTCCAGCGCGAGCACGGCCTGCAGCGCGGCGGGCAGGTGGCGCATCGCCTTGAGGTGGGCGGCCTCGTCGGCCTCGCTGAGATGACCGCGCACCTGGGCCAGCGCCAGCGTGAGCAGGAACAGGCCGGCGAGTTGGGTGGTGAATGCCTTGGTGGAGGCCACGCCGATTTCCACGCCCGCGCGGGTGATGTAGGCGAGCTTGCACTCGCGCACCATGGCGCTGGTGGCCACGTTGCAGATGGTCAGGGTCTCGTGCATGCCCAGGCTTTGGGCGTGGCGCAGGGCGGCCAGGGTGTCGGCGGTTTCGCCGCTCTGGCTGATGGTGACGACCAGCGTGCGCGGGTCCGGCACGCTGGTGCGGTAGCGGTATTCGCTGGCCACCTCGACCTGGGTGGGAATGCGGGCGATGGATTCGAGCCAGTACTTGGCGGCGCAGCCGCTGTAGTAGCTGGTGCCGCAGGCCAGGATGAGCACGCGGTCGATGGCCTTGAAGCTGCGGTAGGCGCCGTCGCCGAACAGTTCGGGCGTGATGCCGGCGATGCCTTCGAGGGTGTCGGCGATGGCGCGCGGCTGCTCGAAGATTTCCTTCTGCATGTAGTGGCGGTAGGGCCCCAGCTCGGCCGCGCCGCTGTGGGCATGCACCGTGCGCACGGGGCGGTCGGTGGCCTCCAGCGTGCGGCCATCCCGGCCCGCCACCCAGTAGCGCCCGGGCTGCAGGTCCACGAGGTCGCCCTCCTCCAGGTACACGATCTGGTCGGTCACGCCCGCCAGCGCCATGGCATCGCTGGCCAGGAAATGCTCGGCGCCGCCGGCGCCCACGCCCAACACCAGCGGCGAGCCGGCGCGTGCACCGACCACGCGGTGCGGCTCGTCGCGGTGGAACACGGCCAGCGCGTAGGCGCCGTGCAGCTGGGCCACCGCAGCGCGCAGCGCCTGGAACACGTCGCCGTCGTACAGGGAGTCGATCAGGTGGGCGATGACCTCGGTGTCGGTCTGGCTCTCAAACACGTAGCCGCGCGCGGTGAGGTCGGCCCGCAGTTCGTCGTGGTTTTCGATGATGCCGTTGTGCACCAGCGCCACGCGGCCGGCCGCGCCCGGCGCGGCCTTCGGACCCGCGCTGAAATGGGGGTGGGCGTTGTGCACGGCGGGCGCACCGTGGGTGGCCCAGCGGGTGTGCGCGATGCCGGTGCCGCTGGCGATCGCCTCCGTCTGCACCTGCGCCGCCAGTTCAGCCACCCGCGCGGTGCTGCGCGCGCGCCGCAACCCGCCGGCGTGGACCGCCACGCCGCAGGAGTCGTAGCCCCGGTACTCCAGCCGCTGCAAGCCCTGCACCAGCACCGGCACGATGTCGCGCCCCGCCACGCCCGCCACGATTCCGCACATGTCCGCCTCCGTTGGATTGAATCGGCCGCATCGTAGGCAGGACCGGGTGAATTTATCGGTCGACTTTCATTGACTTTCAACTGAAAATTTCATCTTTCTGGATTGATGATCAGAACAATCAAAGTCTGTAGCTTTATGGAATCTTTTGTCATTGACGACGCCGACCGACGCCTGCTCGACCTGCTGCAAACCGACGCCGCCCGCAGCAACCAGGCGCTGGCCGAGGCCGCGCACCTCTCGCCGCCGACCTGCCTGCGCCGCGTGAAACGGCTGCGTGCGCTGGGCCTGATCGAGCGGGAGGTGGCGCTGCTGTCGCCCGAGCGGCTCGCGCAGGCGACCGGCCATGGATTGACCGCGCTGGTGGAGGTGACGCTGGAGCGCCAGGGGGCGGAGGCGCTGGAGGCGTTCGAGGCGCGCGTGGTGCCCGAGGCGGCGGTTCAGCAGTGCTGGCGCGTCAGCCCGGGGCCGGATTTCGTGCTGGTGGTGCACGTGAGCGACATGCCGGCCTACCTCGCGCTGACGCAGCGGCTCTTCACGGCGGACGCCAACGTGCGAAACCTGAAGGCATTTTTCAGCACCAAGCGAAGCAAGTTCGAGCCACGCCTGCCGGTGCGCTGAGCACCCATCGGTACTCATCCACCCCCGCCGGTTGATACAAACCACACAGCGCGGCGCGTTTTCTGCATACCCGGGTGTTCCCTTGGGCCACGCGCCGGGGAGGCCTCTCTACAATCCGGTGTCAGACAAAAGCAACAACGCGTATCAGGAGGTTACCAATGAACATGATGTGGGTCGGCATCGGCATCGC
>Ga0209278_1000368_pt1 | contig 38912 bp, 39 predicted proteins | sample JI81BgreenDNA_FD_187504 | JGI IMG/M metagenome (GOLD analysis project Ga0209278, IMG submission 187504) | Wastewater effluent complex algal communities from Wisconsin, to seasonally profile nutrient transformation and Carbon sequestration -... | ecosystem: Engineered > WWTP > Effluent > Algae...
TGAGGTGCGTGTTGGCCTGCCGGTCTGCCAGCGCCTGCCGCACGACATTCACCTGTCCCTGCCACATCGCGATCTTGGCTTCGTCGGCGCCGATGAAGCTCGACATTGAGCGGCCAGACTCACTTACGATCCGGTCGAGCACCGCGAACAGCAGGTCGACGCTGGCGATCTCGGCAAGCGTCTCGCGGTCATCGGTTGGCATGCCGCGGCCATAGGCGGCCTGCACGGTGAGGATCTTGTAGAGCGGGATCGAAGCGACCTGCAGCAGTTCCTTCTGCGCCTCGGTGATCGGGGTGTCTTCGCGGATTGCGTCCACCATCCCGGCGATCAGCGCCGCGACACGCGGTCGCAGCGCTTTGGAAGCCGAAAGGCTCAATGGCTTGAAGCCGGGATCGAGGCATTTGTCGGGCTCGTCGCAGTCGTAGATGAGAACATTGCTGCCGCTCGTGCCGTCGAGCAGGGAGGTTACGAGCGTCGAAGAGGCATCGCCCGCGATCGGCACGAACTTGCCCGGCTGATCGTCGGTGGGAGGGATGTAGATGATCGTGCCGAGCAGCGTCATCGCATATTCAGCGAGTTCGCGGTCGAAGTTGCCCCCGGGCGAGAAGAACGCCGACTTCTTCAGGATCGTCCATGTGTAGTTTCGGGCGACGCCTGGATTGACGTCGTCATACTTGCCCGACCCCTGCGCCGTGGTGCTCGCCCGCTGGCCCCTGGTGCCGCAGCCATGCTTGGCAGCGGCATAGTCGGTAAAGATCCCTTCGGAGTTGCCGATCGCTTCGCAGATCGCCTTGTCCGCGAGGTCGCCCTTGGGCCAGATCCCACCGACGAGTCCCTGCGCCATTTCGCAGGAGTTGATGTTGAGATTGTTCATGAGCTGCGCCTTTTGTGCAAACTCCTGCATGATCTTCGAGCACTCGGGGCAGACGGTGTCGATCGCGAGGCTGAAGGCGAACCCGACCGCATTGTTGGCCACGGCCTTCATCATCGCCACGATCTCGCTGGCATTGATGAAGCTGAAGGACCCGGCGAAGATATCGATACCGCCGCAGCCGGCGCGTGCGCGCGGCAATTGCAGATTGGCGATGTTGGTCGTCTTCTGCGGAAAGCGCGTCCAGACATTGCCGAGGCTGTAGTAACCGGCTGACTGGCCTTCGAAGGCGGTCGGACCCGTGACGTTGGACGCCCCGCCGACATCGTCGAGGAACGCGTCCATCGAGCTTCCGACATCGGCCGACGCGCTTGTCAGGGGGAGGGTGACGGCGAGCAGTGCCGCAAGAGCTCTTGACTTCAGCCCAGTTCTGGGGGTGACGCGCTGATGCGGCGGCTTCGGGCTGTTCGTTTGGCGCGATTTGTCAGTAGTCACGGCCAGCTTCCTTCGATGTGAGGAGATAGATGCGGTCCTGGAGCTCATCAGCGCTCATCACGCCGTAGCCGATCGGGATGGGGCGGTTCTTGAGTGCATCCCACAGCACGACCGCCGGGGTGATCTTCGGCTCGAGCACGAGCCGCGCGCGCTGGTTGGTCTCGACGGTGTATCCGGGGAAATGGCGCGACGGACCGCCATCGGTCGAGATCGCGCGCACGGTGATGCGCCAGCGCGAAGCCACGCCCTGAACGATGGGCGACATGACCTCGCAGGCGCCGCAGCTTTGCGCGAAGAAGTAGAACAGCCCGTAACGCTGCGAGAGCCGCGCCATCGCCGCATCGCGCTCCGCGTTGCGATCATCCTGCCATTGCCGCTTGCCGAGCGTCGAAACCGGGCGCTGCAGCGTGTAGTCGAGCTCGGGATCCTGCCAGATCGCGCGCTGCCAGACATCGCTGAACAGCGATGCCCGGTCGAGCTGCTCGCGCTGAAAGCGGATGTAGGCGGTCACATTGGCCGGGGTCGGCTCGAGGATCGCCTTGGCTTTGAGCTCGCGTAATGTGGCGGTCACAGCATCGAGCTGTTCGGTCGCACTTTCCGGTTGCTGCGGGTCTTCCGCCTCGGGCTTTTCGGCCTTGGGCCTGGTGCAGTAGAACCAGTAGCCAAGCTTGCGCTCCTGGCAGTAGAAGCTGTCCTGCTGCTCTCCGGTCTGCGCGGCTGGTGGTTCTTCGGCCCGCAGCGACGTCGCCGCGACAGCGAGCAGAGCGATGCAGGTAGCGAGCGGCCGCAAGGCGGCCCTAATTGCTGGCACGGGCATAGTAGTCCTCGATTTTCTGCTGGAGATCGCTTGCTGCGTTGAGCTCGTCGGGCAGGCGGGCAGCCTCGGTGAACTCGGCGTACACCTCGCTGAAATCCATCTGGCTGAGATCGAGCCGGGAAAACTCGTCGAGCGTGAAGCCGCGGCATTGCTCGGTCTTGGGCTTGCCCCACGGCTTGTTCAGCTGCCTGCGCCCCTGCTCCTGCAGGATCCGCGAGAGCTTGGATTCAAAGCAGCAATAGGCCTTCTTCTTGGTCAGGCAGACGCCGAGAAAGCTGTCCGAGCAATAGGTGCCAACGTACGCGCAAAGGCCCTTGGCGTCGCGTTCATGCAGCAGCATTTCCTCTCGGCTGCAGCCGAGGCTCACTAGAAGCTGGATACCGGGGACCAGCGGAAAGCCCTTGCCCTTGCAGCAATTGAGGACGCCAAAGATCTTGGACGAGCAGGTATTGCGGGTCCCCTTGAACAGGGTGAGCGTGTCGGGATCGAACTCGCGGCGCGCCTGATCCATGGCATTCAAGGCGACCACGGCATCCTTGAACTCGTCGTTCGCCTCGCGCTCGATCGTCTCGCATGAGCCATCGATGCAATAGACATCGCCGTCACAGATGAACTGGTTGGGGCTGCCGGGCTGATCGGGAACCGGGCAGTCATAGACCCGCTCCCAGGTGCGACAGGGCTCGCCCGACAAGCATTCCTCGCCGACCAGCGCGCAGCCCGGCGTCGTCTCGGGGGTTTGGCAGTCCTGTGCTTCTACATATTGTGCGCAGGTGAACTGCCGCTCCCAAGCCCAGCAGGGCTGTGTCACGGCAACACCGTCGATGATCCGGGTGACCGGATCGCTGTCAGAGCAGGCCTCGGTGGCCTCGCGGCAGCTGGCATCCGCTGCGAAGGTGGCGCAGCGGCTTTCATCGCGACTGGTGGTGACGTTCCGCGTCGCTACGATGTTCTGGAGTTCGCCGCCTGTAACCGGGGCGGGGCAGGACATGACACTGATGGGGTTCCCGGGCTCGGCACAAAAGCGCGGTCCGCCGAAGTCGCCCCATTGCAGGCAAGGGCCTTCGATAAATCCCGTGCGCTCGCAGCTCGCCGCATGGAACCGTGTGCAATCTTCCTCAAAGCCCGAACCGAATTCGCTGCACCAATAAATGTAGCGGGTCTCTGTCTCGATCTTGACGTTGAGCGGCACCGAACAACTGCGCGTCTCCTCGCTCGCAGTGTATCCGACATTGCAGGTTGCCATGTAGCGCGCGCCAGTCCCGCTGCCCGGGGGCAGCGGGACGCAGCGGCCCTGCGAGCCGCTGACGCTCATGCCGCTGGTAAAGGCGAGCGGGTCGGCGCTGATCTGCCCGCTGCGGGCAACAACCGCATCGAGGTCCTCGGGCATGAAGCGCGTACGCCGCTCCATGGAATCGCGCATGGTGCGATAGCCGGTGTTGTCATTCGCCTGGCTTGCCGCGTCGCGCTCCATGCGCGCCGGATCATCGAAATAGCGGGCTTCAGCCGGCGCGCTGCTGAAGTTCGAGATTCTGTCTGCGTCGGGGCGCGTGGTCGCCGCGCCTTGTGCAGCTGCAGCCTGCTCACGGCCGAAGGCCTTGCCTTCGGCCTTGGCTGCTTCGGTGGTGCCGGGACCCTGGGGCGTAGTCTGGGCCTGAGCGGCAGGTGCAAGGCAAGCGCTGAGGGCTGCAAGACTGATGAGGAGCCTGCGCATCATTGTCCGGTCCTTTCCAGGCGGCCAAGGTATTGAGAGGCGATGCGCGCCGCCGGGCCTTGTCCTCGCGCGATGGTTTCGAGCGCGAATGCGGGTTTCACGTTGCCGCTGATGCGATCATGCGGCGGCACTATCGTCTGGCAGTCGAACCCGTCGCACAGATCGAAGTCGCTGCTCGCGACCACATAGGTCGGGACTGCGGTCACATTGAACGCTCGGAACAGGCGCGGGTCGATCCCTACCTGTCCCAGCGTGTCCTGATCGAGTGCGAGCTTGCCGAGTGCCTCGATGAAGGCTTTGGCGCTGCCCTGCGGAAAGCCGCGCAGCGCCACCACACCGCCTGCAGCATTCACATCGCGGATCATCTGTTTGAGCGCAGCCGGCGGCATCGACAGCGATGCAAAGGCAATGAAGCGCGGCGCGTCACCGAGTTCGCTGGTCGCCATCGCTCCGGCATCGACCACCATCCGATCGAAATCGAAGATGTCCTGCGAGGGTGGCTTCGCCGCCGCTCTTGCCGCCTGCGTGTAGTTCTGGCCATGCGTCTGCGCGCTGCGCGCATTGGCATCGGCCTCTTGCGAGACGGATTTGGCCCGCTCTCGCGCCGTGGCAGCGAGCGCCTCGGCCTCGCCCGCCTCCTTCTGCGCCCTTGCGCGAATGGCAGCGAGATCAAGCTCGGGCTCAATCGACTGTGCCGCAGCGCCGGCGATGGCCGCGAGGCTGATGAGGCTCGCAAATACAGCAAGATGAAAGGGGCTCTTCATAGCGCGCAGCAGTTCCGTTTGCGCCAGACCAGGTAGCCCATGTCCTCGCCAACGGCGGGGTAGACCTGTCCTGCTGACATGAAGGTGGTGGAGGCGCCAATCGGCGCGCAGGCATAGCGGCCCTTGGTCTGCGGATTGGGGTTGGTGGCCTGGAAGCGGTATTGCTGCTTCCTCATCACCGGCATGAGGTACTTGCCGCACAGGCCCTTGCTGCCCATCGTGCCCCAGGCCACGAGCTGCCGGTGCAGCTTGTAGGAGAAGCGCGACAGGGCGAGGCGCGAGGCCTGAACATGGCCGATCGTCGCCGAGACATTGCCATTGAGCGGGTACATCGTGCCCTGACACCCGGCGCACCAGAACAGATCGTCGCTCGGCAGTTTCGATGTCGCAGCGACACAATCCGCGGCGCAGGCGGCCAGTGCCAACGGGTTGGCGAACAGCACGCTTTCGGGATTGATGATCGCGGTGAGCTCGCTGTCCTGCCACAGCGGATCGATCTCGCTCACATAGAGAATGTCGACCGAGCCTGCCTCAAGGCACAGGAAGTCGGCGACCAGCTCCATCCAGTAGATGAGCGGGTAAGCGTACCAGTGGACATGCCACTGCGAATGATACTGCGTTGCGCCGCCCACCGCTGAAGGCCCGGCCATGGTCTTGAACCCGATGTCAAAGCCAGGATCGATCTTCATCCCGCCAAGATTGACGAAGCACCACGGCTTCATGCTGACGTCGGCAAGCCGCACGGGCTCCCAGAACCCCATCGCGATCCCGGGCCGGATGCCGCACAGGCACACCGGGAGATCGGGATTGTCGGGGTCCGGACGGTTCGATGGCCAGATCTTGAGGCTCCCGACCGAGATCGGGAACAGGCACGACCAGCAGATATCGGTGATCGGGTTTACGAACTTGCCCGTGCACTTGCCCGGGCCCGCATCGGCGCTGGCTGGCGCGCTGAGGCTCAGCATCAGGAGCGCGCTGCAAATCCATGTCAGGAAACGATTTCTCCGGCTCATGACGGCTTGCGCTCCCGGGGTTTGATCGGAACCTCGCTGACGCGCAGCACGCGGCCCTGCTGCTCGACCACTGCGGGTACTGCGCGGATGCCGAAGTGCTTCACGAGGGTCCCGCCCTGGTCGAAATAGAAGCGGCGCTGGCGGGCTTTCATGAGCGCGAGCGGCGCGCCGCGCACCAGAATGAGCTTGGCCGGCGTTGCGCCGTAGCGCTGGCTCGCCCAAGCGATTTGCGCCGGGTCGTCGCCATCGAGAAACACGAGGGAGCTGCGCAGGCGTACCGTGTCGAGCGGATTGACCTGCGTGCCGGCCGCTATGATGATACGGCCCTTTTCGTCAGCGATGTCCCGGTCCGCGCTGATCGTCGGATCGAAGTCCCAGCTCCGGGCGGTCACGGTGTTCGTGATGCCCGCGACCGGCTCGGGACGATTGACCCGCGCAATCGTGCGCTGCCTCAGTTGCTCGTTGAGCCGCGCGGTCTCGCCGCTCTTTTCGAGCTGGGTCAACCGCGCTTCGATCTGCGTAAGGAGATCAGGCTCGATGACGGGCCAGAGCGTCCCATGCTGGCCATAATCGCGCGCTGCTGCAGGCGCGGTGCAGGCGAGGCACAATGCTGCGAAGGAGAGGAACGCCTTCACAGGATCGCCCTCCCGACCCCGAGGATGCGTGATTTGCAGACCCATCCGATCGCGGCATAGCGGCTGTCGAAACTGTCCTTGTGCGGGGTTGTGACAAAATAGCAGCCCTTCGGCACTGTTCCGGTTGGACCGAGCGCCAGAGGTTCGCCGCGTCGGCTCGCCGGTTTGGCCGTCGCCACCAGGCGTCCGTTGACGAAGAAGGCGCGGTCCTTGCGGGTCACGATATCGCCGGGCACGCCGCTCACCACCTTGCCGAAGGGCTTCGGCTCCTTTCCGAAATGCGCATCGAGCAGCGGGGAGGGCGGCGGAACGAACAGGATGATGTCGCCGCGCTGCGGGACGGCGCCCTTTGTGGTCCAGAGCGCCCAATAAGGCAGGCTCGGGCTCACATTGATCATCAGCGCATGGCCTTGGGCAAATGCACCAAGCGAAGTGAGGGCGAGCGCGCCTGCGCCAAGGCCTGCGAGCAGCACAAGGCGGCGCGCGGTGGCCGAACGGGTGAGGATCTCAGGGCTGCGCATGGCGAACGCCTGCCACCCGCCGCGCCACATCGGCGCGGACGGTTTCGGTGAGGTCGGGCACACTGCCCGACACTACAGCTTCAGCGACCAGAACGGTGCGCCCGTCACGGCCCAGTGCCTCGACCGAGGCTTCGACCGCCTTGAGGTAGAGCTCGACGTTTTGTTTCGTCTCTTCGGGGGGCCGGCCCGCACGCGCCTCGACCTCGATGAAGTCGCCCATGATGCGGCTCAACTGAACCGTCACCACTTCGCGCTTCTGCAGCGTAAGTAGCGCGTCGGTTGCCCAGACGCCCCAGAGGGTCGAGCCGATCATGCTCATACCGAGAACGATGGCCGTGGGACTGATCGCGGGCAGCCTGCTGCGAAGGCCTTTTGTTGCCAATATGTTCTTCACAACTTTTCTCCCGGCAGCTCATTGTTCAGATCACGCAGGAAGCGTGGCAGGCGACAGGCGAGCAGCAAGGTGGCCAGCCCGATGAGCACCAGTTTGACCTCGCCAAGGAATGCGACCTGCCGGGCATGATCGGCCGCCAGAAAACGCTCGGCGATGTTGGCGAGCTGCGCAAACAGCAGACCTGCGTCCCCGCCCGACAGAGCAAGGAAGAATACCAGCGGCGCGCCCAGGGCCATGAGATAGCTCGAGGCGATAAAGCCGCTTGCCTTCAGCGCGATGTAGCAGAGGTCGCTGGTTCGCCGCCGTAAGGTGCTCTTGGGCGCGGATGTCGCCGATGCGTTGTCTGGCTGGAGGAGCACCGGTGCTTGATGCACCGGGTCGACGAGATGGAGTTCCATGGCTTTCTGGGGTCCCTTGTGATGTTGTGAGGGTAATGGTTCAGGACCGGCCGAAGGCGATCTGCTCGATCGCATCGGCAAGCTGATGGCCGCGCGCGACTTCGGCATCGATGGCCGCGAAGGTCTCAGGCGAGCTCGAGAACAAGGTCGCCGAGTACTCATCGAGCACGAGCCGGCCGATGGCTTCCACCTCGGGGCCCTTGATGAACACCTCGGAATAGTCGTTGCCCGAGCGCTTGAGGCTCCGGATCAGCGTCTCGGTCCGGTCATCCATATCGAGGCGTTTGGAGGCCTTGAAGTCGGCAATGGTCTCGGGCTTCTGCTGGAGAATCAGCATCCAGTCGCTGTTCTCGAGCGCGGCGGTGGCCCCGTCGGACTTGTAATAGTCGTTCAATGACTGGGTCGCTGTCGCCAGCGCGCCACCATATTTGCGGCAGGTGCGGGCATAGGTCTCGACGAACTCGCCCATCGACCCGCCCTTCAGCATCGACCAGGCTTCGTCGATCAGCAGCAGCTTGCGCACCTGGCGCGGGGTGCGGGTCATCGCCTGACTGGTCATGAACATGATCGCCGAGAGCACCACGGCACGCAGTTCCTCGCGCGCCGAGAGGTCGGACATCTCGAAGACCGTGAAGTCGCTATCGAGCGCGAGGCTCGCCTCGCCCTCGAAGAAGGCGCCGTAAGTCCCACCCGCCATGTAAGGGGCAAGCGAGGTCGCAAGATCGCTCGCGATCTCATGGGCGAAACTGGCAAGCGCTTCGCCGACGCTGGTAACGGTGGCGCCTCTGCCGGCCTCGTTCCACACCCTATTGACTGCCCGGTCGATAAGACCGCGCTCGATATCGGTGAGCTTGGCCGAGTGCCGTGCCATCTGGCCGATGATCGCCTTGACCATGCCGAAGCAGTCGAGCCGGTAATCCTCGTCCTCGGCGGCGCGCGCGGCATCGATCATCGAGAAGGGATTGAGGCAGAAGCCTGCCTTCATCGTGAATTCGACGAAGCGGCCGCCTTGGAGCTTGACCGAGTGCTCGAAGCTGCGGCCATCATCGATCACCACCACCTGCGCGCCCGCACCGCGCAGCGCAGCGCACATTTCCTGCAGCAGCACCGATTTGCCCGATCCCGACTTGCCGCAGATCGCGACATTGTGATTGCCCGCCTCGTTCTCGAACGGGGACCAGAAGAAGGGCTGACCGCGCCTGCCAATGAAGAGGAGATGCGGATGCGCGCTCCCGAGATATTCGCCCTGCATCGGCGCCATGTTGGCAGCGGTCGTGGACAGGACAGTCTTGAAGCGCTTCAGACGCTCCATATCGGCCGCCAGCCCGTCGGCCAGCGTCATCGGCATGGCGGCGAGCAGGCCCTGTATTTGCAGGAAGCGCTCGTCGGCCAGATCCCAGCCCGCCGCCTTGTAGATCGACTTGATCGCGCGCTCGTCGCTGTCACCGCGCCCGAGCGGCGAGAAGGTCGTCAGGCCATAGAACACCCGCACGAGGCGGCGGCCTTCCTGCAATTCGGCCTGGACATGCTGCCATTCTGCGGCCTGCTCGCCAATCCGCGGCAGGAAGCGCGCGCTGCGCGTTTCGGAAAGGCTCGTTGTGCGCATGAACTTGAAGCCTGCCTTTGCGGCGGCCGCTTCCTGATCGGGGTAGACCAGGCACAGCATCGTTGCCGCCGGACACGGAAAGCGCAGCTTGTCGGTGAAGAGATCGCCGATCAGCCGTGCACATTCCCACGGTGCCCAGCGCGCCGGGGTGTTGCGGACTGAAAAGTGGCGCACATCGAAGGCGTCAGGGTAGATCGTGCCGATCTCCGGCACGCCGTCGTTGAGCTTGCCAGTTGGCCGGAAGCGCTCGGTTGCAAGCCGCATCCGGTCTTCCTGCACGATCAGTTCGATGTCGTGGCGGATTGCTTGAGCCGCGATCGCGTCATGCGGATTATAGGGAACCGCATCTTCCTGCGGCGCGGTGGTGGGGGACGTGAGGTCATCGATAATGGCGATGAGATCCTCCGGCCCCACTTCGACGACGCCAAGGTTCAGCGACTTGAGCATGGCCATGAGGCCGTCGCGGGTTTGCCGCAGTTCCTCATTGCTGACCGCTTTCGCAGCCGGGACGCCAACCGAGATAATCACCTGGTGGTGGCGGGCATGGAAGGGCGCATCAGCCGATCCTGATTGCCATACCAGGCCATAGAGGCGCCTGGCACGGTGGCGCGCAATCGCCTCATAAACCCCGCCCTGCAGATAACGCGGGGCAAACCACGGCGCGATGATCCGGCTGATGCGCGGGGAAGCGAGGTGCAGCACCTGCAGGCACGCGCCGGGTGGAAGCCCTTCGGAGAAGAACTGACCGAGGATCTCGCCCGTGCGCTCGTCAGCCCCGATCAGCGGTGTGACCGAAAGAACAAAGCCCTTGGAGCGTGCGTTGAGGTACAGCCGGTTTGCCGGATCATAGACCCGGTAGGGCAGCCAGTCCGAGAGCTGATCGATCATCAGGGCCGGGCGGGCCGGTTCCGAATGTTCGGCATCGCCCAGAAGCCCTGCAAGGACCCGGTCGACGATCATATTGAGGCGCTGGGCCATCAGTTTTGCTCCTTTTCGGGCTGTGCGTTGCTCGCGGGAGCGTCGCGCTTGGCCGCCTCGATCGCCTCGATGCTCGGGAAGGTGAGCGCCGCACGGGTATTGGAAAGCCGGGGGGCTGGGTCATGCGGGGACGCGGTCGCATGGAGCCCCCCGGCCACCGGTGCATCAGCACCGGTCGCAGTCTCGTTCGCCGGGGAGGGGGATACCGGCGGCGAGACCAACGGGAAAAGGTCAGAGTGGTTGTCGGGCTGAATGAGGAATTCGGCGTCAGGGGTGCTCTGATCTGACTGGGCGGTGGTGGCTTCGTCCATGCTGTCAGCCGCGAGCATGTTGTCTGCCTGCGCACCGGATTGCGCGGTGGCCTGCACCGCCTTCAGCTGCCGTTTCAGCTGCCGCATCAGCGGCGGCGCGGACTCTTGGCCAGGCTTGCGGCGCAGTTCGGCCGCCCAGCGCGGGTTCTCGATCACGGCCCAGGCGATAGCTTCGTCGTGCAGCGTTCCCGCCTCATCGACCCGCGCCGGGAACACGATCCTGAGCGTGCGCTCGGATGTGCGCGCCTGATCTCCTGCCGCGACAGCAATGGCTGGACGCATGGCGTGCTGCGGGTTTTTGGCCGTCGTCATGTCGCTCGTCGCGCGGGCATCGAGGACGTGGGACGGTGCGCAGTCGCCTTTGGGCGCGCGGCACTGGAACGAGCCTTCAACATTGGTGCCGAAGGTCGCGCAGGCGCTCGCCATAACAGCAAGACCGGCGCAGGCAAGGAAACGGAAGGGGACGCGCTTCCATGTCATAGACTCGGCCGATCACGAGATAGCGCGCCGCCCGGTCGACGTAGAACAGCGTCGACTTGGAGGCGACTTCGCACAGGCCGCCCAGACCCTCGCACGCAATCCGGTCGATCGGGGTCTTGGGGAGGCGCAGCTTGAGCGCAGCCCGAACCGCATCCGTGTCAGGGGCCTTCATTGGTGAGGCAAGGCTGGCGACGGCCCAGCCTGTCGCGGCCGAAAGGGCGATCACCCCGGCGAGTCCGGCAGCAGGCTTGATCCAGCGCATGCGCGTTTTGTGGGGGCGGGGGTTAGTCTCGCTGATCATTGGGAATTCCTCACGAAGACGCCGTCGAGAAACACGATCTCGACCGCGATGCCGGTCGGCATCTCGACGACGGGTTGGTATTGTTCTGCGCGCTCGATCAGGTAGCGGCTGACCGTATCGGCCGCTTCGCCCGCGCCCTGGCCTAGACCGCCCGCCAGAATGTCGGTGGCCGAGAGTTGTTCGCGCTGCTGGCCCGTGCCGACCTGGCCTGCGAAGATCCCGTTGGCGTTAGCCGAGAACCCGCGTCCGAAGCCGCCGACGATCCCGGCCAGCAGCGCCTGGCTGACCAGATTGCCTTCGCGGCTGACGACGCGCCCGCGCACGCCGGACTTGCCGGCAAAGCTGATGAAGCCCTTGACCTCGCTCACGGCGACCCGGCCGCCGGGCTGGTCGCAGGTCATGCGGGCAAGCTTCACATAGACCTTCTCGGACGAGAGATCGCCGCGCGCCGCGCCATTGACGATGCACCCTTCGATCCGCGTCGTGAGGACCTTGCCGTTCTGCATCACCGAGCGCGCGGGGCCCGTGATCCGCAGGACCACCGGAAGCGGATCGGTCTGGCTCGAGACCCCTGCCGAGGCATCGACGCCCACGATGACCCGCGCCGGCGCATAGGAATTGGGCGGCAGATAGTCGGGCGAGTCCTCGACCACGACGGGCGGCGTCTCAGGCCTCGCCGTGCGCGGCCCAACGGGGCCTGCCTTTTCCGAGGCAAAGCTCATGAGCTTGACCTCGCCGGGCGCAAAGGCAGGGCCGGCGTTCTCGGTCGTTGTACTGGCTGACCGGGTGGTCGCGGCCGCGCTGCCGCGGGCGTCGTAGCCTCCCGCTTGCGGGCCATAGGCCGGTGGCGGCGCGGAAGGAGGTGGGGCGGGCGGCCCACTGGCGAGCCGGGTTCTGAGCTCGGCATTCTCCGCCGAGATTGCATCGATCGCTGCCTGCCCGTCGGTGCGCATCGCCTGGTTCTCGGCCTTGAGCGCCGCCAGCTGCTCTTCGATCTCGCCGCGCGGCACGCTCGCATCGCGGAGCGCCTTCTGCTCGCGAGTCACCGCATCGATCCTGTTGCTGTAGGTCGCGACGAACTCGCGGTTGGCGAGGTCGCGGTTGACGATGCCAGCAGTGTCGATGGTCTGTGCAGCGTCAGGATCACTGCCGGCGGGTTTGTCGTCGCCGCCAAGAATGAACCAGCTGCCGCCCACCAGGACGAGAGCACCGATGGCGCCCATCAGCAGCTTCTGGCGACGCGCGGTGCGGGCGTTAAGCTCGGCGACCGGGGAAGGTGCGGGGTGTTCCGTTTGTTCCGGATGCGAGGCAGGTGCGGGTGACGTATCGCTCATTGCTCTGACCCTCCGTTTGCGCCGACGATGAAAGCCGTCGTGCTGCTGCCCGGATCCAACACAGGATTGACGATGGTGACTGCCAGCGTCTCGGCAGGGGCAATGTCGCGCTCCGCCAGTGTCACCAGCGTGGCGCCGCGATTGGCGATGCGGATGACCTTTCCGGCGAGCTCTGCGCCGCGGTAATCGGCGATCAGCTGGACCTCGAGATCGCCCACGCGTGCCGGCGGATTGGCAGATTGCCGGACCTCGAAGCCTTCGACCGTTTGGTCATTTGCCATCGCCTGGATGAGGCGCACCGCGCTGGTTGAAAGCGGGGTCTCGCGCTCCCAGTCCGACGCCTTGCCCTGTGCAATGGCCGGGTTGGCGATGAAGACCTGGACGGCCGGGATTGGCTCGATCTTGCAGGCAAGCTTGTAGACATAGCCCTTGCGGGTGGTGGCAAAGAAGCTGATCGCGCGCGCCGCAAAGGTCTCGGGGACCGAGACATAGATGTCGCCGCGCAGCGGCTCGTTGGTCACCGCGAAATCATTGTAAGGCGTTCCGCTCGAAATCTTCGAGACGCTGGCGAACTGGTCGTCGATCAGCGCAAAGCGGGTGAGCTCGCGCGCCGAGACGGCGCATTCGATGCTCGAGCCGTCGGCGGCCTGCCGGAACTGGTCCGCTGCCTGTGCGCTGGTAGCGCCAAGAGCGAGCAGCGCGGCCGCACAGAGCGCCGCGCGGTGCCTGCGGCGTGGGGCTTGGCAAGCCATCACTTGGCCTCCTTCATCTGTTTTTCGGTGGGAACCTGGGCAAACCCGGCAAGCGCCAGGCGCAGGCCGCGATAGGTCCAGTGGAAGCGGAACCGGCGATCATCGCTGGCGATGACCTGCGCGCCGACGAAGGTCTTGAGCGTGCCCGTCACCTCCGAGGTAAGCGCCTTGGGATCGACCGTCATCGAGCGGATCACGAAAGCCTGGGTGACGTCCGAGCCGCGCTGTTCGGCAACGATCCGGACGAGATCGGCCTTGAGCTGGCCGTGGCTGGCCGGATCGGCGAGCTTGAGGATCTCGGCCATCCAGTAATCGAGGCCCTCGGGGCTGCGATTGAGGAGAACGAGCGCGGTGTCGCGGGTGACGAGCTCGAGATAGTCCGCCTCGACCCCTGCGCTGCTGACGGTCAGCGCGCTTGGCAGGGTCGGGAGCAGAACGACTTCGCGGTCCCGGGTGGCGGCGAGGCCAGCGGTGATCGCCAGCGCGATCCCGAGCCCTGCGCTGGTAAGCGCGAAGAGATTGCGCTGGCGCAGCAGAGTCTGCTGTCGCTCATGAGAAATGTCGGCAAACATGGAGGTCTCCCCTCAACCGGCAAGCAGGCGGCAGTGGGAAGGCGGCGTCGCTTTGAGCCCAAGAATTCCGGCCGGCAGATACCAATATGCGGCATGGGCTACCCAGGAGCTGGCGCGTCCTGCTTTTGCCTTTCGCAGCGCGAACCAGGCGCCGAACGCAACTATGATGCCGATAAAGATATGCTGGCTGAGAATGCCCCAGGTGAAGGGGACAATCATTCCGGCAAACTCGTCGATCGTCCAGAAGCCGATCAGCTCCGGATCGTCGAGCCTGCGCGGGATGATATAGGGATCCTTCATGGCGATGCTGCCTTCCCGTGCCCGATGCGTCAGATGACCGCGGTCACGACCGAAGTGACGATCGGAACGCCGGTGCCGACACCGATGCCGACGCCCACCGGGACAGCGACCTGCCCGAGCGAGAAGCGGCCCGAGGCAAGGCCGATGAGGCCGCCCGCAAGGCTGAGGACGGTGATGATCTTGCCGCCCGAGCCTTCGAGGAAGTTGGTGAACTGGGTGAGGGCAGGATCGAAGGTCGTGTCGGCGCCGGCATAGGCTGCGCCTGCCGCGAGGCTTGCGATGAGAGCCGGGATGGCAAGCGCCATGGTCCGGTCGATCTTGGATGCACGCTGTGCGGGTGCAGAGGCGCGCCGGGGGAGGGTGAGGGGCTGCATAAGAGAACTCCGTCTGGGAGGGTGGATCAGCGTTCTTGCGTTCGCTGTGTGTTCTCTATGCATCTAGGAAATACAGCTAGGAAGTCTGGACCGCTCAGTCCGCCGCGCGGCGGACGCATACGGACGATCAAGATCGAGCTCTGCCAGATTCTCCAACCAGACCAGTGGCTAAAGCACAAAAGAATGTCGATCTAAGCCGCTTTGGCCGTCGGCGCTATTCGACGAATCGTGTCCTATGATGATCCATCCTAGAAACGAGATGTTCGATATATGTTCTAATTTCTTTCTTATGCTCTGCGTGCGCGATATGCCTCCGACTCACATGATCAAAGACAGGAGTCGTCGCCATGCATCAGTCTGCCCTCAATACGAACGCAAGCCTTGCGCGCGTCATAGCGCACGCCATCGAAACGGCCGACAAGCCAAAGCATCAGATCGCCAGCGAAGCGGGCATCCACCGTGAAACCATGCTGAAGGTCATGCGCGGTGAGCGCGCTATCAGCATCGACCGCGCTGTCCGTCTTCTCGAGGTCTGCGGTGTCTCGCCCCATGCCGTGATCGTGCTGACACTGGCCGGAGAGGAAGCGCTGGCATGCGAATGGATGCACCGCGAGATGGGCGCGTTCCTCGATGAGTTCATCACCAGCTTGCCAGGGCAACTCGATCGCACCCTCGGGCGCCGCGTCGATGACCTGAGGCCGCGCTGGGCTAGCGGCACCTCGCAGCTGGTCGCCAAACTACTCTCCCGGCATATCGACGACCTCGCCAATCGCGACATCGCCATGTCGCTGACACGATGAAGCTGGGCAGTTCGGAGGGGACCGAGCCAATAACCCGACTGGACCGCAAATGAATGCAAATCCCAATAAGGCTGAACTAGGTGCCATCTCTGCCGAGATCTCGCTGGCCAGTGTGCCGCCGCCGCGCCTGCTGCGTCTGCCCGAAGTGATGAAACGGGTCGGCTTGCGGCGTTCGGCAATCTACCAGCGAATGAGTGAGGGTCGTTTCCCCAAGTGCCGCACGCTGGGGCCGAAATGCTCGGTCTGGGTTGAAGCGGAGATCAACGCGTGGGTTCAATCCGTCGTCGAGAGCAAGGGCGTGCGGTGATCGGACAAACTTCTTTAGGATAGCCTATGGGCAGTAAACTTCGCCGCAGGTCGATCAGTGAAGCGCCGGCCGAGTCGCCCTACACATGAAATGGATGGGTCCTCAATGTGGGAAAACAACGTGTACCATCTCACTGAGAAGGGCAGCATGCTAGAATTCCTTAGGGCAGGGTGGCTGACCCCTCTGCCGCGTAAAGTGTCCGGTGAGCGATCCCTTTCGGACAGTGTGCGCGCAACGACAACTGCTACGACGCTATAGCTCTGTATCCACCAGCTAGGAGCGCGCTGCTAAAAAGCGAAATCGTCGCTTGTCTGGCGGTCGCCGATCAGAAGCATATCGGCGACCAGACTTAGCGGCGCGATATCGATATCGCTTTGGCCTTTGGCGATCAGGTTGGCAAAGTCCTGATAGAGTGCCGTGTATTCGCATTGTGGTTCGATTGGGAGCACTCCTGCATCCGAATGCAGCGTTCCGCCGCCATCGGACAAGACGAGGTGCTGACCGTCTGCCTCAAGCACCATCGTCCACGTTGGCTCACCGGGCTGAAGGAAGTCGAAGCTCGCGTCGATCATTGCTCCGCCGCTGCGCATCCTGGCGGTGGCCGAGATCGGGGCAGCGCGGTTGCCGGGATAGTTCAGGCAGGCTGATTGCACGATGATTTCGTCGGGAAGGATCGCGGTCAGGATCGATAGCGCGTTGATCGCCGTATCGAACACGCCAAATCCGCCCGGCGCCATGATCCAGTCCTGCCCCGGGTGCCACTGCCGGATGTTTTCGTGCCAGACGATCTTGACCGATCTGACCGGATGACTGCGGCACCATTCAACCGCCGCCCTGACGCCCGCGGCCTTGCGGGAATGCCAGGTGGTATAGAGGGTCCGGCCATGCTGGCGCGCCAGCGCCGCGATGGCGGCAACGCCCCCCAGCGTCGCTGCGGGAGGCTTTTCCAGCATGACATGAAGCCCGGCAGCAAAGGCAGTGCGGGCAATGTCCAGACGCGAAAACGGCGGTGTGCAAAGCGAGACCGCGTCCAGTTCGGTCCCGGCCAACATTGCGTCGACAGTGGGAAAGGCAGGGACTCCCTCGACTTCGCCAGCGTGACTGGCGGTTGCTACCAGCTGGAAGGTGTCGCTGGAGCGGAGCGCAGGAACATGTTGATCGCGGGCAATCTTGCCCACACCGACCAAGCCCAGCCTCAGTGGCCGCCGTCCCGCATCTTCCATCCCGTTCGTCCTTTTATATTATTTATATGTTCCTATCGCAGGATGAATTCGCTATCAAGCGCTTAGCAATGCGGCTCAGACGTTGCTAATGGGCTGCAGGATGAGGCTAACCAATGGGCGATAAGAACGTGGAAACAAGGCGCCTGCGATCGCAGGCATGGTTCGACAACCCGGCAAGCCCGGACATGACCGCGCTTTATGTCGAACGCTACCTGAACTTCGGGCTGAGCCTTGAGGAACTCCAGTCAGGCCGGCCGATTATCGGTATCGCACAGACTGGCAGCGACCTCGTGCCGTGCAACCGCCATCACATCGAACTCGCCAAACGGGTCAAGGAGGGGATTCGCGAGGCGGGGGGCATTGCCATCGAATTCCCGGTGCATCCGATTCAGGAAACCGGCAAGCGCCCCACCGCGGGGCTTGATCGCAACCTGGCCTATCTCAGCCTTGTCGAGACGCTTTATGGCTATCCCATCGACGGGACCGTGCTCGCCATCGGTTGCGACAAGACGACGCCTGCCTGCCTGATGGCTGCGGCCACGGTCAACATCCCGGCGATCGCGCTGTCTGTGGGCCCGATGCTCAATGGGTGGTACAAGGGCAAGCGGACAGGATCAGGCACGATTGTGTGGCGCGCCCGCGAAATGCTGGCAGCGGGCGAAATCGACTACAAGGGCTTCATCGAACTGGTCGCATCATCCGCGCCGTCGACCGGGTTCTGCAACACCATGGGCACGGCGACGACGATGAACTCACTGGCCGAAGCGTTGGGCATGTCGCTGACCGGCTCGGCCGCGATCCCGGCGCCTTACCGTGACCGGCAGGAATGCGCGTGGGAAACCGGGCGCGCGATTGTCGAGATGGTGCGCGCTGATCGCAAGCCTTCGGACATCATGACCCGCGAAGCCTTCATCAACGCGATAAAGGTCAACAGCGCGATCGGCGGGTCTACCAATGCGCCGATCCACATCAATGCGATTGCCCGCCATGTGGGGGTGGAACTGTCCCTTGCCGATTGGCAGGAACATGGTGCCAATGTTCCCCTGCTGGTCAATTTGCAGCCGGCCGGCGAATATCTCGGCGAGGATTTCTACCGCGCGGGCGGCGTGCCAGCGGTGATGAAGACCCTGCTCGATGCAGGCGAGCTTGATGGGGGCGTGCTGACCGCATCGGGCAGGGCCCTGGCGGAGAATCTCGAACAAGCCGAGATTTCCGATATTGACGTAATCCGCCCTTATGATCAGCCCCTGCGTGATGCGGCCGGGCTGATCGTGCTTAGCGGCAATTTGTTCGACAGCGCGGTGATGAAGACCAGCGTGATCTCGGCCGCGTTTCGTGAGAACTATCTCAGCAATCCCGATGATCCGGAGGCTTTTGAAGGCATCGCGGTCGTGTTTGACGGACCGGAGGATTATCACAGCCGGATCGACAACCCCGATTTGCAGGTGGACGAGCGATCGATCCTGATTATCCGTGGCGCTGGCCCGGTCGGCTATCCGGGCGGGGCGGAGGTGGTGAACATGCGGCCGCCGCAATATCTGATCCAGCGCGGCATCACCGAACTGCCCTGCATCGGCGACGGACGGCAGTCGGGGACCAGCGGTTCGCCCTCGATCCTCAATGCCGCGCCAGAAGCGGCGGTTGGCGGCGGCCTTGCGCTGGTGCAGACCGGCGACCGCGTCCGCATCGACATCCGGCAGCGCCGGGTCGACATGTTGGTGTCCGAAGCAGAGATCGCAGCGCGGCGGGCCGCCGCTTGCGAGCGGGCTGACCGGATTGCGCCGCCGTCGCAAACGCCGTGGCAGGCGATCCAGCGCAGCCTCGTGAGCCAGTTCGACAGCGGGGCCATTCTGGAGGAGGCAGCCAGCTTCCAGCGCATCGCCCAGACCTTCGGCGTGCCGCGTGACAGCCACTGAGCCGCGATGATGGCAGATAACTGGCGGATCATTGCGCGGGACCGCTGCGACCTTCTGGGTGAAGGCCCTATGTGGTCGGACCGGGACAATGCCGTGTACTGGGTCGATATTCTCGGCCAGAGGGTCAACCGCCTGTGCCTTGCGTCCGATCAGGTCGCGTCATGGTTGATGCCGGAAATGATCGGCTGGGTGATCGAGCGCGCGCAGGTCGAAGGCTTCATCGCTGGCTTTGCCAGCGGCTTTGCCGCCTTGATCCTTGATCCCTTGCGCATCGCGCCCATCGCCGATCCGCAACCCGGCCATCCGGCCAACCGGATGAATGATGCCAAGGCCGACAGCAAAGGGCGCATCTTTGCCGGGACGAAGGCCGAAGATGGGCAGGCATCCGGCGCACTGTTCCGGCTCGATCCTGATCTCCGGGTTGCGGAAGTCGACAGCGGATACGCCATTGCCAACGGCCCGGCGATATCGCCGGATGGCGCGTTGATGTATCACACCGACAGCGCGCTGAACCGGATCTTCCGGCTCCCGATTGCCGAGGACGGCACGCTTGGGCCGCGTGAGCTGTTTCTGGAATTCCCGCCTGAGTGGGGATCGCCTGATGGCATGACGATCGATGCCGAGGGCGGCCTGTGGGTGGCCCATTGGGGCGGGGCGCGGGTCAGTCGGTTCTGGCCCGACGGCTCGCTGGACCGAGCGATTGCTCTGCCCGCCAGCCAGATTACCAGCTGCACCTTTGCCGGCCCCGATCTCGACCGGATGTTCGTGACCTCGGCGGCAGACGGCGTTGACGAAGAATGGGCGGGGCAGCTGTTCGAGGTCGACCCGGGGGTGAAGGGCCTGCCGACCCTGCGTTTCGGGGGTTAGACCGGCGCGGCGCCTACGGTGGTGTCGTCAGCTTCTGCATCCTCGATCAGAACCAGCACCTCTCCGATCAGGTGGCGCATGGCCTTGCGGGCTTTGTCTGGTTGCCGGCGCGTGATGGCCTCTTCGACCGCAGCGTGATCATCGACACTGGCGGTCCGCCCCTTGATCCGGTTGGTGAAGCGGATCGAGGTGCGCAAGGCCGTGGTCACGATCATCTGGAACTGGGCATAGAAGGGGTTCTTGGTGGCCTGCAATATGGCGATGTGAAAAGCGATATCGGCATCGAGCGGATCATCGAAGCCGCGCTCGGCCTCACGCATGCGTTCGAGCCCGGCGGATATGGCGGCGAGATCCCTGTCATCGGCGACCTTGGCGGCAAGCGCTGCGGCCTCGGGTTCGATCGCGACCCGCAGTTCGTTGAACTGGCGCAGCAGGTCGATCGAAAAGCGCCGTTCGAGCAGCCAGCGCAGCACATCCGTGTCGAACAGGTTCCAGCTGTCGGGCGATTGCACCGAAGTGCCCTGCCGCGGCCGCGCGCTCAGCAGGCCCTTGGCGGTCAGCATCTTGACCGCTTCGCGGGTCACCGAACGGCTGACACCATGCTGTTCGGTAAGCTCGGCTTCTGTCGGGAAGGGGCGATTGGTGTACTTGCCCAGCACGATGTCGCGCCCGAGGCTGTCGAGCATGCCGTAGGTCAGGTTGCGTCCCAAATGCGGCTTGGCGCGGCCCGGCTCCATCACTCAACTCCCTGAATACGGCCACCTCAAGCCCCTTGCGGGTCTTATAAGCGCCGCCAGAAGCTTATGCTAGACACGTATAATAAATCATATAAATATGTTCTCAAAGGCTGAGCGAACCGCGTCAGGCGCGACCGCACATCAGCACAGGGGTTTGAGAGGGGATTCGCGTGAACTTGTCGTCGGTCGATATCGCTGTGGTGATTGCCTACGGGATCGGGATTTTCGTTCTTGCCCAATGGGTCAGTCGGGAAAAGGCGGGGCACGCGACGGATTCCAACGACTACTTCCTCGCGTCGAAAACGCTGCCCTGGTGGGCCATCGGCGCGTCGCTGATCGCTGCCAATATCTCTGCCGAACAGATCGTCGGAATGTCGGGATCGGGTTATGTGATCGGCCTTGCGATAGCATCCTACGAATGGATGGCGGCGCTCACGCTGCTGATCGTGGGCAAGTATTTCCTGCCGATCTTCCTGGCCAACCAGATCTACACAATGCCGCAGTTTCTCGAACAGCGGTTCGGGCCGACGATCCGCACGGTGATGGCGATCTTCTGGTTGGCGCTCTACATCTTTGTCAATCTTACCTCGATCCTGTGGCTGGGTTCGATTGCGGTGACCTCAGTGGCTGGCATCAATCAGGATCTGGCCTTGCTGGGGCTGGGGAGCTTTGCTCTGCTTTACCAGCTGCGCGGCGGGCTCAAGGCTGTGGCTCTGACCGATATTGTGCAGGTGACGCTGCTGGTGCTGGGCGGGCTGGTGATTTCCTATCTCTCGCTGAGCAAGATTGGCGGCGATGCGGGCGTGCTGGGCGGATTTGCCGAACTGACCCGCAGAGCGCCGGACCATTTCGACATGATCCTTTCGCCCGATAGCCCACATTACAAGCAGTTGCCGGGGCTGGCGGTGCTGATCGGTGGCATGTGGATCGCCAATCTGAGCTATTGGGGCTTCAATCAGTACATCATCCAGCGGGCCCTGGCGGCCAAGGACTTGAAAGAGGCACAGCGCGGAGTGGTGTTTGCAGGCTTCCTCAAGCTGCTTATGCCGGTGATTATCGTGCTGCCCGGGATCGCGGCGGTGGTGCTGGAGCCCGATCTGGTCAAGCCTGATGAGGCCTATCCTGCGATGATGTCGCTGCTGCCGGTCGGGCTGCTGGGGCTGGTCTTTGCTGCGCTGATTGCCGCCATCATCGCTTCGACCGCGTCCAAGATCAATTCGATCGCAACGATCTTCACCCTCGACATCTACGCGAAGTTCAAGGATGCAAAGCCGCTGGCCGCCAATGATACCGATGACCGCGCGCAGCAGGCGCATCTCGTGCTGGTGGGGCGCATTGCCGCGACAATCGCGATCATTCTGGCGATGCTGACGGCTCGGCCCTTGCTGGGCAGCCTTGATCAGGCGTTCCAGTACATTCAGGAGTTTTCGGGCTTTGTGACGCCTGGCATCACGGTCATCTTCCTGCTCGGCCTATTTTGGCGGGGGGCGACAGAGGCGGGCGCCTTGACGGGGGCTGTGGCGTCGGTTGTCCTGAGCTTCGTGTTCTGGTTTCCGGCTGATATGGGAGGCATCGAGGCGCTTAATGCCGTCCCCTTCATGAACCGGATGATGATCGTGTTCCTTGCCTCGCTCGCGCTTGCTGTCGCGGTGTCGCTTGCGCGGCCCGCGCAGCGCGAAAGCAACCGCATCCGGATGGACGGCGTGTCATTCGCGACCACCGCCGGATTCAATATCGCCGGGGTTGCCATCATCGCGATCCTGATCGCCCTTTATGCGACATGGTGGTGACATGACCGGCGCATTCATTGCCATCGACTGGGGTACGACCAACCGACGGATATACCTTATCGTTCAGGGGAGGGTCGTCCGCAGCGAGCGTGACGACACCGGGGCACTGGCTATGGCGGGTGCCGGTTACCACGAGGCCATCGCGGCGATCCGCGCGGAGTATGGCGACTTGCCGGTGCTGATGGCGGGCATGGTCGGATCAAGCCTCGGATGGAGCGATGCGGGCTATGTCGGGCTGCCTGCCGCCATCCCTGAACTGGCGGGCGGCCTCCACCGGATCGACCCGCGCACCGCAATCGTGCCGGGCCTGTGCATCGACAATCGGGATCGCACCGACGTTATGCGCGGTGAGGAAGTGCAATTGCTCGGCGCAGTGGCCAAGGGACTTGTGCCGCGCGATGCCTGGCTGTGCCAGCCGGGAACCCACTGCAAATGGGCTGAGGTCAGCGATGGCAGGATCACGAACTTCATCACGGCCATGAGCGGCGAGCTCTTCGCTCTGTTGCGCCAAAGCGGCGTGCTGGCGCACCATCTGACGGGCCCCGTGGCAGACAATGACGCCTTTGCCCACGGGGTCGCCGAAGGGGCGGGGCGCGATCTTGCGGCGAGCCTGTTCTCGGTGCGATCGCTCGGCGTGCTGGGCAAGCTGCCGGACGGTGATGCGTCATCCTACGCCAGCGGAATCCTGATCGGCAGTGACGTGGCCTGCCGCCTCCGCAAGATCGGAGCAGCGCCCGTCCATATCCTTGCCGACGCCGAACTTGGCGGCCTCTACCGCCGCGCCGTATTGATGCTGGGAGGCAAGGCGACCCTGGTCGACAGCCATGCCGCCTTCGTCGCCGGGATCACCGCCATTTGGGACATGTCGCAATGACGCACCACTTCGAACAGGCTTTCGCGCAATGCCCGCTGGTTGCCATCCTGCGCGGCATCACTCCGAACGAGGCCGTAGCCATTGGCGATGCGCTGGTGGACGCGGGTTTCCGGATCATCGAGGTGCCGCTCAATTCGCCAGACCCGCTCGCTTCCATCAGCCTGCTGGCGCGGCATTTTGCCGGGACGGGCGTTGTCATCGGCGCCGGCACCGTGCTGGACAGTGCCAGCGTTGCACGGGTCGAGGAGGCGGGCGGCCGTCTGATCATTGCCCCCAACTGCAACCCGGAGGTGATCGCCGAGGCGGTGGCCCGCGATCTGATCGCTGTGCCCGGCATCGCCACCCCGACTGAGGCGTTCGCCGCCATTGAGGCCGGGGCCGCCGCGCTCAAGCTGTTTCCGGCTGAGGCGGCATCGCCTGCGGTGCTCAAGGCGATGCGTGCGGTGCTGCCTGGTGGCATGCGGATCCTGCCGGTCGGCGGGATCACGCCTGAGGGCATGGCAGCATGGCGGGCGGCCGGGGCGGCGGGCTTCGGGCTGGGCTCTGCGCTCTATCGCCCGGGCCTGTCGGTGGAGGAAGTGCGGGCCAGCGCGGCCCGCTTCATCGCGGCATGGCGCGGTGACTGAGGTGCGCCTTCTCGCCTGGCGCCTGTGTCTGCTGTGGCTGGCGCTGCTGGCGGCACCGGCCCACGCGCAAAGTCCCGATTTCAACCGCGGGTGGCAATTCCAGCGCAGCGATGCGCCTTTCGATAGCGCGGTGTTCGACCCCGACCGGAGCGAGCGGGTCGACCTGCCTCACACCACCCGGATCGAGCCGCGCATCGTCAATGACCAGTGGCAAGGCACGGCCTTCTACCGCAAGACCTTCACGGCCCCCACGGCCTGGGCCGGGCAGACCGTCTATCTGCGGTTCGAAGCGGCGATGAATGTCGCAAGGATCAGCGTCAACGGCACCGACGTGATGACCCATCTGGGCGGATGGCTGCCGTTCACCATCGATCTGACCCCGCATCTGCGGCTGGGCGGACGGAACGAGATCCTCGTCCGGCTCGACAATCGGGATAATCCGATCACTGGCCCCAAGCCTTTGTCTGAGCTTGATTTCAACACCTACGGCGGCCTTTATCGCGGCGTCAGGCTGATGGTGAAGCCGCCGGCCCACCTCAGCGACGAGATGCTCGCCGACAGGGTCGCGGGTGGCGGGCTGTTTGTGACCTATCCGTTGGTGACGGGTGATCAGGCCAGAATCGCAATCGCCGCCTATCTGCGCAACGCCGCTGACCGGCAAGCGGTGGTCACAATCCGCCACCGGCTTTATGATGGCCGCGCGCTCATTGGTGAAAGCCGGGCCGAACAGGTATTGGAGCCACTGGCTGCGCTTGATGATCGGCAGGAAATCACCCTGTCGTCGCCAAAGCTATGGTCGCCTCGCACCCCGCATCTCTACCGGCTTGTTACCGAGGTGATTGATGACCGCGGCCGGGTTGATCGCAGCGAGCGGCAGATCGGCGTGCGCCAGTTCGCCTTTACCGCCGATGGGCAACTGCTGATCAATGGCGAGCCGACGTTCCTGCGCGGGGTCAACCGCCATCAGGAATATCCCTTTGTCGGCTATGCGCTCTCGCCGCAGGCCGATTACCGGGACGCCAAGCTGATCAAGGAGGCCGGGTTCGATTACGTGCGCCTGTCGCATTATCCGCACTCGCCGGGCTTCATGGCGGCGGCTGATGCTCTGGGGCTCGTGCTGATCGACGCCATTCCGGGCTGGCAGTTCCACAATCCCGATCCCGCATTCGCGGTGCAGGTGCTGCAAACCTGCCGCGACATGATCCGCCGTGACCGCAACCATCCCAGCGTGCTCGCGTGGGAATGCTCGCTCAATGAAAGCGCCATGCCCAAACCGCTGGTGCAGGCCTTCGACCGCGTGGTGGAGCAAGAATATCCCGGCGCCTTCTCCGCCGGTTGGCAGAATGACGGCTACGACATCTTCCTGCAGGCGCGCCAGCATCGCCTCCAGCATTATGAGCAGCCCGATCGGCCCTATGTTGTGTCGGAATATGGTGACTGGGAATATTATGCGCAGAACGCGGGCTTTGCGCAGGACCAATGGGGCGACCTCAAGGAAGCCGAGCGCACCTCGCGCCAGGCGCTGGGTGCAGGTGAGGCGGCTTTGCTGCAACAGGCCACCAACCTGCAGGAAGCGCACAACGACAACTTCACCACGCCCGCCTTTGCGGACGGGTATTGGGTGATGTTCGATTACAATCGCGGCTATGCCGATGATCTGGAGACATCGGGGCTTATGAGCCTCGAACGGCTCCCCAAATTCGCCTATGATTTCTTCCGGTCTCAGCGTTCGCCTGAGGAACGCTCGGAACGGTTCAGCGGCGGGCCGATGGTTCGCATTGCCAGCTACTGGACGCCTCGCTCATCCTTGCAGGTCCGGGTCTTTGCCAATGTCCAAGAGGTTGAGCTGCTGCTGAATGGCCGCAGTCTGGGCCGGCGAAAGCCCGATCAGGGCCGCATATCGTCCCATTTGGCGCATCCACCCTTTACCTTCGCGGTCGATGGTTTTGTTCCCGGCACGCTCGAAGCGCGCGGTTACATCGGCGGCGCGCTGGTCGCACAGCATCGCATCACGACGCCCGGCGCGGCGACTGCATTGTGCAGCGTACTCGACGATGGCGGCGTGCCTCCGGTGACCGGCGATCTGATCTTCCTGCGTGCCCGTCTGCTCGATGCTGACCGGAACCCGGTCCCTGATCAGGCGGCCGTCGTCACCTTCGCGCCGCCCAAGGGCTATGCCATCGTCGGCCCGGACACCGCGACCGCGGAAGCGGGCACGGCTTCGGTACTGGTGCGCGCGGTGACGGCTCGGCGCGGCCAGCGCGCGCGCCTGGAGGCTACTGGCTTGCGCGACGCCGGAGTCTGCCCCGGTCGCTAGACTCCCGCCCGCGCAGCGCAGGGCAATTATCACGAACGAACAACGCGCGTTGACGCCTTGAACACAGATTGCGAATTGCTATCTTCAAATTATCTGATAAATACGATATTGCGAGAAGCGGAGAGAGCGCCTGAACGCACGAAACATCAGGCCGACTTGCTTTGGGGAGAGCGATAATGAGGAAATGTGTGTGCGCATCGGCGAGCCTGCTTGCGATCGCCATGTGGTCGGCGGGCGCTGCTGCGCAGGACAAACCTGCCACCGACGCGCCTGCCGAGGAGGAAGATGGCGAAATCGTCGTCGTCGGGTCTTTCCAGGCGGCTTTGGAAAGCGCCTTCAATGACAAGCGCAACGCCGATCAGGTGGTGGATGTAGTGTCGGCCGAAGATCTGGGCCGACTGCCCGATATCAGCATCGCCGAAGCGATTGCGCGGCTTCCCGGGGTGGTCGCCAACCGTGACCGCGGCAATGCCACCGAACTTTCGGTGCGCGGCCTTGGCCCCAATCTGACCGCGACCTTCCTCAATGGCCGCGAGCTGGCGACCGGCGAAAACAGCCGCAACATCCGCTATGAAACCTACCCGGCAGAGCTTTTGCAGGGCGCCTATGTCTTCAAGTCGCCCAAGGCCGACAATGTCGAAGGCGGGATCGGCGGCGCGATTGATCTGAGGACAGTGCGCCCGCTCGACATCGGCAAGCAGCGCATCGTGATGAACCTGCGCGGCAGCTATTTCGATCTTGGCGACGACATTCGCGACACCAAGTCGACGGGCTATATCGGCTCGATTTCCTATGTGGATCAGTTTTTTGACAACACGCTGGGGGTTGTCCTTTCCTACGCCCGGCGCGAACAGCCGACTGTCAGCACCAGCACGTCGATTTTCCCTTCGGGCCCGCGCTCACCCTTCGGCAATGCCAACACCGCAGCCTTCGATGCAGCCGGGATTGAGCGCCTGCCGTTCGGATTTGACGTCGGGGTGCGCGGCGGGAACGACACGCGCGATGGCGTGGTCGCAGCGGTGCAATGGCAGCCATCGGGTGCCTTCGAGATAAACGCCGATTTCTTCTATTCGAGCCTCGACTTCGTCAACCCGTCGCAGGGCATCCGGATCGAGGGCGTGAACAGCGAATTTGGCAATCTCTACACCAATATCCAGGGCACCGATGGGTCGCTGACAGCGGGTACGATCACGCAGACGGCAAATTTCGGTCTGAGCATCAGCAATGTCAACGAACGTTATACGCTGAGTGATGACGCGTATGCGGGTGGGCTCAACGCGGAGTGGTCGTCGGGTGCTTTCACGCTTGAAGGCGACTTCGGCTATTCGCGCAACACGCGCAATGCCGAGTTCGTCTCCGTCGAAACCGAATTGCACGGCTATGCCGGCAATACGCCGTTCCAGCTGACGAACGGGCCGTCCGTGGCCTTCTCGACCCTGACCAATGGGCGCAGTGTGTTCAGCTTCAATAATGATCTGTCAGACCCGCAGACCAACCTAATCTCGCAATTGCGCGTTCCGGACTCCGACACGATTGTCGACGAGATTTTCAGCTACGCCCTGACCGGCAAGCTGGAGGTGGGCGGGTTCCTGAAATCGCTCGAATTTGGAGCACGCTATTCGGACCGGCAAAAATCCCTTGTGGCGCGCTCGGCCTTCGGTTTCGTCAATGAGGCTGATCGTCGCAGCGTGCCCGCCAGTTTGCTCCAGACACCGCTGACTGGGGCTGGCGGCGTTACATTCCCTCGCTCCCTCGCTTTTGATCTAGACGGCGTGATCGATCAGGTGTTCGGAGGCTACACCCCGGTCCAGGCGAACTTCAACCGGCCCGAAAGCTGGGTGGTCGAGGAGGAGATCCTTTCAGGCTTCGCGCTCGCCAATTTTGAAGGATCGCTGGCTGGCATGCGGCTGACAGGCAACGTCGGGGTGCGCGTTGCCCGGACGGAAACGGTGTCGTCCAGCACAAGGCTGCAGAATGGTGCCGAGACCAACTTTGCCGAAGTGCTGACGCCGTTCAGCGTCGAAAACGCCTATACCGACGTCTTGCCGAGCCTGAACATCGCACTTTTTCCAGGCGAGAAGCACATTATCCGCTTCGGAGCGAGCAAGGGCATCTCGCGCGCGCCGCTGGATGATCTGAATGCCGGTGTCAGCGAGTTCAACTTCGGCACGCGCGAAGCCTTCGGCGGCAATCCGCTGCTGGAGCCATTCCGCGCCAACCAGCTTGATCTGACCTATGAATGGTATCGCAACGCCAACTCGGTGCTGACGGTCAGCGCGTTCTACAAGGATGTCGAAACCTTCATCGTGCGGTCAGTCCGGACCGGCGTGACGCTACCATCCGGTTTGACCGGCAACTTCATCCAGCCGATCAACGGTCAAGGCGGTGACATCAAGGGGGTCGAGATCGCGGTATCGCAGGGGCTCACGTTCCTGCCCGAGCCTCTGAACGGGCTGGGCGTCTATCTCAACTATTCCCGGATCGACAGTAACATCGAAGTCGGCCCGGCCTTCGTGGAGGGCGTGTTCCCTTTACCAGGCTTGGCGGAAAACACCTTCAATGCCCAAGTTTGGTTCTACAAATCCGGGTTCGAGGCGCGCTTGGGATACCGCTACAACGATGCATTCGCCACGGAACTGGGCGATGTGCCTGGGCAGGTACTGTTCAGTGACGCAGCAGAGGTCGTCGACTTTCAAATGTCCTATGAATTTCCGGCGAGTTCAAGCCTGAAAGGTCTGAAGCTCCTGTTGCAGGCCAACAATCTCACTAATGCACCCTTCGAAACCTTCTATGGAATGGATGGCGTGCGTGGCCGGTATGAGGAATTCGGGCGACGCTACTGGTTTGGTGCCAGCTACGAGTTCTGATGAAACAATGCGCGGGGGAGTTGTGAGGCACCGTGCCTGCTACAACTCCTCCGCCTATCGGGATAAAGCCAATGCGAACCATTGTTGGACTTGCTCTGGTATCGGCAGCCTTTCTCGGCGTGGGCTGTGCCGCCGCTCAGGCTCCGGCGGCCGCCGCGCAGCAGGACAAGGCCTGGCGCGGGGTTGACCTTTCGTATGTCAACGAACTCGAAGCTTGCGGCGCCAAATATCGCGACGACAACGGCTATCTGGATCCCTACGCTATCTTCGCCAGAGCCGGGGCCAACGTCGTCCGGCTGAGGTTATGGCATTCGCCTGACTGGACAACCTACAGCACGCTGGAAGATGTCAAGCAGTCCATCCGCCGCGCCAAGGCGAATAACATGAAGGTGCTGCTGGATTTTCACTATTCCGATGATTGGGTGCACCCGGGCAAGCAAATCGTGCCCAAGGCGTGGGCGGGTCAGTCCGACGATGAACTGGCGGCAAGGCTTGGCACATACACGAAGTCGGTGCTGCGTTCGCTCGATCAGGATGGCCTGCTCCCGGACTATGTCCAGATCGGCAACGAAACCAACACCGATATGCTGATCGACAAGGAAGTGCCCGAGGCCGCGCCGATCAACTGGCAGCGCAACGTCAAATTTTTCCTCGCCGGTGTGACTGCGGTCAGAACAGTCGAGAAGCAGACCGGCAAGACCATCAGGGTGATGCTGCACGCCGCCCAGCCCGAGAATATCGAACCTTGGCTGGACGCAGCCGCTCCGGCTGGCTTGCCCGATTTCGACATCATCGGCCTCAGCTACTACGAAAAATGGTCGTCCATGTCGCTTGCCGCTATCGGGCCGAAGGTCGCGCGGCTGCGGGCGAAGTACGGCAAAGACGTGGTGATTGTGGAAACCGCTTATCCGTGGACGCTCAAGTGGAACGACCAGATGGGGAACTTGCTGGGAGAAGATAGCCTTTCGCCGGGCTATGAGGCGTCGCCCGAGGGGCAGCGGCGCTATCTTGTGCAGCTCCAGCAGTCGGTCACTGCCAATGGTGGCCTCGGCATCGTTTATTGGGAGCCCGCCTGGATCTCCAGTTCGTGCAAGACCCGGTGGGGCACGGGGTCGTCGTGGGAAAATGCCGCGCTGTTCGATTTCAAGGGTCGGCTGCTCCCCGGCGCTGCATTCCTGAAGCCGGTAGAGGGCAAATAGGCCAGCGAGCCTGGAGGCTGATCCGGATCAGTGTCGTGCTTCGGCCGTGACCGGGACACCGCGGTCGTTTGCGAGGGCGGCGTTGAGCAGGGCAACCCATGCGGCATATCCGGCTGCGGTCAGATGGACGCCGTCATCGGTGAATTCGGCTCTCAACAAGCCATTGCCATCGACGGCCATGCTGTAGGTGTCGATCAGGCTAGCGCCATGTATGCCCGCCACGTCGCGCAGCTTCGCGTTGATGGCGCGGACCTTGTTGTTCAGCTGGGGGTCGCTGCGAACAGGGAGCACAGTCTGGACGAAAATCTGCGTCCGCGGGCTTGCGCCTTTCACGGCGACAAGCATTTTTTCGATATTGCCGACCGTCCGCTTTGCCGAGTTGGCCGACCACAGATCATTGGTACCGATCATGATGAACAGAGCGCGTGGCTGTGTTGCGATGATTTCGTCCAGCCTTCCCAGCACGCCATCGGTGGTGTCCCCCGCGATCCCGCGATTGCGGACGACCGCTTGGGCCACGAGCGAGCCGCTCCAGTCGTGGCGTTCCGTCAGGCTGTCGCCCAACATCACGATCTCACCGCAGTTTAGTGGGAATCGCACGAATTCCGCGATCCTGTTTGGATAATGGTCGCGAGCAAAGGCGGTGTGCGTGGCGATGCGCAAGGTGCTTGCGGGATAATCCTGCGAGCCGATAGCGCGGCACATTTCGGTGGCCTGCGGGTCTTGTGCTGAGGCAGCGGGGTGCGCGGTGGCGGACAAAACAACCAACACCGCCATCGGAATGCTCATATGCACGGACATCGAAACCCCCTCGTCAAGGAAATCGTATCATATATATCATATAAAACTTTCTGCAAACAGAGGGTAGCGGCTTGCCCAGAGCTGTCGGGCAGGGTGGATCAACTTTGACCATCTTCAGAGCCTGCAAATGCACCCCTTAGGCCAATCGCGTGCTTTGCGGTGGTTAGCATTGTTGTGTCGTTAAGGTCTGAAAAGTGTCCGCTGAGCGATCCCCATTTGTCGAGGGCAAGGGTCGCTTAGCGCCCTTTGCTGGCGGGTCACCTGCTTCGATCCAGTTGCTTTGGGTCGCTACGAACTCGCGGTTTGGCGAAAGCGCGTTTGACGATGACAGCAGTATCGATAGTTTGTGCAGCGTTAGGATCACTGCTGTCGACCCTGTCGGCGCCGCCAAGAATGAATGGCTGCCGCCCATCAGCAGCTTTTGGGGACGCCTATTGCGGGCGCGGAGCTTAGTGACCGGCAAAGGTTCACGGCGCCAAGTGCACAGCATGTGAGTTGGTGCTGGTGTCTTCGATACGAATGTCAGCCTTTCGCGCGTCATCACGCGCGCCATCGAAACGGACGACAAGCCAAAGAACCAGATCGCCAATGAGGCCGGGATCCACCGCGAAACTATGTTGAAGGTCATGTGCGGTGAGCGCGCGATCAGCATCGACCGCGCTGTGCGTCTCCTCGAGGTCTGCGGTGTATCCCCTCATTCCGCGATCATGCTGACATTGGCCGGAGAGGAGGCGGTGGCTTGCGAATGGATGCACCGCGAAATGGGGGCCTTCCTCGATGAGTCCATCACCAGCTTACCGGGTCAGCTTGACAGCACTCTCGGACGCCGTGTTGATGACCTCATGCCGCGCTGCTTGCTGACGGCACCTCGCAGTTGGTCGCCAAACTACTCCCGACATAGTGATGACCTCGCCAATCGCGACATCGCCATGTCGCTCGCCAGATAAGGCGGGCGAACTGGAGCGGAACGACGCGATAACCCGGCAGGACAGTTAATGGCTCAAAATCTGAAAAACGATGCAGGAAGTGCCACCACCCACGAGCCTCAAATTGTCGGCGCGGCACCAACGCGTCTTTTGCGCCTACCGGAGGTTATGCAACGCGTCGGACTCCGCCGCTCGGCGATATATCCCCCCGGCCAGCTCGTTAAGCGCGGCGCCTTGGGCAAACAAAGTCCCGTCGTCGCTGAGCTCGGCGACCGGCCCGGTCAGCGCCCGCGGACGCGCTTGCCAGCGGGTCGGCACCATCCGTGCCAGCTTATCGGTCCACCAGTCCCACCCCTCACGCAAGGCAGCGCCCAAGGTGGTCATATCCATATCGAGCAGGGTGCCGGTCCGGATCATGCCGCGCCCCCCGAACAGGTGCCGGTTTCGGGATCGACCGCGCAGGAGGCGTTGACCGTGGGCGCGGGGCGAATGATCAGGTCGGGCCATTGCCGCCGGTCGCCCTCGAAGAACGCCACACGAATGCGGATCAGTGCCGGGGGGGCACCGCGTTCGATCCAAGATGTGCGCCAGTCACGCCGCGTGCCGCCGGGCAGGCTGCCGTAATAGGCGATCTCCAGCCGCTCGACATTGGTCAGCAGCACCTGCGGCGTCCACCCCGACACCCCCGGCGCATAGGGATCGATCCCGGCTGTGATATCGGGCAGGGCATAGAGCACCAACTCGCCCTCGCTGCTGCGCGCCAGCCGGTAACGCATCAGGCTGGCAGGGCGTTCTGCGGGAGGGGCCGGGGCGAAAAAGCTCAGCAGCGCCGCATCGCCGTGAATGTCGGTGATGGGCCCGGCAAATTCGAAGCGGGTATTAGGCACTAGCGCCTCGATCCGGTCACGCAGTACAGTCTGCGAGGTGATGATCGATGCATTGCGAACACCGCGCGCCCGCGCCTGCGCCGCGGTCTGGAAGCCGAGTTGCGCGCCGGCGAGCACCATCCCCGCCAGCACCGCAACGATGGCGAGGCTGACCAGCAGCTCCACCAGCGTAAACCCGCTCTCTGACGCGCGCCGCACGGTCATGATCCGGCGACCCGCAAAGTGGTCAGCTGCGCGAGCGGCTGTCCTGATGGCCCTGTCCCGGCTGTGACCGTGATCTGATCGAGCGCAGGGCTGGCAAAAGTGCTGCGATAGGGCTCGATGCGCATCCGCCACGCAATCGCGCCGCTGCGCCCTTCGCGGGTCACGAACCGGCCCGGGACGGCCACTTCGGCTACGGCAAGCTGTGATTGCGCCACCAGCAGCGCCGCACTGCGATCTTCGTTGAGGCGCGCGGCGCGGGCAAGGCGGGTATGAATTCATGAGCATTGAACGTCCATCTAAACGGAAGGCTAGCGGTTATGCCCCATCAGGCTGACCGGGCTTACAGGGTCATGGGTTATTCATAGATTATCGGCGCCTTTTTCGGGAGAAATTGAAGGTCAGATCCGAGGGGTGCCCAGCTTTCACCTAAGGGATATGGCCGGAGGGACTGAAGCGAGCGCCCGAAAATAAGCAAATCTCGAACTCCTTGCCGGGCGGGTTGGCGACATAAAGGGCTGATACTTTATATACCAAAATAATACCATTGACAACATTATGGGCTTTGATAGGTTCGATACGGCATTGGGCGTTTCGATCAACGGGCGTGACTTGGCAAGCCAATGCGCACGTGGGTGCGAGCGCGCAACGTGCCAAATTTGGACAAGAGGGAATTCGGGATGGGCAAGTTAAGGGAAGTCATTTTTGGGGGATTGGCGGCAAGCGCATGGGTGATGTCACCAGCTGTCGCGCAAGCGCAGGACAATGTGCAACTATATAGGATACCAAAAAACTATTTGTTAAATGGTGTTACATATCCGAATTTAGAAGGCCATGTGATCAATATCGCAAACGTCGATAATCTTGTTCTGAAAAACCCTCCTCTGCTTTCAGAAAAAGTTTTGTGCGCCCGAATTCACCCGGACACCGAGTCTTTGGCTGGTCAAAATAAAAGAACTGCGTGTACTAATGGGACGACTTACACCTGCAAGCAATTGTACAGTGATACCATTCATAACTCGGGCGTTGCCGACTTGGACCGCATGGTTCCAAATATGCCGATCCATTACTGGGTAAATGAAGCAAAGGGAGCAAATACAGCGAAAGATTACATCGGGCTAAATCTCGGATTTTTCAATACGCGTCAGTTGCCCGGTCGTGACCCGAGCGACACCGCGTGGAAGCCGATTTATCAAGAAACTTGCGGTCGAACTCTCGGGCCGCTCAAGCGTGAGGGCGCAAATGCGCTCAGCCAATGGTACAGCCGCGCTTTCCATGTTGAAAAGAAAGCTGATGGGACCAGTGATCAGTATTTTGGGGCGTTGAGGATCACGCCTGGTAGCCCTAGTGGCGGCATCGGTGCGGACCAGCTTGCGACTACAACCCCGTCCGCTTATGATGCTGATTTGGTCTTTAGTGGAGTGTTTATTCGCTGGAATCAAGCAAACCTCGCGCAGACCCATCAAAATATACCTGATTTTGTTGAGGAAAAGTGGGATTCGGTAGTCGGTCGAACTGCTGTTGGATTTAATTATCAGACAAAAAAAGTGAGGTTCGTCGTCATTCAAAATGGGCGTGATGGAATAGGTCAGGGCGCTAGTGTCGATACGATCCGGAATCTCGTCGGATCTGCTACAGAATATCCCTACGTAATGTTGCTTGATGGTTCAGGATCGAGCCAATTAGCTACTTCCAAGACAGCGCTTACCGCAACTGGGGCGCAATACATTGCACGTCGCGCTGATTGTTTGTTCCGAACACAATATGTCAAAGACTGTTCGGATTGGGGTGATCTTGTTGGCCCAAAGTTTGTAAGTCACTGGGGTAGCACATATTATAAGGCCAATGGAACGACAGGAAACGTCTTTGTGGATCGTCCAGTTCCGTCGTTCATTGTTTTTGAAGACAATTAAAGGTTAGCGTTATTTTATTTGGCGAGGGATCCGTCAGGATCCCTCGCCTTACGTTTTGCAGATTTATTGAAGATCGAACATGTCGCGAATCCCAGCTTTCCCGCGGCTCGTAAAGCCTATTAGCTATTCTGCGTATCAGCGCGTTTGAAGCAGGCCATTATTCATCAATTTATACGGCGGCTCTGTCAGAGCAAATACACCGTGCTGGCGGAATGGGTGCGATAGGCTGGAGCGGTGCGATGCCCAGACCCAAGAAGCCAGCCAGCCCGTTCCGGTACTTCAACTCCTCACCCGAGATCATCCGCCTTGTGGTGATGATGTACGTGCGGTTCCCGCTGAGCTTGCGGAACGTGAAGGACCTGCTGGCCGAGCGCGGGATCGACATCTGCCACGAGACGGGACGGCACTGGTGGAACAGGTTCGGCCCGCTGTTCGCTGCAGATGTGAGAAAGCAGCGCGTGAACCGAATGAAGGGTTTTCGCCAATGGAAGTGGCACCTCGATGAGGTGTACGTGAAGATCAACGACGACATGCACTACCTCTGGCGCCCGGTCGATCAGGAGGGCGAGGTGCTCGAGAGCTACGTCACTAAGACGAGAGACAAGAAGGCTGATTTGCCTTCATGAAGAAAGCGCTGAAGCGCCACGGCTCGCCCGAGACAATCACCACCGATTGCCTGCGCTCCTACAAGGCGGCAATGACCATCCTCGGCAACACCGATAAGCAAGAGGTGGGACGCTAGGCCAACAACCGGGTGGGGACTGTCAGGATTTTCGTGTGTGGGCGGGCATAATGGGTAAGAAGGAGTCCCACTATGTCCCGACGCAAAGAACCTGTGATCCCGCCTGATTTGCTGGATCAACTTTTGGCTGGCGGCGCTGCTGCTGCGGCCCTGCAGCAAGGCGGCTTGCTGGATTCGCTGAAGAAAGCCTTGGCTGAACGCGCGCTCAATGCCGAGATGGATCATCATCTCGGCCACGAGGAGCAGGCTGGCAACAGCCGCAATGGCTATGGCCGCAAGACCGCTGCCACCGACACCGGCAAGATCGAGGTTCCGCGCGACCGGCAGGGCAGCTTCGATCCGCAGCTCATCGCCAAGTATCAGCGCCGGTTCCACGGCTTCGACGACAAGATCATCTCGATGTATGCCGGGGTATGACCGGGTGCTGCTCGCGAAGGCGAACAGCCTGTCGTCCAAGGATGCGGCGTTGTTTACCGGCGACCGGCTTCGATTCCCGAATATGCCCAAGGAAAGCGCGGCAGACGCAGAGCAATCGCGCGACACAACTTTGCAGTTCTACCGGATGTTGCCGACAGTGCGGATCACTGACGTGCTGCATCAGGTCGCCAAATGAACGGGCTTCACCGACCATTTCACCCATGTCTTGACCGGACTCCCCCCGAGTGACGAAAAGGCATTCATTGCCAGCCTGATCGCTGAAGCCACCAACTTGGGCCCAAGCCGAATGGCCGATATCTGCAACGTCGCATCACGGCGGGCATTGCTCATAATGCAAACCTGGCACACGCGCGAGGACACATTCAGGGCGGCATTGGCCACGCAGACCGACGCGATCCATGCCGAACCTGTCGCCGCATGGTTCGGTGAGGGTTGGCGCGCTTCGGCTAATGGCCAGCATTACTATCTTGGCGGACCAGGGGAAAGTGGCGGGGCAGTCAACGCCCACTACGGTCGCGATCCCATCATCAAGATCTACACCACGATCACAGATCGCTACGCCCCACTGCACCAAACCGTAATTGCCGGGACCGCGGGCGAGGCCATCCATGCGCTTGACGGCATTCTGGGCCATCAGAGCGGCGTCGATGTGTCGATGGCGGCGGTGTGTCCGATATCGTGTTTTGCGTCATGACGATGCGGGGGCTCAACTTGGAGCCAAGGATCCCCCGGCTTTCTGATCGGAGACTGTACGCGTTCGAACCGAAGGCCCGCTATGGCAGGCTTGCACCGCCGTTCGGCCACCGCCTCGACCAAAATCCCATCCGCAGCCACTGGGAAGAGATACATCAGGTCATCGCGGCGATGCGCAACCGCGTGGTGACCCCGTCGCTGGTCTTGCGAAAGCTTTCTGCCTATCGGCAACAGAACAGCCTTGCCGCAGCCATGCGTGAAATCGAGCGGATTGAGAGGACCCTCTTCACCTTGCGCTGGTTCGAGGACCCCGATTTGCGCAAGCTTGTCACCGCCGAACTCAACAAGGGCGAAGCCCGCAACACCTTGGCGCGGACCGTTGCGTTCCATCGCCTTGGCCGGTTCCGTGATCGCGGCACCGAAAACCAGCAACTTCGCGCCGCCGGGCTTAACCTCGTGTCGGCCGCGATCATCCTCTACAACTGCAAGAATCTCGCCTGGGCAGCGCGCGCGCTCAAAGCACGGGGGCCGCCCGGCATCGACGGTCTACTGCGGCAAATCTCCCCGCTGGGCTGGGATCACATCAATCTGACCGGAGATTATGCATTCTCCGACGATGCCCAACTCGACCACGACGGGTTTTTGCCCCTTCGGATCGACGCGCTGTGATCGAAATCTGCCCTTCCTAGGAGATCCAATCCTACCGTATATCTGTGTCCCAATGATGCACTGAGGCCATTTCACTCAAGGGCATAAAGCCGCCTGAGCTGCTGCGAGCCGCGCAATCGGCACGCGGTAGGGCGATGTGCTGACGTAATCGAGCCCGACGCTCTCGCAGAAGGCGATGCTCGCCGGGTCGCCGCCATGCTCGCCGCATATGCCGAGCTTGATGTCGGGCCGCGTCGTCCTGCCCCGCTCTGCCGCGAGTTCCACCAGCTGGCCGACGCCCTCGATATCGAGGCTGACGAAAGGATCGCGCGGGAAGATGCCCTTGTCGACATAGACAGAGAGGAACCGCGCCGCATCGTCGCGGCTGACGCCCAGCGTGGTTTGCGTCAAGTCATTGGTGCCGAAGGAGAAGAACGCGCCTTCCTCGGCGATCTCGCCGGCCATCAGCGCAGCGCGCGGCAGTTCGATCATCGTGCCCACGAGGTAATCGACCCGCGTGCCGGTCTCGGAGAACACCGCTTCGGCCTCCTTGTCGACCAGCGCCTTGAGGATCGCGAGTTCGCGCTTCGTCGCCACCAGCGGGATCATGATCTCGGGGAGCGGCGCCGCACCGCTCGCCGACTTCACCGCGCAGGCCGCCTCGAAGATCGCGCGCGCCTGCATGGCGTAGATCTCGGGGAAGGTGATTCCGAGCCGGCAGCCGCGGTGGCCGAGCATCGGGTTGAACTCGTGCAGCTCGCCCGCCCGGCGCTTGAGGTGATCGACCCCCAGCCCGGTCGCGTCCGCCAGCTCGGCGAATTCCTCGTCGGCGTGGGGGAGGAACTCGTGCAGCGGCGGATCGAGCAGGCGGATCGTGCAGGGCAGCCCCGCCATGACCTCGAAGATCGCGGTGAAATCGGCGCGCTGTTCGGGCAGCAGCTTCTTCAGAGCCCGGCGGCGACCTGCCTCGTCATCGGCGAGAATCATCTGGCGGACCAGCGAGATGCGGGAGGCTTCGAAGAACATGTGTTCGGTGCGGCACAGCCCGATGCCCTCGGCCCCGAACTGCCGCGCCATGCGGCAGTCGTCAGGCGTCTCGGCATTGGTGCGCACCTTCATCCGGCGCAAGCTATCCGCCCAGACCATCAGCGTCCCGAAGTCGCCCGCCAGCTCCGGCTCGACCGTAGGCACGATGCCGAGCATCACCTGCCCCGTCGCCCCGTCGAGGGTGATGGCATCGCCCTCCTTGAGCTCGGTCGAACCGATCCGCAGCGTGCGCGAGGCGCGATCGATCGAGACGGCCCCCGCGCCCGAGACGCAGGGCCGCCCCATCCCGCGCGCGACCACCGCCGCGTGGCTGGTCATCCCGCCGCGCGCGGTCAGAATGCCCTGCGCCGCGTGCATTCCGTGGATGTCCTCAGGGCTGGTTTCGACCCGTACCAGAATGACTTTCTCACCGCGCCCGGCCCATTGCTCGGCGGTGTCGGCGTCGAGCACGATCTTGCCCGCAGCC
>Ga0209278_1000369_pt1 | contig 38908 bp, 30 predicted proteins | sample JI81BgreenDNA_FD_187504 | JGI IMG/M metagenome (GOLD analysis project Ga0209278, IMG submission 187504) | Wastewater effluent complex algal communities from Wisconsin, to seasonally profile nutrient transformation and Carbon sequestration -... | ecosystem: Engineered > WWTP > Effluent > Algae...
CCCCGGAGACGGTGAGCCGAATCCTCAAGCGCTTCTCAACCGACGGGCTGGTGGAGATCCAACAGCGCGATGTTCATCTCGTCGACTTCGAGAGGCTGGAAGCACTGGCGAAACCGGTTCTTCGGACGTAAGTCGGACCGGCGGCGTGCTAGCTCTCGCGGAGTGCCGGGGTTATCCCTAGCGTTGACAGATCGAGGCGCTCCATAGCTTGCAACTCACGTCGCCCAGCACTTTTTTGGTTTACAGGCCACGACGCGCGCCTGTGCCAAACACGGTAGCAACTTGTTCTTTTTTTGAATTGCCAAGGTCGACGAAACCTCTAAGCGCGAGCCGAATGACGACCAGAAGTCGCTTCAGAACTAGACCGAGGTACTGCTCCCCCTTAGATGGCGTTTCGCCTTTCTGCTCCTGTCCAGGTCGCCGTACTCGGAGCACATACATCCCGAGATCATCAAGCTCCGAGACCAGAGTCTCCTTCGGCATGCCGGCATCAGCAAGAAGGAGTTCAAGCTTCGATCCGTGACCTTGCGAGAGGACGATCCGATCCCCCTGCTTGGGGTGAAGGTGCTCGAAAAGATCATCCGCAAGCGAGGCGAGAAGCGATCGCCGCCCGGCGACATCACGGTCAAACCAGTCCAGCAGAACGTTCAGGACCTGAGCGGACCGCATCGGCCGGAGCACCCTTTTGGGAACACCCGTCCCTGTCGACTGCGTGTCTTCGACCAGCACTCGCCGACCCAACCGGCGCTCCATGGGAGCGAGGTGCCGACGAAGCACGGCCGCCTGCGATACCGGGGCGCCACGGGCCAGCAGCACTTTTTCGAGATCACCGACACGCGCCACTTCGTCAAGGACCTTGGAAAGCTCTGAAGCCTTCCAAGCGTAGGGGGCAGCGACCGCCTCCCCATCAGGGGCGCCAGGGTCCCGCCGGTTCTTTGGACCTCGGGCAATCGAGGGCCGCGGCCTGACCTTCGCAGCAATGTCGAGCCAAACCAATCCACGGGGGCGATCAGGATGCTTCTTGACCGCAAAGTCCATGGCATGAAGCGTGACCCCGAGCAGCGGCGCCAGCGTTGCCCGATTGACGTATTGGGAGCCGAGACGCTCATCCGACCGCGACCTCAGGAGCCACGGGAGGTGGTGATAGTGCTGGATCGTCGTCTTGGGATTGCCGTGTCCAAGCGGGACGACCTGCGCTTGGAGATCCCGCGGCAAGGCCAGATCACTTCCCATCGTCGGAACTTCGGGGAGTTGCAGGCTTCCAGACAGTGCCGAGTGATCCCCTGGCGTGAGAAAGACCGGAGTCACCTGCTCGATGCCCACCAGGTGGCGCAGGGCGTGAAGACGCTGACCGGGACGCCCCGTCGACTCCCGAAGCGCCCCTAGACAAACGTCTGCGACCTTTGCGCCCTGCTCTGCCGAGAAAGGCGCCTCTGCAGAGCCAAAGACCAGGGCACGCTCAAGGCGCCTTACACCGAGTCGACTTCGCTCCGTTTCGACCCACTGACCAAGATGGACGTCATGGACCCGAAGGGCGTCCAAAGGCATACGAATGGCGCGGCGTGCGTTCTGGGTCTTGACCCTACGGGTGTGGTTTGAACGGATTCGAACAACAACGTCCGAACTAGTCACGGCGACGTCTCGAAAGTGCATGCCGATTGGCTCTGACCGGCGAAGACCGCGCCATGCATACAGGCCCATCGCGAAGACGGCCTGGCGATAAAGACGGACATCGAAAGCGGAAGAGCCGATAGGCGTCGATGCCAACCCTTCGACTTTCTCCATCGCCGCCTGCCGCTCCGAAGCAAGAATCAGCCTCGCATCAGCCAGATGCTCCTTCGTTTGGCGCAAGTAGAGCCGGATCTGCGAGAGGTCGATGTCCGGGAACCCGGCGTGCGCGATCGCGAAGGCGTGGAAGTGAATGCTCGTCGCTGCCGTCTTCGAACGCGACTCGCCTTTCCCTTCACCCTTGGATTCAATTGCCGAAAGGTAGGCCTCCTCCAACTCGATGTCATCGATGAACTCAAGCGATGACTGGCCGAACACATGGGTGAGCACTCCGCCGATGCGGGACAAGTAGGTTTCTACGCTCGACAGTGCAGGATTCGCCTTCATCGGCGTTCCGTTCACGAGCATATCGACGACCCACTGCGTCAGAACGTGGACGATGGGCTGAAGCGCTTCCTCCGGCTTTGATGCATTGAGACGCGTGCGCAGCTCTTCAATGATGAGCCGGCGACTCTCCGGCGATTCCGATTCATTGGAACGAATGACGCGCCTGGTGGTTGGCAGCAGGGTGTCGCCCTCGCCTGGAAATACGGCACAAAGCGCGTTGTACTGACTTCGCGCATTCGCCGTCCGACCTCCGATCACGCTTCGAGGGCTGGTTTCTTTTGCCGCGTCGCCCTTTGCCTCCCACGATCGGCGCAGGGCGCCGGCCGGATCGCCGTCGATCAGTGCGGCCTGCTCCTCAATGTGCGCAGGAGTCGATCCGCCGGCAATCGCATTTGCCATCCGTGCCGCCGGTGAGAGTTCGTAGCGATTTGCCATCGCGCACGTCTCGAACAGCCGTGCCACCCAGTCTCTCGACTTCCGACCGCCCCGCGAAGCGACAGCCCAGTCGGGAAGCAGGTTCGCGAGGGCGTCACCGATAGATTCGGCCGATGGCGTCTCAACGCCCGGGAAGTTCTTGGCGAGCTTTGCAATGACGATGGCCGCAACCCTACGCAAACCCACTACCTCATGGTCTGCCGGGCCGAATGGAACCAAAACGACGTCAGGCATAACCCGCGATCGGGTACAACCCGATCGATGGCGAAGCACACCCAGAGCCTGCTCGAAGCTTTCGCAGTACCCGAACAAGCAAAGGGCGAGAACGGCGTGAGCACAGGCGATTAAAAGGTCCCAAGGCTTTTCGCCTGCCTTGACGCTCACCAGCGTCGCCACGTGACTCCGCAAGGCATAGACCTGTCGGACGGCCGTCATCATCTTGGGCACGAAGGCATTGTCCAAGGGCCGGCGCAGGGCAAGAAGGGGGCCTGGCGTTTCACCCGGCTGACGGCTTCGGCGATTCACGACCCGGGCAACACGACAAACCGCGCTGGCCATTGCCATCGCCAGGGCCAAGTTGTCACCGGCCTCCTCGAATAGCTCATCGCGGATCCGTTCAAAATCAGCCCGCGTAAGGTCGTGGCGATCACATCGCCTGGGGCCGCCGGAGAACCGCTCCGTGATGCCGGCGGCGATCAAATCGGGATGATCCAGCACACGAGCTAATGCAGCTGTGCGGACACTGCGAAGCTCTGACTTGAGCTTTGCATCCCAAGCGGCCGCGGTCTCGCGCATCGACGCCAGATGGGCATGGACATGCGTGGACCATGACTGGAGGGGCGGCAGCAGGGCGTCTTTCGCTAGAGAGCCTTTGAGCCCATGAAAGACTTCCCAGCCCTGAAGCTGAGCCAGGCGTTCCCAGTCCCCCGCCACGGCCTCGACAAATCGCCAGGGCTCCGTCGGGCTTGCACCGGAGAACGGGTAGCCGACCGCCTCGAGGTGGCCGAGCTGCATGTTGACCAGCTCAGGTCGGATCCCAGCCTCGATACTGCGGGTGCGCATCCAGTGACGCCCCCAGTTCAGCGGGAGCTCTCGCCAAGGCTTCGGCAAGATCGCCTTGAAACCATCCAAGTCAAGCTCGGCGCACCCACCATTCGGGGCAACCCTGAAGAAGAGCGGCACATCACCCGCCAGAACGCGACGAACATGTCCGGACAGCGAAGGCTCATGGGCAGAAAGTCCCGCCAGATGCGTCAGGTAGGCATGGAGTTGACGTGAAACTGTCTTCGGCAGCGCGACGAGTCGCGGGTTATGGGCTCCGTCATGCACCTTGTCGGCAAACAGAGCAGCGCCATGGTCTCTTTCGATGTGGATGTCTCCCAGCGTCAGCCGGAAGAGCGCCTCCGCGGGTCGATGCGTGGCCAAAGCAAGCAGCATGCAGACCGTGTTCGTAGTGATCGCATCATGGAGCTCCGGAAGTCGCCCCTCTGACAACAGTCGGTCGACGCCGTGTCGAATCACACTGGGTGTGGCATTGGCGAGCCGCCTCGCAGACTCAAGCGTGACGAGCAAGTTGGAGCCGATACGATCTTCGCCCAGCGGATACGCGGGCATAGGCGTGTCGTCGCCCAAGCTGCGGCATTGGAATTCCCAGAAGCAGGCCGCAAGGTCTCTGGCACGAGGGGCGTAGTAGGAAAGAGGCGCCGTGGACTGACCGAGGGTGTCGGCTGTAATCAACTGCGTCGTTGCAACGTCCCGGCATTGCTCGAACAGATGCACAGAGAAGGACGCACGGAGCTGCCCCACCGTGAACTCAACACCCTCTTCATCGGCAAGCTCAGCGGCTTGATCCCGCATTGCCTGAGCGAGATCGTCAGAGCTCCAACGGAGACAAGCCGCAATCGCGTCAGCGTGCGCCGAAAGCGCCGCCTGGACCCGAGGGATGAGCAATACGAGAAAGTCAGCTCGAACATCTTCAAGAAGGCCGCGCTGACGCTCGCTGGGCTTGAAGTACTCGGGTGAATCCCCCTCCTCATCGGGAAGCTGCCAGAAGCACGGGAGCCGAATAGCCCCCCTCTCGACGAGGATTTCCGGCGAGCTGGCGTCGGGCAGCGGTGGGCGATCGCGCGACACCCGCATAGATTGCAACGCTCGAACGGTTCGGCCGGTCAGCGCATGCAGCAAGAGGACAGCACGAACCCCTTGGGTGGTGGCGTCTGGGCCAGTCGTGGCGAGATCTGCGGCCAGACGCCTGACGACACGCACATAGTCCCCCCAACGCAACACGGCCGGATGCTCCGGAAGGAGGAGGTGGTTGCTGTTCCAGATCGCCTGGCGGATCTGCCGCTGAAGAACCGCACTCGCGTCCTTGTTGGCGGGCAGCTCCAGTAGTGCGGCGGTATGGGCCGGCGGATCAAGCTCTTGGGGAGACTCGCCGAGCGTCGGAACCTCGAATCCCTCGGGGCGCGGGCTCCGAACCCGTCGGATGCTGCCGACCAGTCGATCGACGACAGCATCTCCGTTTGGAACCCGCGGCGCACCTGCTCCGCCCTTCGCTGACCCGGAACCTCCGGGCCTGGGTCCGACTACAGGAGGGCTTGGCTGAGGAGTCGGCACCTTCGGCTCGGCCTCAGGTGGCAGTGCACGCCGACCGAGCTCACGAAGCACTGGCTCGAAGTTTTCCGCCCAGGTCTCCCGCAAATCTTCATTTGGGTGGAACTGCAAGCCGTTGGTGGCATGGAGAAACCCATCAAGTGTCTCGGCCTGATCGATTCCGTACAGCGCCCTTCCCACGGTCGGAGGAAGTTTGTGCAAGGTTCGAATTGCACGGCCCAATTCAGCCAGCGCCGTGGTCCGGGCAACCTTTCTGTCGATCCATACCCAGCTAGAGGCCACAAGCACTAATCGGAGCGCGTCCGCACCGGACACCCCCAGGGGCCTAAACAGCGATCCACTTTCCAGAAAGTTTCCGCGAAGCTCCGCTTCGAGTGTGGACACCACACCGAGCTGAGACTGCAGCTCGACCAGCCGCGGGCGGATTCGGCGAAGCAGGGCCATCAGGTCTTCGAGGGCGACAAGCTCAGGGGCCCATGGCACTTCAGAGAAGAGACGATCGACCGCACCGAGCACCAGCCATGCATGGTCGACTCGGGGGACACGGAAGTATCGGAGCAGGCGCTCGACAGATCGGACGTGGCCATCGCTCAGCCCAGCGAGCCCGGCTCGGACCGCTTGGAAGACGAGTGCCTCTTGAGCCAACAGATCCATTTTTCGGGGGCGGCACAGCGGTGCTTGGGTCGCCTCCAACAGTAGCCCTGTGTGAGCCTCTCGACTAGTAGTGTTTCTGCATGCCCCTCAGAGCACCTCAAGAGTCGTTCGTGCAACGCAGTCAGTCTTGAAGCAAGTATTTGATTGGGTTACGCTAGATCCATCGCGATTGAGTAGTAGCATTTAAGGTAACGTTCGAGTGTCGCACTCATAATGCTGACGCTCCAGTACAGGGTCATCAACGAGGGAAAGCAGATCGAGGGGGCCGCACGATGGTTCGCTGACAATCGACTCCTCGGAGGCAACGTCCCGATCGATAAACCGCTACAGACCTGGGGCTTTACCCAGACCCTTCTGGCCGGCGATCGCAACAGATGGAAAGACGAAGTGTCCCAGCTGTTTCGGGCTTCGGGAACCGGGACAGGCACCGCCTACAACGTCAGGGCGCAAGCCGGGACCCAATGGGCCGAACAGGTGGTGGATCGCTACCTGCATCGCCTGATCGACGTCCAATCCACCGAGCGGAGGATTCGCCATGCGATGAACCTCGACCTCGAGGTGCTGCGGATGGCGTACCGGATCGAAGGCTCGAGCCGCGGAACGCGGGGATTGAACACGTCGATGTACGACAGCTTCCACGGGCTTCTTCCCGCTTTTCTGGAAGTCGAACGACTGGAGCCGGTCCTCACGCCGCTGGCGTGGGCGACCCGGCACCAGTGGTCCAAGTTGAAGCTCTCGCCGCTGCAGTACCTGAGGAACGAGTTTGCGAACCGAGGCGTTGGACCCGAAGGGTGGCGTCGACTCCGTGCGTTCCTGGCCCGGCCGGTCTGGAGGCATTGGTGCCAAATCAAGATCGCGGGACCGGAACGGCTCCTCGACTTCCTGGCGGACTGGGCACGTATCCACGATGGGCTACCGTTGGAAGCGCGAATGCCTTGGCCGATGTGGGACACGCTGGCACGGACGGCCGTTGAAGCCGGAGACGATCGCCTGATCTCCCCCGTCGTCTGGCCCTGTCGCCCGGCGGTGCTTCGGGCGGCAATCGACCGATGGTCAGTTGCTCCCGGACCCGAAGGCCGACAGGCGTTTATCGATGGCGAATGGACTCGTGTGGTTCGGTGGGCGGCGCACTACGGTGGCGATGTCCCCGCCGGCCGCAAGACGACCTGGGCGGCCGTCCTTGCGGCAGCGAAAGAGGACGAGCGACTGCGACGAGCACACGCCATGGCGTCGGACCTTCGTTGGGAATGCCCGATCAAGCCCTTCACGTTCGGCGATGTGACGGTCGTCCCCCTTACCGATCCCGTGGCGCTGACCGAGGAGGCTCTCGCCCTGAGGCATTGCGCCGACACGTGGGTGAACGCCTGCGCCGAAGGGCAAGCCCAGATCTTTGGATTCCGTGACGCCACGGACGGGCGTCGCCTGGCGACGCTGGCCTTGCGCCGGACGGGCGACAGGTTTGAACCCGAAGACCTTCGTCGCCTCGCCAACCAACCGCCCGCGGAGAACGACGACGATGTGGCCAAAGCCGTTGTCGACCGCATCAACCAGGCGGCTGAGGATAGTCGTCTTGCGACGACCGAACGCGAGGCGACGGATCGCGCTCCGCGGAACATCGTGGACGACCTGCTAGCCAACCTCACGTCCCGACCGGACCTGCCCATAGCTCCGGATGAGCCTGGCGATGATGCGGAAGGGAGGTGGCGACGAATGAACCTTCCCCACGCCCTCAACGTCGTTCGAAGAAATCCTGGACTGACCGTCGAAGAGGCTTTGCGGCACATCGAGGGCATGGGGTTCTGACCCCAGCACTAGCGTCTATCGCCAAAAAACCGCTCGGAAAAACGAGCGACCCCGATAGATGGCCCTCAAATCGGCCTTCTATCGCCCTGAGTGTCGATTTATTCCGTCTAGGCTTTTCCCATCGAAAACATCGATGGGGAACGGATGACTGGCATCAACAAATCGGCAGCGAGTATGGAGCAGAAGCCTACTCGCCCGTCGTCGCGAGACCCTCCGATCGCTCCTCCTAAAGCCTGCAGTAATCGCTGACCCCTCGAGCAGGCACGGCGAGAGAAGCAGGCCGCCTACCTCAGCAATGGGCCGACGCATCCATTCGAACGAATGGGTGATGGGAGGACTTTTGCCAAAAACCGGCTGACAGATTTGTTCCCAACTTCGGGAGCCAGACGTCCGCCACTAAATCATCACGTGGCCAACGCCACAAAGGAGAAATCGATGAATGCCAAGACGAAGACGCACCCGCGCAGTGCTGCCAAGGGCAAGCACCGCAGGGGCAGCAAGATCAAGCCCAGCAAGCTGTCGAACCACATCCACCAGAACCTCATCACGAAGAGTTCGGAAACGCCGACGGTTGGCGATTTCTATCCGACGTGGCAGCGCGAAATCGGCCTGCAGTGGCGCCCCGGCCACAAGGACGGCGTCCAGCAGATCTTCGACGCCCATCTGCTGCCCCGCTTCGGCGACCGCGAACTGTCCAGCATCTCCCGCGAAGAGATCCTCGACTTCCGGGCCGACCTGCATGAGACGGGTGGTCCGCAGGGGCTGGGCCTGTCCAATGCGAGGATCAACAAAGTGATGGGCGTTTTCAGCCAGATGGTGACCGAAGCCAGCATCCGCTATGGCTTCGATTCGCCGTTCGAGGGCATCAACCGGCTGAAGCATTCGGCGGCCGAAGTGCTCCCGCTCTCCATCCAGGAGGCGATGCGCGTGATCCACGCCATCCATCCGCACTTCCGTTCGTACATCACCGTCCGCATCTTCACGGGGACGCGCACGGGCGAGATCGACGGCCTCAAGTGGAAGAATGTCGACTTCGATCGCAAGCTCATCCAGATCCGGGAGATCTTCAGCGCTGGCCGTGAGGGCGCGGGCGCCAAGACCAAAGCGTCCGTGCGGGACATCCCCTTCATCGGCCCCGTGGAGGCCGAACTGAGGGCGCTGAAGAAGCCCGGGGTGAAGGACAGTGACCCCGTTTTCACCATGCTCGGTGGGACGCGGATGGACGCGAAGAACTTCACGAACCGCATCTGGAATCCGACCTTGGCGTCCCTCGGTTTGGCGAAGCGGCGCCCCTACAACACCCGGCACACCTTCGCTTGCATGATGTTGGCGTCGGGCGAGTCGCCCGAGTACGTCGCGAAGCTGCTCGGGCACACCACGACCCAGATGCTCTTCAGCATCTACTCCAAGTACATCCCGAACCAGCGCGGGAGGGACGGCGGGGCGTTCCAGCAGTTCCTCGACCGGAATCTCGATACCGACCCGGCCTAATCCTTCTTCCTCAGACCGAAACGGCAGCCATTGCTGTCGTTTCGGTGCCGGATCCGCTGATTTCTTGAGCCAACTTCTTTGCGACCTGAGTCGGAAGAAATTGAGGGCGATTCCTTCATCGGAGAAGACCGTGTCACTGACTCGACTACTCGCAAGACTGCTAGGCGCCGTCCGCATCACTGATCCTTGGCGGCCGGGATTGATCCGTGGCGGAAAAGGCCGACTTCCAGCGCGGATCAGGCGACCGAAGACTGCCCTCCATTCCGCCGACGCCCAGCGCTGGCTGGCTGCGTCTCGGTCGGTGCGACGGCTGCTGCAGAAGATCGCGAAAGAGCACGCCGCCAATCGAGGCGAACCGCCCTACACCCGGACTGGAGACTAGGCATGACCATCCCCCTTGAACGCTCCCTTGCCGTCCTCTGGGCCGGCGGTCTGCTTGTGCAGTTGAACGGCGACCGCCGGGTGCCGATGGACATTCGTCGGACGGCGACGCACATCGCCCTGCACTTCCCAACCGTCGGCGACGTGGCAAGCGCGGCGCTCCTTGGCGTTCTGACGAAGGACGACAGCCTGTTCGAGCATCCCCGCAACTGCAAAGAGTGGGAGGAGAACTGCCCGGGGCGTCCGCTGACCTACAGCACGCGACTCCGTTGGCCTTCGGAAGACGCCGATGACGGCATCGAGGGCGACGCCGACGAGCCGGACGGCACCGAGATCGACGGCGAAACGACACCCGAAAACCTGAAGGCGCAACTCGAGTCGGTCAACCGTGCCCAAGACGCATTGACGCGCCGTCGCCAACGGTTGGCTGCTCTGTGCATGGCTGCCCACACACCCCTGATCTTCTGCTTCCACGTCCTCGAGTGGAATCACGATCAAATCATCGAGTGGATCAACCGGCTCCAGTTCGATGACAACGCGAAGAACGTCGCACACCTGCTGATCGAAGAGCGCGGGATCGAGATCAACGAACGCCTGCGGCAGCTGACCCACGAACATCCGGTCAAGTGGCGCCCTCTGGATTGGGGAGGCTGAAGGTGCTTGACACGGCCAATGACCGGCGTAGCCTTTGTCTCAGACCTTCGGAGAGACCGGCGGTCATCCACCCACCGTGAGGGAGCCTCATGGATTTCGAGTACCTCGTTTTCATTGGGCGTTTTGAGCCCTTCCACAACGGCCACGCAGCCGTCGCCCGTACCGCCTTGTCCAAGGCGAAGAAGCTGATCTTCCTGATCGGCTCGGCGGAAACCCCCCGCACCATCAAGAATCCATGGACCGTCGCTGAGCGGGCCGTGATGATTCAGTCCGCGCTGGATGTCGATGCCGATCGGCTGCTCATCCGCCCACTGCGCGACCACCTCTACAACGAAGCCCTGTGGATCGCGAACGTCCAGCGGACGGTGGCTGAAGCCGTCCGTGCCGATGGCGGCAGCAGCGAGGCCCGGATCGGCCTGATCGGCCAGGACAAGGACGCCAGCAGCTACTACCTGCGCGAGTTCCCGCAGTGGGATCTTGTCGATGTTCGCCACACCGAGACGCTCTCGGCGACCGAACTGCGCAAGTACCTGTTCGAGGCCAACCAGATCGACGGCCATGGCGGCCGCATGCTGATCCGCGCCAACGTGCCTGGCCCGGTGTTCGAAATGCTGGAAGCATTCCGCAAGAACTCGCCGACGTTCACCCAGCTGGTCGCCGAGTACCAGTTCATCAAGCAGTACCGCGCTGCTTGGGCCGATGCGCCCTACGCGCCGACGTTCGTCACCACGGATGCCGTGGTGGTGCACTCCGGACATGTCCTGCTGGTGCGCCGTCGCGCCGAACCCGGCAAGGGTCTTTGGGCGCTCCCTGGTGGCTTCGTCGGCCAGGGCGAGAGCCTGCTCGACGGCTGCCTGCGCGAGCTGCGCGAAGAGACCCGCCTGAAGATCCCGGTCCCGGTCCTCAAGGGCTCCATCAAGGGCACGAACGTCTTTGATCACCCCGAACGCAGCCAGCGTGGCCGCACCATCACCCACGCCTTCCACTTCGACTTCCCGGCCGGTGAATTGCCCGAAGTCCGTGGTGGCGACGACGCTGAGAAGGCGCGTTGGGTGCCGGTGAGCGAGGCTCTCGACATGGGCCCGCACCTCTACGAGGACCACCTCCACATCCTCGAGTTCTTCCTCGGCCGCGGCTGAGACAACCCCGTTCTACGATCCCCCTGCCGGCGGACAGACCGCCGGCCCACCCACGACGCGAAGGAGCTTCCGTCATGCTGAACCTCAACAACCTCCTCCTCAACACCGACAGCTACAAGGCCAGCCACTGGCTGCAGTACCCGCCGAACACCGATGCGACGTTCTTCTACGTCGAGTCGCGCGGCGGCCGCTACGACCGCACGGTGTTTTTCGGCCTGCAGAGCATCCTCAAGGATTACCTGTCGCGCCCCATCACCCACGCCGACATCGACGAGGCGCGTGACGTCTACGCCGCGCACGGCGAACCCTTCAACGAAGCCGGCTGGCGCTACATCGTCGATGCCCACGGCGGTTTCGTGCCGATCCGCATCCGCGCGGTGCCGGAAGGCACCGTGGTGCCGACGCACCAGGCGCTGGTGACCATCGAGTCGACCGATCCCAAGGCCTTCTGGGTGCCGTCGTTCCTGGAAACGATGCTGCTCCGCCTCTGGTATCCGGTGACCGTCGCCACGATCAGCTGGCAGGCCAAGCAGATGATCCGCCGATTCCTCGAGCGGACCAGCGACGATCCGGAAGGCCAGCTGCCCTTCAAGCTGCATGACTTCGGCGCCCGCGGCGTCTCGAGTGCGGAGTCGGCCGCGATTGGTGGCTGCGCGCACCTCGTGAACTTCATGGGCACGGACACCGTGGCGGCGCTGCTGGGCGCGAAGGCCTGGTACGGCGAGCCGATGGCCGGCTTCTCGATCCCGGCCGCCGAGCACAGCACGATCACCAGCTGGGGCCGGACGAACGAGGTCGAGGCCTACCGCAACATGCTGAAGCAGTTCGCCAAGCCCGGCTCGATCGTCGCCGTGGTGTCGGACAGCTACGACATCTACACCGCCATCCGCGAGCACTGGGGCAAGACCCTGCGCGATGAGGTCATCGCGTCGGGCGGCACCCTGGTGGTGCGTCCGGACTCGGGCGACCCGGTGGAAGTCGTGAACCAGTGCTTGGTGCTGCTGGACGAGGCCTTTGGCCACACGATCAACAGCAAGGGCTACAAGGTGCTGAACCACGTTCGCGTGATCCAGGGCGACGGCATCAATCCCGAGAGCCTGCTGGCCATCCTCGAGCGCGTCGCCAGTGCGGGTTACGCCATCGACAACGTGGCCTTCGGCATGGGCGGTGCGCTCCTGCAGCAGTGCAACCGCGATACCCAGAAGTTCGCCCTGAAGTGCTCGGCAGCCCGTGTCGACGGTCGCTGGATCGACGTCTACAAGGACCCGATCACCGACAAGGGCAAGCAGAGCAAGCGCGGCCGCATGACCCTGCTGAAGCACCGGGAGTACGGCACCTTCCAGACGGTGCCGGTCCCGCCGGAAGCCGCGTCCCTCGCCGAAGTGGTGAAGCCCGCGGGCTTCGACGACGCCATGGTGACGGTGTGGGAAAACGGTCGCCTGGTGGCGGACTGGACGTTCTCCGAGGTCCGGGCACGAGCCAACGCCGCCCGCCTGTAAGCCCTTCCTTTCGATGCACTGATTCCTCCCGCGACCCGAGCCCCTCGGGTCGCGCGGCCCCCTACATCCCGCGCTCAGCGCCAAGGAGTTCCCATGTTTGGTTTCCGCTACATCAAGTCCGCCCCCAGCGACTACCTGATGCAGGTCCGTGACGGCCAGGTCGTCCGCGAAGGCGCCGGCCTCGCCTTCTTCTACTTCGCTCCCCGTTCGACGCTGGTCAGTGTGCCGACCACGGTCAACGAAGTGCCCTTCATGTTCGAGGAGATCACCCGCGACTTTCAGTCCGTGACCCTGCAGGGGCAGGTGAGCTTCCGCATCAGCGACCCGAAGCTGATCTCCCAGCAGATGAACTACGCGCTGCTGCCGAACGGCAGCTACGCCTCGGATGAGCCCGAGAAGCTGCCTCTCCGCGTGCTGAACGCGGTGAAGGCGCAGTTCCGCGGCATGCTGCAGGAACTCGACCTGAAGGGCCTGTTGCAAGCCACGGAGCAGCTCGCCCACTCCGCACGCCAGCGCCTTTCGAGTGCCCCGGCCATCCGCGAGCTCGGCCTGCAGATCATCGACCTGAGCATCCTCGCGGTGAAGCCGACTCCGGAGACTGCCCGCGCCCTGGAAGCGCCGGTGCGCGAGACCATCCTCAAGGAAGCCGACGACGCCACCTACGGTCGCCGCAATGCGGCCATCGAACAGGAACGGATCGTCAAGGAGAACGAGCTGCGCAGCGAGCTCTCGGTGGAGCAAAAGAAGCGCGAAGTGCAGGAGAACCGGATCGAATCGGAACGCGCCCTGCTCGAGAAGCGCCAGCAGGTGCAGGCGCAGGAGATGGCCGGCAAGGTGAAGCTGGAGCAGCAGAACGCTGAGTTGGTCGCGCTCGAGGGCGAGAACGAGCGTCGTGAAGCCGAGACCCGTGCCTATGGCATCCGCACGATGGCGGAAGCCCTTCAGGGCATCGACCCGCGCACGCTGCAGGCGCTGACCATGGCCAACGCCAGCCCTGAGGCGATGATGGCGCTGGGTTTCCAGAACCTCGCCGACAACGCCGCGAAGATCGGCGAGTTCAACTTCTCGCCGGACCTGCTCCGCCAGTTGGCCTCGAAGAAGGCCTGAGGCCATGGACGCCACCGATCGCAAGATCGTCCTGGTGACGCGACGCACGCGTCTCCAAGAGATGGTCGTCCGCTACAACACGGTGGAGCAGGCCAAGTTCCAAGCCGAGCACCTCGGCTTGGACTTCTCCGACTTCCTCGCCGAGGACCGAACCTACGCCGCCGCGGTGACGTCCGTGACTGAGGTTCTGGAGCGGCATGGACGCCTGCAGCGGCTTGACCGGGGGTTCCTGCCGAACTTCCTGTTCCCGCCGGGCTGCCTCGTGGTCGTGCTCGGGCAGGACGGACTGGTCGCCAACACCCTGAAGTACCTCGATGGCCAGCCCCTGCTGGCCATCAACCCCGACCCCGCCCGATGGGACGGTGTGCTTCTGCCCTTCGTGCCCGGCGATCTGCCAAAGATCATCGGCGAGGTGGTGGTCGACCGCCGAACGCATCGCGACGTGACGATGGCGCGCGTCCAGACCAGCGACGGGCAAGTGCTCAGAGCGGTCAACGACGTCTTTATCGGCGTCCGCTCCCACGTTTCCGCCCGCTACGAAATCCATCACAAGGGCCGAAGTGAGCGCCATTCGTCGAGCGGGATCATCGTCTCCACCGGACTTGGCTCGACCGGATGGCTGCGAAGCGTTCTGACCGGCGCCATGGGCGTTAGTGGCAAAGCAGCGAAGGAGGCCAAGCACCTTCGCGACCATGGCTTCCCGGCATCCGATCCGCGACTCATTTTCAGCGTCCGCGAACCATTCCCAAGCAAGTGGAGCCAGGCCGAGATGGTGTTCGGCCAGGTGCAGGCGAACGAACCTTTGAAGATCCGATCTCTGATGCCGGAGAACGGCGTGATCTTCAGTGACGGAATCGAGGCTGATGCGCTCGACTTCCGAGTGGGGATGGAAGCCTCGATCGCCGTCGATCCGAGGACAGGGTGCTTGCTGCTCTAGCCATGTGTTGCATCGATCCGACGCCCCCCCCAACCCGACGCTGCGCCCGTGTACTGCAAAGACGGCCGCTGGGCGGGAAGGGTATTTCGGCGAGCCTTCCTCAGAACCCATTGGCGTGTGTAGCGGCGAAGGCTACGCGCAACTCGGGGATGTCAAGGACGAATGCCTGGCCATCCGAGGCTGCAACACTCGGATCGCAGCGTCGATTCCCAGGGGAAGCCTTTCTTCACAACCTCTTTCTCTGGAGGGGCAAACCACAGATTTCTGTAGTGGCGAACCAGAAACGCCGGGCGCAATCTTGGTGCTCAAGGACGAGGGATTGAGATGGCCACCATGGACAGCACAAGCAGTCACCTTCCCGCCTGGCTGACCCCATATCGCGGCCACCGCCTGTCCTCGTCCTACTCAACGGTCTCAGAGGATGGCTGGATCCTTCAGCCTCTGCAGTACGCCGTGGAGATTTACGAGGAGTCGCGCCTCACCGACCCTTGGTACGCGACGCTTGAGTGCATCGAATCAGTACGATGCAATGAGATCGCACTCTTCTCGCTTCGAAGCGTGTTCGAGCCGATCATCAACGCCACACTGCTCGTCAGGGAGTGGGAGTTGTCACCGATTGATCCCAACTGCGTATGGATCGAAGTCATCGGTGAGAACGGCCAAGTGCTCACTTCCGACCTGTTCCGCACCGCCGAGCGCCTCTTCTATCTGAGCATCGACGAGGCACCGGCAAGGGCAAGGTTTCCGGACCGCTTCGCACCAGAGCCACACCTTCCCGAATGCATGCCGCCCGAACCGCCGTGGCATGCGCTACTCAAACCTCTGATCCTGAGAACCAACACGGGGGGCGAAATGCTTCAGATGGACCAAAGCGACATGAGGGCCACGTTAAGCCCCCGAAGGCCGACCGCCCACGAGTTGTTCGAGGTATATCGCCTGCTGGTAACCGTTCAAGAGAGCTTGTACTCGGGCGGAGAAGCGGAGATTGCATCGCGAATGGGCGATCTGGCCAGTCGGGTCAAGCGAATGCTCCCCTCGTCCTCGGACACGATTACGGAGATTGGAAATCTCACCACCAATCTTGGCGCGGCGAATGCCAGTCCCGCAACATCTGCAGTCATTGCCGTAAGGCTCACGGAGCGCGTCAGCAAGGAGTTGGGATCGGTATTGGCGTCAGACGCAATGCCAACCACACCGCCTTTCCCTGACGTCCCATTCGACAAGCCATCTCGCGAGGCCGTCCGAAATCTGATGCTCTATCTGTGGGGTCGCTGCTCGGCAGAAGTGCCGAACTACAACAAGTCCGCGTGGCAGTCGGTATGCGGCGAACTCAATGGCATAGGCGCCATGGATTGGTAGAGCACCATGTCCGAGAAGCCCGCCATTTATCGAGTCGACCAAAACGTGCTTACGTTTCCTGGACGGCCCTCATTGAGAATCGACGGCGAGCCTTCACCGGCCTATCAGATCATCGACGAGTCATCCCGGACAGAACCGCGCGTGATCAGCCACCTCCTAAAGGGGCAGCAACAATCCAACACCGACAAGGAACAGTCGTGACAAAAAATCGCTCAAAGGCACGCAGCAAAAGCACGCTCTCCATGAGGCCCGATCCGTTCGAGGTGGAGCACGAACTGACCCCTGAACTGATCGCTTCTCAGGAGAATGCGTCCGCAGCGTTAAGCGCCCGGAAGGGACAAAGGATCCACTGCCTAACGATGCTGATTGAACCTTTCGTCGGGAGGTTCATCCCGGCCAAGAATCCGCCCGGTGAACCAGAGAACCCGGAGCCATAGCGCCCTCGCAGCTCTTGCCAACGCTGCGTTACCGACCGCGCCGCGCAACACGCCTGCGTCGGATCGTTTCGGGAGCGGATCTCGCCAGAGCACGGCATCGCTCATGCTGCGCCCAGTTCAGAGGCGCGATGACAGACGATCCGCCGAGATAGGCGTTGGCGAAGCAAGCCGCACATGGTCACCGAGACGCCTGGCCTGAGCCGCACTCTAAAGCGCTGTCGATCTGGACAAACTGCTAGGCCACCGCCCGTGTCCGCTCACGCACACGCAAGCGAATTCCCCGGTCATGCAGATCTGGAAAGCCGATCGGGAGGCGATCCTGTTCCCAATTAACCCTTGTAGTGTTCAACGTAAAGACCAAGAGCTGCCAACGACGCATACACGGCGGACCCGGCGTTGCTGGCGTACAAGATGAAGGGAACTGGCGGATCGCACGGAACGGCTGCGGTGAACCACGGAGCCGAGCTCGCCTTAGCTGAGGTAAGAAAGCCTAGCTCCCTACGCATACCTAGCGCCTCGCGTACATATGCCTTGCACCAGCTACCAGTCTTGCACGAGGCCCCAAGAATCAGCTCACTAAACGCCGGATAGCTACGGGTCGCAATCGGCCGATACACACCGACGTCAATCTCGTGGCGATCAGCCGCTTTGACCACCTTCGTGCCTTTCCAGCTATGGCTCAGCGTGGTGACCTGCACTGAGACGCGAATCTCGAGTTTGTGGGTCGACGTAGATCCACTGATGAAATCGTGTTGCGGATGGTTTGCCTTGCACGGACCGCCTCCAAACGTCAGGACACCTGCTTGTTTGGGAGCACACGTGAGGGTGTAGCCCGCGCCATCAATAATTCGCAAGAGCTTTAGCAGCACCCGCAGTTCGTAGGCCTTCCCTTGCGCATAGGGAGAGCCACTCGCCTTGGCACGCGCTATCGCTACCCTCATAGCCTTTAGGATCAATGGCTTGTTGATTGTCACGGCTGTGGCCCCCGTGGCGCACGCTGGTCGCTAGGTTCGTCCGGTGCCAGATATTGAACGATGTACGACTCGAGTTCTGCCTCCTCGTTATCCGTCAAACCCGCGGGCGACTCAGTTGGTAGATGTGACCGGATTGAGTACGCACGAGGCCCTTCTAGGGTTTCAACGACGTATTGGACGTCCTCCAGCCCGGTGAGGCCTTCAACTAGCCCTGCGATCTCATCTAGAGTCTCCGAGAGAGCGCCTTGAGTCGTCACAGGTCTAAAGTCGAGCACGGCCGCGAGCGCGGCCGCAGCCTGCGCGTTCGTGTCGCCTTCGTACTCCTGCATTGCCTCGACAATTGCGGAACGAAGCGATTCAACAATTTCTCGACCGAGTTCACGATCGAGAATGTCGAGCGCCTCCTTAATCGCGCGAATTCGCTCTTCGCCGCCCTGATCTTTCGCCACTCATGCCTCCGCAGTCGTAGATGCCTAGTTACCGCACGCCACGAATCGGCCCAACCCACATGATTGGGCCGCTGATGGTCGGTGCCGGCCGCGTGTTTGAGAATAAGGCGCCGCGCCATTAGGTCGCAAAGTCCGAACGCATTGAGCGTAGGCCCAAGCGTGCGATGGCGCCGACGCCCCCTCGATATTGAGTAGTGTTCGGCCACAGGGGAGGCCAGAGCTCTTTTTCCAGCAGCATGAGGGTTCGCTTCTGGCTGAATTGAGCCCATGGGCGGATTCGCGCAATTCAACCCAAAACGGTCCTTCGGTTGAGGTGCGTACAGAAAGTCGCTTCGCTACCTAGAATTCGGGGGGGTTTAGTCGCTTGCTAGGACGGAGGGCGATCCCCTCCCATGGCGCGCACAACGGTGAGGCCGTTGCCCGAATGTTAGTCCTCGTCTTCCTCAGGCTCGAGCGGTGGCGCGGTCCAGCCGTCGCCAGAGAACAGCGTTAACACTTCCCTGTACTTTTGGTGGCGACCGAATCTCCGAATCTTTTGATAAAACCGATCGCGAGCCTCACGCGTGGGGTGTACGGCGGGATCAACTCGGAGCATCGCAAGCAACAACTGGTCAGTTTCCGCTGCGTCCCAGTTTTGGCCGTTTTCTACTATCGCGTCGAGTAGATCGTTGAACTGCTGACTTGTTAGGCGGCCTGCGAATGGCGTGATCAATTCGCGAAAGTTTGCTTCCGACGCGCGGAAGCCGCCAGATGCCCCATAGATCTGAATTGCCCTAGCCCAGAGTTCTACAAACGGCTGCACCGACAGCGCTCGTGCGACATCTTCCCGACTGAGCCGATTTATCAAGGCGAGAATTGCAGGTCGGAGCGCGGGGAGTGCGACGCCGGCTAGAATTCGGAAATCGGTTAGCGCCGCGGGTTCAGCCTGCTCGGCAGTGTGTTGCAAAGCGGTTCGAGTCGCGTCAAGTAGTCGCGGCCACAGTCCTGGGAATGCTGCAACAAGGGCAATTGCGCGTGGGCGCTCGGCAGGCCCTAGGCTATCGATCAATCGGACAATGCTTTGCGAAGTGTCCGGCCAGACGTGGGGCGCCCGTTCCTGCACCGCGACCAGCGACGAGACAATCCTTCGATAATGCGGCTCCCATTGGGGAGGGACTCCCTTCAGCAAAGACTTTGCCAGTACCACGCCGAAGTTGCGGATGTTGTCAGTTCTGACGCGCTGAAGGTATCGCTGATCGACGTAGTCGAGGATACGTTCGTGGGCAGTCGGGAAACCTGGCGACTGCACGTCGGCGTCGTACAGATCGAATATTGCTTTGCCTTGCAGTGGTTCTTGCGACAGGACGAGTTCGACTGCATTTGCGAGGTGCAAGCGAACTAACTCCGCCGAGGGCTCGAATAAGTCAGCTTCGGCCGAAAATGCAGGGTGAGCACACAGGTGCCGGTCATCCCTTAGGCGCTGAAGATGGACGCCGGCGATGCGGCTGACAACCTGGGTCTTGTTGGTGGCGTCTTCAAGTATGGAAGCCTCCAACTGAAGCAACTTCTTGACATCGCCGCTCGCAGTTGCAGAGTCCCAGGATGACAAGAACGCAGTTGCTGCCGCGTCGCCCATGGCACTGAGTTCGCGATACTTCGCAATTAAGTCGTAGACCAGCGCAACCCATATCGAGGTCATGGCGGCGCGGAGAGCTCCGGCCTTGTATGCGCGGACTGCGTCCAGGAAGTGGGACTTCGAAGGGGCATGCCGGACCCGCGAAAGCAACACGTCCAGATCCAAAAAGCCGGTATCCATTTTGGCGAAAATTCCTTAGCTGATGTGCAGGACGTGATAGAGCTTAAAGCGGACTGGTCACTCTGCATACACAGCTTGTGGGAGCTAGAGAGAATTCTCTGAAGCGATAGGCCGTCGCTTGGCATGAAGTTAATGGTAGCGGCGAACCAACCCAACGCCGCACATCAGGTGAAGGGCCAGCGGCATGGCGAAACGGTCGTTAGCTTCAAGCGGCCTCACCTAGAGTTCGTCCACGTCTCCCATTTACGGGCATTTAGCCGAGCAATCTTCCGATCGCCTCGCGCCGAACGTATTTGGTAGAAGCTTTTCGGTCTCGGGTCAGCGCGAAGCCAGTCCATGTCCGCCTCTAGCCGAAAGGGGGCCTATCAATCTGGTCGACGTTAGCGCGTTGATCAACCTCATCCGAATCCGCATTCAGCTTCCGTAGATGGCACTCGCTTGGCCCATCATCGCCAGCACCCGCGTCAGAGGCTGTAACTTACCTTTTCGCCGTCGATCACAACCTTGCCATTCACGGCCAGGTGCTTGATCAGCGTGTCCAACTGGGACTCGCTAATGGTCGACTTGGCATTCTTGATCGTCGCGCGGATCGTGCTCTTCAGGGTCTCGACCTTGCGCGGCCGGGCAGCGGCGCGTTTCTTCAGGTCGTTCAGCACAACGGTGTAGTTGTCGGGCTTTGCCTTGGGCGGCGCGGGCACCTTGGGGGCGGCATCTGACTTACGTGCGGTCGGCGTCGTGGGCGCCTCATCCTTTAAGTCGCTATCCGTCGCTCGAGCATTCGGGCATATGAAATCGCCCCGCTGGTTCAGCACAACACGCAGTTTCTCCTTGAGGCTCATGCTGCCAAGCAGGGTGTTGATGCTCTTGCAGCAAGCCACGCAGTTATCGTCTGAGTTGGCCCCGCCTCTCGACGACGTCACCAAGTGTTCAACACTGGCCTCAGACTTTGGCAGCGGCTTGCTGCAGAAGAAGCACTTTCCGCCCTGGGCGAACATCAACCGGTCAAGAGGTTTGGTGGCCATCGGCAGTCGATTCCTTTCGGTTTTAGTCGAGTCTAGGAGCTCCCCGCATCGACTGGAAGCTGATCGCCGCAACGAGCTGATACAGCGGCAGCTAGGAACACAAGTGCATCGCCCATTGGCCCTCCAGATCTTGAGTAGCGCCAAGGTTGAGGGTCCGCCTTGTGTTGGCAGCAGAAGTTCGATGAGCACGGCATCGTCCATGCTGGATTCGTCACATCGGCACTTTCTGCGCCCGAGGGGCGCTTAGCCCGTCTCGGCACAAGCAAAACCCCTCGTTCAGGCCTAACGGCGCCCTAGCAGAGCTTTCTGGGTTATCCGTGCGCGATGCGAAGGTGCTTCTTCATGAGCTCTCCTCGTCTAAGTCAGGGAGGAGAACTCAATACCGAAGAAGCTGCATGATCCACCTCAAGCCATGACTACTCGCCCCCTTCCAAATCCTCGACGGAAGTCGGCTCGGCTTCTCGCCCATCCCAAGGGTGATCGCTGGGAAGGATGTAAAGCAAAGCAACCAGAATCAGCAACGCTGGGGTCACGACAACGCCGGTCGAGAGTAGTTGAGTCGACTTCACTGCCCCACGTTTTCGGACCCCGGCATTGACGACTGCGTCATCTGCGATGAGGCGCATCTCCCGCCTGGCAAAGAATCCTCGGATCATCTCGCCTGCGCTAATCGACATTATTCCGATCGCCCCCGCTTCAATCGCCCCCCAGATAGACCAGCCAAGGACTACGGCGATGAGGGTGGCGATGCAGATGCGCCAGCTGAGGTCTTTTGCTTGACGAACTTCGAGGAGATGAAATGCATTCGACGTAGCGTTCTCGAGCCTATTGATGTAGTCCTCAGAGATTGCCACGGACTCGGGCGTCGCGCCGCCAGCGCGATGCGTTGAGGTGAGTGCCACGATGTTGATCTCGGAAGCGAGAACCTTAATCAGCGCATCACGGAGAGTCGCACGGTCTCTCGAAAGCCACCCCTGCCTGCGGGCATCGACTAGCGCAGTCTCGATGTTTGAAAGGTCATGGTTAAGAAGATGCTCAACGACGCCTCCAGTGGACAGCCAACGCCCCTGAGGACCATAAGTGACGATCTCGAAAGGAATTCCGTCGCATTCAACGGTGAGGCGAAAGAGATCGACTTCAAATGTGCGCAACGTGTTGCGTTCCGCATCCCGGTCACCATCATGCCCCCCGACTGAGGTCGGAGAGGAGATTCGCGCGATCTTCGCCAGACCTTCAATGCCGCCCTCGATTTTATCGATCGTTGCGAGCTCCTTCGGGGATGCTTGCGGATAGCTGAGCTTGTGTTCGACGGCGAGTGAGACATCGGCCCAAGCCAGGGATCCCGATCGCCCTGTAGCGGCGCAGGAACCACATTTAATGCTCCCTTCGCCAAAGCATGGAGCACATCGAACCTTCCCCATTGCGGAGCAAGTGGTGCAACTGACGAGAGATCGTCCTAGGCACCGAGTGCACTGGATTCGACCGCCAAAGCACCCATACTCGGGGCACCGCTGGTATTCGTTCTCGTAACGGTACTGGGTGTAACCGTTGCTGTCGGTATACGGCCGCGAGACGACCTCCAACACCTGACCGTTTCCGTGGCATCTCCAGCAAGTGGCGCGTCCGTTCAGGCACTGATAGTTGTCGCATTTCATCTGCGTAGTGCCTCTGCAGGTCCCGCAGAGCGTTCTGCCATAGCCCGTGCATTGACTGCAGGTTCGACTGCCTGCGCCACTGCACGGACTACACTTCGCAAGTGTCCAGAACCGGAGGTCTGCAAGGCTGAATGCCCCAGACCTCAGAGAGTCCCACGCGATGTCTTGGCGCCCGAGGGCGAGGCTGAGGTCTTGGGAAGCAAGGCGAAGGCGAGCTGCACCATCCTGCTGCGCACTCGCTGTTGGATTACTGGCCGCACGTGTATGGGGGGTTTCCCGGAAGTTTCCACTGATCTTGTGAACTTGGACATCGGAACGCAATCCGTATACCGATTCGAGATTGAAGGAAGCCGTCTCACGGACGGCGCCCTTTGTGTGGATGTTGGCTGACCCGAATCTAGTCTTTTGGTCGATGAGCTCAACCAACTGCCGCCGCATCGTGCAAAAGGGCTCGGGAAGCAGCTCTTCTCCGAGTGTGCTCGAACTTTCGATCATCTTGATCACCTGCTGCAGGATCGCCCGCCTACCGATTGCGGATAAGCGCCCAACTTTGAATAGGCTCCGAGATGTCTCTCTGCCACCTTGGCCTCACACGGGAAAAGAGTTGCAGCCGCCTTCCGCGGATCAACGACGCCTTCACAGATGTGGTTCGACGCCCTGAGGATGGACTGCCGCAGCGTTCCTGCATGCTCCAGGGACGCTCGGTCAATTCGTCGAAGGACCCAAGGAGAGCAACAGTCTTCTCACTCACCGTCCTCCGCTCTGCGAGGCTTGAATCAACCCTCACCATTCGACGCCACATTGCCCGCGCTCCCGCCATCGTTCTGGTCTGGAGGAACAGGAGCTTCAGGCGTCGCGTAGCCGAAAGTGAATCCCCTAAGAAGGTGGACTCGGATGAACTCAAACACGGGGTAACCAATCGCCTGCCCCTGAATGGTGGCCCTGAGGATCTTCGCCCGCATCGGCCCACCATTGCCTGAGTCGTCTTTGACCATCGCTTCAAGACCGAGGTAAAGAGGCTTCTCTGTAATGGTCGTCATGGAGAAGCTCGAGAACACGAGGAAGAAGAAGGAGAGACCGAAGATGACGATGGCCGCCTTCATCCGCCCGGCCAGGGCGTCCACTCCGGTAGCAAGCCGATGTACGAGGAACGCGGTCTTGAACAGGTGGGTAATTGCCCCGAGGAGCGAGAAGAACAGTGCGATCGGCGGCACCCACAAGATCTTCGCAGCGTCTTCTTGCGCTTTAACCGATTCCGCGTCCGTCTTTCCGGCCATTCGCTCGACCGCCCTAGTGACACGACAATCACGCTCCGCCTCGACGATATTCCTGTTGAATTCGCTGTAGTTCCGCTGATATGGATTTTCAAGCGTGATGCAAGTGATGCCCTGGCCTTGCAATGCTGAGCGGAGCTCGGTCTTGACGGGATCGCTAGCGATAAACCGACTGAAACTCCAACCAAGCTCTCTTGGAATGAAGTGGGGAGCCGCCGCCAAACTGTCTCGTGCACTCCGCTTCGCAGCGTCCAACGCATTCTTGTAGACCGCATCCTTGAAGGTGTGCTCATCTGCGGGGTCCCAGTCACTCGGAATCCCTCGAACCCGATTCCTGACCCTATCCCGTACTCGTTGTGCGTTTCTCGTGTTCAGCTCACTGGGCGCCACGCGAAAGTTCTGGCGAACCTGTTGGACGTACTTGTCCCACTCCTCGTTCGCCCTGCGCTCGGCAGCAGATCTTGTTGATGCCGACGTGATCTCAGACGTTCCCATCCGATACTTCTCAAATGCATTCGTCAGCTCATCGACACCAGCCTTGTACCTTTCGTATGCCGCAACAGGATCAATGTCGTTCTCGCCAGAAATCGCAAGGAGTACGCGTTTCTGGCTCTCCCTAGGGAAGCGTCGCTCGAGATCATCCACTGAGCTACCCAGGAGAGGCATCAAGGCGACAAACGCTTTGGCGTCCGCCGGAACGTTGGTCGTCAGATCGATCTCAAGACCTGGCAACTCTACGGCGCCTCGGAGCAGACCCTGCTGCAGGAGGACCAATCCCTGCGCCTGGACCTTGCTCTCTACGTCCATGGACGACACCACCTTCCGCACCAGCGCTTCCTGAGCGACGTACGCGAGGCCAATGCAGGCGATCAGCAGGTAGAAAGTCCGACGGCCGCGCTTGGCTCGACCCTCAGGCGTTGCCGACCACCTCTTTAGGAACAAAGGCCAAGCGGCAAGGGCTAGCGCGAGACCAGAGATGGCCCGCCCCCAAACCTCGATCGCCTTGATCTGATCAAGATCAGCGCCTGAACCCACCACATCGAGGAGTCTTGCGTTGAACCCGAGTTCCAGAATGAGATAGCCGATGGTGGCCACCAGCAGGACCCAAAGATAGGCCGGCCTGTCGGGCGACCCCGCTTCGGGGATCGGCGGAGGATGGAGGCCCTTCACCGGGGCGTCTCATCGACCAGATTGACGCGAACGATCTCAACCGAAGTCCGATCGGCGTTGGCTGGCGGAGGCGGCAGTCGGGGCGCAGCGCCAACGGTCGAGGTTCCAGCCTCGCTGCTCGGCGGACGCCACGGCTGCGACGGCTCGGCTCGCGCCTGCACCGCCTCGGTGCTAGCGACGGTCGATCGCGACGGCTGTCGGGCTGCTTGCCGCGGGACACTTCGCTCCACGGAGGTGTTGAAGCGCCCATCCTCCCAGTGCCACCAGCGGGCACGGGAGTCGACGCTCTGTCGCATGGCGAGCTTGCCTCCGCTCTCTTCGAAGTCGATCTCTTTGCAGCCGTTCTGCAAGCGCACCTCCCCGACGTTGTCTCTTGAGATATTCACGAGGCGATAACTCGGACAGGATCCGTTGGCACTCACGGCGCGAAGAACGACGGCCGTGTTCTGGGCGCCTTCGCTTACGGTGATCACCTGGAGCTCGTCATGGCGTCCGAGGCGAAGCACTTGGAAGCGGTTTTCGATTCGCATGCCGTACGTTCCATCGGTATTCCTTCGAACAGTCACCGGACCCTGGACCGAATTGAACGTACGAACCTTCGTGCCCAGGAGTGCGTCGGCATCAATCCCGAACTGGATTTGGCCGCTACGCGTCTGGTGGACGACGCACCCGGTCGTCATGATGGCCACGCCAATGGCGGCGATCATGCTTCGAGCGAAGGCATTGCAGCGGCGGGGTTGCTGTTGAGTGTCCACGAGTTTCCTGTGTTTCGCTTCCACGATCGGATTCCTCAGCGAGAGAGTGTGTTGCAGAAGTCCTGCCAGTCATCGTCGAGAATGACGCCTTGAAGCACGCCACCGGAGCTGTCGGTGTGGCGCGCGAGAGAGCGTGCGATCTCGCCCCCCGATTTTTTCGAATAGACCATCAGCTGAAAGCCGCGACGCCCCAAGCGGCTTGGAAGAGACGCATCCGCCTCGAGGACGGAAAGCTCAACGTGCACGCCGGCTGGGGGCGAGATCGCCCGAGAAAAGCTTTCGATCATGGCGTCGGTGATCATGAACCGCTGCGGCTGGCGGGCGCGCAGCATCTCCCCAATGGCCCCAGGGATCTTCTGGACGGCAGAACTGGGATCAACGACCACGAGGCCAACGTACTGGTCGGGAGCCCGAGATTTCATGCACGAGAGGTGACGCGGGTCCATCGATGTAAAGAACCAGGATCCCGTCGGGCGACCCTCTAGAGCGTCGAGGAGGGTCAACGTCCTTGGGCAGCTGACGAAAGGCTCTTTGATCTCCATGTTTAGTCTGAGAGTGCCCGCCTCACTCGACGCGACGACTTCCGTTAGGAGAGCCCCTGGCTCGTCGGTAATCGCGGCACGGCGATCCCGGAGCCTCAGTTGCTTCCAGTCACTGGAAGAAAGATCAATGGTGCGAACACCGGCGACGTCCGTCTTCAACCCAAGAACCGGATCGTGGTGGAGGGCCCATGCACCGTCCGACAAGGACTGCAAGTCGAGTTCGACACCAGGCCAGCCCTCTCGAGCCGCGACTGTCATCGCGCGGAGGGAGTTCTCAGGCTCCGACTTGGCTCCGCGGTGGGCAAAGACCTGCAGCCCCGCGCACGTCGTCGCCCCTCCCGATGCACTCCTGTCTTGGCTGGCAGTCGCGGGGGCACCGGCCATCAGGGCGGATACGGCAACGACAATCACCCATGGCGGCATTCTTTCTGCCAGAAACTTCGAAATCTCCACACGCACGTCCTACGCTCTAGCTTAAGCCTGAAAAGTATTGGAGGCAGGCGCCCTTGGCTGACCCCGCGGCCCTCGGTCGTAGCTCATGCCATTACCCAACATGCATGCGCTTCGGAATGCGTGGCGCGCATGCGGTATAGGCTTTTCGCCTTCCACTGCATCAGTGGGTTTTTCGGTTATCGAGGCAGCCTTGGGCACCGAGAGGCTCGGAGCAAGGTAAGAGCCGAGCCTGCCGGCCGATCAGCCAAACATGGCGATAAGGACGAAGTTCACCACAGCCCAAATCCCAAGACCGACCAATCCGCATCCCATTCCGATGAGGACAGACTTGACTGCACCGGAAAGATTTCCTTTAGCGCCAATATAGATGCACGTGAAAAAAGAAATGATTCCAAGGGCGCCAATCGCGAAAGCGCCGATAAACGGCACGAAGCCGGCCGCAATCATCAACCCCCAGACAACCTTGAGAAAGGACCGTGCCCCCTTTGTTTCCTGCTCCGCAGCCAACTGCCTCACACGATTGGCTTCGAGCACCGCATTAACTTGAGCTTGTTCACTGTTTTCCATATGCCCTCCTCAGGGTTTATTGACAGACCCAAACAGCAGTCCGCGCCATGTCCATGCTGCCGGCACGTACTGACCACATTCGCATTGCCGCGGCCAATCTCCGCAGAACCTCGGTAAAGAAAGTGCTTCTCTTTACTCTTGGCGGAAGTCGGCTGTTCTTCGCATACAGACCAAGGAATGCGCCCAGACCAAGCGAAGATAGAACCGGACCAGCGACATGAAGAACCAGCCGAACAAAGCGCCCAAGCCCGCCACTGCGACCAGCGGAGCGGCGATAGGCAGAATCACTGTTGACGCAAGCAACAAGACCAAGAAAAGAATCACAGTGGTCAGCACGTAGGCTCCAAGGTGCCTAAAGATGAATCCAAGCACGCCAATCGGGTTGAAAGCCGAGAAGAAGGACCCCGTCTCAGCAACGCGAAGCGTCATGGCTGGAATAACGAGCCTTGCGATCGCATAGATGCCTGCCATCGAAGCCGGCAGCCCGACAATGATTGGGGCGATGGTGCGCATGCCCCAGGCAAAGTCCAATGCATCCCTGAAGCCCTCGGCCTCGAAGCGGACGTAAGCGCCGTAAACGGCTCCCGAGGTAACGGACCACGTCAATGCAAGCGCGATGGCCACCGGCGCATAGAGCAACTTGTTGGCGAGCCAAACCTTCATGCCCTGTAGCCACAGGTCGAAGGTGTTGCTCCAATCGGGCATCACATCCTCGCGTCGCTCGAGGAGTCCGCTGATCACCTTCATTTGATAGCCGATGGTGACGGCTTGGATCAACGGGATGGACATCAGGAGACCACCAACAAGCAGCTTCCCGAACCAGCCCTTCTGAGAGAAAACAAACAAGTAACTCTTTGGCGAAATCACGTCAGCTCCAATTCCCTTTGGGGGGGGTCAACATGTCTGTCGAGAAGAATTTCGTGCAATAAGCCGATTGCGAGATAAGCGAGCGTCACTCGGGTCAGCCCAAGAGCACGCACCTCTTGCTAGGGCGCTCCAGGTATCGCGCAAAAGACAATTGCAAAACAGCGTCAACAACATCCTCTCTTCCCTGCCCAGACGGGGGGCGAAGGTGATCGGGCCGCCCCCTTCGGACACGCTTCCAGACTGCTTTGCGTCCATCTTGTTCCTCGACGATCCGTCAGATGCCCTTGATGGCCGCTCTTCTCGACCGTAGCCTCGTTGCAGCGCTAACATTTGTCCTCACGCTCCTCAAACGAAGTTCAAACGGATCGCAAGCCACTGATTTTTCTAGCCTTCTTATGCCGCCGCGCGAGCTGGCTTGCAGTTGGCGAGAAGCGAGTGATCTTGGCGACAGCACAAGGAAAAAGGCATGGAACAGGGATCGCAGGAGGCGGCCGGCTACCGCTGGACGTTTTCTCATGCCGAGTTCGACGAGGTGCGCTGGGAACTTCGCGTCGCAGGCGAGCCGGTTGAACTGGAGCGCAAGCCACTAGAGGTACTGGCTCAGTTGTTGCGCCACGCCGGCGAAGTGCTGACCAAGGAAGAGTTGCTCGAATCGGTGTGGACCGGGCGGATTGTTGTTGAGGCCGCGCTGACCAACGCCATTGGCAAGCTCCGCCGGGCTCTGGGCGATGAGGCTCAAGGCATCATCGTGACGGTGCCACGAATCGGTTACCGGCTAGACGGACGGGTCGCCCGCAAGGCAGTACCGGTCCTTGCGCCTGATAGCGTGCTCGCGGTTGGCGACGCAGTGCCGCGCCGGCCCAACTACCGTCTGGTCGAACGACTTGCGCGCAACGAGGACAGCGAAGTCTGGCGAGCCGAGCAGCCCAAGAGTCACGAGATCCGGGTATTCAAGTTCAGCCTCAATGGAACGCGCCTGTCTGGGCTCAAGCGGGAGGTAACGCTGACGCGACTGCTGCGCGACGCGCTCGGCGATCGTCCGGAGTTTGTGCGCGTGCTGGACTGGGACTTCGAGCAGGCCCCGTACTTTATTGAGTCCGAATTCGGCGGCGCCAGCTTGAACGCTTGGTTTGACCAGCACGGGGTATCGGTCGACCGAGCAGCGCGTTTACGGTTAATGGCCGATGCAGCCGACGCCGTCGCCAGCGCGCACGAGGTCGGCGTACTCCACAAGGACCTAAAGCCCGGCAACCTGCTGGTCTACGGCGAGCCCGGAAACTGGCACCCGCGACTGACCGATTTTGGCAGCGGACGATTGCTTGACGCCGCACGACTGGAAGCACTGGGCATCACTCAGCTCGGGCTGACCCGTACCCAGTCCCTGATGTCAGATAGCCAGTCCGGAACGCCGCTGTACCTGGCCCCCGAAATCATCGCCGGAAGGGCTCCGTCCGTTAAGAGCGACGTGTATGCGCTTGGCGTCATGCTTTACCAGTTGCTCATCGGGGACTTCCGCCGGCCACTGTCGCCCGGCTGGGAAGCTGACCTAGATGATCCACTTCTTCGCCAGGACATTGCAGAGTTCGCCAACGGCGATCCTGAAAAGCGGCCATCATCGGCCCGCGAGTTGGCCGAACGCTTACGCACCCTTGATAAACGCAGGATCCGGCATGACTTGGACCTGGCAATACAAGCACGCATCGAAAGCAATGAGCGAAAGCTGGCCTTGACCCAAGCCAGGCGTCCGTGGATAGCGGCAGCGATGGCGGTACTTGCTACGGGCGTGGGGTTTTCGTTGTTTTATGCGCATCGTGCCGAGAACGCCAGCCAGGAAGCAGAAGCGTCCAGTGCAATTGCGCAGCAAGCGACCACACAAGCAGAGCGGAATCTGAAACGCGCCAATGGTGTGATCGCCTTTCTGGTCCAAGATGTCATCGGCGCTGCCGATCCATTCAGAGCCGGAAGCGAATTGTCGATCCAGCAGGCTTTGCACCGCGCCGAAGAGAACATCGGCACGCGCTTCAAGGATGAACCCGAAACCGAAGCACAGGTTCGGATCATGCTTGCACAAGCTTACTCAGGACGCGGCGAGCATCTTCTGGCAAGCAGCCAGTACGCCAAGGCCGTCGCGGTGGTGGAAGCAACGCCGTCCGCAGACCAGTCGATTGCCTTGCAGGCTCGTCTGCACCAGGCTGGTAGCTTGCTCAACATGGGTGACATGCCTGGTTTCGACCGCGCCATGGCACCCGTGCAGAAGGCCGTCGAAGTTGATCCAACACTCGATACGAGGTTGCGCCTCCACACAAACTTCGTCTCCGGGCAGAAGGCGATGCTAGTAGGCGATATTCAGCTTGCGGTGGCGTACCTAGAAAAAGCCGACGCGATTGTGCAATCAATGGACTCGCCGGATCCGGCGGCGGCGCTTCGGGTGAAATCCGTACTGGGCGCCATGTACGGCCGAGCCGGACAACACGCACAAGCCGTAGAGATTCTGCGCGACGCAAGCGCTCGAGCGATCCGTCAATACGGTGCAGTACACCCGGAAGCACTCAACACGCGAATTCTTCTGGGCGTCGCACTGAATGGCCAGAAAGATTATCGCGAAGCAGTGCATGAACTCGAGGCGCTAAAGCGCGACGCAATAAGCACCCATGGTGCGGATAGCGAGCAGGTGTTGGACACGGATCAGTTGTTGGCGAAAGCTCTGGTTGGCGTGGGCAACCTCAATGCAGGACTGGAGTTGTTTGAGTCAGCCTACAAGCGCCGAGTGGCGCGCTCCGGCGCGAGCAACCCACAAACACTCGAGTTGGCTGCATCAGTCGCTGACGCGCTGCGGTCGGCCGGACGATCGCGCGCCGCCCTCGAGATTCTAGATGGGGCCCAGGCGGCCGCCGCGGAGCTCGCGGACAATGCAGGGGCTTCGCCGCTGCAGAAGCTGCGCTTTATCCAGGCCTGTGTCCTCGCCGGCAACGGTGACAGCGCCGGAGCGATGGCCATTGAGGCATCTCTTGATGCCGCAATCCTTACGGCGGCCGATCCACTTGGGCAATGGCCGTGGCGGCTAGAACAGCTGCGGCGCAATGCAGCGCTTGCCGGCAAGAATAGGCCAGTTGAGGACCCTTGCCCCGAAGCTTCGGCAATCGATACGGGAACTTCGGCAGATTAGTGGGACGCTTGGTTGCCGACCACCATGTCGTCTTCTCCGAGCAGTCGCTTGTCTGCGTGCCTCCGGCGGGAGCGACATCAAAGGCATCGCTTAGGGGGATGCGACTCTCCCCCAGCTTTGGGTAGCGCGTCGATTCGAAGATTGGCTTCCCCTTTGCATCGCGCGAATGACTGCTTCGGGTCGACACAGGCCTGCCATTCCCCTGCGTTGCACGGCTCGCTGGACTTAGGCGCAAGCTGGGCTTCCCTACATAAATGGGGAACCCCATGAACGTTTCTATCCAGAAGCAAAGCACCCCCTGGAACAAGGGGAAGCTTACAGGGCAGAAGGCGCCGCTCAGGTTGTGTGACATCTGGGCAATCCCAGTGCGGCTTCAGCTTGGTCATGAGGTGCGAGACCTCGCTCTGTTCAATCTCGCGATTGACTCGAAGCTCCGAGCGTGTGACCTCGTGAAGCTGAAGGTCCGCGACATCTCGCACGGCAACCAAATTTCCAGCCGGGCATTCGTCATGCAGCAAAAGACCAAGCGACCCGTTCAGTTCGAGATCACCGAGCCAACCCGGAAGGCGGTGCTTGCTTGGATCCATCAGGCCAAGCTCAGGCCAGAGGACTCCCTCTTTCCCAGTCGACTACATGATTCCGCCCATCTCTCGACCCGGCAATACGCTCGGATCGTTCACAAGTGGGTGCACAGCATCGGATTGGACGACTCAGCGTACGGCACCCACACGATGCGTCGAACGAAGGCTTCCCTGATCTATCGCAGGACGAAGAACCTCCGTGCGGTCCAGCTCCTTCTCGGCCACACGAAGCTGGAGAGCACCGTGCGATACCTTGGAATCGAGGTCGATGACGCTCTGGAGATGGCGGATCAAACCGAGGTGTAGAGCGGCGTCACCCGAACGCGCCCGCGAAGCGGGCGCGGTTCGGCCAGAAACGACCACCGGGCCGTAGCGAGAACTCCTGGCTATTGACCCGATGTTAGCGGACGACGTGCTTCGCGTAGGTCGCCCGTGGTATGTCCCTAACATCACAACTGATCTGCGTTCCTGCAGGAACGAATCCGGCCAGTTCAGACGTGATCGCGTGAACCACCGCGTCTGCGAGAACGCGTTGGATGTCTGCACTGCGGCCTTCAATCAGATGCAACAGTGCGTGGACGAACTGACCGCCTTCATGCTCACCCATCTTGAAACGGTCAGGGACGATGACGCGGCTCTTGACGTCCTGCGCATCAAACACCCCAGAGAACAGCAGCGCTTTGTGCGCGGCATCCAGCATTCGAGAGGTGCGCTCGTCATCCAGCGATGCTGCGCATTCGATGATCAGGTGGGGCATCAGCGTCTCCTCAGTTCTGGAGCGCATTCTTAAACGGAGCCGATGAACGCGGACTGGGCGTTCAAACTCCGCCTTGCATCAGTGCCGACTTGTAACGTCGACTGCAGGGCAAGACGGTTCCATCGCGCATAGCCACCCGTGCGTCCCCGCTGTCGATCGGCTCGATATGGGCGATCTGGTCGACATTCACGATCGCGCTTCGATGGATCCGGACGAAGCGGGCCGGATCAAGAGCCGCCTCCAAGCCGGCGATCGTGCTGCGCAAGGGGTAGTCCTTCCCGCTGACGCGCAGATTGACGTAGTTGCCCGCGGCCACGCCGTAATCGATGTCGGCTGCGGCGACGAGGTAGTCCTTTCCGAGCTTCCGGACGACGAAACGCTCCGGCCGCGTCGGCTTTGTGGATGAGGATGGCACCGCTTCGGCGGGCTCCAGTCTCGGTTCGCGAGCGGGGGCGGGTGACAATGCCTCCGGGATCGAAACCTCGCCCTGCGAGCGGCGCAGCAAAAGACGGGCGAGGTGGAACAGGGTGAGCGCGGCCACGTAGCTGCGTCCGTCCTTCAGATACTCATACACGAGTTCGGGCATCCACGGCCCGAAGCGATAGTCCATTCCCTGGTACGCGTAGACACCCTCGCGCATCGCCACCATCAGGGCGACATGCAGCAGGGAATAGACCACGCTCAATCCCAAGTGGATCGCCAGATGGCGGCCGAGGCGGGCCCAGATGAGAGGAAATCGAGACTCGGCCCAGCCAACGAAGGGGACGAGAAGGAGGAATGCGAGACCGCTGCTCCACTCCCAGGTCGCGATCTGCCAAGGGGCCGGGCCGTCCGGGAGACGGGCCGCCTCGATCCCGACCAAAGCGGTCTGCACCCCGGCATTGATGGCGTAGAAGAGGGTCCAGCCCAACACGGCCAGAGGCAGGGCATGCCGCCGGACGCCAGCGAACGGATCACGGCCGGGATCCTGCGCTTGGGGGGGGGCATTGGGGGTGGGCTGGGCCTCGGTCATCAGCGCCATTCCACCATTCGTCCCCGAAATCCACCACCCAGCCCTACCGGTGGGACGCTGGGGTGGGGGTTCGCGAGGCTGGGCCACCCCTTCGGAGTGTCCAGCCATGGTCAGCCCCGCCCCCCTTACCCACGCCCTCCCGCTCGCGGGATCCGCCCGAGCCGGCCACCCCGTGGTATCCGCCTCAACCCGCCGGCACGACCTCGATGTGTTGCGCGTCGGGGTGTTCGCGCTTCTCATCCTCTACCACGTGGGCATGGGCTACGTGGCGGACTGGGGCTGGCATGTGAAGTCCGCCCATGCCGTCGACTGGCTGCAGGGTCCGATGATGGTCGTGAACCGCTGGCGTATGCCCCTGTTGTTCCTGATCAGCGGTGCGGCCATCGGGCTCGTCGGGGCGAAGGCCGCGACGTGGGGCTTCGCGAGGGAGCGCATCCTCCGACTCCTTGTCCCGCTGCTGTTCGCCATGGTCGCCATCATCCCGGTCCAAGCCTGGTGCCAGGCCGTGGTGAACGGGGCATGGTCGGGCGGCTTCGGCGACTTCCTGGTGGCCTACTTCAGCTTCGCCGCGTGGCCGCCCGGTGCGTTCGATGGATCGGACGTCGGGGTGACATGGAACCACCTCTGGTATCTCGTGTACCTGCTGGCCTACACCTTGCTGTTGGTCGCGCTGATGCCGGTGCTCCGCCACAAGGCCATCGAGCGCGGGCTGGCCTGGCTCTCCAGGCAGCCGGCGTGGGTCTGGATTCCCGCCTTCGCCTTGGCTCCCGCCGTCTCCGCCCTTGCGCTGGCGGACAACTGGCCTCCGACGAACAACTTCTTCGCCGACTGGTACCAGCACGGCGTGTACTTGCCCGTGTTCCTTCTCGGCTACCTCGTGGCGCGACAGCACGGTTTCTGGGGCGCAATCGTCGATGCGCGCCGTGCACTGCTGACCATTGCCTTCGTATCAGGGCTTGCCTACTTCACGGCACTTTCGGCTTCTGATGCCGAGGCGTCAGCGTTGGCGGTCGGCGTCACACGGACCCTCCGGATGATCTACATGGCCGGTGCGATGCTCGCCATTCTCGCGTGGTCGAAGCACGCTCTCGATCGCCCGTTCGCCTGGTTGCCTCGTGCCACGGAGGCGCTGTTTCCCTGGTACATCCTCCATCAGAGCTTGATCGTTCTGGCGATCTTCCTGCTCGCCGCGTACGACCTGCCACCTGCACTTGAAGCATCTCTCGTCGTCGTCGTGACCGTGATGGGCTGCGCCTTCGGAACAGAAATCATCCGACGCGTGGCTTGGCTGCGCCCTCTGTTCGGCTTGAAGAGGACGGCTGCCGCAAATGGCTGAGGATCGATATCAGCCCGAGGTCAGAGCGCCAATTCTCCGGCTCCCGAATAGAACCCTACTGAGCCATGAGGCGGCTTTGGGATCGCGTGTCCTGCATCGCGAATTTCCGCCTCCCGCCGCTTGGTTAGCCCGTCGAGACCACGCCAGGATAAAGATCCGTGAAGGCCGATCTATCTACAACCGCAATCCTCCGGGCAGAGGGCGCAGCGCTCTTTGCTTCAGCTCTGACACTTCTCTTCTGCGTGGAACCCAGTTGGGCAACGGCAGCGGCCTTCTTCTTCGCTCCAGACCTGAGCCTGTTCGCATTCCTTCATGGGCCTCGAGCCGGAGTAATCCTCTACAACCTCACTCACTCCACCCTTGGCGGCCTCGGACTCGCAATGCTCGGCGTTTCGCTCGAAATGCCTTTGCTGATCGAACTCGCGGCCGTTTGGCTTGCCCATGTGGGCTTTGATCGCATGCTGGGCTACGGACTGAAGCGCTCTTTGAGTTTTCACAAAACTCACCTTGGACCAATCGGCCTTTGGCGGCGAAGCACTCGCTCTCGGAGTCAAGGCTGAGTGCGCGGATGGAGCTCGCATCGCGGAACCAATTTCTCCTCACCCACCCACAGAAATTCGATTGGGTGTAACGAGAGGCTCATGCCGTGCATCAACTTTTAGCGATCGTTTCAGGCCTTCTGGTGGCAGCCCAAGGCGCCATCAACTCCGGAATGAAGGGAATGGTTGGCAGTGCCGTCATTGCTGCCCTGATCAACAACCTTGTCGGGGCGTGCGCGTTGGCAGCAGTGCTGGTCTTTTCGCGGAGCTCCATTCCATCCGGATCAAAGCTGCTTGAGGTTCCCGGCTACTACTGGCTGGCTGGAGTACTTGGGGCCAGCTTCATCTGGACCGCAGCGACAGTCATTCCGAAGCTTGGTGTGTCAACCACCCTTGCATTGGTGATTTCAGGACAGTTGGTTGGCGCACTCCTCATTGACCACTTCGGTCTCTTGGGAGTCCAGCAACGAGCCTTCTCATGGCCAACATGGGTTGGCCTTGCGCTCGTCGTCGTCGGCGCACTACTCCTCACGAGAACTCGCTGAGTGGCGATGCCGCGCATTTGATTCGCCCGCTGGTTAGCCTGGCGCCTTGGCCGCACAGCTCCGAATGCTTCAAGAGCGCCAAGGGCTGAGTCCGCCTACGGGGAAAGCGCCATGACCCATCCCGCGCAACCGCGCCTGCGTCACAGGAGCGCCGCCCCGGCTTTGACCAGCGTCGTGGCTGCAGCGACTTTCGCAAGGCGAACGCCCGCTTCGGGCCGGAATGCACCTTGGCCTCTTTCGGCCAGAAGCGGCCATTCGCGGAGGGCACCGGGTTCCGAACCGACGCGCTACTCGAAACCGGGGGGACGTCGGGCGCGCTGGCGGCAGGCACGCTACGGCCAATTCGTTCAGCTTGAGTCAAGAAGTGAACTGGCCGACACTTTATTGGCGAGGCTCGGACGTCTCTGCCAGCGAGGGAAGACGTTGGGGCAAACGGCACCGATTGACCAAGGAGCGGTAAGCATGAAACAGCATCTTTGCGCGGCGATTGCCGCTTGTTTTTTCGTTGGCGCGGCGACGGCATCGCCGACATCAGTTCCGGGTGAGCGCGCCTGGCCTCAACCGAAGCGGGCCGAAGTCGATTTCAGGCTTCCATGGTCAAGCGCTTCCGCATCCGAAGTCGTTCTGCGTGAACTGTCGACGCAACGAATTGAGGAAGTGCAGCGATACAATGCTGCGTCGCAAGACGTTCTGAATCCTCGCGTGTTGATGGTTGGCGTGCATCGCCATCCTCGCGCCGAAGCCGAGGCCAATCCCGTTCCAGCGCGTTGGACCGCTGTTCCAAACGGCCAGGTTGCGCAGTTCCGCGTTCAGTCGACGGGAGCCGCCGCGCTGCGCCTGGCGCTGCGCACGGATCTGCTGCCCTTGGGCAGCGAAGTCCGGGTTCGCGGAGGGGGAGATAAGGGTGAGGTTTACGCCCACACGTTTGCAGAAATGGTGAGCAACGTAGGCGATAGCAACGTCTTCTGGGCGGCTGCTGTGGATGGAGAGGCGATCGAGGTCGAGTGGTTCGTCCCTCGTGGTGCAGCAACGGCCCTGCCTACGTCTCTGCCAATCGAGAAGCTGTCGCACACTCTTCCAGAAGCGGCGCTTGGCTTTGGACTTCCGCAGTCTTTTCTGAAAAATCGAGCGGGCGACGGTGACCTCTCGTGCATTTCCGAAGTCGAATGCCGCCGCTCGGAACTCGGTAGTGCATTCACCGATGCGGAGAGGGCGGTTGCGCGAATCACCTTTGAGCGCAGCGACTTCCAAGGACGATGCACGGGCACGTTGCTCAACGATGCTGATCCTGGTTCGCAGCGTCCGTTTGTGCTCACCGCGAACCACTGCATTCGCAATCAGAACGAAGCAGTGTCGACAGTGGCAGAGTTCAACTTCACTAGCCGAACCTGTCCCGGCTCAATCCCAATCAATCAGGATTGGGGGAGAGTGGTAGGTGGCGCCGATTTTCGATTTGGCACCGGTGCCTCCGACATCACGTTGCTGGAACTTCGAGCGCCAGTTCCTAGCAGCGCGTTCTTTGCGGGATGGGATGCTAGTCCGTTCACCGAGGGAGTCGATTCACCGATCTTCGGAATCCATCATCCAATGGGCGCAACGAAGAGGGTTAGTGAGGGTGATCGCTGGCGGGCTTGGGGCTTCATCACGGCAGGCGGTGTCGACATCCCCGAAGGTGTGCACGTCGTCAACTGGCGTCGCGGTGCTACTCAAACGGGTAGCTCGGGATCTGGCATCTTCACCGTCCGCAACAATCAGTGGTTCCTGCGCGGAACGTTGATCGGCGGTGAATCCAGTTGCTCCACGCAAGGACAGCGCGGGCCTACGGGACCCTCGGGAACGGTTCTCCAGTTTGCGGACCTCTACTCGCGCTTTGATCTGATTTTCCCCAGGTTTGAGCGGTTTCTGACGGGGGGCGGTTCATTTCCAGCGCCTTCCACCAACGTGGCAGGTGCATGGTTCGTTCCGGCCGAGAGCGGATGGGGGGCAACCATCTACCCGATTCGTTCTGGCGATCGCGATGGCATCTTCATGCTCTGGTTCGTCTACGACGCCCAGGGTCGCGCAAACTGGTATCAGCTTCAGGACACTTGGGATGCTGGGAACTTGATTACGGCAGATGTCGTTCAGGTGACCAGCCCGACGGGTTGGCGGCCGGGCACCGTCTTCAACGGCGCGTCCAATCAGCGTCAAGTGGTCGGTCAAGCCACCCTGCGGCCCACGAGCGACAATCGGATCGAGCTTTCGATGACGATTGATGGGCAGACCCGATCAGTGGTTCTTGAGCGACTCATTTAGCCGCCAAATCTTGAACCTTGATTTTGAGGTCTACCCAAGCCAAGTCGGGTGGCAACGCCATCCCGACTTGATGCTCAATCTGATACCCCAGACGTGAATGACGGTTATGGGTCGATGTGAGTCACCTGGCGATCAGACTGAGTTCGGCCAGAAGCGGACCGGCGAGAGCGCCGACACTGGACCGATCAATCTCCAAGACGCCTTGCTTGTCGGAATCGGAGAGGCGTCGCAAGCGCTGCTCGAAGCGCCGTAGGCGACTATCCGCGATCTGCCGCAACCCGCGAAGGCCCAAGCAGCAGGATTGTCATGTTCCCTGCCGACTGGATGCTGGTGACCAGAAGGTACGTCGCGAGGAACGGTGCGCCACCCACCGTGGCCAGTGCACCGAAGGCGAGGCCGGCTCCGGAGAAACGATGGCGCCACGCAATCCAGAGGCCGGAAAGCATCAGCATGAAGGCGAAATCGAGATTGAATTGGCCTTGCCAGCTCATCTCGGCGATGGCACCGAAGAAGATGGGAAACAAGTTCCA
>Ga0209278_1000370_pt1 | contig 38895 bp, 37 predicted proteins | sample JI81BgreenDNA_FD_187504 | JGI IMG/M metagenome (GOLD analysis project Ga0209278, IMG submission 187504) | Wastewater effluent complex algal communities from Wisconsin, to seasonally profile nutrient transformation and Carbon sequestration -... | ecosystem: Engineered > WWTP > Effluent > Algae...
CACCGCGCCGGTGCAGGTACTGCGCAACATGGGGGCGAGCGCCCCTGCCTTCGGGATGATCGGGACACTGGTGGGCATGGTCGCCATGTTGGAGCGGATGGGGCAAGGCCCGGAGAATATGGTGGCAAGTATTGGCATTGGCATGTCGCTGGCGCTGGTCGCCACGCTCTATGGTGTGGTGCTGGCGCGCATGGTGTTCCTGCCCGCGGCCAACAAATTGCTACAGAAGGAAGAGACCGAGCGGTTTCGCAACCTGATGGTGGTGGAGGGGCTTAGCATGCTGGCCGAGAAGAAAAGCCCGCGCTTCATGCAGGATCGCTTGAATTCCTTCCTCGAGCCCGCGCAGCATTTCAACATCGATAAACAGGTGCGCATGCAAAACGGCAACGCCACCGTGACCGGAGCGTGAGCGACCTCGCATGCTGCACAAACGCCCCCGCAAGGATGATGAAGATACCGACGCATGGTTGATCACCTATGCCGACATGGTCACGCTGCTGCTGTGCTTTTTTATCATCCTGTTTGGTATCTCGACGCCCAATGGCGAGCTGACCAAGAAGGTCGCCGAATCGCTACGCAAGCAAGGCTTCTATAACGATGAAGGCGTGATCACCGATCCGTTCGAAACGCTGAAGAAAGACCTGTCCCTAGCGCTTGGCGCCAGCGGCTACGATAGCAACATCGCCATCTCCGAGCAGGATGACGCGGTGAGCATGGAACTTGCCTCCAGCGCGTTCTTCACTTCCGGCAGCGCTAAATTCAGCAAGCAGGCCATCCCCATGCTGGAGCTGCTGGCCAAGCAGCTCGCCGGGTTCAAAAACAAAGACGTGGTGATCGAGGTCGAAGGCCATACCGACGATACGCCGATTGCCACGGCGCAATTCCCCAGCAATTGGGAGCTTTCGACCGCGCGCGCCAGCAATATTGTGCGTTATTTTATCGCGCAGGGATTTCCGGAACAAAAATTGCGCGCGCTGGGGGCGGCCGCCACCCAGCCCAAAGCCCCCAACCGTGATGCGAAGGGCAATCCCATCCCTGCCAATCAGGAACTGAACCGCCGTGTGGTGGTGAAGCTGAAGCGGGCGAATTAAGCTGCTTAAATACCAATGAGAACGATCATACTGCACACTTTATTTGTGTTCGGTAGATTATATGAGTTTTCGCTGCCGTTGATAATTACACATTCAGGGGTGATAGTAGAAGTGCTCCGCATAGATAATACTTTGCCTTGGTCGGGCTTCCCATCGTCGAGCTTGTTATCAATGTTCCATATGTCTGTTGGAGTTGCAAAAGCACCGAGAGTTGAAGAGCCGGATGCATAGCGCCCGACATGATACATGTTGCCGACATTTGTTGGAAAATATGTCGTCGAAGCGGTTGGTTGCATGAACAAAACGGAAACCCTTGCACTGCTATCTAGCTTGGTCAGCGGTGAATAGACGCCAACATTAAATACTCCTGAAAATCTACCCTCAATGAAACCAGCATTTTCAAGATGTTGCCACGATCGATAACGCTCATGTCTCTGCGCGTTGGCTTCTGCAGTGATAGTTGAACCTATCTTTCCATCGCCATTTCCATTGCAGGTTTCTGGCCCTGTTGCGCCTACGGTAAGGCTGGAACATGTAGCATCAGGCCCATTGGCTAAACTACCCGCTTGAGCACCCCAAAAACTAACGGCGTTATTCATGTCACCGGGTAATGCAAAATACTTATCACGAAAAGTATAGGTAGCTGTGCGATATTGATCCATCTGCGCGCTCAGATTGCGCCATGCGGCAGCATTTATGAGCGCCTGACCGCCAAGAATACCGCCGGTCAACAGACCGAGGATGACCAGCACAATAGACAGCTCAACCAGCGAGAAAGCATGACGCATAGTCACATGACTAACAGTCAAGTGACTCTCAGTCAAACGCTTTTACTGTTGTGGCATGCAGCAAGAGGCACTTAAAGTTTTGGGAATTGCCGTGCGTAAAGCCCGCTTAGAGAAAGGGTTGACCCAGCAACAATTAGCTTATGCATGCGGCTGTGACGCAACGTATATTAGCATGATTGAAAGCGGTAAGCGTAACCCACCATTCTTAACACTGTATCGCATAAGTGCCCAGCTAGGCCAGCCGTTAGCGAAATTGTTACGCGCCCTCTAAACTTGGTTAAGTAAATTAAACTGCAACGCGAACACCCAGCACATGGCAAATGGCCTGCGTCAGTTCGGCGCGGTTGAGCGTGTAGAAATGGAAATGGTCGATGCCGTTGAGCATGAGCATGCGGCATTGCTCGGCCGCGACCATGGCAGCCACTAAATTCCGCAGTTCGGGCTTCTCGTCCAACCCCTCGAACAACGTGCTCAGCCATTCGGGCACCGCCGTGCCGCTGAAGGCGGCAAAACGCTTCAGTTGTGCCACGTTGGTGACCGGCAAAATGCCGGGGACAATTTCTGCCGTGATGCCGGCCGCGCGCACCCGCTCAAGAAAGCGCAGATACACATCCACATCGAAGAAGAACTGGGTGATGGCACGGTTGGCGCCCGCATCAATCTTGCGCTTCAGGTGGTCAATGTCGGCCTGTGCGCTTAATGCGTGCGGGTGGGTCTCGGGGTAGGCGGCCACCGATATATCGAAATCCGCAACATCCTTCAGGCCAGCCACCAGGCTGTCCGCATATTCATAGCCGCCTTGGGTGGGTACATAGCCACCACCATCGGGCATGTCGCCGCGCAGCGCGACGATGTGTTTCACGCCCGCATCCCAATAGCTCTGGGCGACCTCACGGATCTGTTCGCGCGTGGCGTTCACGCAGGTGAGGTGGGCGGCGGGTGTGAGTTCGGTTTCGCGGCGAATGCGGGCCACGGTCGCATGCGTGCGCTCACGCGTGGAGCCGCCTGCACCGTAGGTGACCGACACAAAGCGTGGCTTCAGCGGTGCCAGCGTGCCGATCACGCCCCAGAGTTTCTCCTCCGCTTCGGGCGATTTGGGCGGGAAGAATTCAAACGACACATGCGGGGGTGGGGCACCGTAAAGCTCGCGCAGGGCTTGTAGCTGCCACATCTGGGCGGCGGTAAGCAGGGCGCGCTGATGGGCAGCGATGTTCATTGGCCATACCTGTGGCAGAACTGCAACAAATGCGAAGAAACCTGTTGCATGAGGGTGGGCACCTTTGCGCGTGGAAACGCAGGAAACCAAAGGGAAAAACGCCCTATTGTCAACTGTCTTCACAGAAACCTTGCGAAGTTGGCAACGAATTGTTTACACAAACGCGCTAAGAATACGCTTGAGCGCATCGAGCGATGCGTTACATAACAGTGCATTAACCACGGGAATCCTATGAACGTTTCGGCCAAAAAACACGCGACCCTTGCAGCCATTCTGCTGAGCCTCGCCACCCTTACTGCCTGTGCCTCTGAGCCGGAAGAAGATCCGCTTGAGGGCTATAACCGTGCGATGCACAGCTTCAACACCACGGTGGATAAGGCTGTCTTCCGCCCTGTAGCCCAAGGATACCGTTATATTGCACCGCAACCGGTGCGTGACCGCATTGGCAATTTCTCCGACAACCTCGGTGAGCCGGTGAACATGATCAACGCCTTCCTGCAGGGCGACCCCGAGCAGGGTCTGACCAGCTTCTGGCGCTTTATCATCAACAGCACCATTGGTCTTGGTGGTATCCATGATGTGGCAACCACAGCTGGTCTGAAAGCCCGTCCGGAAGATTTCGGCCAGACGCTGGCTGTATGGGGCGTTGGCTCCGGCCCGTATGTGGTGCTGCCGTTCTTCGGCCCCAGCAATGTGCGCGACTCCTTCGGCATGGTCGCTGACTGGTATACCGATCCGTTCACCTACTACCTCGAGCAGGATGATCGCATCTGGCTGGCTGCTAGCCGTGTCGTGGTGGTGCGTGAGCGTCTGCTGGATCCGATCGACGACATCTACGACACCTCGCTCGATGATTATGTGACCTTCCGCAGCATCTATGACCAGCGCCGCAATGCGCAGATCGAGAACCGCTTCCATGATTTCGATAAGAGCATGGCCGCGCAGGAAGCCCAGGCAAAAGCCGAAGGCAAGTAGGTGGTGCGCATGATCCGTTCGTTCGTGGCTGCCGCGTTGGCACTCAGCCTTACCGTGGTGCCGCCTGCCATGGCAGGGACGCCGCAGGAAGCCCAGCAATTCATTGATGGCGTGGCCTCCAAGGTGCTCGGCGTCATCAAGACCGATCAAACGCAGGCGCAGAAGTTGAAAGTGCTGGAAGGCATTTTTACCGATGCGGTGGATATTCCCTACGTGGGCAAATACGTGCTGGGCCGCCACTGGCGCACGGCCAGCGCCACCCAGCAGAAGGATTATCTGGCGGCGTACCAGCCCTTCGTGATCAAGAATTATGCAGGCAAACTGACCAAGTATAGCGGCCAGAAATACCGCCTGAAGAATGCCCGTGGCGAGGATGGGACCTACAACGTGACCATGGAAATCATCGATCCCGGCAGCGCCAGTGTTTTCGTGGACTACACGCTACGCGAAGAAGGCAAGGCCTATAAGGTCGTCGATATTGCGGTGGAGGGTGTTTCGCTGCGCGCGACCCAGCGTTCAGAGTTCAACTCCATCGTTAACAGCAAAGGGCTGGATTACCTGATCTCGGCGCTGCAAAAGCAAGCGGCCCGTAAAGCCTAGCGGATCGTTCTGTTATCTGCGTCTGGCAAAGGCACATGGCCCGGCTGCATGCCATTGCAGTGGCGCCTGCCATCGTTTAGTTCAATAGGTAACTCATCGCGCAGCTTTTGCTGGAATCGGAGAGGATATAGCTGCTCGCCACATCCGTTCCCCAATGCCGGGTGGTGCAGGCCAGGCACTGAAAGGGAACGGCCCCCAGATCGGTGAAATCAGCGCCGCAGGTGGTAAGAAACTTACCAGAATCGGCAAGCCCATCATCAAGCTTCTGGTCGATATTCCATGCTTCTTCGGGTTTTGCGATCCCCTCGTCGTTACCGAAATAACCGCTGCTAATGCGGCCGATGCGCAAGCCGTTATTAATGCCACCATTACCGTAGAGCGCGATCTCGTGCAGGAACCGGTAGGAATTATTCGCCAGTTTGGAGGTGGGCACATTGACCCCGGCGACCATAACAGGGCCGACGCCGCTGTAGCTGCCCTCGATCAGTCCCGCATTGGCCATGTGTTGCCAAACACGTCGCTCTTCCGAGCCCCAGTCGAAGATGCCGCTGCCATTGCCGTTGCAGGTCTGCGTGCCGGTACCGGCATCCGTGAGCGGGGTCGCGCACTCGCCGCCGGTTGCCCCGGTATCGGCATTCCCCCAGAAGCTGGTGGCGTTGGTCATGTCGCCAGGGAGGGCAAAATATTTGTCGCGGAAGGTATAGACAGCCGTGTTATAGCGGCTGATCTCGGTCGCGACGGCGCGCAATTCACTCGCGCGGATGAGCGATTGCCCGCCAAGAATGCCGCCGGTTAGCAGGCCAAGAATGACCAGCACGATGCTTAACTCAACCAGTGAGAATCCCTTGCGCATAGGTAAAGTATAAGATGTAACCCGCTAGGCCGCTAGGAGATTCTTGTAGCGAATGCGTTTGGGCTGTAGCGAATCCTCGCCGAGGCGACGTTTTTTGTCTTCCTCGTAATCGGCGAAGTTACCCTCGAACCATTCCACGTGGGAATCGCCCTCGAACGCGAGGATATGCGTGGCGATGCGGTCAAGGAAGAAGCGATCGTGCGAGATGACCACGGCGCAGCCGGCGAAATCTTCCAGCGCCTCTTCCAAGGCTCGCAATGTCTCGATGTCGAGGTCGTTGGTCGGCTCATCGAGCAGCAGCACGTTGGCGCCGCTTTTCAGCATTTTCGCCAGATGCACGCGGTTACGTTCGCCACCCGAGAGCGTGCCGACTTTCTTCTGCTGGTCGGAGCCTTTGAAGTTAAAGGCCGAGCAGTAGGCACGGCTTTTCATGGTGATTTTTCCCAACTCGATCACGTCGGTGCCGCCGGAGATTTCTTCCCACACGGTTTTGTTGCCATCCAGCGCATCGCGTGATTGGTCGACATAGCCAAGCTTCACCGTGTCGCCCACTTTGAAGCTGCCTTCGTCGGGCACCTCCTGCCCGGTGATCATGCGAAACAGCGTGGTCTTTCCCGCGCCGTTGGGGCCAATGATGCCGACAATGCCACCCGGCGGCAGGCTGAAGCTGAGATTATCGATCAGCAGCTTGTCGCCGAAGGCTTTCTTTAAGCCCTTCACCTCGATCACGTTCTGGCCAAGGCGTGGCGGGGCGGGAATGATGATCTGCGCGGTGGAAGCACGTTTTTCCGATTGCTGGGCCACCATTTCCTCGTAGGCGCGCAGGCGGGCCTTCGATTTGGCCTGCCGTGCCTTCGGCGAGGAGCGCACCCATTCCAGCTCCTTCTGCATGGCCTTCTGACGCGCGGATTCTTCGTTCTCCTCGTGCTTCATGGATTTGGCCTTCTGCTCCAGCCATGCCGAGTAATTGCCCTCAAATGGCTTGCCCTCGCCGCGGTCCAGCTCCAGCGTCCATTTCGTGATGTTGTCGAGGAAGTAGCGATCGTGCGTCACCATCACCACGGTGCCGGGGTAATGGGTGAGGAAATTCTCCAGCCACGCCACGGATTCGGCATCCAAATGGTTCGTCGGCTCATCGAGCAGGAGCATATCCGGTTTGGAAAGCAGCAGGCGGGCGAGGGCCACGCGGCGCTTTTCACCACCGGAGAGTTTGGCGACGTCCCAGTCGCCCGGGGGGCAGCGCAGTGCGTCCATCGCCACTTCGGCCTCGCGCTCCAGGTCCCACAGGTTCTGGCTGTCCATCAAGTCCTGCAATTGCGCGGCCTCGTCGGCCACCTCGTCGGAATAATTGCCCATCACCTCGTTGTAACGGTCCACGACCGCCTGTTTCTCGGCCAGCCCTTCCAGCACGTTGCCAAGCACGGTTTTGCTCTCATCCAGTTTGGGCTCCTGCTCGAGAAAGCCCACTTTCAGCCCTTCGGCGGCCCATGCCTCGCCGTTGAATTCGTTATCCTGCCCGGCCATGATGCGCAGCAGGGTGGATTTCCCCGAACCGTTATGGCCGACAATCCCGATCTTGGCGCCTGGGAAGAAGCTTAACCAAATGTCTTTCAACACGGTTTTGCCGCCCGGATAGGTCTTGGTCAGGCCTTTCATTACGTAGGTATATTGGTGCGCCATGGGCCGTTTCCTTCATTATATTGTCATGATTGGCTGCTACATTAGTGAGTGTAACCCATAAAAACAACCGAGATGGTGATGCATACAGACGACGAACAAAAAGGCGTACCGAAGGCCGGTATCGGACGCTGGGAGAATAACCATGTGCCCACTGAGCGTAGCGAGTTCTACCGCCAACGTATCGCCGCCCGCGTGCGCGGTGAAGATCCGGGCTATTCGCCGGTGGTCTTTGGCAAATGTGAACGTACCAAAGCAGGGGTGCTGCAGGGCGGCGATCTTTCACTAGCGCGTGCGCTGGATGAAGCGCTGAAAGCCAGAAAAGCCGAGCAGACGCGGTAATGTCTAGAAAATGGCACCGGATACACAGCCTGCCCTAACCGCCAAACAAATCCACGCATGGCGCTCCGCCTGCGTGCCGGCGTTTGAGAAAATCGCCAGCGCCATTTTTCTGCGCGCGAAGCAATTCTATGCCATTCCGGAGCCCGATCCGGTACGCCAGTTGATGAGCCAAGGCATCGCCCATGCGCTCAACCAGCTGTTCGATCCCGAGTGGTATCCGCAAGGGATGACAAAAGATGCGGTATTGCAGGATGCTGCGCCCCGCATCGAAGCCTGTTTTATCGCGTATTTCGCGCCCCACCAGGATACCATGCTGCTGCACGGCAAGCGTAACTATCGCAAAGGCAAGCCTTCCACGAACATGAGCTGGGAGGATATCGATCGCAGCATGGCCTTATGCAGCCACTACTTTGCGGAAGCGATGCATGCTGCTGGCAACGCGGCAGGGCTTGATCTGCCGGCGTATCAGGAGTCCGAGTGCGCCCTCCATAGCACGAGCATCTTCACTGCCCGCGAAGGTTTTCGAAGAATTTTACAAGCAGAGCCGAACATGCTGCCTCAGATACCCCGCCGATAACTTCCGGCGCGTGGTGGCAGGTGGGGTGGTTGAACACCCGCGCCCCATGCTCCACACCGCCGCCCTTGGGGTCATACGCGCCGAAGATGATCTTTTTGATCTTCGCCAGCGATGCGGCCTGCGCGCACATGGCGCAGGGCTCGAGCGTGACGTACAACGTGCAATCCTGCAGATATTTACTGCCGCGGACGCGCATCGCTTCACGCAGTGCCAGCAGCTCGGCATGGGCCGTGGCATCCTGATGGGTCTCGACGAGGTTATGTGCTTGCGAAAGCACCGTGCCATCGCCCGCCACCACGGCAGCGGCAATAGGCACCTCGCCGCGCGTGGCGGCGGTGCTGGCGAGATTAATCATATCTTTCATGAGATTAGTCATATTTAGAAGATATTAAGCTTCTGCTGCTACTTTGGCAATAAGGAGTGCCCATGGGCTGGAAAGATAAATTGACCAAATCACCCCCTGATCCAGCGCAGAACGCGCTGGAGCGCATTCGCGCGGCGAGCGCACAACACGATGAAGCGCCGAAAACCAAATGGGACGCATTAAGCGACCCGGTATTGGAAACCTATGCCGCGGCCGAAGAAGTGCTTCGCCCCCATGCGGAGGCGGGTACACTTGCACCTGAGATGATCTTGGCGAGCGGACGGCATGTGGGTGGGGTACATTTCCACCCGTATGATGGGGCGACGGTTGCATGGCGTGAACGAACACGACGCGGGTTCCTGATCCAAGACGGCAAGCTTGAGGGTGAAACATATCATCTGGCACCCACGGATATTACGCGCATCGCCGACTATGTTAGCGAGCATGCAAGCGAATTACTCATCCAGCATGCCGTGGAAAACATCGATAAGATGAAAGATAAACGCGATGAAGTGCGCTGGACGGGAGCAAATGAAACACTGAAATTCTGGCTCGAGGATGATGAGAATCGGCAGCTTTTCAACGATGCGATGCGCGAAACGCTGGACGCCACACTTGATAAGAGGAAATTAAGCACTGCCTACGATATAAGTTCGTGGTTCAATAAAGTAGCCCATTTCATGGACGACGTGACCTACGGCATGGAGCGTGCGCATGCCGGCCCAAAGCTGAAAACTCTACCCCCACGCTTATTCGCAGATCTGGAAAATTACCACTTTGTTGAGAATGCATTGAACCCGGTAATCAATCGGATTTACCGAGAGCAAAAACAATTGCAAACGCTGGAAACGAAAACAGTGCTTTAAACGCTTACCGCTTGCGGAAACTTTCCAGCGAAATCACTTTCTCGTCATTCGCCGCTTCGGTCGCATCACTTGGCTCGTCTTCTTCGAAGGCGGCCATGGGCGGTTTCTCGCCGCTATGCCGGCCGGTGACCGGGCAGGCGACGGATTCATCGCCCTCGGCAGCATTGGCGGGTTTTTTGCCATGGAACTGCAGGCCGAATTTGATGCTGGGGTCCGCAAACGCCGTGAGCGCATCGAACGGCACCACCAGCTTTTCGGGGATGTTGTTGAAGCTGAGCATGATGCTGAACTGCTTGTCCGTGATCTTCAGGTCCCAGAACTGGTGCTGCACCACGATGGTGATTTCCTCGGGGTAGCGCGCTTTCAACTGCGGCGAGATGCTGACACCGGGATAATTCGTTTGGAACGAAATGAAAAAATGATGCTCGCCCGGTAGGCCGAACTTGTCGACATGCACGAGCGCCTCGCGCACCACGTTGCGCATGGCAGCATCGATCAGGCCGGGATAGTCGATGGTATCTTGACTGGTCATAGATGCGTTCTAGCGGTTTTTCGTGTGGTTGCCTAATAAATTCTAGCAGCGCAAGCGCGTCCAGTGGGGGGATTCTGTTGCCCGGCTCCCCCCGGGCCGCGTTTACGAGCTAGAACTCGTCAGGCCACACTAAGCGGCGAGACGGGCTGCTACGACGTTGTTGTCGTTAGCTGCAACGAGTGCTACGTTGTCGTTGGCACTTGAAAAATAACCCGATAACGGCGGAATCATCCCGGGCAAAAGCAGCGTCTTTATTGCGGTTGTCGAGCCTACTTCAGCCCCAAACTTTGTTCATTCCCGGCGCATCCTGCTGGATGCGCCATGGAATGCCGCTTCGCGGGCTCATGGCTGACAAGGTCTGCTGACCTTGCTGCCCGGCTTATCGAGAAGCATTCAAATTCTGGTGGAGCTGCCGGGTACTGCCCCCGGGTCCAATCCGACTATTCCACGATGCGTTTATCACCATAGCTTCACAAGAAAGCAGGGTTAATATAGCCCAAGCGCGCCCCGGCTGCAAGGCCCGCACTGCAACCAAAAAAACGCGCGTTTTCACACGGCTGACATGCAACCGTCATCAAACCGTCACATGGATTTGCTACTGTCACCCTTGTAGGAGACTTGCATGAGTAACGATAACGAAACCCCGACCACCCCCACTGCAGCCGATCAGGAGCGCGTGACCGCGACGGTCGGCGGCAAAACCTACACGATCACGGGGATGTCGACCGAGGCAGGGTTAGAGCTATACAATGCCTTGCCGGCAGAACATAAGGCGCAGGCCGAACAGATCGCCCGCATTCTGCAGACCTATGCCAAGCTACAGAGCGTGGCCAGCAAGCACGGGCTGGACACCACGCAGCTGGCCAAAGACTGGATTGCCTCCGCCAGCGAAACCAAGCTGGCGCGCGACAGCGTTGCAGGGTTTGGTGATGCTCAGAAGGCCGCCCTGCGTGAGCTGGGACCGCTGCAGGAAGGCCTTGGCGATCTCGTGCGCATGGTGCCGGGCGGTGATGCGTTCGTCGGCGGTGCTGCAGCGGCGAAAACCATTGCGGGTGTTGGTGGCGTTGTGCTGGGCGGCAGTACCGCGGTAGCCGATGGCGCATGGAACGGCGCGCCGCGCATCTGGAATCTGGCAAGTACGCTGTACAGCGAAGGCGTTGGTAAGGTGTTTGGCTATGGTTCGGCCACGCCGGAAGATCCGGCGAAAGCCTTTGCCGCGGCGGTCGTTGCCCTGCGCATGGAAGAAACGGGTAAGCGCAATCAATTGCCCATGTTCGATTGGAACCCGCTGGATGACCAGCAATCCCAGTTCGGCAGCAATCCGCTGCAATATGCCTCGGCAGGCGCTTCCTGGGTGGGTGAATGGCTCGCACAGACCATGCCGGGCCTTGCGAAATATGTGGTGGCTGCCTATCGCTGGGTGACCTTCAAGGGCGAGGAGCGTCCGAGCTTTGGTACGCTGGTGGAACAGGCTGAAGCCGACATTTTGAAACAAGCCGAAACCTCGCCCGCCAACTGGCAACGTTTCAGCGAATTGGCGGATGCCGCCATGTGGGAGCGCGATGGTAAGAAGGTGAGTGACGCATTGCTGCGCGCCGGTAACGTGGCGGGTATGCAAATCACCGAAGAGGTGGCGGAAGCCGCTGTCAACGCGTCGGGCACGCACCGCGATGAGAACGGTAACGACGTGACGCTTAAAAACGGACAGGTGGAAAGCGTCGTCACTCCCGGCCAGCGTGTTGGCCAAGCGTGGAATACCCTCACCGGTGACGGCCCGTTGCATGAGCAGGCATTGCGTGTAGGTGGCGCTGCGTGGGCCACCACTCAGGGTGCGCGTGGTTTGGCCGAGGGCATGGCCCGCCAATCACTCACGCGCCCGGCAAAAGCAGCCGAGGCAGCCACGGAAGAAGTCAATCGCCTGAAGGGTAAAATTGACGCGGCAGAAACATCGCCCAAAACCAGCAAATTCCAGTTCTGGAAAGCCGATGAGGCGAAAGTAGGCGCGTGGAAAGAAGCCATGGAGGCGGCAAAAGAAGAAGCCGTCGAAAAGGGTAAGCTTGCCGCTGAGCGCACGGAAGGCGCCAGCAAATTTACGCGCGCCGCTGCAACGCCGTTGGAAGATATCAATAAGGGTTCCAAGGCAAAAGGCCTCTGGAATTTACCGCGCGGTATCGGCCGTGTCGGTGGCGATGTAGTCAGCTGGGCCTTCGGTAAAGCCGCCGATATGGGCAGTGCCGCCGTAGAGAAGATCAGCAAGGTGCCGCAATGGTTCACCGGCGGCAATGCCGCCAGCGCTGCGCAGGCTACCGAGGAAGTAGCTGAAGTAGCCGCAAAAGCCACCGCTACTACTGCTGCTGCTACCAGTGCCACTGCTGCACAATCGGGTTGGATGGCCCGTATGGCACGGAGTGCGCAAAGCCTTCGTAACGTGCCGATCGTCGGCAAAGGCATTGCTGGCGTTGGCGGTGTTCTTGGTTTTCTTGGTGTTGCTGGTTTGGTTACCTCCCCCGCCATTGCGGCCGTTGAAACCGCAGTGGCTGAGAATGGTGTGGTACGTGCCGCTAGCGGTGCCAATACCACTGCACTTGCCGCAACATCACTGAGCGCCTTAAAAATCGGTGTGATGCGTGCGGGCGCTATTGCTGCACCGGTGTATCACGCGGGCGAACTCGGTGTTGCAATTGCACGCGATGATGCACGCACGCAAAATCGAGCAGGTTGGCAGCTTGCCACAGTTGGTGCTGGGGCTGCCACCGGTGCAGCAACCGGGGCGGGCCTTGGAATGTTGGGCGGTCCGCTTGCCCCGGCGACTGTTCCAATTGGGGCGATTGGGGGCGCTGTCTGGGGTACTATTGCTGGCGGTCTGGCCAGTATCTTTACCGGCAGCTGGGCTGAAAAACGGTATGACCGCAACCATCCGCAAACGACTGTCGCAAGCAACGACGGTGCAGCAGGCCCGGCAGATAAAGGCCTGCAGGTGGCGGCCATCGACCAGACCAAGCAGGCGCAGGACGCAGCGCGCAAAGCGGCGCTGGCCTTCCGCAACAGCAATGTGCAGTCCGGTGCGATCCTGCGCAACGAAGACGGGTCGCTGCGCGCGCTGAATTTCGGGGCCAATGGCCAGGAGATTAATGCGCCGACCGCAACGGTCTAGTCCCGGCGAATCAACCCTCTAACACAATTACCCACACCCGCCGAAATCGGCGGGTGTTTTGTTTTGCACTCTGATGTAACTTCGATAATGTCGCAGGACACGCGTAGCGCCGAAGCTGCGCGCGCCGCAACGCGGCAGGGGTAAGCGAAGCGAAGGGGTGGTAAGCACCCCTTCTAAAACGGAGCAAAAGCATGAGTGCGGTAGAAAAAATGGACGAAAAACCCATGCAAGACGAGCAGTTCAGCACCAAGCGCGCGACCAGCCCCGCGCTGGAGGCGATCCTCTACGATGCGATTCCCGTGCTGGACCATGGTTTCATCCGTGTGATCGACTATATGGGCGACGATGCGGCGATTGTGCAGGCCGCACGCGTGAGCTATGGCCGTGGCACCAAACAGGTAAGCCAGGATAGGGGCCTCATCAACTACCTGATGCGCCACTGGCACTCGACGCCGTTTGAAATGTGCGAAATCAAATTCCACGTGAAGCTGCCGATTTTTGTGGCGCGGCAATGGATTCGCCACCGCACCGCCAACGTGAACGAATACAGTGCGCGCTACTCGATCATGGACAAGGAATTCTACATTCCTGCGCCCGAGAAGCTCTCGCCGCAGAGCAAGCAGAACCATCAGGGCCGTGCGGAAGGCACGACGCTTTCACCGCAAGAATCGGCCCGTGTGCTGGAGATTCTGAAGGGTGATTCCGAGCGCGTCTACGGCCATTACGAAGAGCTGATGAACGCCACCAACGATGGCAACGTGATCGACGTGGAGAAATCCGGCATCGCACGTGAGCTGGCGCGCATGAACCTGACGATGAATTACTATACGCAATGGTACTGGAAGATCGATCTGCATAACCTGATGCACTTCCTGATGCTGCGCGCCGATAGCCATGCGCAGTACGAGATCCGCGCCTATGCCGATGCCATGATCGACGTGGTGAAGAAATGGGTGCCGTTCGCGCATGAAGCGTTCGAAGAGCACCGCCTGCACGGCACGCGCCTGTCGCGCTCGGGGCTGGGCGTGGTCAAGCGCATGATCGCCGGGGAAAAAGTGACGCAGGAGACCAGCGGCCTGACCAAGCGCGAGTGGGACGAGCTGCAGGCCAGCCTCGGCAATTAGCCGATCAACTGTGCCGCGATGCGCCAGAAGGCTTGCGTGGTATCACTTTTGGGGTGGTCGCTTAAGTAGTTTGTGCCTTTGTCGGCGGCTGTGCCCAGCGCTGGCTCCAGTGGCAATTCACCAAGGAATGGTACGTCATATTGCGCGGCCAAGCCCTTGCCGCCACCCTCGCCGAACAGATGATGCGCCTGCCCCTGCGGATCAAGGAAATAGCTCATATTCTCGATGATGCCGAGGATCGGCACATTCAGTTTGCGGAACATTTGGGCGGCCTTATCTGCATCCAGCACGGCCAGTTCTTGGGGCGTGGTGACGATGATCGCACCATCCAGCGGCACGGCCTGCGCCAGGCTGATGGGCACATCGCCCGTGCCAGGTGGTAGATCGATCAGCAAAATGTCCAGCGGCGAAGCGGCACTGCCCCATGCCACACCGCGCAAAAATTGCTGCAATGTTTTGCTGATCATGGGGCCGCGCAATACGGCGGCCTGATTTTTCACGATGAACCCCATCGACATGGTGCGCACACCCATGCCCACCAGCGGCAGCATCTGCCCATCCTTCACTTCGGGGTGGGGGTGACTGCGCAGGCCCAGCATGCTGGGAATGGAGGGGCCGTAAATATCCGCATCGAGCACGCCGACACGCTGCCCTTGCTGCAGCAGGGCCAAGGCGAGGTTCACCGTGCTCGTGGATTTGCCGACCCCGCCTTTGCCTGAGGCCACCGCAATCACGCGGCCCACATGCGGCAGGCGTTGGGTGTTCCAGATAGCGGCGGCACGGCCTTCGGTAGGGGCGGGGTTCATGGTCACTTGATGCGGGTGAATGTTGCGTCTATATGTAAGCACGTTACACAAATCAGCAAGATAAAACCGTCCACCGCACAGGATGTATCCATGACCAAACAACCCAACCCCTGGGGTAAAAAACCCAGCTCCGGCGGCCGGCCGAGCAATCCATTCGGTGGCGGGGATGGCCCGCGCCCCGGCCCATCTGGGGGTGGTAATAAACCCGATCTGGATCAATTGCTGCGCCAAAGCCAGCAACGCATGAAGGGCATGTTCGGTGGCGGCGATGGCAGCGAGCGCAAGCTGGCGCTGTCGATTCTGGCAGCAGTATTTGTGCTCTGGCTTGCCTCGGGCATCTACCGGGTGGATTCGAGCGAGCTGGGCGTGGTGCTGCGTTTCGGCGAATACCACCGCACCACCAACCCCGGCCTGAATTACCACCTGCCTTATCCGGTAGAACAGGTGTTGATCCCGAGCGTGACGACCGTGAACAAGGTGGAAGTGGGCTACCGCGGTTCGGCGGCAGAAAACCCAACGGTGCGTACTGCTCGTTTAAGTGCAGATGCGGTGATGGGTGCTGGCCTGGCGCAGAATCGTGAAGGCTTGATGCTGACCGAAGATCGCAACATCGTGGACATTGATTTTGAAGTGCAGTGGAAAATCGATGCGGCCGCGCCGGAGAAATACTTATTTAATATCCGTGATGCGGAAGGCAGCATCAAGCCGGTGGCGGAATCGGCCATGCGCGAAGTGATCGGCCGCAGCACGCTCGATGATGTGCTGACCACGGCGCAATCACAGATCGCGGAGGATACCAAAACCATCATGCAGCGTATTTTCGATGAATACGATGCGGGCATTGAGATCATCGCCGTGAACCTGAGCCGACCCGATGTACCGCAACCGGTGATCGATGAATTCCAGGACGTGAAACGCGCCGAGCAGAATAAAGAGACGGCAGAGTCGGTGGCGGAGGGTTTCCGTAATGAACTGCTGCCCAAAGCCAAAGGGGAGGCCGCACAAATGGAGCAGGAGGCGCTCGCCTACAAAGCCAAGGTGATCGCGGATGCGCAGGGGAACGTGGCGCGCTTTAAGAAGATCTATGATGAATATGCGCTAGCGAAAGACGTGACGAAGAAGCGTATGTATCTCGAGACGATGGAAGAAGTGATGTCCGGCATGTCGAAGGTGATTGTGGACCCCGCTGCGCGTGGCAATGGCGGCATGGTGCAAATGCTGCCGATGCCCGCGATGCCTGCGCCCGCTGCCACGAATGCAACGACTGCCACGACCACCCTTCCCACGGCCCAATAGGAGTATCGCATGAACCTTCTCATGAAAATTGGTGCGGCCCTGTTCGTTCTGCTGATGCTGGTCTCCGGCAGTTTGTTTATCGTCCCGCAAACGCAGCAGGCGCTGGTACTGCAGTTCGGCGATATCAAGCGCGTGGTGAAAGAGCCGGGGTTGAATTTCAAGCTGCCTCTCGTGCAGAACGTGTTGTTCTTCGATAAGCGGATTCTGGACTTTAAAGCGCAGCCGGCCGAATTCATCACCAAGAACCGGCAGACAGACGTGGAAGAACGCGTGGTGATCGACGCGTTCGTGCGTTACCGCATCACCGATCCCGAGCAATTCTACAAAGCCGTGAAGAACGAGGCGAGCCTGAATAATCGCCTGAATTCCATCGTGCTATCCAGCATGCGCCGGGTATTGGCGAATTATTCACTATCCGACCTGCTTTCCGAGAAACGTTCGCAGATCATGGATCAGATTCAGTTCAACGTGAACGCGCAGGCGCAGGCGGCGGCGGCGCGTGAGGCCACGGCCGAGAGTGCGGCGGTGCGCCGCGTGAGCGGTTTTGGTATCGAGGTGGTGGATGTGCGCATCATGCGTGCCGATCTGCCCAGTGACATTTCGCAATCGACCTACGAGCGGATGCGCAAAAACTTCACCAAGGAAGCGCAGCGCTTCCGCGCCGAAGGGGAGGAGCGCGCCCTGGCGATTCGCTCGGGTGCAGAGCGTGAACGTACGGAGATTGTGGCCGAAGCACGCCGCAAAGCCGAGACGATTCGCGGGGAAGGCGACGGCGAAGCCGCCAAAATCTATGCCAATGCCTATGGCCGCGATCCCGAATTTTTCCGTTTCTACCGCTCCATGCAGGCCTATAAACGCACCTTGGGCAAAGGGGACACCACCATGGTGATGAGCCCAGACAGTGAATTTCTGAGAGAGCTAAACCCGTAGTCACCAACCCGCCGCGCAGGGATCGCGTACCAACGTTCGTATTGCCTGCGTACGCTGATATTTCGATGCGATGAGGAGAACCATGACCCGCTTGATTTTTGCCAGCCTGATGCTTGCCTGCTGCATGCTGGGTACTGTGCCCACCCCCGCGCTTGCGCAACCAGAATCCTTCGCACGCATGCTGGAGCCGGTCATGCCGGCGGTGGTGAATATCTCGACCATGCAGAAGGTCAAACAACCGGGCGGCATGTTCCCACCCTTTGATTTCGGGCCGAATGGCGGGGTCGACCCGCAGATGGAAGAGTTGCTGCGTCAGTTCCAGCAGCGGTTTGGCGGGCCGATGGGGGATGAGACGGCGCGGGAGGTCACATCGCTTGGCTCGGGGTTCATCATCAGCGCGCAGGGCCATGTGGTCACGAACAGCCATGTCATCGACAAAGCCAGTGAAATCACCGTGGTGCTCAGCGACAATACGCGCCTTCCCGCTACGCTGGTCGGCCAGGATCCTCAGACCGATCTTGCGCTGCTGAAAGTGAAAAGTGATCGGCCGTTGCCTTACGTGCAATTTGGCAGCTCCGACGCATTGAAGGTCGGCGATTGGGTGGTGGCCGTGGGCAACCCGTTCGGCCTGGGCGGCAGTGTGTCGGCGGGCATTGTTTCGGCGCGCGGGCGCAACATCAATGCGGGTCCGTTTGATGATTTCATTCAGACCGATGCAGCGATCAACCGTGGTAATTCCGGCGGCCCGTTATTCAATGCCGAGGGTGAAGTGGTCGGCATTAACTCCGCGATTTTTTCACCGACGGGTGGTTCGGTGGGCATTGGTTTTGCCGTACCAAGTGATATGGCGAAACCCATCATCGAACAATTACGCCAGTATGGCCGCACGCATCGCGGCTGGCTCGGGGTGAAGATTCAAGAAGTCAGCGAAGAGATCGCCAATTCCCTTGGGTTGAAAGAACAAGCGGGGGCGCTGGTGCTAGAGATCAGCCCGAAGAGCCCGGCCATGGGCGTACTGCAGGTGGGGGATATCATCCAACGGTTTGATGGGAAGCCCGTGCGCGAAATGCGCCAGCTGCCGCGCATGGTGGCGGAGACGAAGATCGGTCGTAAGGTCATGGTCGATGTCTGGCGTAAGGGCCGCAGCGTGTCGTTGCCGGTGACGCTCGGGGAATTGCCGCATGATGGTAAACTTGCCCGCAAAACACTCGATACATCCGAGCCGGAAGCGACCCCCGGTGCCAGCATTCTTGGCATGAACCTAGCAACGATTACCCAAGCAACGCGTCAGCAATTCGGCTTGCCTGCGCAGGCCGAAGGGCTGTTGGTGCTGGAGATTCGCCGCAGCGGTCAGGCCGCGAAAAACGGCATCCTCCCTGGCGATGTGATTCGCGAGGTGAATCAACAATCCGTGCGCACGGTGGAGGCGTTCAAACAGGCGCTGGCGGCAGCAAAAAAAGCGGGCAAAAAATTTGCCCTGCTGCAGGTCCAGCGCCGCGATGGCATGCTGTTTGTAACCGTACCGGTGGAGTAATTGGTTGCATGAAGGGGGCGTGCCGCCGCCTTTCGCACCTGCGGTACTGACCCCCTCGCTTCGCGGCAAGGCTGGTGCCTATGCACCGTACCCCATCACAGGATGATTAGCTCGCCACCCAATCCTTAGCGGCGATGCCTTGTGCAAATAATAGGGCCGTTAAATCATTGAAGCGAATGCTGGCATGCGCTGCTGCTGCGACGACGGGTTTGGCATGGAACGCCACCCCAAGCCCTGCGGCCTGCAGCATGGGAATATCATTGGCACCATCGCCCACGGCGAGGCTACGAGCCAGTGGCATGCGCTGCTGTGCGGCGTGCCGCAGCAGGCTTTCGTGTTTACTATGTTTATCTAAGATCGGCTCGGCCACGGCCCCGGTCAACAGCCCGTCGCGCACGATCAGTTGGTTTGCCTCGTGGGCGTGAAAGCCCAGTGCGGCTGCCACGCGCGCGGTGAAGAAGGTGAAGCCGCCGGAGACCAGCACGCAATGCGCCCCGCGGGCACGCATGGTTTGTACGAGTGTACGCGCCCCGGCCATTGGCGTGATACGCGTGGCGTAGACTTCCTCCAGTGCTGCCTCAGGCAGCCCCTTGAGTAGCGCCACGCGCTCGCGCAGGGCGGTTTTAAAATCCAGCGCACCGCGCATGGCCTGCTCGGTAATCGCGGCGACATGGGCGCGCAGGCCCATCTGATCGGCCAACTCGTCGATGCATTCCTGCGCGATCATGGTCGAATCCATGTCGGAGATCAGCAGTAATTTCTCGCGGCCGGCACGCGGTTGCAGCACATAATCCACACCAACATTGCTGCAATGCTGCTGCAGCATGGGCTGCAGCATGGGCGAGGGTGGCAGCGTGTAATATAGATCCGCGGCGCGGCCCTCTTCCAGCCACACGCATTGGTCGTGCTGGCCGAGCAGGGTGACAAACGGCGTAAGCTCCAGTAGCGTATTGGGCGAGGCAATCAGGGTAATAACGTGGCGCATATGAATCACAGCATCGGGGTGTTGATGGGGCCGACCGGCACAGGCAAGTCGGCGTTGGCGCTCCGTGTAGCGCAGAAGCGCCCCACTGTCATCATCAATGCCGATGCGATGCAGATGGTGGCGGATCTGCATATCCTCAGCGCGCGGCCGACGGACGCCGAGATGCAGCAGGCCGAGCATGCGCTGTATGGCGTGCTGGATGCGGCCGAGCCGACTTCGGTCGCGCGGTGGATGGAACGGGTAGAGCACGTGATCCGTGCGGCCTGGGCAGAAGGCAAATACCCGCTGCTGGTCGGCGGCACGGGTATGTATGTGCGCGCCCTGCGCGAGGGACTGGCCGATATTCCCGCCGTACCCGAGGCGATCCGAGCTGAGCTGCGTGGCTGGGATGCGGCCGCGCTTTATGCCGCGTTATGTGCCGAAAGCCCAGAAAGTGCCGCGCAGTTCAAACCCGGCGACACGCAGCGCCTAGCGCGGGCACTGGGCGTACTGCGTGCGACAGGCAAACCCATTCAGCATTGGCAGGCACAACCAACCGTGCCGATATTTCCGCAGGCGCAGTGGCAGATGGCCTATCTCAGCCTGCCGCGCGAGGCGCTTTATGCACGGCTCGATGCCCGGTTTGATTGCATGCTACAGGCCGGTGCGTTGGAGGAAGTGCGCGCGCTGATGGCGCGGGCATTGCCGCCGGATACGCCCATTTTGCGCGCGCATGGCGTACCCGAACTGGCGGCCTACCTGCGCGGCGAGATAGCACTGGCGGATGCGGTGGCCAAAGCCCAGCAGAACACCCGAAACTACGCTAAGCGGCAGATGACCTGGCTGCGCCACCAGGCGCCGGATGCGGCGGTGCTGGATGCGGCAGATGTAAGCGATCAGGCCCTAAGCGCCGCGCTATCTTAATTATTTCTTCACATTCAATGCACAAAAACCCTGCTCTAAAAGGCGGCAGAGGTGTGAAGTATGACAAAATTTGCCCAAGAATATGCGCAACCGGCACCCGGCGAGCAAGAGCCGTTACCGCCATGGCTGGAGATGGCGTTTGTGCATGCCGACCAGGAATTTGCTAACCATGTCAGCAAGCATTGGGAATTGCTGGATCATGCTCCGGTGAAAGCCAAACTAAGCGCAGAAAACGACATACCGGGCCAGCAATTTACGCGACGCCACTTGTTGCATACGCTAGGGGAAAGCAGGGCTTTTTTGCAGAAAGCCATGCTGGAAGTGCAGGATCAAGACGATTTCTACGATGCCTGCCATGTATTCATCGAGCATCAGCTCGACCAGCTATTCTATGTGACCAATAACCGCGCTGAAGCGCAGATCGTAAAGCGCTATTTTGAGCATTTTCTGGCCGCGGCCACAGGCGCGATGATGGCAACGGGTGCCATGACCCGCCAAGACGCGAAAGACATTACGGATCTGCAAACCGAATATTACGGCTACGGGTTGGATGCATATCAGGACTTGCGCACGCTCATTGCCGAAAAAACCAACGGCCAATTACATAGCCCGGTTTCGTATGCGCTCGCCCATACGGAGGGTGATTTGCAACCATTAAGCCAATTTGCGCGGCAGGCGGACCGAACCCCGCAAGGCCGTGAGATGCTGGCGGAGATGACGCGGCGAAAAATCGCCGCATTGCTGCAGGAGGAATATGATCTTCATATCCCCAGTGATGATCCGCTGCATTTCAGTGCGGTGTGGGTGGCTGCGCGTGCGCGTGAAGTATCGCATGATTATTTTGACACCAATTCCACGCCACACGCCTCGCGCACGCAAGCAACGGCGATTACCACTACATCCCTCAAGCTTGAGGCACAGTTAGTGAATCGCGCTGCTGAGATGTTGCAGCAAGACGGCCCCAGTTACGGCCTGCTGAAGGCAACGCAGATGTTCGAACAAATGCGCGCAGAAGCCAATCAGGTGCCGGAGGATTTTGACAGCATGCTGCATGATGCGCTGAAGAATGCTGCAAGCAGGGCCAACCGTGATCTTGAGGATCTATACAAAACCTATCAGCAGGAAAGCACCACCTGGCAGCAGCCCCGCAGCATAGAGCTGGCGAAAGCGTTGTGGCCGCTTTTGGATTCATTGCCGCTGGCGCAATGCCAATGCGCAGCGCATGCCGAATTGATGGAAGAAAATTTTCATGGGGTGTGGGCTTTGCCAGCTTTGGTTCGCCGTGCCGAAGCGACCGTCGATGAAGTTGCCGAGGGCGTATGCTATATGAACTTCTCGCCCGTCATGCTGCTTTACACGCAGCGCTATTTGCAAGCGTTGCGGCGTGAGCTAGGTGAATCCATGCATGAGGTGGGGCAGTTCGATCTAAAGAAACTGGCCGAATTGAAAGCCGTCGAAGATAAATGCGGCCATTACTACGAAAGCTATCGTGCATTGCGTGAGTTGACGCTACAATATACTGGCGGTGCCTATGACAGGCTGTTTTTGCAGGAATATATGCGATACGCGGCCGATACCGGGGTGCATTACCACGAACTCGACCCGCTGACCATTGAACATCAGATCGAACCTGCCGTTCGTGCGGAATATGGTAAAATCCTGAAAGGCATGGGCCTACGCAAGGCCGATTATCAGCACCCCATGGTGCCGTTGATCGTGGGCCGTGCCTACCAGATAGCCACCACCGAACTGGGCGGCATACCGAAGCCAATGGACGGTGAATCCGCTGAATCGGCGATGCAGCGTGAGGCCGATTTCTACCCGGCGGCATGGCAGCGCGCCGAGCAGATTTTTCAGGCGGCGATAGAGAAACTTTCCAAACGTGACCCGCTCAGTGGTGAAAAGCATCGCAAACAGCCCTATGGGGCGCAGGATATGCGCGGTATCCTGAAAGAGCTTGATGGCCATATGGCTATGGTCAGCCACCAAGGCAGCCGTCACTAGCCCACCATTTCCGAACCATTTGCAGTTTTTGATGGGTCTGCTATCACGGGTCCCTTGCAATTAAGGGGAACCCATGACCGACGCGCGCGAAATGACCGGGGCTGAGATGGTGATTCAGGCCATGCTGGATAATGGCACCGAAGTGGTGTTCGGCTATCCGGGTGGGGCCGTGCTACCCGTCTATGACGCGCTGTTCAAGCAGAACAAGCTGCGCCACATTCTGGTGCGCCACGAGCAGGGCGCAGGCCATGCGGCCGAGGGCTATGCCCGCTCGACCGGCAAGGTGGGCGTGCTGATGGTGACCTCTGGCCCCGGCGCCACCAATACCGTCACCGCGTTGTGCGATGCGCTGATGGATTCGATTCCACTTGTGTGCATCACGGGCCAAGTACCCACCCACCTGATCGGCACCGATGCGTTCCAGGAAGCGGATGTGGTGGGTATCACCCGCTCGGCCACCAAGCATAATTATCTGGTCAAGAACGTGAACGATCTCGGCCGCATTCTGCACGAGGCGTTCCACGTGGCGCAAACCGGCCGTCCCGGTCCGGTGCTGGTGGATATTCCGAAAGACATTCTGAACGCCACGGGACTGTATAAAGGCAGTGCCGAGGCCAAGCGCCAGAGTTATAAACCCACCAAAAAGCCGGATGCGCGCTGGATCGAGCGCGCCGTGGAGCTGATGGCCAAGGCGAAAAAGCCAGTCTTTTATGTGGGCGGCGGTGTGGTGAATGCCGGGCCTGCGGCCAGCGAGTCGCTCATCAAGCTGGTGCGCATGACCGGTGCGCCGGTCACCACCACACTCATGGGCCTTGGCGCCTTCCCGGGTACCGACCCGCAATTCCTCGGCATGCTCGGGATGCATGGCTCGCTTGAGGCGAACATGTGCATGAGCGAGTGCGACCTGCTGATCAATATCGGGGCGCGGTTCGACGACCGGGTGACCGGGCGGCTGGATGCATTCAGCACCAAATCGAAGAAGATCCATGTCGATCTCGATGCCAGCTCGATCAACAAGATCGTCGCGGTGGATGTGCCGATTGTGGGCGATGCAGGCGAAGTGCTGGAGATGATGATCGCGCTGTGGCGCAAAAAGAAATTGCAGCCCGCCAAGGAGCCGCTTGCCAAATGGTGGAAACAGATCGAAGGTTGGCGCGCAAAAGCCAGCTTCGGCTATAAGCAGACAGGGCGCAACATTAAGCCGCAGCATGCGCTGCGCCGACTGAATGCAGCGCTAGCGGCCAAGGATTTTTTCATCACCACCGATGTGGGCCAGCACCAGATGTGGGCGGCGCAACATATCCTCTACGATAAGCCGAATCGCTGGATGACCAGCGGCGGCCTCGGCACCATGGGTTACGGCTTCCCGGCGGCCATCGGCGTGCAGATCGCGCATCCGAAAAAGCCGGTCGTGTGCGTCACCGGTGAGGCCTCGTTCATGATGAATATTCAGGAGATGAGCACGGCTGTTCAGTACCGCCTGCCGGTGAAGATCATGATCCTGAATAACCAGTATATGGGCATGGTGCGCCAATGGCAGGAGATGTTCTATGCCAGCCGCTACAGTGAATCCTACATGGATAGTTTGCCCGATTTTGTGAAGGTCGCAGAAAGTTTTGGCATGCGCGGTATCCGCTGCAAGGAGCCCGCGAAGCTGGATGAGGCCATCAAGGAGATGCTGAGCCATCCCGGCCCGTGCCTGCTCGATTGCTGGGTGGACCCCAACGAGAACGTCTACCCCATGATTCCCGCCGGGGCCGCCCACCATGAATTGGTGCTGGGGCCGAACGAAGCCGCCCCCGTGCTGGATAAGAACCGGGTGTAGCTCGCCATGAACAACGCCCTCACACAGCCAAGCTGGGACATGGTGCTGCGCGTCACGCTGTGCTTCCTTGTGTTCTATGCGCTGTATTACTTTGTCGTCTGTTTCTTGAACGGGCTAACGCTGACGGAGCTGCTGCTTGGCTCGCGGGGTGTGGGCGATTACGGGGCATCGGCCGGGGTTGAGGGGCGCACCTGGTTGAAATTCTGCAGCGAATTAGCGGCGCGCGTGGCGGCTGCTGCCACGGTGGTACAGATTGGTGTGCCGCGCTATCGCTTCGCCCTGCTGCGCGATGGCTCGCTCTACACGAATGTAGCCACGATCCTGCCCTTCTGGCTGGGGCCGATGGTGATTCTGGCGATCGTAACGATTGGCGCACAGTTTCTGCAACCGCTCTACCAGCAGCCGCTTGCTTGGTTGCTGTTCCATGGGCTGATTGCCTACCTTGCCGTGCATGCGATGATGCATCGGCACGACGAACATGCCCGCCTGCGGCTGATAGAGGAGCGCAACCGATGAGTACCGAAACCTTGGATATCGTCTACGACATCCCCGATGAAGTGGTGCAGGAAGAGCGCCACATCCTCGCCGTGCTGGTGGATAACGAATTCGGGGTGTTAAACCGCGTCACTGGTCTATTCAGCGCGCGCGGCTACAACATCGCCTCGCTCACCGTGGCCGAGGTGGACGGCAAGAAGCACCTCTCGCGCATCACGGTCGTCACGCGCGGTTCGGCCAGCAAGATCAAACATATCATTGCGCTGCTGGAGCGCATGGTGCCCGTGCACAAGGTGCATGATCTCACCGTTGAAAGTCCCTATGTGGAGCGCGAGCTGGCCCTCGTGAAAGTGGTGGGCACCGGCGATCACCGTGTGGAAGCACTGCGCATTGCTGAGATTTTCCGTGCGCATCCGGTGGACACGACCATTGAGAGCTTTGTGTTCGAGATCACCGGTACGACGGACAAGGTCAATACCTTCATCGAGCTCATGAAGCCGTTGGGGCTGGTCGAGATCTGCCGCACGGGCGTGGCCTCGGTCGCGCGTGGCAAAAAGGGTATCTAAGCTGGCTTTTGTGCGGCCCTTTTTTGTGGTATAACCACAGGCATGCAGCTTGATTTTTTCATCAGCCGCGCCGAGGAATTCGGCTGGTTTCTGGCCACCGGCCTTGCACTTTGGCTTCTGGGGCGAATGTTTTTTGTCAGCCGCCCGCCGGCATTTCTCACGCGCGAGCTGCTGATCGACAGCCTGTACCACCTGCTCACGCCGCTTTATGGGCTGGTGATGCTGGTGCTGTTCTCGTTGCTGATGGTGCCGCTGGTGGGGGCCGAAGCCGTCGCCACCCGCCTGATGCAGGGTGCCGAACCCATTGCAGCATGGCCGCTTTGGCAGCAGATGCTCAGTTTTCTGCTACTGCGCGATCTGGCGCAATATTGGATCCATCGTGCGCTGCACCGGCCCAGCCTGTGGCATTACCATGCCGTGCACCATGCACCGGAAGAGTTGGCTTGGCACCATGCCTACCGCTTCCACCCGGTCAATTACCTGCTGTATGTCACGCTGGTGGATCTGGCGCTGTATGCGCTGGGGTATCCGGTGACGACCATGCTGCTGCTGTTTCCGGTGCTGGGTGTGTTCTCGCTCTTCGTCCATAGCAACCTGCGCTGGACCTACGGGCCATTGCGTTACGTGCTGACCAGCCCGGTCTTCCATCGCTGGCACCACAGCGCTGAAGCCGCAGCACAGGGCAAGAATTTCGCCCCGAATTTCCCCTTTATCGACCTGATCTTCGGCACGTTTTACATGCCACGCGCGGCCTTGCCCGCCACGGTAGGCATTGCCGGTGGCGATGTGCCGCGAGGCTTTCTGGGCCAGCTGGCCTACCCGTTCGTGAAAGCGTTCGGGGTAAAAAACCCTTCCCATTCCTGAAAAACCCGCTAAAAGGCTGGCTCCCAACACATGCAAGGTTAGATGACCGAGCCAGCCATCCGCCCGCGAAAGCGGCTGCCAAAGAAATAAAGGAATCACTATGTCGCAAGCAGCTATGAAAACCCCGGTGAACGAAACCAGCCTGAACGTCTATTACGACAAGGACTGCAACCTTGCGCTGATTAAGGGCAAAAAAGTCGTGGTGATCGGCTATGGCAGTCAGGGTCATGCCCATGCGTTGAACCTGAAAGACAGCGGCGTGAAAGACGTTCGCATTGCGCTGCGCGCGGGTTCCAAAACCGCGGAGAAAGCCCAAGCTGCCGGCTTTGAAGTAATGACCCCGGCTGATGCTGCCGCCTGGGCCGATGTGGTGATGATCCTCACCCCCGATGAGCTGCAGGCCGAGCTGTACGAGCAGGAGCTGGATAAGAACCTGAAACAAGGGGCCACGCTGGCTTTCGCGCATGGCCTGAACATTCATTTCGGCCTCATCAAGCCCCGCGCCGATCTCGACGTGGTGATGATCGCGCCGAAAGGCCCGGGCCACACCGTGCGCGGTGAATACCAAAAAGGCGGCGGCGTGCCGTGCCTGATCGCCGTGGCGCAGGATGCTTCCGGCAAGGCCAAAGAACTGGCGCTTAGCTACGCCGCCGGTGTTGGCGGTGGCCGCAGCGGCATCATCGAGACCAACTTCAAGGACGAGTGCGAGACCGATCTGTTCGGTGAGCAGGCCGTGCTGTGCGGCGGCGTGACCGCATTGGTGAACGCTGGCTTCGAGACCCTCGTCGAAGCGGGCTACCCCGCGGAGATGGCGTATTTCGAGTGCCTGCATGAGCTGAAATTGATCGTGGATCTGCTCTACGAAGGCGGCTTCAGCAACATGCGCTACAGCATTTCCAACACCGCCGAATATGGCGACTACGTCACGGGCCCGCGCATCATCACGGAAGAGACCAAGAAAGAGATGAAGCGCGTGCTGGAGGACATCCAGTCGGGCAAATTCACCCGCGACTTCATGGCCGACCGCGCCACGCAAGGCCCGCGCAACCTCGAGAAATGGCGCGAAGCCACCGGCAAACTGCCGATCGAGCAGACCGGCGAGAAAATGCGCCGCATGATGCCTTGGATCGCCAAGAACAAGCTGGTCGATAAAGCGAAGAACTAAATTTTTCGTCATCAAGCCATTCAGCAAAGGGTCACACATTGCGGTGGCCCTTTGTTTTTGTGGCTTGTTGCGAATGATTCGTGCGAGTCGTTATCACTAGGCGCAGTGCGGGTTGTCGCGTATAAGCATGCGCAACAAAGGAGCATCCCATGGCTTATACATTTGATACCCAACCCGTCATCGACACGCTGAACAAGATCATGGAAGCCGAGCTTGCGGGCATTGTGCGCTACAACCACTATGCGCTGATGGTGTTCGGCTATAACCGCATTCCCATCGTATCGTGGCTGCGCGAACAGGCCAACGAATCCATGGCGCACGCGCAGCAGGCGGGCGAATACATCACCCAGTTGGGTGGCCACCCCAGCCTTGGCATTGGCAAATTGCTGGAGACGCATAACCACGATATTGGCGATATCCTGCGTGAATCGCTGGCGCATGAGCAGGCCACGCTGCTGCTCTACCATGAGCTACTGAAGCTGGTGGAAGGCAAGTCGGTGATGCTGGAGGAATATGCGCGCGGGCTGATCATGGAGGAAGAGACGCACATTGGCGAAGTCGACAAAATGCTGCGCAAGCCCGGCGCCATCGAAGCCTTTGCGCCGCCGGTGAAGGGATAATACTTCATCAAACCTTCATATTACTCGGCGTGGTGTCTGCTATGGTTTGCGCATGAACACACCTACGCCAACAGCAACCGTTACGCATATCGCCCGCGAAAAGCCCGTGCTGGTGCTCTTCGATGACGATCCCATTATGCTCAAGCAATTTGCGGCACAGTACGACACGTATTTTAACGTGGTACGGGTGCTGGTAGATAACCGGCATGATGTGGATTTATTCCTGGGGAATGGTACAATACGCCAGGAGCTGCTGCCGGGCGAAGGCATCGCAGCCGATGATTGGGAAGCGCAGGACGCCCACCGTCAGGTGCCACGCAGCGTACAAAGCATCCTTCAGGAGTTCCGTAAGAAATCGGCGGATCGCACCAGCGAGCATAACCGCTACGATGCGGACATCGAATATTACGAAGCCGTGGCCGCATGCGATTATGGCGTGAAAAGCAAAGACGAGGTGAAGCAGTTGCTTGACCAGATCAAACCGAATGCGGTTTTGTCGGACATGAATATGCGAGCAACCAAGAACCTTGGCGCCACACCCGAAGCGCAGGCAGCAGACCCCGATGTGATCATGGGCCATCATGTGATGGCGATGGTCGAGGCACTCGATCCAACGATTCCCAAAGTGGTGCACACCACCAAATTCGATATACAGGACGCCTGGTCAGAGCCACGCAAAGAAGCGCAGCGAAACCTGCTGAATGCAGCCCAAATGCAAGCCAAGCACAAAGGTTACCGCATCTACAGTAAGGACGAGAAAGGCATCAAGGGTGTTGCGGCTGAGGTGGCAGCCTATCTGCTCAATACCGCAGACAAAGGACTTCAGCGACAATGACATACTGGAAAGACCGGGTACAGGCTGAGTCCGAAGCATATCCAACGGTGATGCTGATCGACGATAATCGCGAGCAGCTATGCAAGGATGCTCAATTCATGTGGATGCGCGAGTTCAACGTGATCGCGGTGCATGTGAACAAATGCGGCAGTGATGATCGCATGCCGCGCTACGGCATTCCGTTGCACGAGGTAAAAGCCATGCGTGATGTACCGCCTCTGGTAGATAAAGTGCAACCAGATTGCATCCTTTCGGATTGGAACCTGGAATGGGGCCATGGCACCGACGATGCGCTGTTGAATGAATTACAGCTCAAAGCGCCTAAAGCGGTGCTTGCCCTGCATTCGGCGCAATTCCATGCCCGCGAGCAAGAAGAAGCCTATGATTGTTTCCCCAAAAGTCAGGGATTGGCGGCGGTAGCGGAATATTTCAATAACCGGCTGGCGCGCAACAACCCCGATCTTCCGCCGCGGTAATTCCTTTAACCTTCCCCAAAACAGGTGAGCCAACATCAGGCAGTGCTTGTGCCGTGCTGCGGAAGTGGCTGGCCAGACAGCAGCGCCTGGACGCATAGGGCCGGTTAAAGCCCTTGCGGCGCGAGTGCCTGCACGCTATAAAACCCGCCCAAACCCGAGGTTTTTATGGCTAACGACAACCGCATCATTATTTTCGACACCACCTTGCGCGATGGCGAACAATCGCCCGGCATGAGCATGACGCGTGAGGAAAAACTCCTCGTTGCTGAACTACTGGATGGTATGGGCGTGGATGTCATCGAGGCGGGCTTCGCCATGGCTTCGGACGGCGATTTTGAATCCGTGCTGGCGATTGCCAAGCAAGCAAAACACGCGGCGATCTGCTCGCTTGCGCGCGCGAAGGAGGCGGATATCCGCCGCGCCGCCGAGGCGGTGAAACCCGCGAAGCGCCCGCGCATTCACACCTTCATGAGCACCAGCGAGATTCACCTCACGCACCAGTTCCGCCTCAGTCAGGATCAGGCGCTGGAGGTGATCCGCGATGCGGTCACGCTGGCCCGCCGCTTCACCGACGATGTGGAATGGAGCGCGATGGACGCGACCCGCACCGAGCTAGATTATCTCTGCCGTGCGGTGGAGGTGGCGATTGCCGCCGGGGCCACCACCATCAACCTACCCGATACCGTGGGTTATGGCACGCCGGAGACCATCGCGCATATGTTCAAAACCGTGATGGGTAAGGTAGGAAACGCCGACAAAGCCATCTTCAGTTTCCACGGTCAGAACGATCTGGGCCTTGCTACCGCCAATTCGCTGGCGGCGGTGAAAGCCGGTGCGCGGCAGATCGAATGCACCATCAACGGCATTGGCGAGCGTGCGGGCAACACCGCGCTGGAAGAAGTGGTGATGGCGCTGAAAACCCGCCGCGACCAGTATGGCGTGGAATGCAGCATTAAAACCGAACATATCATGCGCGCCAGTCGCCTTGTCACCCAGGTGACGGGCCAAGGCGTGCAGGTGAATAAGGCGATTGTAGGGGCGAATGCCTTCGCGCATGAGAGCGGCATTCACCAGGATGGCATGCTGAAAAACCGCGATACCTACGAGATCATGACGCCGGAATCGGTGGGCGTGACCAAGACCAATCTCGTGATGGGCAAACATTCCGGCCGCGCCGCGTTCAAGGATAAACTCTCCGAGTTAGGGATTCATTTAGGTGATAACGCCCTCGAAGATGCATTCCTGCGCTTCAAAACGCTGGCCGACAAAAAGAAAGAAATCTTCGATGAGGATATTCTGGCGCTGGTCGATACCGATTCCGCCGAGGACCGGTTCAGCTTTGCCAATCTGCAGGTGGAATGCGGCTCGGAAGGCCCACAAATGGCGCGCCTTGGGCTGATGATCGACGGCCAGTTGCGCACCACCAAGAAAGAGGGCAACGGACCGGTGGATGCGATGTTCAAAGCCATCCGCTCGCTGGTGCTGGATGCGGGCGAGGCCGAGCTGAAGCTCTATCAGGTGCAGGCGATCACGGCCGGGACCGACGCGCAGGCCGAAGTGCTGGTGCGCCTGGAACGCGAAGGCAAGTTAGTAACCGGCCACGGCGCCGACGTGGATACGCTTGTCGCCAGCGCCAAAGCCTACATCAACGCGCTGAACAAGCTGGAGCGCTTCCAGCGCAAGCTGCAGCTGACCGATCAGGACGAGGCCGAGAAAGCGCCCGCGAAAGCTGCCAGCTAAACACCCTGTGATTTGCTTGTGATTTGCCCGCACATTCCCCTTGCCACCGGGGGGTGCGCCGCTAAGGTAACGGCCAATTCGCACGCATTGAGGATCGCATGTTCGGACTCGGTAAATTATTTGGCATGATGTCAGAAGACATGGCCATTGATCTCGGCACGGCCAACACGCTGGTCTATGTGAAATCTAAGGGCGTGGTGCTGGACGAGCCATCGGTGGTCGCCATGCGGCAAGAGCGTGGCATGATGGTGCCATACGCGTTCGGGAACGATGCCAAACTGATGCTGGGCCGCACGCCCGAGAAAATCGAGGCGATTCGCCCGCTGAAAGACGGCGTCATCGCCGATTTCCGCGCCGCGGAAGAAATGATCAAATACTTCATTCACCGCGTGCATAATCGCCGCAGCTTCACTGGGCCGCTGATCGTGATCTGTGTGCCCGCCGGCTCGACGCCGGTGGAACGCCGCGCCATTCAGCAATCGGCTGAGAATGCCGGTGCGCGCGATGTGTGGCTGATCGAAGAGCCCATGGCGGCTGCCATTGGTGCGGGCCTGCCCGTGACCGAGCCGACTGGCTCCATGATCGTGGATATTGGTGGCGGCACGACGGAAGTCGCCGTGCTTTCGCTGTCGGGCATTGTGTATGCGCGCTCGGCCCGCGTGGGTGGCGACAAAATGGATGAGGCCATCATCAACTATATTCGCCGCTACCATAACCTGCTGATCGGCGAGGCGACCGCTGAGCGCATCAAAAAAGAGATCGGCTCGGCTGCCTCACCGGCCGATGGGCAGGGCAAGCTGATGGAGATCAAAGGCCGCGACCTGATGAATGGCGTGCCGAAAGAGCTGGTGCTCTCCGAAGCGCAGATCGCCGAAGCGCTGCTCGACCCGGTGAACCAGATCATCGAGGCGGTGAAAGTGGCGCTGGAATCCACCCCGCCGGAGCTGTCAAGCGACATCGTCGATAAAGGCATTGTTATGTCGGGCGGTGGCTCGCTGCTGAAATACCTGGATGTGGTGGTCAGCCAGGCCACAGGCCTGCCCGTCTTCGTGGCGGAGGATGCGCTGAAATGCGTCGCCGTTGGCACTGGTAAGGTGCTGGAGCAGATCGATACCTTCAAGCATGTGCTGTTCAAGCAGGACTAGGATGTTTCGCTGAACATGCGCACTGGCGTTGTCGTGGCGGTGCTCGGTCAGTTACGTAGTAGTGCTACGCGCCTTTCCTGTGCGCCGCCACTCCTTGCCATTGCATCATGTTGAGCGAAACGCTTATCGTGACGATGGCTTTCGCCTACGCACCGTATCCACGCTTATTGGGGGCGCGTATTACTGCATCGCAGCATAAAAAAATGCTGCAGCATTTCGTCCGTCCCTAACTAAAATTTGACATTCGCGGCATGCAATCGCATCGTCGGAAGTATGTCGCGCGAACGTTACGAGTATGCTGCCAGTCGAAGTACGGCCCGCCCTGCCAACCAGCGCATGGTGGTGGCGCTGCTGGTGCTTACAGGCCTTACATTGCTTGCCCTGTCGCGCGCGCAGCACCCCACCTTGGTGAACCTGCGCCTGCAAATGCTCGATCTGCTGCGCCCCGCCATGCAGGTGGCAAGCCAACCCGTTACCGCCACGCGCAAACTGGCCGCCACCACGGGGGAGGTGCTCGACACCGCGGAACAAAACCGCCGCCTGCGTGCGGAGAACGAAACCTTGCGGCATTGGCAATCGGTGGCGCAGGCCATGAAGGCCGAAAACGACGCGCTGCGTAAACTGATGGGCTACCGCCCGCTGGAGCATGCGAGCTATGTAACCGCGCGGGTGATCGGCCAAAGCCCGGCCAGCTTCGGCCAAAGCCTGACGATCAATGCTGGCGCCGCGGAGGGCGTTGCCCCCCTGCAACCGGTGACGGATGCGTATGGGCTGGTGGGCCGCACCATCGAGGTGGCGCCACATAGCAGCCGCGTGATGCTGCTTTCCGATGCGGGAAGCCGTGTGCCGGTGGTGATGGGGCAAAGCCGTCAACGCGCCATTCTGATGGGCACGGGCGAGGAGTTGCTGCGACTGAGCTTTTTAAGCAGCGAAACCACACCGCTGAAGCTGGGTGAGCCCGTGGTCACCACGCAGGAGGGCGAACTGATCCCCGGTGGTATTGCGGTCGGCTCGGTGTTCAAGAAAGACAAGGCCGGCTACCTGATTAAACCCATGCGGCCGCTGGCGCAGGCAGAATATCTGCGGGTGATTATTCGCACACAAAAGCCCGAGGCACCGACCACCACACCGCAAGCGCCCCCGCCGATTGCTGCGACCATTCCGGTGCGCTGAATGAACGCGCCCACCCTGTATGATCGCCTGCTTTATGCCGTGCCGGCATTGCTGGCCTTGATGCTGCTTATACTCTCGGCCATTCCACTCAGCTGGCAATATGGGCCACTGACGCCGCATGTCGTGTGGCTATGCACCCTGACCATCGGGGCGCTTGTGCCTGCCAGTTGGCCCGTTGCGTTTGCGTTTGCGGCAGGTTTGTTGGCCGATATGCTTTATGATACTCCGCTGGGTGCGCAGGCGCTGCTGAGCTTGTTCTTAAGCCTCTATGTGCAGCATCCGCTGCGGCGTAACGCCCACCAGCTTTTCCCCATGCGCTGGGCAGAAGCCGCGCTGCTGCTGATGCTGGGGCACCTGCTGCTATGGGTGCTGACGGGTATCATATTCCATCAGCGGCCGCCGCTGCGCGGCGTGCTGATCGGCGCGGGTGTGAGTGTGCTGTGGTTTCCCGTATTCTATGCCGCGTCGCGTCAGCTTTCGAAGCTGTTGCCAGCGCGCAGCTAGCGTGTAGGGTAGCGTGATGCGCCCGATTGATTTGCAACGCATGATCCAACGCCGTGCCTTTGTTTTCGGAGGCCTGCAGGCGCTTGCCTGCACCACGCTGCTGACGCGGCTATACTACCTACAATTCGTGCGCGGCGAAGAATACGCAACCGAAGCGGAAGGTAACCGTATCAAAGTGCAGATGCTGGTACCGCCGCGCGGCGTGATCGCCGATCGCTTTGGTGTGGCGATGGCCATGAACCACGTGAACTACAAGCTCATGCTGGAATCCCAGCAGAAGGACGTAGCGCGCGCCACGCTGGATAAAATTGCTGCATTGTTGGCGCTGCGCCCCGCCGAGCTGGACGAGCGCCGTGTGGACATCGCCCGCGCCAAGCGCGGATTCCCGGTGCTGGTACGGGAATATCTGAGTTGGGAGGATGTCGCTACCATCGAGTTTCACCTGCCGAATCTTCCCGCGGCCTTTATTGAAGAAGGGCAGTGGCGGCATTATCCGTTCTCCGACCATGCCAGCCATTTGATCGGCTATATTGGTAAAGTGTCGCCGGAGGAAGCCACCAAAAGCACCGACCCGTTGCTTAAACAGCCGGATATGCGGCTGGGCAAGAACGGCATCGAGCAGCTGTATGAGCAAAAGCTCCGTGGCAAGGCCGGCACCCGCCAATTGGAAGTGAACGTAGTCGGCTCGCCGGTGCGTGAGCTGGCCAAGCAGGAAGCCAAAGCCGGGCCCACGCTGGCGCTGACGATTGATACAAGGCTGCAGGAATTTGTTGTGCAGCGGCTGGGTCAGGAATCCGGCGCGGTGGTGGTGATGCAGGTGCATACCGGCGAGGTGCTGGCCTTGGCCTCCATGCCGTCCTATGACCCGAATGAATTCAGCAAAGGGATCAAGCAGGGCTATTGGACCGCGCTGAATGCGGATGAAAAAGTACCGCTGCTGAATAAGGCGATTGCGGGCCAATACCCACCGGGTTCTACCTTCAAAATGATGACCGGCTTGGCGGCCCTTAAATCCGGCAAAGTGAATCCGGAGCGTAAAGTGTATTGCCCGGGCCATTACTATCTCGGCAGTAACCGTTGGAATTGCTGGAAACCCGAAGGCCATGGCGCGGTGAATTTTGCCGAGGCGCTGGCGGTCTCGTGCGATACGTATTTCTACACGGTGGGCCGGGAAGCAGGGATTGAGGCGATTGCCGATATGTGCCATGCATTCGGGCTAGGAGCGCCTTCCGGGCTTGGGTTGCGTGGTGAACGCGCTGGGATTGTACCATCGCCCGCTTGGAAACAGAAAGCGCGTGGCCTGCCCTGGAACCCCGGCGAGACGATCAACACCAGCATCGGTCAGGGCGATGTACTGACCACGCCCATGCAGTTGGCGATCATGACGGCACGCATGGTCAATGGCGGCAAAAAAATTCGGCCACGTTTACTGCTCGATGAACCAACGAAAACCGATGGGTTTATCGATATCGACCCAGCGCATCTGCAGGTGGCGCTTGAAGGGATGAATATGGTGACCAATAGCCCGCGCGGGACGGCCTATGGCAGCACCATTAAGGTCGAGGGTATGAGTTTTGGCGGGAAAACCGGCACCGCGCAGGTGCGGCGCATTACCATTCGCGGGCAGGATCAGAACCGGATTCCCTGGAAGTTTCGCCATCACGCCTTATTCGTCGGCTTCGCCCCGGCTGAGAAGCCGGAATATTGCTGTGCGGTGTTGATCGAGCATGGCGGCGGCGGTGCCTCGGCTGCCGCGCCCGTTGCGCGCGATGTCATGCAAAAATTACAGGAATTATTGCAAGGTGGGCCACCGCGTGCGGCGCTGGATATCCCGAAGGAGCCCGTATGATGAACCGCACCCGCATGAAACGCTGGAAAGCTCGCCTGCAGGCCATGCATGGCGGTATCCTGAGTGTGATTGTGTTGCTCTGCCTGCTCGGGCTTGCCATGCAATATTCGGCTGCGGGTGGCGAGTTTCGGGTCTTCGCGCTCAAGCAATCGGTGAGCATGCTGCTTGGTCTTGGGATGATGGTGGGCATCGCGATCATGCCCACGCCTCTGCTGATGCGTAGCGTGTACGCCTATTATGCGCTGTGCGTGGTGCTGCTGATCGCGGTGGAGGTGATGGGCATTATCGGCATGGGCGCACAGCGCTGGATCGGGGTCGGTGCCTTTAATATCCAGCCTTCGGAACTCACGAAAATCGCGATCATTCTGGTGTTGGCCCGTTACTTTCACAGTGCACCGATGGAAAGCGCCCGCCATTATGTGCTGCTGGTGGTGCCGCTGCTGCTCACGCTGGTGCCCGTGGCGTTGATTTTAAAGCAGCCCAACCTTGGCACCGCGACCATTGTAAGCTTTATTGCGTTCTCGCTATGCTTCATGGCCGGTATTCGCTGGCAGTATTTTGCGGTGGCCATTGGCAGCGTGGCGGCGGCCGTACCGGTGGTGTACCATTTCCTGCATGATTACCAGAAACGCCGCGTACAGACCTTCTTAAACCCGGATGCCGACCCGCTGGGTGCCGGCTATAACATCATCCAGTCCAAAATCGCCATTGGCTCGGGTGGCATTACCGGCAAAGGTCTGCTGCAAGGGAGTCAGGGCCAGCTCGATTTTCTGCCCGAGAAACAGACCGATTTCATTTTCACCATGCTGGCTGAGGAATTGGGCTTCATCGGGGCGTTCATCCTGCTCATGCTCTATGCGGCATTACTCAGCTTTGCATTGCTGCTGAGTGTGCGCTGTAAGCACATGTTCGGCCGGTTGGTCGCAGCCGGTGTTGCCGCCATGCTGTTTGTGCATATTTTCATTAATATGGCGATGGTGATGGGGATGATTCCGGTAGTGGGTGTCCCGCTGCCATTCTTGTCGTATGGCGGCTCATTCATGCTGGCAACGCTGATGGCATGCGGCTTGCTGATGCATGTCTATCTCAATCGCGAACTGGCAATGCCGCGCCGCTTTGGATTTTAACGCGTTGCAGCGCAAAAACCCGTAGGAAAAAGTTAAAATTTTGGTATAATGCTAACCAATGAGGTATAGGTTGCGCATCCCATTTCTGAAACGATTCCTGCATGACCAGCGCGGAGCGAACATCCTTGAGTTCGCCTTCGTTGCACCGGTGTTCTTTTTGCTGTTGCTGGGCATCATGGAGTTCGGCCTGTACATGTTCAATCAGGTGATGATTCAGTCCATCGCCTATCAGGCGGCGCGCGAAGCCTCGCTGGGCAGAATATCGGGCACGGGTGCATGCGGCACAACCGCCAATACCGTGCAGTATATTACCTGCCTTGTGCAGCAGAAATCCAGTAGTCTGGTGCGTGGCAATGCCGTTCAGGTCGCCATTGCGCAAACCACACCCACCGGTGGTGTGACGCAGCCGGATGTATGTATTCTTGCCAATGGTGAAGTGAGCAGTACGGTGGAGCCATGCCCGACGAATCAATGGGAAGAGGTGAACGGTATCACCGGCTACCAATCCCTTACCAGTCTCAGCAATTCCGGCGCCGGTGGTGAGATCGTCGAGGTACGGGTCATCTATCCATGGCGCACCATTATTCCCTACCTCTCCCGCTATTTCGGCACGCGTGATGCCAATGGGGTGGGATCAGGGGTGGTGCTTATTTCTGCATCCACGGTGGTAAAAAATGAACCATTCTAACCAGCGTTGGGCGTGCCGCCTTTGGCGCAATAGAAACGGCGTGGCGATGATCGAGTTCGCCGCCGTGCTGCCGTTTATGCTGCTACTGTTTTTTGGCGGCATTGAGTTAACGCGCTACATCCTCATCACCCAGCGGGTCGAGGCGGGTGCGCAGATGCTCGCGAGTGTTGCGAGCCAATATCCGCCCGCCACCCAGAACCCATCCGCTGATGGCCAGCTCAGTCAGTCGGAACTTGCGAATAATGTCTTTCCGCTGCTGACGCGCATTCTGGAACCATGCCAGACCAGTAACTGCGCTGGGCAATTTGCATCGAATGCGGTGCATCCAGATTATGTATCGATCCTCACTTCCTTCCGCCGCGAAGGAAATCAAACGCGGATCAAATGGCAAATGGGGGGTGGCGGTTCGCTGGGTGGCGTGACCAGCCAGATCAGCGGTTTGGGGCCCAGCAACCCACCCTCGGCGAGCGCACGCAACCGCGTGGTCAGTTTTGCGGATGCGGAGATGTCGGCGCTGGCGAATGCCATGGAGCCGAACGAGAACCTGATTGCTGCTGAGATCTTCTACAGTTATCAGCCAGCATTCGCAGGCTTGTTGGGCACGCTTGGTTTTGCCATCCAGCCGACGCAGCTTTATCGCGCCGCCTATGTTTCTCCACGAAATGGCGAACTTATCTGCCTGCCGCCGACATTCACCTACAGCGAATGCTCGTAGAAAGAAAAGGAACAGCCATGCGTATGGAGTTTTTGCATCGTTTCCGCCACCATCAGCAGGGCAATGTGCTCATGCTCACCGGGCTGGCGATTTTATTCCTGGTGGCACTAGGGGGAGCAGGCGTCGATTTCGGACGGCAGCAGCTGGTTCGTAGCCGCCTGCAACAGGCAACCGATGCGGCAGCCATCGCTGCCGCCGCGCTCCCGGATTCCGCCACACCAGCACAGCGGCAGAATGCGGCTTTGCGTGTGTATCAGATGAATTTTCCTGTCAATTATCTGGGAGTAAGCCGTCCCACGCCGCAGATCACTACCAGTGGTAATATTACCGTGGAGGCGAATGGTGAGGTTGCTACGAATTTTGTCAGCAATGTCGGCACGAATGCATTGAACGCCCAAGGGCGCACGGTGGTGGCGTCTGGCACGACCAGTAGCAGCAGCAATTATGATATCATTATGGCATTGGATATTTCCAGTTCCATGACCAGCGAA
>Ga0209278_1000371_pt1 | contig 38708 bp, 38 predicted proteins | sample JI81BgreenDNA_FD_187504 | JGI IMG/M metagenome (GOLD analysis project Ga0209278, IMG submission 187504) | Wastewater effluent complex algal communities from Wisconsin, to seasonally profile nutrient transformation and Carbon sequestration -... | ecosystem: Engineered > WWTP > Effluent > Algae...
CGCCGCAACCGCTGCGGGCCGTGGCGATCACGGAGTTCATGGTGTTGTTCCTGTTCGTGCCGGCAGCCGCCGTGGTGTTGCTGCGCTGGCGGGCAACGCGGGATCGGCCGCTGGCAGCATTGGCCCTGGGCTATGGCGGGCTGGCGATGTGGTCATTCATCGCTTGGGACAGCGCGGTCGAAGATGGTGCCGCACTCGCTGGAGAGGTGTTGCGGCTGCGCTTTGCCGATGCCGCCATCGCGCTGGCAGGCGCGGTCGTGGCGCTCAGGGCGTTGCGCTTGCGGTGATCTTCGCCGCGCTGGTGGCGCCCGACAGTGTGTCGACCGCCGTCACCCATGTGGCACCAGCGGGCACGGCGGCGGCAAAGCGCCCAGTCTGGCCGGCCCACTTCATCGGCACGGCGTTGCTGCCCACCCCCGATCCTACCCACGCCTTCACCTCGAAACGCTTTTCATCCCACAGCGTGCCCGGCGCGATCGGGCAGCCGCACAGCATCGACACATCGGCCACCACCTGCCCGCCTTCATGCCGCGCGGTGAGCGCCAGGCCGGGCAGTTCCACCACCCAGCCATCACCCACCACCGGCTGGCCCGGGATCAGCCAATGCGAGGACAGCACCGATACGATGGTGCCCGCCGGCTTGAGCGGACCTCGCACCATCACGTTCACCCGGCGCGGCTCGTCGATGTCGATCATGGTGGAAAAGCCGGCCGATTGCGCGTCGGCCAGCGGCGTGCCGCGCGGGTTGCCGTTCATGATCCTTGCGGTATCGCCGGTGCCGCCTTCGATGCGGCCATGCGCCAGGGGCGCGCCAGTAGCCGCATCGCTCACCACCACGTCCACCCCGCCCATGCCGGTGCCGATGAACTTGGCGCCCTGGCTGATCACCCGCACCGTCACCGGCGTGGGCACGGCCAGTGCCGGAGCGGCGGCGATAAGGGCAGAAAGGGCGAGCAGGCGGTTCATGGCAAATCTCCAGTCAGGCGGGCGGCAGCGGCCCGCATTTCGGCATCGCGGTGGCTCAACCGTTCGGCAATCATCGTTTTCAATGGGGCCAATATCGCCGGCCGGGCGCTGGCCGGGGTGCCACCGGCATGGCTTTCCGGATCATATTCCAGTGCCAACCGGATCGTGGCCGCCACATCCGGCCCATGCAGATGCGCCACCACCCGGAAGGCGAAATCGATGCCGCTGGTGACGCCGCCAGCGGTGATGATGTTGCCATCGAACACGGTGCGTTCTTCCACCCATTCCGCCCCGAACAGCGGCAGATACTGGCCCCAGGCCCAATGGCACGCGGCCTTGCGGCCCTTCAACAAGCCGGCGGCGGCAAGGATCAGCGATCCGGTGCACACGCTGGTCAGCCATTGCAGCCCCGGTGCCTGGCCGCGCAGCCAAGCGAGAATTTCGGGATCGTTCATCGCCGCCGAACAGCCATAGCCGCCCGGCACGCAAAGCAGATCAAACTGGCCCGACTCGGCCAGCGTGAGAGTCGGCATCAGCGCCAGCCGGCAATCGCTCATCACCGGGTCCATCGTCCTGGCGACATACTCCACCTGCGCACCCGGCATGCGGCTCAGCACCTGGGCCGGCCCGGTCATGTCGAGCTGGGTGAGTTGATCATAGAGCAGGAAGGCGACGCGCATTGTTCAGGCTCCCCTGGTTCAGACTCCGGCTGCGACAAGCCTTAGCGCGGGCATGGGGCAGCCGCCAGTCTGGCGCATGCGCCGCCTGCCGATGCCGCATTGCAGCACAGCCGGCCCTGTGCTAACTCGCCGCGCCTGTTCAACGGTCGGGCATCTGCCATGTCGAACCAGGGTGCATCGTCGGATGCGGCCACTCACGCGGATCATCACGGGCATCAACAATCGCTGCTGAAGCTGGCGATTGGTGCCGTTGGTGTGGTGTTCGGCGATATCGGCACCAGCCCGCTGTATGCCTTCAAGGAAACCTTTGCGGGCCACCATCCGCTGGGGCTGTCCACGGTCAGCATCTATGGCGTCATCTCGCTGATTTTCTGGACGATGATGCTGGTGGTGACGCTGAAATATGTCTCCGTCATCATGCGCGCCGATAATCGCGGCGAAGGCGGCAGCCTCGCCCTGATCGCCCTGATCTCGCGCTTGTCCCCCGGTGACACACGGTCGGCCCAACTGGTGCTGCTGGGCGTGATGGCCACCGCGCTGTTCTTCGGCGATGCCATCATCACGCCGGCCATGTCGGTGCTGTCGGCGGTGGAAGGCATCACGGTGGTCGAGGCACGGATGCAGCCGCTGGTGGTGCCCATCGCCATCGCCATCCTGCTCGGCCTGTTCCTGTTCCAGAGCCGTGGCACCGCCAAGGTGGGCGCCATTTTCGGGCCCATCGTGCTGATCTATTTTGCCACGCTGGCGGTGCTGGGCATCAGCAACATCATGGCCAATCCGGCGATCCTGTGGGCGCTGAACCCCTGGTATGCGCTGCAGTTCATCATCGCCATGCCGGGCGCCGCCTTCCTGGCGCTGGGCAGCGTCGTGCTGGCGGTGACCGGCGCCGAAGCGCTCTATGCCGACATGGGCCATTTCGGCCGCAACCCAATCCGCCTGGCCTGGTTCGCGCTGGTGCTGCCGGCGCTGATGATCAACTATCTCGGCCAGGGTGCGCTGCTCATCACCAGCCCCGAAGCCGTGGCCAATCCCTTCTTCCTGATGGCGCCGGAATGGGCGCGGCTGCCGCTGGTGGTACTGGCGACGCTGGCGACCATCATCGCGTCACAGGCGGTGATTTCGGGCGCCTTCTCGGTCACCCAGCAAGCCATCCAGCTCGGCTTTCTGCCGCGCATGAAGATCGTCCACACCTCGGCCTCGGCCTTCGGGCAGATCTATATCCCGGCGGTGAACTGGGCGCTTTTGGTGCTGGTGATGTTCCTGGTGCTGGCCTTCCAGTCTTCCTCCAACCTTGCCGCCGCCTATGGCATTGCCGTCACCGGCACGATGCTGATCGATACGCTGCTGGTGGGCGTGCTGGTGCTCACCATCTGGCGCTGGCCGGCGTGGTGGGCGGCGCCGCTGCTGGCGATCTTCCTGGTCGTTGATTTCGCCTATTTCGCCTCCAACCTCACCAAGGTGCCGGATGGCGGCTGGTTCCCGCTGGTCATCGGCCTGATCGGCTTCACCGGCCTCACCACCTGGTCACGCGGGCGCAAGCTGATGCAGGAACGGCTGCGCGACAGCTCGATGCCGATGGAAGTGTTCATCAAGTCCGCCGCCGCTGCCGCCACCCGCGTGCCCGGCACCGCGGTGTTCATGACCACATCACCCGTGGGCGTGCCGCAGGCGCTGCTGCACAATCTGAAACACAACAAGATCCTGCACGAACGCATCATGATCCTCACCGTCGTGATCGATGAGGTGCCCTATGTGTCGGATGAAGATCGCATCGGCGTGCGCGATCTGGGCGGCGGCTTCTATCGCATCCTGATCCGCTATGGCTTCATGCAGGAAATCGACATTCCGGCCGTGCTGAAGAAGGTCGAAAACTGTGGGCCCAAGCTGAAGATGATGGAAACCAGCTTCTTCCTCTCCCGCCAGACGCTGCTGGCCAGCGACAAGCCCGGCATGGCGATCTGGCGTGAGCATCTGTTCAGCTGGATGATGCGCAACGCCGAAAGCGCGATGGACTTCTTCAAGCTGCCCACCAACCGCGTGGTGGAACTGGGGTCTCAGGTCGAGATTTAGCCTCCCGCAGCCAAGAGGTGCAGGGAACGGACATTGCCGCTAGGGTGTCTCCAACCACAGGAGAATCCCACGATGACCGTTTCCCGCGAAATCTGCCTTGCCAGCCGCCCCGTCGGCATGCCTGCCGCCGAAAACTTCGCCGTCGCCAGCAAGGAACTACCCGCCCCCGGCGCTGGCGAAGTGCTGGTGCAGAACAAATATATGTCCGTCGATCCCTACATGCGCGGCCGGATGTATGACCGGCCGAGCTATGTGCCGCCGTTCCAGATTGGCGAGGCGCTGCAGGGCGGTGCCGTCGGCGTCGTGGTCCAAAGCAACGCCGAAGGCCTGAAGAAGGGCGACATCGTCTCTTCTATGTTCGGCTGGCGCGAAGCCTTCGTGGCGCCCGCGGCAGCACTGGAAAAGCTCGACGTGCCGGGTGGCATTCCGATGGAAAGCTTCCTGGGCGTGCTCGGCATGCCCGGCCTCACCGCCTGGGCCGGCCTGATGCAGATCGGCAAGCCCAAGCCAGGCGACGTCGTGTTCGTTTCCGGTGCTGCCGGCGCCGTGGGCAGCATCGTCGCGCAGGTCGCCAAGCTGAAGGGCTGCACCGTGGTCGCCAGCGCCGGCAGCGACGACAAGTGCGAATGGCTCAAGAGCCTCGGCATCGATCATGTCATCAACTACCGCACCTGCGGCAACCTGCTGGCCGCCGTGCAGGCCGCCGCGCCCAAGGGCATCGACATTTATTTCGACAATGTCGGCGGCGAGCATCTGGAAGTCGCCATCGAAGTCGCCCGCCCGTTCGCGCGGCTGATCGAATGCGGCATGATTTCCGCCTACAACGACACCGAGCCGACCCCCGGCCCGCGCAACATCATCCAGGTGGTCGGCAAATCGCTGACCATGCGCGGTTTCATCGTGATGGAATTCGCCGGCCTGCGCGGTGATTTCCTGGCCGAGATGGGCCCGTGGATCAGAGCCGGCAAATTGAAGTGGCAGGAAACCGTGCTGGACGGCATCGAGAAGGCGCCGGAAGCCTTCATCGGCCTGTTCGAAGGCAAGAACACCGGCAAGATGCTGGTGAAACTCTAACCGACTGGCCGCCGCGCATTCAGGGCGAGGGCCAATGTGCCCTCGTCCAGCCAGTCCAGCTCGCCACCCATCGGCAGGCCTTGCGCCAGCTGGCTGACCTTGACGCCGGTCGAGGCCAGCGCTTCGGCGACATAATGCATCGTCGCCTGCCCCTCCATCGTGGCGGACAGGGCGAGCACGACTTCCTTCACCGCGCCATCACCGGCGCGGGCAACCAGTGAGGGGATGGCCAGATCCTCCGGCCCCACCCCATCCAGCGCCGAAAGTCGCCCGCCCAGCACGTGATAGCGCCCCGAAAACAGGTGCCGGCCATCGAGTGCCCACAGATCGGCGACATCCGCCACCACGCACAGCAAGGACGGATCACGGCGCGGATCGCGGCAGATGGCGCAGGGATCGCTGGTTTCAACGTTGCCGCACACCCCGCACACCACCAGATTGGCCGCCACCGCCTGCAAGGCTTCGAGCAACGGGAACAGCGCCACCTCGCGCCGCTTGATCAGGTGCAGCACGGCGCGGCGCGCCGATCGCGGCCCAAGGCCAGGCAGGCGCGCCAGCGCGTTGGTGAGGGCATCAATTTCGGGCGAAGCCATGGCCCCTTATGGTGACAGATTTTTACCGGCGCAACCGGTCTGGATTTTGACACGAATTCGCCGTTGGCAGGCTTTTCGCGCTGCACCAACTGGGCTAGACCGTGCGACAACTTGTCAAAGCACATACAAAAGGGAGAGGCGCCATGACCGCCATCGGCCAGGACAGTCTGAACACCCGCCGCACACTGACGGCGGCCGGCAAAACCTATGCCTATTACAGCCTGGAAGCCGCCGCGGCGCAGCTGGGTGACGTCTCGCGCCTGCCCTATTCGATGAAGGTGCTGCTGGAAAATCTGCTGCGCTTTGAAGACGGCAGCACCGTGACCCGCGCCGATGTGCAGGCCGTGGTCGATTGGCAGGCCACCCGCACGTCCAACCACGAAATCAACTATCGCCCGGCGCGCGTGCTGATGCAGGATTTCACCGGTGTGCCCTGCGTCGTCGATCTGGCCGCCATGCGTGATGCCATCACCACGCTGGGCGGTGATCCGATGAAGATCAACCCGCTGGTGCCGGTCGATCTGGTGATCGATCACAGCGTCATGGTTGATGAGTTCGGCAATCCTAAGGCGTTCGAAGACAATATGGCGCTGGAATATGCCCGCAATCTGGAACGCTATGAGTTCCTGCGCTGGGGCGCCGGCGCGCTGAAGAATTTCCGCGCCGTGCCGCCCGGGACCGGCATCTGCCACCAGGTGAACCTGGAATATCTCGCGAAAACCGTCTGGAGCAGCGAAGACACCTCCGGCGCGATGGTCGCCTATCCGGATACGTGCGTGGGGACCGACAGCCACACCACCATGATCAACGGCCTGGGCGTGCTGGGCTGGGGCGTTGGCGGCATCGAAGCCGAAGCCGCCATGCTCGGCCAGCCGGTGTCCATGCTGATCCCCGAAGTCGTCGGCTTCAAGCTGACCGGCAATCTGGCCGAAGGCGTGACCGCCACCGATCTGGTGCTCACCGCCACCCAGATGCTGCGCAAGAAGGGCGTCGTCGGGCGGTTTGTCGAATATTATGGCCCCGGCCTCGATGCGCTGACGCTCGCCGATCGCGCCACGCTGGCCAACATGGCGCCGGAATATGGCGCCACCTGCGGCTTCTTCCCGGTTGATACCAAGACCATCGATTATCTGGTGCTGTCCGGCCGCGATGCCGAAACCGTGGCGCTGGTCGAAGCCTATTCACGCGCGCAGGGCCTGTGGCGCGAAGCCGATACGCCGGATCCCGTCTTTACCGACACGCTCGAACTTGATCTGGGCAGCGTCATGCCCAGCCTCGCCGGCCCGCGCCGTCCGCAGGACAAGGTGCTGCTCAGCGACGCCAAGCCGGCGTACGAGAAGGAACTGGCCGGCGGTTACGGCAAGGCCGAAAAGATGGCCCAGCGCGTGGCGGTTGCCGGCGCCAATTACGATATCGGCCATGGCGACGTGGTGATCGCTGCCATCACCAGCTGCACCAACACCTCCAACCCCGCCGTGCTGGTCGCCGCCGGCCTCGTTGCCCGCAAGGCGCGTGCGCTCGGCCTGAAGAACCAGCCCTGGGTGAAGACCAGCTTTGCGCCGGGTTCCAAGGTGGTCACCGATTATTTCGACAAGTCGGGCCTGACGGCGGACATGGACGCGCTGGGTTTCAACCTCGTCGGCTATGGCTGCACCACCTGCATCGGCAACTCCGGCCCGCTGCCGGAACCGATTTCGGACGCGATCAACAGCAACGACATCGTTGCCTGCTCGGTGTTGTCGGGCAACCGCAACTTCGAAGGCCGCGTGTCGCCGGACGTGAAGGCCAATTATCTCGCCTCGCCGCCGCTGGTCGTCGCCTATGCGCTGGCCGGCACGATGCGCAAGGATCTGACCAAGGAACCGATCGGTGAAGGCACCAACGGCCCGGTGTATCTGAAGGATATCTGGCCAACCAACGCCGAAGTCGCCGGCATGGTGATGGCCAACGTGACGCCCGAAATGTTCGCCGCCCGTTACGCCAACGTGTTCGATGGTGATGAACGCTGGCAGGCGATCAAGGTTGAAGGCGGTGCCACCTACCGCTGGAACCCAAGCTCCACCTATGTGCAGAACCCGCCCTATTTCGACGGCATGACGATGACCCCGGCCCCAGTGGCCGACATCATCGGCGCCCGCGCGCTCGCCGTGTTTGGCGACAGCATCACCACCGATCACATCAGCCCGGCCGGCAGCATCAAGGAATCGAGCCCGGCCGGCCGCTATCTGACCGAACGGCAGGTGACCAAGGCCGAGTTCAACAGCTATGGCGCGCGCCGCGGCAACCATGAAGTGATGATGCGCGGCACCTTCGCCAACATCCGCATCAGGAACGAAATGGTGCCGGGCGTGGAAGGCGGCGTGACGCGCCACATCGCGTCGGGCGAGCAACTCGCCATTTATGATGCGGCCATGGCCTACAAGGCGGATGGCACGCCGCTGGTGGTCGTTGCCGGCAAGGAATATGGCACCGGTTCCAGCCGCGACTGGGCGGCCAAGGGCACCACGCTGCTCGGCGTGCGCGCCGTGATCGCCGAAAGCTTCGAACGGATCCACCGTTCCAACCTGGTGGGCATGGGCGTGCTGGCGCTGGAATTCGCCGCTGGCACCGACCGCAAGAGCAGCGGGCTGACGGGTGAGGAAGTGTTCGAGATCACCGGCCTCGCCAATCTGAAGCCGCGCCAGATGCTGGAAGTGCGTTTCACTCGCGCCGATGGCAGCACCGGCAGCTTCCAGGTGCTGTGCCGGATCGATACCGAGCAGGAACTGGAATATTATTACGCCGGCGGCATCCTGCCCTACGTGCTGCGCAACCTCGCTTCTGCATGAACTGGCAGACCGTTGCGATCGAGGCGGCGGGCTGGATCGGGGCAGTGCTGGTGCTGGCTGGCTATGGCCTGGCCAGCGCCGGTCGCCTTGATGGCCGCTCGCCCACCTTCCAGTGGCTGAACCTGGTGGGCGCCGCCGGATTCGTGATCAACACCGCCTGGCATGGCGCGATCCCGTCGATGGTGCTCAACATCATCTGGTGCGGGATCGCGTTGTTCACCTTGTGGAAACTGCGCCGCTAGCGGCGCAGTCGGCAAGCTTAATGGCCAGTAAATTTTTCATTGATATTTTACCAGTGCATCCGTAATATCGCCCAGTCTGTGCCGTGGTGGTGCTGATCTAAGGGGGTATTTTGTGATGCGTTTCCAGTTTTCCGTCATCGCCACAGCGATGATCGTTGCTTCGCCAGCGGTTGCCATCGAAGCTTTTGAGCCGGCGCCCAACGTCGCCGGGATCTCGGCCGAAGCCGCCAAGCAGTTGGCCGCTATTCAGCCGGTCAAGATGGCCAGCGGCAGCAAGAATGGCGTCAGCTGGTCGGCTGTCAGCCGCGTGATCGGCCAGACGGCGACTTCGGATGTGCTCGCCCCAACCAACACCATCGGCGGTGGCAACCCGATCTACAAGCCGGCAGCCAACAAGGCCGGCACGGTTGCCCTGATCATGGAATATGCCGGTGGCGCAGCCTTCATCTGCTCCGGCAGCCTGATGGCCGACGGGCGCTCGATCGCCACGGCCGCACACTGCGTCAGCGATGGCGCAGGTACCGCCAACCCGCTGCGTACCACGGTGCATTTCTTCAATGGCGATGCCGATCAGCGCTCCGTTGGCGTTGGCAACACCAGCGAAACCCGCAGCGTCACCGCCTATTTCGTTCACCCGGAATATACCGGCGAAGTGATCGATCAGAACGACATCGCCATCCTGCGCATCAACCGCGAAGCGCCGGCCTCGGCGCAGCGTTATGATCTTTATACCAACGGCGATCTGACCGGCACGGAATTCAACGTTGCCGGCTATGGTACACGTTCGACCACCGGTGGCGACAACGGCAACACAGCGCCGTTTGGTGCCCGCACCGGCTTCCTGCGCGAAGGCGACAATCGCTATGATTATGCTTGGGGTAACAGCGCCCTTGGCGGATTCTTCACCGATCGTGATGCCAACGGCGAAGGCTTCTTTGGCTTTGCGGACTATGAATCGAGCTTTGTGTCCGATTTCGACAACGGCCTCGCTGCACAAGATCAGGCGTTCCGGATCTGCCTCGCAGTTGGTGGTGGTGGTGCCTGTGCGCAGTTCCAGAATGTCGGCCTTGGTGCCCGTGAAGTCGGCATTGCAGGCGGCGATTCCGGCGGCCCGGGCTTCGTCGATGGCAAGCTCGCCTCGATCAACAGCTATGGCCTCACCTTCGGCGCCGGCTTCGGTGACTTTGGCGGTGGCCTGAACGCTGGTTGGGGTGAATATTCCGGTTATGTGCCGGTCTATATCCACACCGATTTCATCGCCTCCACCGCTGTGCCGGAACCGGCCAGCTGGGCGATGCTGATCATCGGCTTTGGCCTGACCGGCGCTGCCGCGCGCCGCCGTCGCGGTGTGACGGCTGCCGCCTGAACCCAGGCCAGCGCTTGAAAGGGCCGGCTCCGGATCATCCGGAGCCGGCCTTTTTCATGCCCGTTCCAGCAGGCTGCCCCTGATCCGGCCCCACGACGCCACCGGCCAACCCCGCTGTGCCGCCAGCGCCGCCAGTTTGGCCGACGGATTGGCACACAAAACACGGCCGCCCGTTTCCAACGCCAGTTCAAAACAGGGTGCATCGCTGTGATGATCACTGGTGAAATGCACAACCGCGCCGGCCAGGCCTTCATGCGCCAGCCAGCGCTCAAGCGCTGTCCGCTTGGCCGCACCATAGCAATTGGCACCATCCAGCCCCGGCATGACATCTTCGCCATCGCGCACAGCTTCGGTGGCCACCACGTCCACGACTCCAAATTTTTCAGCAATGGAGCGCACATAAAAGGCATGGCTGGCCGAAGCGATCACCACGCGCCGGCCTGCCAGCGCATCGGCTGCAATGGCGGCCCGCGCCGGGGCCAGTGCGTGATCGGCAACAAAGCCCAGGGCAAATTCGTCGGCCACTGCCAGCAGCCGGCGTTCCGCCACCCGTGGACCGATCAGCCAGCGGTGTGACCAGCTCTTGATCTGCCCGCGCGACAGCCAGCCCAACCCATAGGCAACACCGCCCAGCGCCGCCATCGGCAACAGCAACGCCCGCCACGGCGCCTCGCGCGCCAGCCAGAATCGGATGAAAGGCGCCCAGCTGCCGGTGTCGGTCAGCGTCCGGTCCAGATCATAAACCGCGATTTCGGTACGGGTGGAGGTCATTGTTCCCCTTGGCATTTGCTCCCGCATAGCCCAGTTTGCGCGCCATGGGCAGCAGCATCAGCTGGCAGGAGACAGGCGACGGCGGCGCCCGCGTGCTGCTGTCCGGCCGGCTGACCATCGATGATGTGGCCACGCTGGCCGATGAACTGGCCTCGGTGCCGCCGCGCGCGCCGGGGCTGACGGTCGATCTTTCGGCCGCAACCGCCATCGATACGGCGGGTGCCTGGGCCATCAACAGCCTGATCAACCGCTGGAACGATGCGGGCCACACGGCCCATGTGCAGGGCGCCACCCCCGATATCGATCGGCTGATCCGCGCCCTCACCGTGCCGCCGCCGCCCGTGAAACGCCGCCCCGATATGGGCAATCCGGTGCTGGCCCGGCTGGAACGCATCGGCCGGGCCGTGGTGCACCAGGCCGATAATGCCGGCGGTTTCCTCGCCTTTCTGGGGCAGACGTTGGTGGTGCTGACCTTGACGCTGATCGGCCGCCGCCGCTTGCGCTGGCATGCCGTAGTGCATCAGGGCGAAGCCATCGGTGTCAACGCGCTGGGCATTGTCGGGCTGCTGCTGTTCCTTGTCGGCCTGGTGGTGGCCCAGCAGGGCGCCGTGCAGTTGCGCCAGTTCGGGGCCGAAGTGTTCACCGTCAACCTGATCGGCCGCGCCACCACGCGCGAGCTGGGCATCTTGCTGACCGCCATCATGGTGGCGGGGCGATCCGGATCGGCATTCGCGGCCCAGATCGGTTCGATGAAGCTCAACCAGGAAATCGATGCCCTGCGCACCATCGGCCTCGATCCGATCGAGGTGCTGGTGGTGCCACGCGTCATCGCCTGTTCGCTGATGCTGCTCGGCCTCGCTTTCTATGGCGGGATGTGCGCGCTGATCGCCGGCGGCCTGTTTGCCTGGAGCGAGCTGGCGATGCCGCCGGCGGCCTATATCACCCGCCTGCAGGAAGTGATCCTGGTTTCCGATTTCGTCATCGGCATGATCAAGGCGCCGGTGTTCGGTTTCATCATCGCCATCATGGGCTGTTTCCACGGCTTTCAGGTGACCGGCAACGCCGAATCGGTGGGCAGCCGCACCACGCAGGCGGTGGTGGAAGCCATCTTCGTCGTCATCGTGTTCGATGCCTTCTTCGCCTTCTTCTTCAGCGCGTTGGGCTACAACTGATGGCCACGCTGTCCGCCACCCTGCCTGATGATGCCGATGTGGCGGTGCGGGTGCGCGGGCTGGTGACCGGTTTTGGCGATCATATCCTGCACGATCATCTCGATCTGGATGTGGCGCGCGGCGAGATACTGGGCCTTGTCGGCGGTTCGGGCAGCGGCAAATCGGTGCTGATGCGCACCATCATCGGGCTCAATCGGGCGCGGGCGGGCAGCGTTTCCATCTTCGGCCAGGATGCGCTCGCTGCCGATCCAGAAGCGCAGCGCGCCTTGCGCCGCCAGTGGGGCGTGCTGTTCCAGGAAGGCGCGCTGTTTTCCGGCCTCACCGTGGCCGAGAATATCGAAGTGCCGATGCGCGAGTTTCTGCACCTGCCCGATACGGTGATGGATGGGCTGGCCGCCGCCCGCCTGCGCCAGGTTGGCCTGCCGGCAGACAGCTGCACCAAATTCCCTTCTGAACTGTCGGGCGGCATGAAGAAGCGGGCCGGCCTTGCCCGCGCACTGGCGCTCGATCCGCCGCTGCTGTTTCTGGATGAACCAACCGCGGGCCTTGATCCGATTTCGGCGGCGGCTTTTGACAATCTCATCAAGCTGCTGAAAGACACGTTGGGGCTCACGCTTTTCCTGATCACCCACGATCTCGATACGTTGATCGCGATCTGTGATCGGGTGGCGGTGCTGGGCGACGGCAAGGTGCTGGCCTGCGGCACGGTCGATCAATTGCGCGCGTTTGATCACCCGTGGGTGCAGGAATATTTCGGCGGGCCGCGCGGGCGGGCCGCAACCGGGGACTCAGCCTGATGGAGAACCGCAGCAACTATGTGATCGTGGGCAGCATCGCGCTGGCCATGGTGGTTGGCATCTTCCTGATGGTGCTGTGGCTGGCGCGCTTTTCCGGCGGCGACAGCAAGGTGTACGACGTTTATTTCAAGCAATCGATCACCGGCCTGGCGTTGGGATCGCCGGTGCAGTTCAACGGCGTTACCGTGGGCAAGATCACCCAGATCCGCCTGCTGCCACAGCGCCCGGAATATGTGCGGGTGCGCATCAACATCGATGGTGAAGTGCCGGTGCTGGAAGGCACCACGGCCGGGGTGGAAGGCGTGGGCTTTACCGGTGTGTCGCAGATCCAGCTGGCTGGCGCGATGGAGGGTGGCAAGCCGATCACCACACTTGGCCCTGATGGTGCCCCGGTGATCCCGCCGCGCACCGGCGGCCTCAACGATCTTCTCGCCACCGCGCCGGAAGTGCTGTCGAACGTGTCGCTGCTCACCAAGCGGCTGAACGACGTGCTGAAGGATGAAAATCGCGAAGCGCTGTCGGGCATATTGAAGAACACCGATGTCGCCACGGCGGCGCTGGCCAAGGGTGCCCCCGATCTGGCCGCTGCGCTGGCCGAAGCGCGCACCACCATGACGGCGGCCACCGCCACCCTGCAGCGGATCGAGGCGCTGGCCGGTTCGGGGCAAACGCTGGTGGATTCAGATCTGCGCCCGCTCGCGGCCGATCTGCGGCGCACCGTCACCAGCGCCAATGCGACGCTGGCCAAGGTGGATGCCCTGGCCGAAAGCGCCCAGCCGGGTGTGGAAATGCTGGCCAACCAGACCATTCCGGAAACCACCCAGCTGATCCGCGAATTGCGGGAAACCACGTCACGGCTGGGTGCGATCGCTGCGAAACTGGATGAAGATCCGGCCGGTGCCCTGATCGGCGGCCGCCGCCTGCCCGAATATCAACCGCCCAAGGAGGGCGCAAAATGATGAAGCGTTGTGCGCCAATCATCGCCGCGTTGCTGCTGGCCGGCTGCGGTCCGCTGGTGCAGGTGGGCGGCAATGCGCCTGCCCCCGATGCGCTGCTGGTGCTGCGTGCCGATGCGCCGCCGCCGCAATGGGCTGGACCGACAGCCGTGGGCGACACGCTGGCGGTGGCCATCCCCGATGTGCCGGCCGAACTGCAAACGCTGCGCCTGCCGGTGCAGCTTACCAGCGCCACCGTGCAATATCTGGCCGGCGCCAGCTGGGCCGAACAGCCCAATCGCCAGTTCCAGCGCCTGCTCGCCGATACGCTGGCCGGCGCCGGGGTGGCGGTGCTGGACACCCGCAGCGGCGGCGTTGCGGCCGCCCGCGCCCTCACCGGCCATCTGCGCGAATTCGGCCTGGATGTGCGCGGCGCCCCGGTGGTGCGCGTGCGTTATGACGCGCAACTGGCCGGGCCGCGCGGCGCCGGCACCGTGGCGCTGCGCAGTTTCGTGGCCGAAGAAAAGGTGGCGAGCCAGCAGCCTGCGGTGGTCGCCGCCGCCCTCAACCGCGCCGCCAACCGGCTGGCCGGCGATGTGGCGGCCTGGGTGAAGGGGTAGACGGGCGCATTGCTGTCCTACACCGGCAAAGCCTGTCATCATGGCACTGTCCGCCATGGTGGCGCCGTGGATTTTGGCGTGAAATGGATGAAGCAAAACCCGCGAGATGCGGAAAAAGTGTCAAATCCGGACGGGTTGGGCGGGCCGGCTTCCCCACCCAAATAAACGGTTGCCCGCTGCCATGTCCGCCCTAAAACTGCCGCCAAACACGCCTTGGGAGTTTCCGCCATGCCTTATGTTCGCCCCGATGTTGCCAATTTGCTCGCCATGATGGCCGCCAATCCCGGGCCGTCGTTCACGGAGATGACGCCCGCCGAAGGCCGCGCCATGTACCAAGGCATGGGCCAGATGCTGGAATTGCCGCGTGGCGAGATCAGCAGTGCGGACTTGACGCTGCCCGGCGGTATCAAGGCCCGGCTCTATACGCCGCCATCGCTCGAAGACGGCACCGTGGTGGCCTATTATCATGGCGGCGGCTGGGTGATCGGCGATCTTGAAACGCATGATCCGCTGTGCGCCGAAATTGCGCGCACACTGGGCCGCCGCGTGCTGGCGGTGGATTATCGTCTGGCCCCCGAAGCCCGCTTCCCGGCCGCGGCCGAAGATTGCATTGCTGCCACCCGCTGGCTGGCTGGCTCGCCCGCCGAAGTGGGCAGCGCCGTCACCGGCATCATCCCGGCCGGCGACAGCGCCGGTGGCCATATGGCGGCGCTCGTCACCCGCGAACTGCACGGCCATCTGCCGGTGCCGATCGTGGCGCAATGGCTGATCTATCCGGTGACCGACATGACCGCCGCCGAAGGTTCGATGGTGGAAATGGGCGACGGCTATGTGCTGACCAAGGCCACCATGGACTGGTTCATCGACGCCTACATGAACGGCGCGACCGACAAATATCTCCACCCCTGGGCCAGCCCGCTGCACGCCGAAACGCTGGACGGCCTGCCGCCAACAATGCTGCTCACCTGCGGCCTCGATCCGCTGCGCGATCAGGGCCGGGCCTACGCCGGACGGCTGATCGAACATGGCGTGCGCACGATCTTCCGCGAGGCCTCCGGGCAGATCCACGGCTGCTTCACCATGCGGCAGGGCATTCCCAGCGCGCAGGACGATCTGGCCGGCTGCATTGCGGATCTGAAGCTGCTGCTGGCATGACACCCCCTTCTGCCATTCCGCGCGAGCACAAGTCCGGCCTGCCCTATCGCCCCTGCGTGGGCGTGATGCTGGTCAATCCGGCTGGCCTGGTCTTCACCGGCCAGCGCCTCGATCAGATGGTGGAAGCCTGGCAGATGCCGCAAGGCGGGATCGATCCGGGCGAAGACCCATATGAAACCGCGCTGCGCGAATTGTGGGAGGAAACCGGCGTCGATCCAGCGCTGACCAGCCTGCTCGGCGAGACGCCGGAGTGGCATTATTATGATCTGCCCGACGATCTGATCGGCCGCATCTGGAAGGGCAAATACGCCGGCCAGCGCCAGAAATGGTATGCGTTGCGCTTCCACGGCACCGACGATGACGTGAACATCGCGACGGAGCACCCCGAATTCCGCCACTGGCGCTGGAGCCCGGTCGATACGCTGGTGGAGATGGCCGCACCGTTCAAGCGCGAGCTCTATGCCGATGTGATCGGGGTGTTGGGGCCATATCTATAAACATGCCAGCGCTGCCTCGCGGTTCGCACGCTTGTGAACAGCGATGAACTGCCCTTAATGACCCTTGCGGCCCATGTGGCCGGTTCCCTCCGCTACCGTTGAGGCGCACGCTATGGCCATAATCACTCTGACCGCTGTCGATTCGAGCGTCGCCTTCAGCGATGCCAGCGTTCCGCAGCGCCTGCGCGACGCTTGGAGCTACACCGCCACGTTTGCCCAGGCGGCCGCCCGCGCCCGCGGCAACGCCGATGCTGGCAGCGAAGGCTATTTCCATGCGGTGACGCAGGAATTTCAGGAACTGGGCTGGAACATAACCGATGCACGAACGCTCGGCGACGGCCCGCCGGCCGATGCAATGGCGCCGGCCGCGATCATTTCATCGATCCTCCAACCTTGGCTGCCGGGCCCGCAACAGGCGCAGTTGGCCGGCGTGCTGGACGCGTTCCAGCGGCCGGACATCCCGGCCGCAAACCTTCTGGATTTCATCTGGAAGAAAGCGTCGGCGTCCGCCGGCAAGACCGGCATGGCGATGGGCCCGTTGACGGTGGTCGGCGGCACCCCGAACATCACCATGATCTATTTCGGATTTGATTTTGCCGCGAATAGCTGGCGTTCGCTGTTCGAAGACGGCGACGTATCCCCCGCTGTCTCCGCCCGCAAACTTGAGATGAACCTGAACATGGTGATCTACGATAGCTTCGCGGACGATCTGATCGCGAAATTGTCCGCCGGGAAACAAGAGCATATCGCCAGCGCCCCGATCGATCTTTGAGCGCGATACGGCTGCCGGCCCGAGCCGGTCGCCGCTGGCTTCTGGCTTCAGATCAAGCCGGCCAGCGGGCTCGACGGGTCGGCGTAACGCCGCTTGTTCATGCGGCCGGCGCGGTAGGCGAGGCGGCCGGATTCGACGGCCAGTTTCATGGCGCGGGCCATCAGGATCGGGTCCTTGGCTTCGGCGATGGCGGTGTTCATCAGCACGCCGTCGCAGCCCAGTTCCATGGCGACCGCCGCATCGGATGCGGTGCCGACGCCGGCATCGACCAGCACCGGCACCTTGGCATTTTCGATGATCACCCGCAATGTCAGCGGGTTCTGGATGCCCAGGCCCGATCCGATCAGGCTGCCCAGCGGCATGATGGCAGCGGCGCCCAGCTCTTCCAGTTTCTTGGCGGCAATGGGATCATCGGCGCAATAGACCATCACGTCGAAGCCATCCTTCACCAGAATGTCGGTCGCCCGCAGCGTTTCGGCCATGTCGGGATACAGCGTGCGGGCTTCACCCAGCACTTCCAGCTTGACCAGATTCCAGCCGCCCGCCTCACGCGCCAGCCGCAGCGTGCGAATGGCATCATCGGCCGTAAAGCAGCCGGCGGTGTTGGGCAGATAGGTAAAGCGCTTGGGATCAAGAAAGTCCGTCAGCATCGGCTGGCTGCGATCCGTCACGTTCACGCGCCGCACCGCCACCGTCACAATCTCCGCCCCGCTGGCTTCGGCGGCCGCAGCGTTCTGGGCATAATCCTTGTACTTGCCGGTGCCCACGATCAACCGCGAGGTGAAGCGGCGGCCGGCCACTTCCCAGCCATCGTCGTCCTGTCCGCCCCCAACGAAATGCACGATTTCCAGCGTGTCGCCTTCAGCCAGCACAACATCGGCAAAGGTCGAACGCGGCACGATGGCCAGATTGCGCTCCACAGCCACCTTTGCGGCCGGCAGCTCAAGACTCGTCAGCAGATCGGCCACGCTGCTGCCTTCGGCCACGCGGCGCGGATCGCCATTCAGGATGATGGTCAGCTCGGTCATGGTGGTCGTCATCATTGGCCAGTCGCGGCGGCCAGCACGGCTGCGCGCAGTTCGGGGATGCCCTCGCCTTTTTCGGCAGAGGTGGCGATCACGTCGGGATAGGCGGCGGGATGGATGCGGGCCGCCGCAGAGACGGCCTCGTGCACCTTGGCCAGTTCGGTCGGCTTGATCTTGTCGCCCTTGGTCAAAACCACCTGAAAACTCACGGCGGCCTTGTCCAGCATGCTCATGATCTCGCGGTCCACCGGCTTGATGCCGTGGCGGCAATCGATCAGCACCAGCACCCGGCGCAGCACGGTGCGCCCGCGCAGATAATCGAACACCAGATGCTTCCACTGCCGCACCACGTCCTTGGGCGCTTCGGCAAAGCCATAGCCCGGCATGTCGATGATGCGGAACAGCGTCGGCTCGCCCACTTCGAACACGTTCAGTTCCTGCGTGCGCCCCGGCGTGACCGATGCCCTCGCCAACCCATTGCGGCCGGTGATGGCGTTGAGCAGCGAGGATTTGCCCACGTTCGACCGGCCAGCCACCGCGACTTCCGGCACATCCGGCGCCGGCAGGAACTTCAGTTCCGGCGCCGACAGCAGGAAGCTGACCGGCCCGGCAAAACGCTTGCGCGCGGCTTCGATCAGATCGGCTTTTGCCTGTTCCTCGGTCACTTGCGGCGGCGTCCTGCACTTGGCTTTGGCGGAGTCATTTTCGGACTTGGCGGCTTGGGGCCAGCGGGCTTCGGCCCCGCCTTCGGCGGATTGGGCTTCACATCGATCACCGCAGCCGATGGCGGGGTCGCCGGCGCCGGATACTTGCGGTTCATGTACAGCTGCTGGCCAATCGAAACCAGGTTGTTGATCGTCCAGTACAGCTGCAGGCCGGCCGCGAACGGCGCCATGAAGAACATGAACAGCCACGGCATAAGCGCAAACACCTGCTGCTGCACCGGGTCCATCTGCGCCGGGGAAAGCTTCTGCTGCAGCCACATGGTGACCCCCAGCAGGATCGGCAGCACGCCCAGCGCGATCATCGCCGGCGGCTGCCAGGCGATCAAGCCGAACAGATTCAAGGGCGTCAACGGATCGGGCGCCGACAGATCGGTGATCCACAGCACAAACGGCTGGTGGCGCATTTCGATGGAGATCAACAGCGTCTTGTAGAGCGCGTAGAAGATCGGAATCTGCAGCAGGATCGGCAGGCAGCCGGCGAGCGGATTGACCTTCTCGGTCTTGTAGATGGCCATGATTTCCTGCTGCGCGCGCAGTTTATCATCGCCATATTTTTCCTGGATCGCCTTCATGCGCGGGCCGATCAGGCGCATCTTGGCCATCGATTCATATTGCTTGTTGGCAATCGGGAACATGATGGCGCGCACAATCAGCGTCAGCCCAATGATGGCGACGCCGAAATTGCCGGTGAACTTGAACAGGAAGTCGAGCAGGTGAAAGATCGGCTTGGCGATTACTTCGAACCAGCCCCAGCTCACCGATTTGTCCAGCCGCGGAATGCCGGCTTCGGTGTAGCGGTCGATCAGATCCACATCCTTGGCGCCGGCAAACAGCTTGGCGGTGCTGGCAATGCGGCCGCCGGCCGGCACGGTAACGGCATCCGCCAGCCAATCAGCCTGATATTGCCCGGCGGCATATTGGAAGGTGGCGGCGATCTTCACCTTCTGATCGGGCACGCTGGCGGCCAGCCAGTATTTTTCGGTGAGGCCGAGCCAACCACCGGTGGAGGTGAAGCGCTGTGGGCCTTCTTCCCGCAACTTTTCAAACTCCAGATCGCTGTCCTTCAACGTGTCCTGCAACACGCCAACCGGGCCAACATGAACATTGGTTTCGGCCGCAGGGGCTTCACCGCGGCGCGACACGAGCCCGAACGGCTGCAGCACGACCGACGCGGCGCCGGGGTTCTCGATGCTCTGTTCGACGGTGAACAGGAAATCCTTGTCCACGCTGATCTTCTGGCGGAACAGCAGCCCAGATGGCGCGGCATAACTCAGCGTGACCGGCGCTGCTGGCGTCAGCGTCGGGCGATCAGCCGTCCACACGGCGGTCGCGGGCGGGGCGACCGCACCCACCCAGCCAAACTGGGCGAACTGCGCATCGGCCGTGCGGCTGGGGGAGAACAGGCGCACGGGCGGCGATGACTTGTCCTTGGTCTGGCGGTAGCTGGGCAGCACCAGATCATCGAAGCGCGCGCCAGTGAGATTGATCGAGCCTTTCAGGCGCGGCGTATCGATGGCCACGCGCGGGGATGCGGCGAGCGCCGCGTCACGCCCAACGATGGCGCCCTGCCCGGCAATGGCCGGGGCGGCACCCGGCGCGGCCGGAGCCGCCTGCGCACCGGCCGGCGCGGCCGCACTGGCAACCGGCGTGGGCGCTTCGGCGGGGAAGAAGCGATCGGCAACAACGGTCCAGCCAAGCAGCACCATGGTGGAAAGCACCACGGCCAGCACGATGTTCTTCACGTCGGGCGATTGATTGTCCTGAGGAGGCAAGAGTGTCTCTCTGGCTGGAAGGGCAGGATTCGGATGGAAGCGGGGCTGCTATAGCGGCTTAAGGCACCGGGTCATAGCCCGAACCCCCCCAGGGGTGGCAGCGGGCAATGCGGCGCACGGCAAGGCCAAAACCCCGCACCGGCCCGTGGCGTTCGATGGCGGTGATGGCATAGGCCGAGCAACTGGGCGAAAAGCGGCAGGATGGCGGCATCACGGCCGAAAATGTCACCTGCCACAGGCGGATCGGCCAGATCAGCAGTGATTTCATCGCCGGTTTCCCTGCCAAGGTTTTTCTGTGTCCTTGGGTGGAAGATGGGCTTTGGCCAGTGCCTTTTCCAGATCGGCCTTCAACACGGCGAAATCGCGGGTGAGGCCGGCCTCCCGCCCGATCAACACATGATCAGCGCCGCTGTGGCCGTGGGCGGGCAGGGTGAGCAGCACGATCTCGCGCAGGCGGCGTTTGAGCCGGTTGCGGATAACGCTGTTGCCGATCTTCTTGGTGACGGTATAGCCGGCGCGCATCGTGTCGCTGCCGTCTTCCCGCTGCCGAACAAGCAGCACAAAGCCGGCGGATGGTACCCGCCGGCCCTGATTTGCAGCCAGGAAATCCCGTCGCTGCCGGATGGTCTCCGGCGCGCGCATCAACTTCAGGCCGAAAGCTTCTTGCGGCCGCGGGCGCGACGGGCGCGGATGACATTGCGGCCGCCAACAGTGGCCATGCGCGCGCGGAAGCCGTGACGGCGGGCGCGGACAAGCTTGGACGGCTGATAAGTGCGCTTCATGGGAAACAGTCCTGAAAATAGATTCGGTCTGGCCGCAGTTGCCTGCGTCCGGAAAGAGTGGTGCCGATAATGGGCCCGGGCGCCAGAGTCAACACGACTGTCAACACGACTGTCACTGGACAAGCGCAGTTCTGGTGGCAAAAGCGGGAACCATGGAACGCTCCCCCCTCGCCCTGCCCTTCCCCGCCCTTGCCCCCATTGCCGGGGTGCGCATCGGTACGGCCAGCGTCGCCTACAAGAAATGGACGCGCGATTGCGTCACGCTGGTGGAACTCGCGCCCGGGACCGTGGTGGCCGGGGTCACGACCCAATCGAAATGTCCCTCGCCCGAAGTGGAATTGTGCCGGGCGAAACTGCCGCAAGGCCAGGCGCGCGGGCTGATCGTCAATGCCGGCAACAGCAACGCCTTCACCGGCATGAACGGTCGCCAGGCCGCACAGGCCCAGGCCGCGCGCGTTGCCGAAGTGTTGGGTTGCGATCCCACCCAGGTTTTCAGTGCCTCCACCGGCGTGATCGGCGTGCCGCTGCCGGTCGATCTGGCGCTGTCTGGGGTTGATCAGGCCCATGCGGCGCTGGGCGCGGCCGACTGGCTGGCGGCCACCAACGCCATCGGTACCACCGATACCTTCCCCAAGGCCGCCACCGCCAGCGCCATCGTCGCCGGCACGCGCGTGACCATCGTGGGGATCGTGAAGGGCAGCGGCATGATCATGCCCGACATGGCAACGATGCTGGGTTTCATCTTTTCGGATGCCGCCGTTACGCCGGCGCTGTGGCAGCAGATGCTGCAGGCCGCCGTGGGGCCGACGTTCAACAGCATCACGGTGGACAGTGACACCAGCACATCCGACACAGTGCTGGCCTTTGCCACCGGCGCCGCTGGCCATCCGGTGCTGACCAGCATGGACGATGCGGGCGCCGACGCGCTCGCCGCCGCCCTGGCCGATGTGTGCCGCCAACTCGCCATCCTGGTGGTGCGCGACGGCGAAGGCGCCCAGAAACTGATCGAGGTGAACGTGACGGGCGCGGTGGACGATGCCTCGGCCAAGCGGGTCGCCCTGAGCATCGCCAACTCGCCGCTGCTGAAAACCGCGATTGCCGGCGGGGACGCCAATTGGGGCCGGGTGGTGATGGCCGTGGGCAAGGCCGGCGAACCCGCCGAACGCGATCTGTTGAGCATCCGCTTCGGCGAAACGCTGGTGGCCGATAAGGGCATGGTCGTCCCCGGTTATGATGAAGCCCCGGTGGCGGCGCACCTCGCGGGGCAAGAGGTGCGGATCACCGTCGATCTGGGCCTCGGCTCCGGCCGCGCCCGCGTGTGGACCTGCGATCTCACCCACGGCTACATCAGCATCAACGCGGATTATCGGAGCTGATTGTCGGCCTGCATCACCACATCGACATTGCCGCCAGACCGCGCCAGCAGCGCCGCCACCCGCTTGCGGCCTTGCCAATAAACCAGCGCCGGATGGTCTTCACCCGCCGCGATCAGGCGGCGCGCCGTCGCGTCGTACAATGTGCTTTCCTGCGCAACATGGTCGCAATAGCCTTCGACCTGCCAGGTCGGCATCAGCCACGTCGCAATCCCCCCATAATGCTGGCGCAGCAGGCCATGAGTCGCCTCGTGCGCGAGCGTTCCCGACAGCGTCCGACGACTGCCGATGGCGCTGTCGTTGAACACAAGGTCGGCGGCGACGTCGTTCCTGTTGATGATGATCGCTTCGTTGATCGGCCGGGTCAGCCCGAAGGCACCAGCACTCTGCAGTGCAAGGACGGACCAGCGCCAGCCGCCGTTGGTCAGGAAAAGGTTGCGGGGCTGCGGCCGGTCGATCGGGCTGGTCGCGAGCAGCGCTTCGGCACGGCCAATGACAGTCGTGATATCGCTTGGGATTGGCGCCTCCGATCGGATGGTCCACGCCCCCACTTGCGCCCTGTGCGGAAAGGCAAGCACCTGAGGTGCCATGATGATGGTCGCAAACGGCGCAAATGCCGCCAGGATCAACCATTGCCGCCAGACGCGCGGCCCCATTTGCCACAGCATCATGATGTATTACATACGCAATACACTTGCAACCGTCTAGCGCCCATGACCGCCGCTGATGCAGCCGCAGCGCCAGCCGGCGCAGGCCGCGCGCGGGGCTGGCCGCAACGGGCATCAGCCACCAGGCAGGCTTCGATAAGGCGGTCTTGCGGCTTCATCGTGGCATAGGTGGCCACGGCGGCGCGATTGGTTCAATCGCTGTTGCAATATTCTGCGCGCCCTCGCGATTTGGGGGATGGCGCAGCGGCGGCGAAGGGCCATCATCACCGCCATGATCCCAATCCTCTACCATTATGAAGCCTCGCCCTTTGCCGAACTGGTGCGGGCCGCCTTTGGCGTGAAGGGCCTCACATGGGGCAGCCTGCTCGTTCCACGCATCATGCCCAAGCCGGACCAGACCCGGCTGACCGGTGCCTATGGCCGCACGCCGGCGGTGCAGATCGGTGCCGACATCTACTGCGATACCGGCGCCATCCTGCCGGCGCTGGAGGCCCTCCCCGGCCCCAGCCTCTATCCTGCGCCCTTGGGCCCGCTGCACAAACTGGTGGCAAGCTGGGCCAACGGGCCGCAGTTCTTCGCCCATGTCGGCGCGGCGATGGGCGGCATGACACCCGAAATGATGGGCGCGGATTTCATCAAGGATCGGCAGGCGCGGTTCGGCATGGATCTCGCCGCGCTGGGCCGCGCCGCGCCGCATCTGGCCGGCCAGGCGCTGGTGGCGAGCCAGTGGCTTTCCGAAACGTTGGCCAATGGTCGCGCCTTCATCGGCGGCGATGCGCCGGGGGCCGGCGATCTGGCGCTGTACAGCAACATCTGGTTCGTGAAGGCGGTGCCGACGGCGGCAGCCAATGCAGCGGCGATGCTGGCCCTGCCGGGCGTGGCGGACTGGTTCACCCGCATGGCAGGCTTTGGCCACGGGACAAGGCGCGAGATGACGGCCGATGATGCGCTGGCGGCTGCGCGCACCGCCACCCCTGCGCCGATCAGTGGCGGGGTGGACGCGCCCTATGTTGCCGGGATGATGGTGGGCGTTACGCAGGAAGGCACGAAGGACGCGCCCAGCGTTGGCCGGCTGCTGCGTTATGATTCAACCGGGATCACGATTGCGCGGGAAGCAGCGGACGGACTCACCGTCCATGTCCACTTCCCGCGGTTGGGGCAGGTGGTGGTGCCGGCTTAGGCTGCGCCACCCCTCACCCCGCTCGGCTGCGCCGAGTCGACCCTCTCCCGCAGGGGGAGAGGGGATTTCGTCAGGCCAGCGCGCCCGTCAGCCACGCCTTCAGTTCGCCCTTGGGCCGCGCGCCGACCATGGTAGCCGCCGGTTGCCCGCCCTTGAACAGGATCATGGTGGGGATCGACATCACGCCATAACGGCCCGGCGCATCCGGATTCTCGTCGATGTTGACCTTGACGATCTCCACCCCGTCCAATTCGTTGTTCAGTTCTTCCAGCGCCGGGGCGATCATGCGGCAAGGGCCGCACCATTCGGCCCAGAAATCGACCAGCACCGGCTTGTCGGCACTGATCACATCGGCATGGAAGCTGGCATCGGTCACGGCTTTGGTCATGGGAAGACTCCGCAAAAATGGATCACGACGGATAGATAGGCGCTGGCCCGTCCGGCTGCAATGCGGCTGACGGTTGCCACCGGCCAAGAACTTCTTGTGGCAGTTCGATCAGGCGTGGCCCGGCGGTGTAGAGCAGCCCGGCGCGCACCGTCCGCCCAGGAAACACGCGGGCCAATGCGGCGGCATAGGCGCCCATCTGCGCCAGGTGCGATGGTGGCACCATATCAAGCCCGGCCGGCACGCGGCTGCCGGTCTTGAAATCCACGGCCAGCACTTCGGTCTCGCTCACTAGCAGGCGATCGATGCTGCCGGCGATCACCGCTTCGCCCACCACGGCCGCCACCGGCGCTTCGGTGAGCGCGCCGGGCGCGAACACCGCGGCAAATTCCGGAGCATCGAGCACAGCCAGCACCGTCGACACCAGCTCCTCAGCTTCCAGATCGGGCACGTTCAGCGCACACCATTGCAGCGCCACGTTGCGGCGTACGTCGCTGGCCAAACCGGGGAGCGTTTCGAACAAGCGGTGCAGCGCCGTCCCGCGCCGTGCCGCGGCCAGCCGCGCGGCATCGGGCGGCGGATCGGCCACCGTATCCGGCCCCAGGCTTGATGGGGCCAGCGGGCGCGGCGGACGAGCTTCGGCCGGGGCCTGGCGCTGCCACCAGCGATCGGTGGGCAGCCGCGTCGCATCGGGTTTCACCTCGACATCGCGCAGCACCGTCGCCGGGCCAGAGCGGAACTGCCGCACCGGTTGCGGCCAGTGCGGATCGTCCACCGCTTCCAGATCGGTCAGCGCCGCATCGACAAGGCTGTACCAACTTTCGGGGTGCACATCCCATTTCTTGCCGGGCTTGGTGGCACCGCCGATGCACAGCACTTCTTCGGCGCGGGTGAGCGCGACATATAGCAACCGGCGATGTTCGCGCGCGGCCCTGGCGGCCCGATCAGTCTCGGCATCGGTGAGGAAGGCCGGCGGCGCCACCAGCTTGGTTGGAACCCACAGCGGCAGTTCCGGGCCGTTGCCCAGGGCCAGCAGCAGCGCGCCCTTCTCGGCCGGCGGCACATGGCAGGCATCGGCCATGATCACGATCGGCGCCTGCAGGCCTTTGGCACCATGCACCGTCATCAACCGCACAGAATCGATGGCGGCTTCGGGATCGCGTTTCACCTCCAGATCCTCGGCCGCCATCCAGGCGATGAACGCCTGCAAGCTGGCCGCGCCCGCGGCTTCACAGGCCAGCGCCTGATCGAGCACGGTATCAATGGCATCGCGGGCTTCCTCACCCAGCCGCGCCAGCAGCTTGCGGCGGCCGGCCAACGGGCCAGACAGGATGGTTTCGAGGAAGCGATAGGGCGACACCTCCGCCGCCAGCCGCAACACCTCGGCCAACACGGCGCGCGGCGCCGCCACGGCGGGATCCTCGCTGGCCAGCACGGCTGCCCATAAGCTGCCCGGCCGCCCGGCGGCAAGACTGGTGAGCTGATCATGATCAAGGCCGCAGAAGGGCGAGACCAGCAGCGCCGCCAGCGTGAGATCATCATCGGGCTGGCAGGCGAATTGCACCAGCGCCAGCAGATCGGCCACCGCCAGCGGCTCGGCCAGATTGAGCCGGTCGGCACCGGCCACCGGCACGCCGGCTTCGTGCAGCGCCGTCACCAGCGCGTTCATCAACCCGCTGCGCTTGCGCACCAGCACCAATATGTCCTGCGCCGCCGCGCGTCGGCCACTGGCGGGCAGGATGAGCGCGGTATCCGGTGCCAGCCAGCCGGCGATGGTGGCGGCGATGCGGCGCGCCATGTCGATATCCTGCGCCAGCGGCGGGGAGTCATCCTCGGCCGCTTCGTCGTCGTCATCATCCGCATTGCTGCCGGCATCGGGCAGCAATGGCGGCCACAGCATCACCACCCCGGCGCCGGGCTTGTGGGCGACATGCGGCTCCACCCCCTGGGGATCGAACTGGCTGGGGCCGACATGGCCAATCACCCGGTCCACCACATCAAGAATGGCCGGCACCGAACGGAAATTCACCGTGAGCGGCAGTTCCTTCCAGCGATCCGGTTCCGCCTCGCACAGCTGGTGGAAATCATCCTTCATGTCGGCATAGATTTGCGGATCGGCGCCCTGGAAACCGAAGATCGACTGTTTGAAATCGCCCACCACGAACAGGCTGCGGAACTGGTCGCGCTGGCCAAGGCCGGAAAAATATTCCTCCACCAGCGCCCGGATCACCTGCCATTGCAGCAGGTTGGTGTCCTGCGCTTCATCAACCAGAACATGATCGATGCGACTGTCGAGCTTGAAGCGCACCCAATCGGCGGCACCGGGTTCGCCGAGCAGGCGGGCGGCCGCCGCGATCATGTCGTCATAATCGATCACCCCGGCGCGGTGCTTGGCAGCGCGCCAATCCTGCGCCAGCCGCACCGCAACGCGCAGATGGCGGCCGGCAAAATCCAGAATCTGCCAGCGATCCAGATCGGCGCGAAGACTGAGCAACTGCGCCTGAACGTCGGCGCAGAAGGGCCGCCAGTCCGCCAGAGCCTTGGGGATCATCCAATCCGGCTTCTTGGCTTCCCCATCGCCCTTGTAGAAAGTCTTCCAGAAGCCATCCCAGGCTCTCTGTTTATCGGCCGCCATGCAGAACGCCACCACGTCTCCGCCGATGCCGTAAGCGCGCTCACCGCTCTGCTGCGACATGGCTTGGCCGAACTGCTGCAATTTCAACAGCGGCAGCGCTGCAATACTCGCCGCCAGCGTTGCCGCCTCGCTGCCCCCTTCTGCCAGCCCCAGCGCCCGGCGCAGCAGCGGCTCCACACCCTCGACGCGCAGTTCCGCCAGCGCCGCGCCATGGCGGGACAGCGCGGCCATGATCGCGTGCAGCCTTGCCTCGCCACCATCGATGGCGATCTCCGCCACATCGGCCAGAAACTTGGGGTTGGACGTATCGGTGAGCGCATCCGTCAGCACGCGGCGGCGCAGCAGTGCGGCAGCGCGATCATCCAGCGTCTGGAACCCCGGCGTGATGCCGGCTTCCACCGGGAAGCTGGCAATCAGCCCTTGCGCGAAACTGTGGATGGTCTGGATGGCAAGGCCGGCGGGCGCTTCCAGCACGGCAGCAAACAGCCCGCGCGCGGTGGTGAGCGTATCGGCGCCGGTCGCCGCCCCGATGGCCTTCAGGTCATGCGCCAGTTCAGCCTCGGTGCACCCGGCCCACCACGCCAGCCGCGCCATCACCCGGTTCTGCATTTCGGCCGCGGCCAGCTTGGTGAACGTCAGGCACAGGATCGCATCCGGCCGCGCGCCGGTCAGCAGCAGGCGCAGCACCCGCGCGCTCAAGACCTGCGTCTTGCCGGTACCGGCCGAGGCGGCGACCCAGGCATGCACCTGCGGATCGGCAGCGTCCGCCTGCGCCGGCTTCAACGGTTCCAGAGGCTTGGTGCGTTCACGGTTCATGGCACCGCTCACTAGACGCGCTCTCGTCGGTTGATCCATTCGGCGACGCGGGCGAGATGATCAAAATCGCCCCAGGCCCATTTCGGCTGCAGCTTGGCCGGAAACGGGGTCTGCGCCAGCAGATACTGCGCCACCAATTGCTCGGCCCGGATCAGTGCCCGCGTGACATGATCGGGCACATCGGCGTCTTTGCCCAACGGATTGCTGCGCTTGCCAGCCTCCTTGCGCCTGCCCTTCAACTGCCAATATTCAATCGCCCCCGCGGTCCCGCCCGGCACCGGCTGGCCATCGCGGCGCAAACCGCCGGTCACCGCGATCGCCAGCCCCAGCGCCAGTTGGTTGGCATCCAGCGCCTTTACCCGCGTGCCCGATGGCGGCGTGCCGGTCTTGTAATCGATCACGCGCAGATTGCCCTCGCCATCGCGGTCCAATCGGTCGATGCGGCCGCTGAGCATCACCCCGCCGGCCAGTTCCAGTTCGCCCTTCACTTCGGCCAGCATCTGCGTCCAGCCGGCGTCTTCCTCGTTCAATATCTGTTGTCCGGCCCAGTTCAGTGCCAACTGGATGCGCGGCACCCAGGCGGCGGCGAGCAGCGGGAAATGCGAAGTGGCACTGCGCAGCACTTCGGCGGTGATCTGCTCCAGCTGAAGCAGGCTGCCGTGGCGGGCGGCCACCCACTTGTCGAGCACCTCGTGGGCCAGGTTGCCGCGCATCATCGCTGTCGGGTCCTGATCGAGAGGATCAAGCTTGCGCAGCTTCAAGATGTGTTTGGCGTGGAAGGCAAAGGGATCGGCGATCAGCGTGTCGATCTCGGTGATGCTGATGCGGCGCGGGCGCAGGTTCAGCGCCGGGTTGGGTCGCGGCTGCGGTGCCGGCTGCGGGCCGCCCGTGGCACCATCCAATGCGCGGGCGATCCGGATCAGATCGTCACGCCGCGGCAGCATATCGGTGCCAGCGCGTTCAAATTGCGCCACCAGCCGCAGCCACAGGCGCGAGGCGACCTGCGGCCCACTGGCATCGCGGCGGGAACGGGTAATCAGCACGCGTTTGGCGCTGGCGGCGCGCAGGAAATCCTGCGCGGCAAGGCCCTGTGCCCGCGCCGTGCCGGGCAGGCCAAGCGCGCGGCGAATGGCCGGGGCCAGCCACGGATCAGGCGACGGGCGGCCGGGCCAGGTGGCTTCATTCAGGCCGGCCAGCACCAGCGTGTCGGCGCGGGTCAACTGCGCTTCCACCGGGCCCAAGATGGCCAGGCGCGGATGCCCCTGCCCCGGAACCCGCACGCTACTGCCGGCCATCAACGTGGCCAGCAACGCCGGGGCTTCATCGGGGCGCAAGCTGCCGAACAGGGCGCCGTGCTGCTCGATTTCGGCGACCAATGCTGCAAGTTGCCGGCCATCCGGCCCAGCCCAGGCGCCATCACCGGCCAGCGCCGTCATCGCATCGCGCAATGCCGCCATCAGATCGGGCAGGGTGATGGCGCTGCGCTGGCGCAGGCGATCCAGCGGTTCCAGCGCAGGGGCCACAGTGTTCCACCAGCCCATCAGCATGGCGCGGTGACGGGCGTGCCGGCCGTTTGCATCAAGCAGCCAGCGGTCCAGCCCGGCACCGGCGCCGTCAAGGCCAGGCGCGGGCCGCACCCCGCGCAGGGCGATATCGGCGAGGCGGACACCGGCGGCAAAGCCTGTGTCATCGCTGCGCACCAGCGTGTGCTTCAACACGGCCAGCAGGCGCGCCGGGGCAAAATCCTCGGCCATCGCCTCCACCAGCGCCAGCGCCAGCGCGCCCGGCGGCGTGAGCAACAGCGGTTGGCCGGCCGATGAATCGATGGCGATGCCCCAACGCCGGCAATGGGCGGCCACACGGCGGGCGAGCAGCGGATCGGGCGTGATCAGCGCGGCGCGCTCATTCGGCCGCTCCAGCGCCTCACGCAGCGCCAGCGCCACTACCTGGGCTTCCTCGGCCGCGGTGGCGCATTCGGCCAGCGCCAGGCCTTCGATGGCGGCAGGCGGGGGGGGTGGCGGGGTCGTCGCGGCAGCCGCCGGGGCCAGTGCCGCCAGCAGCGCCGCCGCGCGTTCGGGCGGGCCATCGAGGGTGCCGCCGCGCGTTGGCCACGCCTGCACATCGGCGCGCTCAAGCCCCAGCGCCGCCAGCAGTTTCTTCAGCGCCCACTGCGGGTGGCCCGGATCATCGCGGCCGCCCTCGACCGTGCTGATCGGGATCGCGTTCCACCGCGCCGTGCCGGCGTCGGACAGGTCATCATCAAGGCCGGGCAGCACCATCAGGCCCTGCGGCAGGTGCAGTACCGCACCCAGCAGCCGCACCAGCGCCGGGGTGGGATTGGCGAGACCGGCCGCCACCACCAGGCCGGTGGGCGGCGCTGCCTGCCAGCGTGCGATGGTGGCATCGATCAGTGCCGCCAGCCGCGTCGCGCCTTCGGTGCCGCCATGGCCGGTCCGCGCTTCCGGCCAGACGGCGATGATGAGTTCAAGGAAGGCCAGCGTCTTCTGCCAATGATCGGCCAGATCCTGGCCATCGGCGGCGGCGCGCAGGCCTTCGGGTTCGATTTCCTCGGCCAGCAGGGCATCCAGCACTTCGCCCAGGGCATCGCCCAGCCGCAGCCGTTCGACGGCCGAACGTTCTTCGCCCGGCAAGCTGGCAGCCAGCCGCGCCAATTCCAAGCGGCGCAGCAGCGGCGCCACGGCGGGCAGCAGGACCTCCGCACCCGCCGCCAACCGATCGAAGCCGCCGTCATCCAGATCGCCCACCGGCACCATGCGCGGCAGCAGCAGGCCACCGGATTCAGCGCCGGGCAATTGCCGCACAAAGGCTTCGGTGAGCGCTGTCACCGCGCGGCGGTTGGGCAGCAGCACCAGCGCCCGCGCCAGCGCCAGCGGATCACCCGCCGTGCGCGCCAGCAGCCCGGCCGCCAGTGCATCGGCAAAGGCGACGTGCAACGCGATGTTGAACACAGGTGGGCGCAGGGGTGGGCTGATCACAGCGTCCAGCATAGGGCCAGTTGCAGCGCCTGCCAGCCCCTGATTGGGGATATCGCCAACCGCTGGCCCCTTTCAACTGGAGACAAGGCGGCGGGTGAGTGGGCCACCCGCCGCCGCCCCGCTTGGGCGGGATTCAGATCAGGCCGCTGCGCTGCGCTGATAGCGGGCGCGAACCCGATCCGCAGTGCGCAATGCATCGGCCGCCAGCGCCAGCATCGCCTGATAGGATTCGGGCGAAATGCCCAGAAAACTGCGCCGACCATCGCGCTGGCACGGCCGGCGCACGATCACGCCTGCCTTGGTCATGCCGTTGATCCAGCGCAGCGCCGTGGTGCTGGGCACATCGGCGGCAATGCACAGGCTGGTGACCGAGGTTTCGCGCCGCCAATAATGCGCCACCGCCAGATCGAGCAATATGTCCCACGCCGGTTCACCCAGCGACAGGCCGGGCAGATGGCGGGCACGCAGCCGGCGGATGCGGAACTGGCCTTCCAGAAAGGCGATGCAATCGGCTTCGGCGACATCGGCGCTGCTGCTGGCTTGCGGCTGGCCCACCAATTTATCGGCCAGCGCCGCCAGGCCCTGGGCCATATCGGCGACCTGGCGGGCGATTGCGGCAGCCGGTTCACCGCTGCCGGCCAGCGCCTGCAAGGCCGCCAGATCCAGTCCACCGAAATCGGCATGCGACCTGTCATGTCCTGGCGTGGCGCCGGGCATAGCCCGGTCACCTCCCCGATCACCTGCGTGCCCGTTCGGCAAGGCCGGTTCGGGCCGGACCCGTTCATCTCCACCCGGCACTGTCATAGTCTGTTCTGGCTCTGGCGCAGCAGTGCGCGTCGATAAGGTTCCGGCGATTGGGCGACCAGCGCCAAACAGGCTGGAATCGCCGAAGTCGCGCGAAAAACCCGTGTCGTATCCGACGTCTATCATCGAAACTACGCCCCCATAGCCTGCGAACAAACTATAGTTCGCAAGCCAAGGTCTCTAACATTTGCTCCACTCTGGTGATGCACAGGGGCTGGTCCATTATGGACAAACCAGCGCGGGAGATAAGTTCATTAAGGTTTAATTCTGGCGACCATGCCACAATTGGCCCGCGCTTGCCGGCGTTGCCGGGCAACAGGGCAAGGCACAGGCGCGCAGGCGGGCACACGGCCTGGCCGGAGGGGAGGCTTTCCACCTGCCAGCCAAGGATTTCGGCCAGCATCGTTACCGGTTCGGCCAGCACCGGCGGCAATCCGAACAGCGCCAGCCGGCGCGGCGGCGAGGCGTGGTGACGGAGCACCGCAGCCCTTTCCCCCGCAGCCCTTTCCCCCGCAGCCCTTCCCCGTTGAAACTTCCCGGCGCCAAAGCCATCCGGCTGAGCCCAGCCCGGCCATTCGACGCTCTCCACCCCATCCTGGTTGATGATCCGCTGCGCAACATTCACTGGCCACCACTCCTTCCGCCCGGCGCTGCAGCGCCACAGCGGGGATAACGGCGGGTGGGTGATCGGCTTGCAGCGGCAAAGCGCGCGATAAATGGTTACCGGCGGCGATCCCGCTGGCGCTGCGGGCACGATTGCCCGCGGATGTCATCCGGCAAAGACCAGCAATTCTTCCAGCGCCAACAGCTGCACCGGCAACACCAGCCGATCCAGCCCCAACCGCGCCAAATGATCTGCCATGGCAGCATCCACGATCTGCACCCGGATCACATTGTCGATCTGGCGCAACACCAATCGCGACAACATTGCACGCCCATCATCACCGGAGTCGCTGCCGGGATCGCTCGGCGCCCAATTGCCGTGCCACCCAGCCGCATCAACCAACTCGACATTGGCCACTGTTGACTGGGCTGCCACCCTTTCCGGCACCTTCCATGGTTCAACCGGATCGACGGAACCAAAGGCTTCCGGAAACGCACCAACCCAACTGCGCAACCGGCCATAACTGCGATCGGCCGCGCCAGGCGCTTCGATTTCCCACCCCAGTATCGCCGCCATCAAGACAATTTTTTCAGCCTCGGCGGGCTGCACCCCCAACAAGCGGATGCAGCGATTTTTGCATGCGTCGACCCTCTCCGTCGACGCCGGCGACAATGTCTCCACAATTTTTCCCCAACTCAAACCCTCGCAACAGCGTGGTTAACCGTTTGGTAACGGACGGCAAGATGCAACTTGGTCCATTTTGGTTTGGATTGCCTGTTTACCGTGGAAAGACACACGCCATCTCGACAGAACGCCGGCAATTTGCTTCCCTTATGGTCCACACAAACACAACGGGGGGAATTCCCATGTTCAGCCACATCATGGTCGGCGCCAACGACACGGCCGCATCCAAGGCCTTTTACGATGCCACCTTCGCCGCCATGGGCATCGGCCCCGGCCACGCCGACGACAAGGGCCGCGTGTTCTGGATGACGCCCACCGGCATCTTTGCCATCACCCCGCCGATCGACGGCAACCCGGCCTGCCACGGCAACGGCAGCACCATCGGCTTTGCCATGGCCGGCCCGGAAATGGCCGATGCCTGGCATGCCGCCGGCGTCGCCAATGGCGGCACGACTTGCGAAGATCCGCCCGGCGTGCGCCAGGGCGGCATGGGCGCGCTGTATCTGGCCTATCTGCGTGATCCGGCCGGCAACAAATTGTGCGCCCTGTACCGGATGCCCGCCTGATGCGCGGCGTTTCCCTTCTGGGCGCAGCGCTGCTGCTGGCCACGCCAGCAGCAGCGGAATTGGTGCGGGACAAGCCGGTGCTGACGCTTGATGGCGCCCGCATCGTCACCGATGCTGCCCACGCCGAAGCCGAAAAGCGCGGCCTGAAGGTGACCATTGTGGTTGTCGATCCGGCCGGCATCCCGATCGCACTGCGCCGCATGGATGATGCCTCGCTGGCCGGCCCCGAAATCGCCACCGGCAAGGCACAGACGGCGGCGCGGTTCGGCAACCCCACCGCCATCTTTGAACAGCGGCTGCAGAAGGAAGGCCAACTGCGCTACCTCACCTTCCCGGTGGCGGTGGTTGCGTCCGAAGGCGGCGTTCCCATCAAGCGCGACGGCAAGACCGTGGGCGCTGTGGGCGTTTCCGGCGCGACCAGCCAGGAAGACGGCCTGATCGCCGCGGCCGGCATTGCCGCGCTGGAGGCGGCGCTCACCCCGAAGAAATAGCCAGGCTTTTTGATTGAATCCGGCCGGCCCGCCTGCGCCCTCTTGCCGCTGGTGGGCCGGCCGCGCTATTGAGGCACGCAACACTGCACAGGAGAGACTGCCATACCACCGCCCCCACGCCGCATGATGAACACGCCCGCGCCGATGACCGGCCCGCGTTATGACGAATTCATCTCTGTTCCCAAGGTCCGTGTCATCGATCAGGACGGGGAAAATCTGGGTGTGCTCTACACCCGCGAAGCCATTGCAATCGCACAGGAAGCTGGGCTGAATCTGGTGGAAGTCTCCCCCGGCGCCGATCCGCCGGTGTGCAAGATTCTCGATATCGGCAAGTTCAAATACGAAAGCCAGAAAAAGGCTGCCGCTGCTCGCAAGAACCAGAAGACGCAGGAGATCAAGGAGATCAAGATGCGTCCCAACATCGACGAGCATGATTATCAGACCAAGATGAAGGCCATCAACCGCTTCCTGGAAGACGGTGACAAGGTGAAACTCACCCTGCGCTTCCGCGGTCGCGAGCTTTCGCATGGCGAACTCGGCCTGAAGCTGCTGGAGCGCGTACGCGACGAGACCGCCGAACTGGCGAAGGTTGAGCAATTGCCCCGCCTGGAAGGCCGCCAGATGCTGATGGTGATCGCACCGAAATAAGTTTCGGCCCGAACCGCGACAATGAACGCCGCCGGCTCACCCCCGGCGGCGTTTGCGTTTCCGGGGCAGTGGCGCTAACGCCCGGCCATGTCATTCTTTGCCCCTGCCCTCGAAGGCACCAAGCCCGAACGCTATGCCCAGCTGAACCAGCAGCTCGCTCTGCTAATCGGCGACGAGCATGATTTCGTCGCCAACATGGCCAATATGGCGGCGCTGCTGTTTCACCAGCTTCCCGATCTCAACTGGGCCGGGTTCTACCTGATGCGCGGCGGTGAACTGGTGCTCGGGCCCTTCCAGGGCAAGCCGGCCTGCATCCGCATCCCGCTGGGCCGCGGCGTGTGCGGCACGGCGGCGGCGAGCCGCGAAACCCAGGTCGTGCCCGATGTGCACGCCTTCCCCGGCCATATCGCCTGCGATGCCGACAGCCGTTCCGAAATCGTGGTGCCGCTGATCAAGGATGGCGCGATTTTCGGCGTGCTTGATCTCGACAGCCCGAAACCCGGCCGCTTCGATGAAGACGACCGGGCCGGGCTGGAATCCGCAGCGGGGCTCTTGCTGGGGGTCAGCCTGATGGTCTGAACCGGCTTCGCCCGGCCTGAAGAGGGGTCAGAACCGGGGGGCACGGATCAGATCATTTCTGCAACTTCACGATCACTTCGCTGCGCACATTGGCCATGGCGTGATCGATGCCCTTCAGTGCCGCAGCGCGCTGTTCGGCGGAAAGATCCCGCGACGCCTCGATGGCAGCCCTGGCCGAGGCCATGGCTTCGCGCATCTTCCTCTGCAGTTCGCCGCCACAAGTGGCGAGCTGGCCGAAATCCGCATCGGCGGGCAGCTTCACACCTTCACTGTCACAGCGGGCGCGCAGGCGGGCCTTGGCTTCGGCCATGCGGGCCTGGGCTTCCTTGCCGGCCTTTTCGGCAATTTCCTGGTGACGGATCATCATCACCTTCTTGCCGTCGGCGGTCTCCGTCACCTTGACCATTTCGTCCGGGCCGCCATGCATCATCATCACGTGCGGGCCGTCGCCGCTGGTTTCGTCCGTCACCACCTTGCCGTCCTTGATGATGACCCTGCGCACGATCTTCTCGCCGGGCTTGGTGTCCTTGCTGTCGATCTTGTGGGTGAACAGCATCACCTTGGGTGCTGCCGGAGCAGCAGGCGCTGCCGGCGGCGACACCGGGGCGGGCGGCGACACGGCGGCCGGCGGTGACACTGGCGCGGGCGGCGAGACGGGAGCAGGCGGGGCCGGTGGGGCCGGCGGGGCGGGCTGCGCACCCGATGCGGTGGCGATCAGCCCGCCGGCAGCCAGGCCGGTCACGGCCAACAGGCCAAACATGCGGCCGAAACGGCCCAGCTTGCGATCCTTCATCATGGCAAATCGTTCCTTCAACTGGCTCTTGTGGTTCATGGCGCAGGCCGCCACCGGGGTGGCAACACAGGCGGATTTCAACACGGCCCGGCCATAGGCGGCGCGGGTGTCACCATCGCTGCCGGCCAGCACGCTGGCATCGCAGGCAAGTTCCTGATCGGCGCGGAAGGCGCGCCAGGCGGCATGGGCAATCGGGTTCCACCAATGCGCCGCCAGCACCACCAGGCCGGCCAGATTGGCGGCAAGGTCCAGCCGATCATGGTGGGCACCTTCGTGCAGCAGCGCCATGCGGCGCTCGGCCGGCGAATAGCGGGAGAGGAAATCGGCCGGCAGCAGGATGCGGCGGTGAATGATGCCGGCGGCCATCGGACCGGGCACATGGGCGGACACGATCACGTCAACGCCGCCCTGGCGGGTGAGCAGCTCGCCGTCGCGCACCGCCTTGCCAACGAAGCGCACGTGCCGGGCCCACTGGATGGCGAGGAAGGCCACCGCGCCCACCGCCCACAGGCCGATCAGCAGCAGCGGCCAATCCGGCAGCAGGCTCACGTCGCCGGCCTGCACCGTCGCCGCCGGCAGCGGCTGGGTGTAGAGCGCGGCATCGGCCGGCGGCATCAGCGCCAGCGCCACATCGCCTTCCGGGTTGGATTGCGCCACCGGCACATAAAGCGGCTGCCAGCCCGGAATAGCCGGCAGCACCATGCGCAGTGCCGGCAGCGCCCACAGCGCATAGGCCAAGTGGGCGCCCCACAGGCAGGCCACCGGCTTTCGCACGGCCAGCACCAGCAGCATAAGCAGCGTCGCGCCGATCAGCGCTTCGACCAGCCAGTTCACATCAGGGATCATTGCTTCAACTCCCGGATCAAGGCTTCCAGTTCGGCAATATCGGCAGACGAAAGCTCGCCGCGTTCGGCCAAGTGGGCGACCAGCGGCGCCGGGCGGCCACCGAACAGGCGATCGACCAGCCGGCGCGATTCGCCGGCGGCAATGGCGGCGCGATCAACGGCGGGCGCATAGAGATAGCGGCGACCATCTTCCGTGGTGGTCAGCGCACCCTTGGCGGCGAGGCGGGAAAGCAACGTCTTCACCGTGGTCAGGCCCCAGCCGGTGGGCTGCAACCGGACCGCCACATCCTGCGCGGTGAGGGGATGCTGCGTCCACAACACCTCCATCACCTGCCATTCGGCTTCGCTGATCCGCTCTGACATGACTGGCACCCGAGTCGTTTACATCTGTAATCGACATATCGACTACGCATGTAGTCGTCAACAGCTGTTGTGTGGTGGTGGGACACTCCTGCCCCTGGCCGGCTTGCTGGTCGATGAATGGCCTCATCGCTTGACGAACCGGGCATGGCAGTGGCAAGCGGACGCCGGCTTCTGCGGGTATGATGTAATGGTAGCCTGTCAGCTTCCCAAGCTGAACGCGCGGGTTCGATTCCCGCTACCCGCTCCAAAGTTTTCAGGTGGTTGACTGTGCCGGGCCTGAAAAAGTTAGACGGTTAGCCAACTAACGTTAGTCGGGGCCGCGTCCTTCGCCGACCTGGCGGTGCTCATAGCGATGGCGGTGGCGGCCATGGCGGTGGTGCGGGGCATGTAGGCTGAGCGTTACGCGTTCGCGTTGTGCTGCCAGGAAGACGACATAGATGTCATGCCAACTCGGTTTAGCTGCATTGCAGGGCTGGCGTGGAGTACCCCCAAAGGATGCTGACGAGCTGCCATCGGCCTTTGCCTCAGGGTGCCGAAGTTATCTACACAAGCCTTCAATGGAATTTGGCGACAATTGGGGTCGGTCCCGCTGGCCGCATCCCAAAGGCGCGCAGTGCCATCATCGCTGGCGGTCACCATCTGCCGGCCATCCGGGCTGAAGGACGCGCTGCGGAGCCAGTCACCATGCCCCTGCAAATGCCGCAGTTCGGCTCCGCTAGCCGCATCCCACAGGCGCGCAGTGCAATCATTGCTGGCGGTCACCACAAGCCGACCATCCGGGCTGAAGGATGCGCTGCGAACCCAGTCACCATGCCCCTGCAGTTGCCGCAGTTCGACTCCGCTGGCCGCATCCCACATGCCCGAGAGACGTTCGGGCTGAGCGAGCGTCGGGCGTGCAGTCTGATCGGGGTGGCCAGGCGGGTGGTTCGCTATGAACCGACCCGTCCTGATGATGCGGGCCTGCGCGTCAGGCTGCGCGAGCTGGCAGGCGAACGGCGGCGGTTCGGCTATCGGCGTCTTGGGTATCTACTGGCACGCGAGGGGCTAGTGCCGAACCATAAGAAGCTGCTGCGGATCTACCGAGAGGAAGGGCTGAAGGTGCGCCGCCGAGGCGGCCGCAAGCGGGCGCTGGGCATTAGGGCGCCGATGACGATGCCGCAAGGACCCAACCAGCGCTGGAGCCTCGACTTCGTATCGGATGCCTTTGCGTGCGGCCGGCGCTTCCGCATCTTGTGCGTTGTCGATGACTTTACCCGCGAATGCCTGGCGCTGGTGGGCGACACGTCGCTTTCCGGTGCCCGGGTGGCACGAGAGCTGGATGGTGACGTGCACCCCTGATTGGTACCGATCAGAGGTAGAGTCCTTTGCTTTGATGGCTGATGGTTGATGTGATGGCAACGGGGTTGGGGGCATGCCCCCAACCCCGTTGGCCGGCG